>Ga0180220_1000496_pt1 | contig 42568 bp, 35 predicted proteins | sample eDN5th37CBELigBY_FD_151335 | JGI IMG/M metagenome (GOLD analysis project Ga0180220, IMG submission 151335) | Enriched backyard soil microbial communities from Emeryville, California, USA - eDNA 5th pass 37_C BE-Lig BY (version 2) (version 2) | ecosystem: Environmental > Terrestrial > Soil >... | reverse complement strand
CGAGGCGCTGATCGCGACGGCCCGCGACCAGGGCCCGGTCGGGCCGCCCGAGGACGTCGCCGACGCGCCCGTCGCCACCTGGGAGTGCCTGCTGGAGACCCTGCACGCGGCGTCGGGCATGGGCATCACGCCGCAGGAGGCGCAGCGCCAGGAGGTCGCCGGCCGGCGCGTGCCGGCCGGCGCCGCCACCCAGGTGCGCATCCTCGCCTCGCCCCGCGCCGACGCCGCCGCGGTCCGCGCGACGGTCGACGCGTTCCGCGACCTGGCCGCCCTCGGCCGCGTCGCCCGCTGCGTCGTCGCGCTCGCGCCCGACGACGTGCCCGCCGCCGTCCCGCTGCTCGAGGCGGCCCTGGCCGAGGGCGAGGACGTCGACGTCGACCTCGTGCCCGCGCCGTCTCCCGCCGACCTCGTGGACGCCGCCGACGTGGTCGTCGACGAGCTGTCCGGGCCGCTGGCCGCCGCCGCGGCGGCGGCCGGCGCCGTGCTGCGGGTCGTCGCCCCCGTCGAGGCGCCCCGGCCATGAGCGGCACGGGGGCGCGGCGCTCAGCGGGCGATGACGTACAGCTCGGCGGCGATGTCCGGGTAGCGCTCGCCGATGCGCATGAACGCGTCGAGCATCTCGGGCGTCCACGACGCCTCGATCTGGGCGTTGGAGACGGGCTTCAGCCAGAACCCCCCGAACACCTCGATCTCGAAGCCCGCGGCGTGGAACTCGGCGCGGAAGCTCTCCGGGTCGTAGACGCGCCGGTGGCCGAGCCGGTGGTCGGTCTCGTTGAGCTCGTGCTCCTCGGCGAGCAGCCCCATCACCACCGCGGCCTGGCGGTGGACGCTGCGCGCGTTGGGGACCGCCGCGAACAGCCGCCCGCCCGGCTCCAGCCACGCCCGCGCGCGGCGCAGGAGCGCCGGCGGGTCGTCGACGTGCTCGAGCACGTGCCCGAGCACGATGGTCCCGAACCGCCGCCCCGGCTCGTAGTCCTCGAACAGGGCGTGGACGACGGTCGCGCTCGGCAGGCGCTCGCGCAGCATCGCGCAGAAGCGCTCGGACCCGTCGACGAGCGTCAGGTCGTCGAAGCGCTCGGCGAGCACGGCGCTGAACGTCCCCTCGGCCGGCCCCAGCTCCAGGCAGCTCGCCCCCGGCGCCCAGTAGCGGTCGTAGACGCGCGCCAGGTACGAGATCATGGTCCCGTTGACGCCCTCCTCGTACCTCGCGCCCGCGGCGACCGACTCCAGGCGCTCCAGCTCGCTGCTGCGGTCGGCCTCGGGCACGGCTGGGTTGTAGCACGGACCCGCGACCGCCGGGGAGGTCCGCGATGACGCGCCGCATCTGGGTCGGGGCCGCCGGGTCGGCGACGGGCTGGGGCGTCGTGCAGAGCATCCGCGAGCGCTGGCCGGACGCGGTCGTCGTCGCCGCCGACACCAACCCCGCCCACCTGGTCGCCGCCGCGGCCGACGCCGACGCCTTCGTGCAGGTGCCGCCGGCCGACGACCCGGCCTTCGTCGGCGCCCTGCGCGACGGCCTGGCCGCCCATCGCGCCGACACGTACGTGCCGATCCACGACGTCGAGATCCTCGCCGCCGCCCGGGCCCGCGAGGCCGGCGCGCTCGGCGACGTGCGCTGCACCGCCCCGTCGGCGGCCGCCGCGGCGCTGTGCTGGGACAAGCTGCGGACGGCGCGGGCGCTCGAGGCCGCGGGCGTGCCGACGCCGGAGACCCGTCCCGGGGACGCCGCCTGGGACGGCCCCTGCGTCGTCAAGCCGCGCAGCGGCGTCGGCAGCCGCGGCGTGCGCCTGACCGACGGCGCCGCCCGCACGCCCGAGGAGCGCACCGACGCGTTCGTGGTGCAGGCGCGCTGCGCCGCCCCGGAGGTGACCGTCGACGCGCTGCACGGGCGCGACGGCGTCGCCGCGGTCTGCCGCGAGCGCCTGGAGGTGCGCGCCGGCATCGCCACGAAGGCGCGCGTCTTCGCCGACGCCGCGCTCACCGACCTGGCGCGCGAGGTGGCCCGCGCGACCGGGCTGACCGGCGCGTTCTGCTTCCAGGTCATGCGCGACCCGCGGACGGGCGCGTGGCGCGTGACCGACGTCAACCCGCGCGTCGGCGGCGCGACGCGGATGTCGGTCGCCGTGGGCGTCGACGTCCACTGCGCGATGCTCGCCGAGGCGTGGGGCGAGGACCCGCGCCCGTACCTGGTGATGCCGGACGGCGAGCGCTGGGTGACCCGGGGCTACGTCGAGCGCGTCGCCACGCCATGACCGGCCCGATCGCCCTGGACCTCGACGGCACGCTCCTGGACTGCCGGCCGCGGCAGGTCGCGCTGGCGGCCGCGCTGCACGGGCCCGGCCTCGACGAGGCCGCGTTCTGGGCCGCCAAGCGCGAGGGGGCGACCACCCGCGCCGCGCTCGAGGCGCTCGGCGTCGACGGCGAGCGCGCCGCGCGCCTCGCGCGCCGGTGGGCGGCCGAGGTCGAGGACGACCGCTGGCTGGCGCTCGACGCGCCGCTGCCGGGCGTCGCGGCGGCGCTGACCGCCCTGCGCGAGGCCGGGCGCGACGCGGTGGTGCTGACCGCGCGCCGGCGCGCGGACGCCGTCCGCCGTCAGGTCGCGGCGACCGGCCTGGGCGCGCTCGTGGGCGCGGTGGAGGTCGTGGACCCGGTGAACGCGGCCGCCGACAAGGCGACGGTGCTGACCCGGCTCGGGGCCGCCGGCTTCGTCGGCGACACCGAGAGCGACGCGGCCGCGGCCGGGACGGCGGGCGTGCCGTTCGCCGCCGTCGGCGGCGGCCAGCGCTCGGCCGCGTGGCTGCGCGCGCACGGCATCGCGCCCGTGCACGCCGACCTGGCGTCGGCCCTCGCGGCGCTCGGCGCCGCGGGCTGACGCGCGGGTCAGCGCTCGGCGACGACGGCGATGTTGGCCAGCAGGCGCGGCGGGAGCTCGGCCGACACGTCGAACAGCGCCCGCAGCAGCGACTCGTCGTAGTCGGCCATCATCGAGTTGGGCACGGTCTTGATGAACCAGCCCAGCTCGTCGACGACGCGCAGGCCCGCGGCCTCCACGTCGGAGCGCAGCCAGTCCAGCGTGTACACGCGCTGGTGGCCGAGCAGGACGTCGCGCTGCGACTTGGAGTCCAGGCGCTCCTGCAGCCCCATCGCGACCGCCAGCCGCCGGTGCAGCGACTCGGCGTTGGGCACCGCGACGACGAACCGGCCGCCCGGGCGCAGCCACGTGGCGACGTGGGCGAACAGCGAGCGCGGGTCGTCGACGTGCTCGGCGATGTGCAGCGCCAGCACGGCGTCGTAGACCGGGCCCGGGGCGTAGGTCTCGAACAGGCCCTCGTGGACGACGAGGCCGGGATGGTGGCGGCGCGCCTCCTCGACCAGCAGCGGCGAGCCCTCGAGCACCTCGATCGGGACGTCGCGGGCCTGCAGCTCGCGGACGGTCAGGCCGGTGCCGTAGCCCATCTCGAGCACGCGCTCGGCGCCGGCGACGGCGCGCGAGATCGGCCCCATGCTCAGGGCCTGCTGCAGCTCCTCGATGTCGAGGTCGTCGATCTGGGCGAGGTAGTACTGGCGGGCGTAGTCGTCGAGGGCCTGGGCGTCGAGGCTCATGCGGCGGACCTCCGGGTCTCTGGGGTTCGGTCGTGGAGGCGCCGCCGCGCGGCGCCGAAGTCGGTGACCGCCGCGACGACCTCCTCGACCTGCGCGTCGCTCAGGTGCGGTCCGATGGGCAGGCTGAGCTCCTCGCGGGCCCAGGCCTCCGCGTTCGGGTGGCGACCGGGCAGGGCGTAGGCCGGGCTGCGGTGCGGCGGGGTCGGATAGTGGACGAGGGTCTCCACGCCCCGGGCGCGCAGGTGCTCGGCGAGCGCGTCGCGCTCGGCGCAGCGGACTGCGAACAGGTGCCAGGACGGGTCGGCCTCGGGGCGGACGGCGGGGACGCGGACGGCGGCGTGGCCCGCCAGCGCGTCGCGGTAGTGGGCGGCGATCCGGGCGCGGCGTGCGTTCCACTGCGCCAGGCGGTCCAGCTTGGCCCGCAGGAACGCGGCCTGCAGCTCGTCGAGGCGGCTGTTGACCCCCTCGATGACGTGCTCGTACTTGCGCGGCGAGCCGTAGTTGCGCAGCAGGCGCACCGCGTCGGCGAGCGCCGCGTCGGAGGTGGTGACCGCGCCCGCGTCGCCGAGCGCGCCCAGGTTCTTGCCGGGGTAGAAGCTGAAGGCGGCCGCGTCGCCCAGCGCGCCGGCGGGCGTGCCGGCCCAGCGGGCGCCGTGGGCCTGGGCGGCGTCCTCGACGAGGCGCAGCCCGTGGTCGTCGGCGAGCGCCCGCAGCGCGGTCATGTCGGCGGGCTGGCCGAACAGGTGCACCGGAAGGATCGCGCGCGTGCGCGGCCCGATCGCGTCGGCGGCGGCCGCGGGGTCGAGGTTGCCGGTGGCGTCATCGACGTCGGCGGCGATCGGGGTGGCGCCGACGGCCGAGACCGCCAGCCAGGTGGCGATGAACGTCTGCGCGGGGACGACGACCTCGTCGCCCGGGCCGATGCCCAGGCCGCGCAGGGTCAGCGACAGGGCGTCCAGGCCGCTGCCGACGCCGACCGCGGCCTCGGCGCCGCAGGCGCGGGCCCAGTCGCGCTCGAAGGCCTCGACCTCCGGGCCGAGGACCCAGCGGCCGGCGGCCCCGACGCGCGCGAACGCGCGCTCCAGCTCGCCGCCGAGCTCCGCGTGGGCGGCGGTCAGGTCGAGGAAGGGGACCCGCACCGGACCTCCTGGTGGAACTGGGCGCGATCGCGGATGTAGTCGGCCTCGTCGTAGCGCTCGGACGCGAGCACCATGCAGACGGAGCCCGACGAGAAGTTGTCGATCTCCCGCCACACCATCGAGGGGATGTAGAGCCCGGCGTAGGAGCGGTTGAGGTGGAACCGCTGGGTGATGCGGCCGTCGTCGAGGACGATGTCGAAGCTGCCCGACATCGCGATGACGACCTGCTCGAGGTCGCGGTGGGCGTGGCCGCCGCGCTCGGCGCCGCCGGGCACGTCGTACAGCCAGTAGACGCGGCGGATGTCGAACGGGACGTGGACCTCGCCCTCGACGAAGCTCAGGTTGCCGCGCGGGTCGGTGACCTGCGGGAAGGCGATCAGGTGACAGCCGGCGAGCCCGGTCATCTGGGCGGCGGAGGTGGCCACGCCCCGGTGGTCGGCGGCGACGGGCGTTCCTTGAGGGGTCACGCGAGCTCGCCGGCGGGGTCGAAGCGGGCGACGAACGCGTCGATCGGCGCGGCGAAGCGGGTGTGGTTGCCGCGGACGATCGCCGGGTCCCAGTCCCACCAGCGGACGTTGAGCAGGCGCTCGCAGGTGGCGTCGTCGAAGCGGCGGCGCTTGACCACCTGGGGGTTGCCGACGACGATCTCGTAGGGGGCGACGTCGCGGCGCACGACGGCGCCCGCGCCGATGACCGCGCCGTGGCCGACGGTGACCTCGCCCATCACCACGGCGCCGGCGCCGATCCACACGTCGCTGCCGATCCGCATCGGCTTGGCCGCGACGGCGTCGGGCGGCACGTCGTCGTAGGGCTCGTCGGGGACGAGGATCCCGATCGGGAACGTCGAGGCGGTGCCCATGCGGTGGGCGCCGCGGATGCGCGTCGTGTCGACGCGGTCCCCGTTGGCGTCGAGCATCGTGCCGCCGGGATGGAAGATGCGCACGTCGCCGGCGATCGAGCAGTAGGCGCCGATCTCGATGCGCTCGAGCGGTCCCCAGGTGGTGACGACGCTGCGCGGCCCGAGGTAGGTGGCGTAGCCCATCCGCACCGCCTCGGGGTGGCCGGTGTCGAGCACGGCGCCGCGCGCGTCGCCCGGCGTGACGACCTCGCTCGTGTCGCCGCGCAGGACGCCGGCGCCGGCGGCGAGCGCGACGGTGCGGCCGGCGGCGCGCAGGTCGCGGGCCAGGGCGGCGACCGGCGGCTCGCCCGGCGGGAGGTCGGCGAGCCGCGCGAGGGCGGCGCGGCGCGCGAGCGCGTAGGGCGCGGGATCGGCCGGGTCGGCCAGGACGAGGTCGGCGCCGCCGCGGGCGGCCTCCAGCAGCGTCGCGAGGGCGGTGGCGCCCGGTGCGGCGTCGGTGGCCGTCAGGACGACGTGCTCGACGGTCCCGGGCAGCGCGGCGACGGCGCGCGCGAGCGCGGCCGCCTCGGGCTCGGCCGGGTCGCCGCCGAGGACCGTGGCGCCGTCGAGCGCCGCGACCACCGCCGCGGCGTCGGGACGGTCGGTCGCGTCGACGACGACGGCGCAGGTGGGCGACCCCGCCGCCTCGAGCGCGTCGAGCGCGTCGGCATGGGCGTTCAGGGACGCGCGCAGCATCTCGGCGCGGCCGCCCGCGAGGACGGCCACGCCCACGGGCGGGGACCGGTCGGGCACCTCCCGGTGATCGGTCGGGCCGCGGTCCGGTTGAGCCTCAAGCGCCCCGCCGCCGCGTCCGACTACGGGGGCGTGCCCGTCACGCCCCCGCCCGGAGTCCGCGCCGCCGACGTCGGCGACGGCGGCCACGACCGCTACTACACCGGCGACCGCCCGGACGTCCGCGCGCTCGTCCCGGCCGACGCGCGCCGCGTCCTCGACGTCGGCTGCGGCGCCGGGACGCTCGGGGCGGCGCTGAAGGCCGAGCGCGGCGCCGAGGTCGTCGGCATCGAGGTGTTCGCCGAGGCCGCCGACCTGGCCGAGGAGCACCTCGACGAGGTGCTGCGCCTCGACCTGCAGACGCTCACCGAGCTGCCCTATCCGCCCGGGCACTTCGACGCGATGACGTTCGGCGACGTCCTCGAGCACATGCACGACCCGGCCGGGCTGCTGCGGACGCTGCGCCCGTACCTGGCCGACGGCGGCACGATCGTCTGCTCGATCCCGAACCTGAAGCACTGGAGCGTCGTGTTCCAGCTCCTCGTGCGCGACCGCTTCACGTACGGCGACAAGGGGCTGCTGGACCGCACGCACGTCCACTTCTTCACGCTGGAGGAGATCGGCGCGATGCTCGACGAGGCCGGCTTCCAGGCGACCGCCCTGCAGGCCAACCGGGTGGAGCCGTGCCCGCCGGAGGTCGCGCAGCTCGCCGACTACGCCGCGCACTTCGGCGAGGACCGCGACGAGGTGCTGCAGCGCCTCAACGCCTACCAGTACCTCGTGGCCGCTCGACCCGCCTGACGGGCCCGCACCGCCCTAGACTTCAGCCGGTGCTCCGCCGCATCCGGTCGGCCCTTCCCCTGCACCGCCATTCGATCCCGCAGATCCTCGCGGACGGCGTGCTGCTGGGGGTCGCCTACTGGGCGGCGTTCCGGCTGCGCTTCGACCAGGGGATCCCGGCGCTGTACGAGGAGCTGCTGCGCGACACGATCGCCTGGGTCGTCGTCGGCGGCCTGATCGTCTTCGTCGTCTCGCGCATGTACGGGAAGTGGTGGCGCTTCTCGGGCCAGCGCGACCTGCTCGTCGTCGTGCGCTCGGTCGTGCTCGTGACGCTCGCGCTCGTGTTCGGCATCGCGGTCTTCCACCCGGTGACGCGGCTGACCAGCGAGGGCGAGGTCGGGCTCGGCCTGCCGTCCTCGGTCGTCGCCCTGTTCGCGCTCATCGCGATCGCGCTGCTGTGCGGCGCGCGCCTGGCCGCGCGCATCCGCTACGAGCGGCCGCGCGGCTTCCGCCCGCGCGGCGACGCGCGCTCGGTGCTGATCGTCGGCGCCGGCAACGGCGGGCGCCACGTGCTCGAGGAGATCCTGCGCAACCGCGACCTGCGCCTGAACCCGGTCGGGTTCGTCGACGACGACCCCACGAAGATCGGGATGCGCCTCCACGGCGTCCGCGTGCTCGGCACCACGCAGGAGCTTCCGCGCATCCTCGAGGAGGTCGAGCCCGACGAGGTGCTCATCGCGATCCCGTCGGCGCCGGGCACGCTGCGCGCGCGGATCGTCGGCGCGTGCCGCAAGCGCGGCATCCCCGTCCGCACGCTCCCGACCGTGTTCGAGCTGCTGCAGGGCGGCTCGTCGACGTACGTGCGCCAGGTGCGCGAGGTGCAGGTCGAGGACGTCCTCGGCCGCGAGCCGGTGCGCTTCGAGGAGCGCGTCGGCCGCTACCTCGACGGCGAGGTCGTGCTCGTCACCGGCGCCGGCGGCTCGATCGGCTCCGAGCTGTGCCGGCAGATCGCCCGCGGCGCGCCGCGCCGGCTGATCCTCCTCGACCACGCCGAGGACAACCTCTTCCGCATCCAGCGCGAGCTCGAGGACGACCGCCACGTGCACCCCTCGCACCTCGCCGCCGTCCTGGCCGACTGCAAGGAGGAGGAGCGCATGCGCGAGGTCTTCCGCGACCTGCGCCCCTCGGTCGTCTTCCACGCGGCCGCCTACAAGCACGTCGGGCTGATGGAGCTCAACCCGGTCGAGGCGGTCCGCAACAACGCGCTGGCGACGCGCGTGATGGCGCGGGTGGCCGGCGACTGCGCGGCCAAGCGCTTCGTCCTCATCTCGACCGACAAGGCGGTCGCCCCGGCGACCGTGATGGGCGCCTCCAAGGCGCTGGCCGAGTTCGCCGTCGAGGAGGCCAGCGGCCGCTACCCGCAGACGCGCTACGCGACCGTCCGCTTCGGCAACGTGCTCGGCTCGTCGGGCAGCGTCGTGCCGATCTTCCGCCAGCAGATCGCCAAGGGTGGCCCGGTGACCGTCACCGACGAGCGGATGACCCGCTACTTCATGACGATCCCCGAGGCGGTGCAGCTCGTCATCCGGTCGGGCTCGCTGGGCACCGGCGGCGAGATCTACGTGCTGGAGATGGGCGAGCCCGTGTCGATCATGCAGCTCGCCCGCGACATGATCGAGCTGTCGGGCCTGCGCCCCGACGAGGACATCGCGATCGAGGTCGTCGGCCGCCGGCCGGGCGAGAAGCTGCACGAGGACCTCTTCAACCCCTACGAGCGGCGCATGCCGACGCCCGCGGAGAAGATCCACCTGGCCGAGCGCGAGCCGCTCGCGCCGGACGTCGTGTCGGCGATGTTCGACGAGATCGGGCTGCTCGTGCTCGAGGGCGACGCCGCGGCGCTGGCGCGCAAGGTCACCGAGCTGTCCGGCGTCCGCGGCGGGGCTCCGCTCGACGCCGCGACGTAGCCCGCGGGGGCGGTCCGGCGGCGAGGTGGATCCCCACCTGGGCCTACACTGCCACGGATCCCATGGCTGACGCCGCGCTGCCCGCTGCCCTCTCCGTGCCCAGCCAGGTCGAGACGATCGGAGCGATCGCCGGTCTGGCCGCGATCCTCGGACTGGCGGTTCTCTCGATGCTCTACTTCGCCCAGGCGCGCGAGCTGAAGCGCCTGCGCGAATGGGCCGGCCGGGCGCCCGAGCGCGCGGCCGAGCTGCAGGGGCGCGCGGTCGTCGCCGCCCAGCAGCGGCGCGTGCAGGCGCAGCCCGTCCGCCAGGCCGCGCAGCCCGCGACGCCGGCCGGGCAGGCCGCCCAGGCGCGCCCCAGCGTCCCCGGCGCCCCGGGCAGCGCTCCCGCCGCCACGCCCGGGACCCCGGGCGCCCCCGGCACCGCGCCGACGCCGGGCACGCCCGGCGCTCCCGGCGCGCCGCGTCCGGCGACCGCGGCGCCCGCCACGGCCGCCGGCGCCGCCGCGACCGCCGCCGGCGGCGCTCCCGGCACGACCGCGCCTGCCAACGGGCAGACCGGCACCCCCGGCGCGCCCGCCACGCCGGGCGCCCCCGGCGCCGACCAGGGCGCGGGCGACGCCGCGGCCCCGGCCGCGCCGGCCGCGCCCGCCGGCGACGACCAGCCGACCACCGCGCAGCCGGCCCCCGCGGCGCCCGCCGGGGTCCCGCAGCCGCTCACGCCGCCGGCCGCCCGGCCCGCGCCCGCCGCGCCCGCCGCGCGCTCCCGCGGCGCCCAGCCGCTGCGCGCCTCCACGCCCGCGGCCACGATCCCGCCGCGCGGCGGCGGCCGCGGCGGCGCCCCCGCGGGCGGCGGCGGCCGCGGCCGGGGCCGCGCGATCGCGCTCGTGACCGGCGCCGTCGTGCTCGTGCTCGCCGCCGGCGTCTTCGCGTTCACCCAGCTCGGCGGCGACGACGAGCCGTCCGGCGGCCGCGCCGCCACCACCGAGGGCAACGCGTTCGGCGAGCCCGCGCGCACGACGCGCGAGGGCACGCGCGAGGAGCGGGTGCCGCGCGGCGAGACGACCGTCGCCGTCCTCAACGGCACGACGGTCCCCGGGCTCGCGCGCGCGGTGGCCGACCGCATCGAGGCCGCCGGCTACCGGATCGGCAACGTCACCAACGCGCCCGACCAGCAGCGCTCCGCGACCCAGGTCTCCTACCAGGAGGGCAACGAGCGCGTCGCGCGGCAGGTCGCGCGCACGATCAACGCCGGCAGCGACGCCGTCGTCCCGATCGACGAGGTCATCCAGGCGACGGCCGGCGCCGACGCGCTCGTCGTGGTGACCGTCGGCGCGGACCAGTCGCAGCAGTAGATGGACACCCCGCTCGAGCTGCCCGCCCGCAGCGCCAAGCCCCGGGACCGGGGCCTCACGCACGTCCTGGACCGCGGCCTGTCGCTGCGCCAGGTCGACGACCTCGTCGAGGTCGCGGGCGCCAGCGTCGACCTCGTCAAGCTCGGCTGGGGCACCGCGCTGGCGACCGGCAACCTGCGCCCCAAGCTGGCCCGCCTGCGCGAGCACGGCATCCCCGCCGTCCTCGGGGGCACGCTCACCGAGCTGGCGATCCGCCAGGGCCGCGTCGACGCGCTGGTCGCCTGGCTGCACGAGCTGGGCCTGGAGCACGTCGAGATCTCCGACGGCACGATCGCGCTCGACCCGGCCGACAAGCAAGGGCTGATCCGGCGCCTGGCGAAGGAGTTCACCGTGCTCAGCGAGGTCGGCTCCAAGGACGCGGAGGAGATCATGGCCCCCTACCGGTGGGTGGAGCAGATCGAGGCCGAGCTCGACGCCGGCGCCTGGAAGGTGATCACCGAGGCGCGGGAGTCGGGCACGGCCGGGATCTACCGCCACGACGGCGAGGTGCGCATGGGCCTCATCGACGAGATCGCCCACGCCGTCGACCCGGCGCGGCTGCTGTTCGAGGCGCCGCGCAAGGACCAGCAGGTGTTCTTCATCCGGCGCTTCGGGCCGGACGTCAACCTCGGCAACATCGCTCCCGACGAGGTGCTCGCGCTCGAGACGCTGCGCCTCGGGCTGCGGTCGGACACGATGGGACGCGACGCATGATCCACCTCGCCCGCCACGGGGAGACCGACTACAACGCCGAGCGCCGCTTCCAGGGCCAGAACGACGTGCCGCTGAACGCGCGCGGGCTGGAGCAGGCGCGCGAGCTGGCCGCCGCGGCCCGCGAGGTGCCGTTCGTGGCGCTGTGGGCCAGCCCGATCCGGCGCGCCCGCCAGACGGCCGAGATCGTGGCCGAGGCGATCGGGCTGGAGCCGCGCTTCGACGCGCGCTTCGCCGAGCACGACGTCGGCCGCTGGCAGGACCGGCTGTTCGACGACGTCGCGCGCGAGGAGCCCGAGCTGTGGGCGGCCTGGCAGGCGGCCGGCGAGGACTGGCGGTTCCCGGGCGGCGAGTCGCTGGGCGAGCACCAGGAGCGCATCGTCGCCGGGCTCGTCGACGTGACCCAGAGCCTGCAGCTCCCGGCGCTCGTGGTCTGCCATCGCGGCGTGATCCGCTCGGCGCTGTGCCACACCCGCAACGAGGGCCTGGACGCCTACCACGAGATCACCGTGCCCAACGGGGCGCTGGTCGCGCTCTGACCCGGCGATGAGGACGCGGCCGCGATGACGACGGTGACCACGAACCGGCTGCGCGCGGCCGCGTTCGCGCTGCTGGTGGTCGCCACGTTCGCGGCCTTCTTCGTGGTGCAGCGCATCAAGCGCGAGCCGCCCGACGTGCGGCGCGTCGCCGTCACCCAGCTCATCTCGCCCAACGACGACGGCCGCCTCGACGTCGCCCGGATCTCGTTCAAGCTCCAGCGGCCGGACACGATCACGGTCCGCGTGGTCGACGAGGACGGCGACGTGATCCGCACGCTGCTGGCGAACCGCCCGCTGGCGCGCGAGGAGCGCGTCGCGATGCGCTGGGACGGGCGCGACGAGGCGGGCCGGGTGGTGCCCGACGGCGTGTACCGCTACCGCGTCAACCTGCAGGACCAGGGCCGCGCGGTGCTGCTGACGCGCGGCACGCGCATCGACACGCGCGGCCCGCGCCCCCGCGTGCAGCGCATCGGCGCCGACAACGAGGGCACCGACATCCTGCCCAACCCCGGCGGCGTTCCGAGCACGATCCGCTTCTACAACCCGGCGCGCTCGCAGCCGACCGAGGTCCTGATCTACCGCACGTCGCCGGACCGTCCGCGCGAGCCCGTGTGGCGCACGACGGTGCCCGGCGGCGAGCGCGTCGTGCGCTGGGACGGGACCGGGCCCGACGGCGAGCTGCTGCCGCCGGGGACCTACGTCGTCGCGCTGCGCACGCGCGACCTGGCCGGCAACGTCGGCACCTCGTTCCCGCTGCCGCCCGACCCCGCCTACGGGGCCAGGCTGCCCGGCCACGGCGGCATCACGATCCGGCGGCTCGGCGCCCAGCCGACGCTCGAGCCGACGATCGCGGCGTCGCCGGCGACCTTCGGCGTCGACGCGCGCGGGCGCACCTTCGCCTGGTCGGTGCGGCGCGTCGGCGTGCAGGACGCCTACCGCGACGGCCGCCCGCGGACCGGGCCGATCGTCGCGATCGACGCGCCCGACGTCGAGGCGTCCGGCCTGTACCTGTTCGAGGCGCACACCCGCGCGGCCGAGACGTCCGTCCCGTTCCCGGTGCAGGCGGTGCAGACGCGCAAGGTGCTCGTCGTGCTGCCGGCGATCACCTGGCAGGGCCGCAACCAGGTCGACGACGACGGCGACGGCTGGCCCAACACGCTCACGCACGGCCTGCCCGTGCGCCGCGAGCGCGTGCTGGCGGAGGGGCTGCCCGAGGACCTCGTCGAGCGCATCGCGCCGCTGCTCATCTACCTCGACCGCAACGGGCTGCGCTACGACCTCACGACCGACCTGGCGCTCGCGTCGGGCGTCGGGCCGCGGCTGGAGGGCCACACCGGCGTGGTGCTCGCCGGCGACACCCGGTGGCTGCCGGCGTCGACGCAGCGCGCGCTCGTGCGGTTCGTGCGCCGCGGCGGCAAGCTCGCCACGTTCGGCGTCGAGTCGCTGCGCCGCCAGGTGCGCCTCACCGAGCGCCAGATCCTCGACCCGACCGAGGCGGCGCCGACCGACGCGTTCGGCGCGCGCCTGCGGCCGCTGACGCGCGAGCCCGGCACGACGCTGACGATCTACGAGGACGACATCCAGCTCTTCGCCGGCGACGTGTACGGCGGAACCGGCGTGTTCAGCGACTACGACGTGTTCGAGGAGGTCGCCGACGTCGGCGAGGACGCCGAGGTCGTCGCCAGCGCGGCGACCGACGACGGGCGGCAGGTGATCGTCGCGGCCCGCCTGGGCGAGGGCCTGGTGATCCGGTTCGGGCTGCCGCAGCTCACGCAGCGGCTCGGGACGCCCGGCAACGAGACGGAGCTGGTGCGGAGGACATGGACGCTCCTCTCGCGCTGATCCTCGCCGCCACCGAGCTCGGCGACGCGGTCGAGCGCCTCGGCATCGTCGCCGCCACGCTGCTGACCGGCGCGGCGCTGCTGGCGCCGTCCACGCGCGGGCGGGGCTGGGCGGCGCTGCTGGCGCTCGCGCTCACGCCGGTGCTGCTGGTCGCCGACATCTGGGACTCCAGCCCGCTCGTGTCGCTGCGCGACCGCCCAGCGGTCGCCGCCGGCGTCGTGGTCGCCGCGCTCGTCGCCGTCGTCGTGCTCGCGGTCGTGCTGCGGCGCTGGCCGGCGCTGCTGCCGCTGCTCGTCGTCGCGGCGCTGCCGTTCCGCGTGCCGATCTCGGCCGGCGGCGAGACCGCCAACCTGCTCGTGCCGCTGTACCTCGTGATCGCCGCCGGCGTGCTGAGCTGGGCCGTGCCGCGGGTGCGCGACGAGGACGACGACGCGCCGTTCCCGCCCCGCTGGCTGGAGTGGCTGCTGTGCGCCTCGATCGTCCTGTACGCCGTGCAGGCCGCCTACAGCGACGACTTCGGCCACGGCCTGCGCAACGTCGTCTTCTTCTACGTGCCGTTCGCGCTCCTGTTCGGCCTGCTGCGCGAGGTGCCGTGGACGCGGAGGCTCGCGCTGCAGTGCCTCGGCGTGCTCGTCGCGCTCGCGGTGGTCTTCGTCGGGATCGGCTTCGTCGAGTACGCCCGCAAGGAGCTGCTGCTCAACCCGCGCCTGATCGCCGCCGCCCAGTACGAGAGCTACTTCCGCGTCAACTCGCTGTTCTTCGACCCCAACATCTACGGCCGCTTCCTGGCCATGGTCATGCTCGGGATCGCGGCGATCGTGATGTGGACGCAGCGCACGCGCGACGTGCTGTGGGGGGTGGCGCTGCTCGCGCTGCTGTGGGCGGGCCTGGTGCTGTCGTTCTCGCAGTCGTCGTTCACCGCGCTGCTCGTCGGGCTGGCGGTGCTGGCGGCGCTGCGCTGGTCGGTGCGCTGGACCGTCGCCTTCGTCGCGGTGGGCGTGGCGATCGGGGTCGGCATCGTGCTGCTCGCCCCCGGCGCGATCAACCTCGACCTCAGCTCGTCGCGCTCGGCCGACAAGGCGACCAGCGGCCGGCTGGAGCTGATCGAGGGCGGCGCGCGCCTGTTCGCCGACAAGCCGCTGGTGGGCTGGGGGTCGGGCTCGTTCGCGACCGTGTTCCGCATCGAGGAGGAGGTCAGCGAGCACAAGGCCACCACCGCCTCGCACACGATCCCGATCACGGTCGCCGCCGAGCAGGGCGTGATCGGCCTGGCCGTCTACCTGGCGCTGCTGGTGGCCGCGCTCGCGCGACTGTTCGGCGGCGGGGTGCGTGCCGACCCGCTGCGCGCCTACGTGGCGGCGGCGTTCGTGGCGCTCCTCGTGCACACGATGCTCTACGCCGCGTTCCTGGAGGACCCGACGGCGTGGACGCTGCTCGGCGTCGGGACGGCGCTGGCCGCCGCCGCGGCGGCCGCGCCGGCCGCCCGCGGCGAGCGCGAGGCGGCCGACGCTCCGGCCCCGCGATAGCGTCCGGTCCATGGTGCTGGCCGACCGCCTGCGCGCGATCGTCGGCGACGCGCACGTGCTGTGCGACGCCGAGCTGCGCGCCCCCTTCGAGCGCGACTGGACCGGCCGCTTCGGCGGGCCGGCCGCGCTGGTCGTGCGCCCGGGCAGCACCGCCGAGGTGGCCGGCGTCCTCGCCGCCTGCCGCGACGAGGACGTGCCGCTCATCCCGCAGGGGGGCAACACCGGGCTGGTCGGCGGCTCGGTGCCGCGCGACCGCGAGGCGATCCTCAGCCTCGCCCGGCTGACCGACCTGGAGCCCGTCGACGCCGCCACCGGCCAGGTGTCGGCCGGCGCCGGCGTCACGCTGGGGGCGCTGCAGGAGCACGCGAGGCAGGCCGGGCTGGACGCGGGCCTGGACATCGCCGCGCGCGACAGCGCCACGCTCGGCGGGCTGGCGGCCACGAACGCCGGCGGGCTCGTCGCGCTGCGCCACGGCACCGCCCGCGCCCGGATCGCCGGGCTGGAGGCGGTCCTCGGCGACGGCACCGTCGTCACGCGCATGAGCGGGCTGCTGAAGGACAACGCCGGCTACGACCTGCCGAGCCTGCTCGTCGGCAGCGAGGGCACGCTGGCGATCATCACCCGCGTGCGCTGGCGGCTCGTGCCGCAGGCGGCCGCCCGGGTCGCCGCGCTCGTCCCGGTCGACTCGCTGGCCGCCGCCGTCGACCTGCTCGCCGCGCTGCGGGCCGGCGTCCCGTCGCTGGAGGCCGTCGAGTTCTTCCTGCCCGACGGGCTCGAGCTGGTCTGCGGGTACCTGGGCATCGAGTCGCCGGTGCGCCCCGCCGCCGTCTACCTGACCGTCGAGGCCGCGGGCGCCGCCGACCCCACCGGCGAGCTGGCCGAGGTCCTCCCCGACGACGCGCTCGTCGCCGACGACACCGCCGGGCGCGCGCGGCTGTGGCGCCTGCGCGAGGCGCACACCGAGGCGATCGCCGCCGCCGGCATCCCGCACAAGCTCGACGTGGGCGTCCCCCTGGACCGCCTGGAGGCGTTCCTGGCGCAGGCGCCGCAGGCCGTCGAGGCGGCCGCGCCCGGCGCCCGCACGATCCTGTTCGGCCACCTCGGCGACGGCAACGTGCACGTCAACGTCCTCGGCCCGCCGCCCCGGGACGACGCGGTGGACGTCGCCGTGCTGGAGCTCGCGGCGGCCCTCGGCGGCACGATCAGCGCCGAGCACGGCGTCGGCGTGGCCAAGGCGCGGCACCTGCGGCTGGTGCGCCCGCCCCAGGAGATCGCGGCGATGCGGGCGGTCAAGCTCGCGCTGGACCCGCAGGGCCTGCTGAACCCCGGCGTTATCCTCGCCCAGCCATGAATCGCACCCGACCCCGATCCCTGCTCGCCGTCGTCGCCGCGCTGGCCGTCACCCTGACGGTCGCCGCCTGCGGCTCCGACGACGACGACTCCGGCTCCACCGGCACCGCGGCGGCCGCCGCCACCTCCACCGCCGCCGCTCCCGACGCCTGCGCCAAGGACCAGCTCCAGCTCGTCAAGCCCGGCACGCTGACCGTCGGCACCGACAAGCCCGCCTACCCGCCGTACTTCGAGGACGACGACCCGTCCAACGGCAAGGGCTTCGAGAGCGCGGTCGCCTACGCGATCGCCGACCAGCTCGGCTTCACCGCCGAGGAGGTGTCCTGGACGGTCGTCCCGTTCAACTCGTCCTACGCGCCGGGCCCGAAGGACTTCGACTTCGACATCAACCAGATCTCGATCACGCCCAAGCGCGCCGAGCGCGTCGACTTCTCCGAGCCGTACTACACCGCCCCGCAGGCGGTCGTCGCGCTCGAGGACTCGCCGGCCGCCGGCGCCGCGAGCCTGGCCGACCTCAAGGACGTCCAGCTCGGGGTGCAGATCGGCACCACGAGCCTGGAGGCCGTCGAGGAGGTCGTCCAGCCGACGACGCAGCCGAAGGTGTTCAACGACTCCAACGACGTCGTCACCGCTCTCAAGCAGGGCCAGGTCGACGCGGTGGTCGTGGACCTGCCGACGGCCTTCTACGTGACCGCCGCGCAGGTCGAGGGGTCGACGATCGTCGGCCAGTTCGACGCGCCCGGCGGGGACTCGTGGGGCGTCGTGCTCGCCAAGGACTCCGAGCTGACGCCGTGCGTGAACCAGGCCATCGCCGCGCTGCGCGACTCGGGCGAGCTGGATCGCCTCGAGGAGCAGTGGATGGGCGAGGCCGCCGGGGCGCCCGAGCTGCAGTAGCGCCGCGCGCGCACCCGTCATCGCCATGGACGATCGTCGTGCCGCCCGCGCCGCCGCCAAGCGGCGGCGTGCGCGGCGCGGCGCCGCCACCGCGACGGTCTCGACCGTCCTGGTCGTCGTCCTCGTCGTCTGGCTGATCGGCTCCAGCCCGGGCTGGCCCGACGTCCGCGAGACGTTCTTCTCGTGGGAGGCGTTCCGCACCAGCTTCCCCGAGGTGCTGTCCGGCTTCTGGCTCGACGTGAAGCTGTTCGTGATCGTCGAGCTGTGCGTGCTCGTGCTGGGGCTCGTCGTCGCGCTCGTGCGCACGACGACCAGCCCGGCGCTGTTCCCGCTGCGCGCGTTCGCCGCCGCCTACGTCGACGTGTTCCGCGGCATCCCGGTGATCCTGCTCGTGTACCTGGTCGGGTTCGGCGTCCCCGCGCTCGCGTTCGAGGGCGCGCCCAGCGACCCGGTGTTCCTCGGCGGCGTCGCGCTGACCGCCTCCTACACCGCCTACGTGGCCGAGGTGTACCGCGCCGGCATCGACTCGGTGCACGGCAGCCAGCGCCAGGCCGCGCTCGCCGTCGGCCTCACCCAGGGCCAGGCGATGCGCTTCGTGATCCTGCCGCAGGCCGTCCGGCGGGTGGTGCCGCCGCTGCTCAACGACTTCATCTCGCTGCAGAAGGACGTCGCGCTGGTGGCGATCCTCGGGCCGCTGGAGGCCTTCCGCGTCGCCCAGATCGAGGCCGCGTCGACGTTCAACTACACGCCGCTGCTGGCCGCGGCGATGCTGTACCTGTGCGTCACGATCCCGATGGCGCGCCTCGTCGACGTCGTCCAGCGCCGGAGCCGCGCGGCATGACCCCGGTCGTCGAGGTCCGCGGGGTCACCAAGGCCTACGGCGACAAGCCGGTGCTGCGCGGCATCGACCTGGCCGTGCACGAGCACCAGGCGGTCGCGCTCATCGGCGCGTCGGGCTCGGGCAAGTCGACGCTGCTGCGCTGCATCGACCTGCTCGACGAGATCGACGACGGCGACGTGCTGCTCGACGGCGAGGTCATCACCGACCCGTCGGTGCGCCCCGACCGGGTGCGCCGCCGCCTGGGGATGGTCTTCCAGGGCTACAACCTCTTCCCGCACCTGACCGTGCTCCAGAACATCGTGCTGGCGCCGGTCCGCGCGCACGGCACGGACCGCGAGGAGGCGCGCGCCCGCGCGCTGGAGCTGCTGGACCGCTTCGGCCTGGCCGACCGCGCCGGCGACAAGCCGGACCGGCTGTCGGGCGGTCAGCAGCAACGCGTGGCGATCGTGCGCGCGCTGGCCACCAGGCCGCGCGCGCTCCTGCTCGACGAGGTCACGAGCGCGCTGGACCCGGAGCTCGTCGGCGAGGTGCTGGCGCTCGTGCGCGACCTGAAGGTCGACGGCATGACGATGATCCTGGCCACGCACGAGATGTCGTTCGCCGCCGAGGTCGCCGACGAGATCTGCTTCCTGCACGAGGGCCTCATCGTCGAGCGCGGGGCGCCCGAGCGGCTGTTCGAGGCGCCCGAGCGCGAGGAGACGCGCCGGTTCCTGCGCCGGCTGCTGGAGGCCAAGCGGCTGTAGCCGCGGGCTCAGGCCGCCGGCGCCGAGACCGACTCGCGCACCCGGACGGGCATCGGGACGCGATGGACCCGGCCCGGCGCGTCGCCGTCGCCCTCGCGCCCGCCCATGGCGTCGAACAGGACCTCCACCGCCGTGCGTCCGAGCTCGTAGTGCGGCAGCGCCACGGTCGTGAGCCCGGGACGGATCCACGACGCGATGTCGTCGTCGTCGAACGAGACCACCGACACGTCCCGGGGCACCGCGAGCCCGGCCTCGGCGAGCGCCTGGTAGGCGCCGAGGGCGAGCCGGTCGTTGAAGCAGATGATGGCCTTCGGGCGCTCCCGCGCCAGCAGCGCCCGCGTGGCGTCGCGCCCGTCCTGCGGCTCCCACGCGCGGCAGAGCGTTCCGCCGGCGACCGCCAGCCCGGCCGCGGCGAGCGTCTCGAGGATCCCGTGCAGCCGCTCGACGGCGGCGACGCCGCCGGGCGGGACGTCCTCGATCCCGGGTCCGGCCCCGATCAGGTGGATGGCGTCGCCGTGGCCGGCGTCCAGCAGGACCTGCGCGGCGGCGCGCCCCGCCTCCGCCTCGTCGGGCAGCACGGAGGCCAGCGGCGAGGGCGCGGACGGGAGCGCGTTGAGCAGGACCGCCGGTGCCGACGTGAGCTCGCGCGGCACCGTGATGGTCCGCGTGTACATCGAGGCGAGGATGATCCCGTCGACCTGGCGGTCCTGCATCGCCTGCACGAGCCGTCGCTCGAGCTCGGGGTCGCCCTCGGTCTCGCCGATGAACAGCATCACGCCGCGCTCGCGCGCCTCCTCCAGCGCCCCCTTGATGAGGTTGCCGGCGAAGCGCGACGTGGCCACGGTGTCGGACACGAAGCCGATGGTCTGCGTCGTCCCGGTGCGCAGGCCGACCGACACGATGTTCGGGCGGTACTGGAGCCGGTCGGCCGTCTTGAGGACCCGCTGCTCGACGTCGCGCGAGATCCGCATCTCGGGCCCCCGCCCCGAGAGGACGAACGACGCGGTCGTCGGCGAGACGCCGGCCGCCTTGGCGACCTCCGCGAGCGTGACCCGGCGGGCGCTCATCGCGGCCCGGCCGGGCGCGCGGGCGCCGGTTGCACCTTGACAGCCGTCGGCATCGGCCGTAAGACTAGCGCCTTGCTAATTCGATTTAGCCACCGGCGCTGGCATCTGTCGCAGATGCGCCTCGGCGAGGGCGGCCGCCCGCGCGGCGAGGGCTCGCTCTACGCGATGGGCCTGAACTTCAGCATGACCGGGATCTTCTACAACACGGAGCTCGCCGAGCAGATCGGCATGACCGAGCCGCCGCAGACGCTCGCCGAGCTCGACGACCTGCTGGCCAAGGCCAAGGCGGCCGGCATCGTCCCGATCCAGCAGTTCAACGGCGGCGCGACCGGCGGTCTCGCCTTCCCGCTGCAGAACCTGATGGCCGCCTACGGCCCGCCCGGCCCGATCAACGACTGGATCTTCCAGAAGCCCGGCGCGACGATCGACACGCCGACGAACCTGAAGGCGGCCGAGCACCTCGCCGAGTGGATCGAGAAGGGCTACTTCGTCAAGGACGCCAACGCGATCGACTACGCGAAGATGATGAGCCGGTTCATCGACGGCGACGGCCTGCTGATCTTCGACGGCGACTGGGAGTCGGGCAACCTCGACAAGCAGATGCCCGGCAAGGCGGGGTTCTTCCTCATGCCGCCGGCCGAGGAGGGCGGCGCGCGAGCCGCGATGTCCGCGCCGCTGACCTACGGCATCGCGGAGCGCGCCGAGAACGCCGACTGCGCCGCCTTCTTCCTGAACTGGGTCGCCACCGACGAGACGGCGCGCCGCATCACCGTCGAGGTGGGCGGGTCGCACCCGATGGGCCCGGCGGACGCCTACATGCCGCCGGTGAAGGAGGGCAGCGTCACCGCGGCCACGCTCGCGGCGGGCGCGACGATCGCCGAGGACAACGGGGCGATGGACTTCATCGCCAACGCGACCGGGTCGATCTACGCCAAGGGCTGGACGCCCAACCTGCAGAAGATGGTCGCCGGTGAGCAGACCCCGAAGGGCCTGCTGGAGACCGTGCAGCGCCAGTACGAGAGCGAGCTGGAGAACTGACGCCGGTGGCCGGGTCCGTCCGCGACGCGATCGTCGACCTGACCGAGGCCCGGCCCGAGGCGTCCTCCCGTCGCCGCGCGCGCAGCGCCCGCCGTTCGGCGGGCCTGCGCACGCCGGCGTGGGTCGGCTGGCTGTTCGTCGCCCCCGCGCTGCTCGTCTACCTCGTCTTCGTGCTGCGCCCGCTGGTGGCGACGTTCGAGTACTCGCTGTACCGCTGGAACGGGATCGGGCCGTCGACCTGGGTGGGGCTGGACAACTACCGCGAGGTCTTCACCGACCCCGAGCTGCTGAAGACGATCACGAACGCGTTCGAGCTGATCGTCTTCTTCAGCGTCATCCCGGTCCTCCTCGGGCTGGGGATCGCGTCGGTCATCCGGCGCATCGCCACGAGCCGGCTCGCCCTGGTCGGGCGCACGGTCCTGTTCCTGCCGCAGGTCATCCCGCTCGTCGCCGCCGGCATCGCGTGGAGCTGGATGCTCGCCGACGACGGGTTCGTCAACCAGGTCCTGCGCTGGGTCGGCCTGGACGGCGTCGCGCGGGCGTGGCTGGGCGACTTCTCCACCGCGCTGCCCGCGGTCGGCGCGATCGGGGCCTGGGTCCTGCTCGGCCTGGTCACGCTGCTCCTGCTGGCCGGCATGTCGAAGATCGACCCGGTCCTCTACGAGGCGGCGCGCATGGACGGCGCCGGCCCGCTGCGCGAGTTCTTCCACGTCACGCTGCCCAGCCTGCGCCAGGAGATCGGCGTCTGCGTGACCGTGACCGTGATCGCGGCGCTGGCCAGCTTCGACATCGTCTACGTCTCCACGCAGGGCGGGCCCGGGAACGCGACGATGGTCCCCGGCCTGGAGATCTACTACCAGGCGTTCTCCGAGCGCCGGATCGGCGTCGCGTCGGCGCTGGCGGTCGTGCTCATGGTGCTCGTGCTGGTCTGCGTGCTGCCGATCCAGTGGCTGACCCGGAGGGGCGAGCGGTGATCGTCGCGCGCCGCGAGACGTGGGTCGCCCGCGGCCTGCTGCTGGCCCTGATGGCGGTCACGATCGTGCCGTTCGTCAGCCTCTTCACGACGGCCCTGCACGAGTCCGGGACCTACCCGGACGGCATCAGCTGGCCCAGCGACCCGCACTGGGAGAACTTCCTCGACGCGTTCCGCGTGGCGCACATGGGCGAGCTGCTGTGGTCGAGCACGCTGATCGTGCTCGGCGTGGTGCCGGTCTCGCTGCTGATCGGCACGATGGCCGGCTTCGCGATCGGCCACCTGCGGATGTGGGGCAGCCGCGTCCTCTTCCTGCTCTTCGTGCTCGGCCTGACCCTCCCGTTCGAGGGGATCATCACGCCGCTCTACTACCAGATGCGGGACTTCGGCCTGCTGAACACGCGGTGGGCGATCATCCTGCCGCTCATCGGCCTGTTCATGCCGTTCGCCGTCTTCTGGATGCGGGCGCACTTCGTGAACATGCCCGACGAGCTCTCGGAGGCGGCGCGCATGGACGGCGCCAACACCTGGCAGCTCTTCTGGCGCATCCACGTGCCGCTCGCGCTGCCGGCGATCTCCTCGCTGGCGATCCTCCTCTTCCTCTGGACCTGGAACCAGTTCCTGCTGGCGATCGTGCTGGTCGACGACCCGGCGAAGCGGACGATGGCGGGCGCGCTGGGCGCCTTCCAGGGCCAGTGGGGCACCGACATGCCGCTGCTGTGCGCGGGGTCGCTGCTGATCCTCACGCCGACGCTGATCCTGTTCGTCGTCTTCCAGCGCCGGTTCGTGGCCGCGCTCCTGCAGGGGTCGCTGAAGGGATGAGGCCATGAGCGCCATCGAGCTCGAGCGCGTGACCAAGCGCTACCCCGACGGGACGCTCGCTGTCGACGACGTGTCGCTGGCGATCGAGGACGGCGAGTTCATGATCCTCGTCGGCCCGTCGGGCTGCGGGAAGTCGACGACCCTGCGCATGATCGCCGGCCTGGAGACGGTCACCGCCGGGCGGCTGCGCATCGCCGGCACGGTCGTCAACGACCGGCCGCCGAAGGACCGCGACCTGGCGATGGTCTTCCAGAGCTACGCGCTCTACCCGCACATGACCGTCGCGAAGAACATGGGCTTCGCGCTGCGCCTGGCCGGCGTCGACCGCCGCCGGATCCAGGGCCAGGTGCACGACGCGGCCGCGCTGCTCGACCTGCTGGAGCACCTGGACCGCCGCCCGGCGCAACTCTCCGGCGGCCAGCGCCAGCGGGTCGCGATGGGCCGGGCGATCGTGCGCGACCCGAAGGCGTTCCTGATGGACGAGCCGCTGAGCAACCTGGACGCCAAGCTCCGCGTCCAGATGCGCGCGTCGATCGCGCGCCTGCAGCGGCGCCTCGGGACGACGACGGTCTACGTCACGCACGACCAGACCGAGGCGATGACGCTCGGCGACCGGGTCGCGGTCATGAACGGCGGCGTGCTGCAGCAGGTCGCCGCGCCCAAGGAGCTCTACGAGCGGCCGGCGAACGCGTTCGTCGCGGGCTTCATCGGCTCGCCGCCGATGAGCTTCTTCGCCTGCCCCGTCGACGGCGGCCTGGCGCGCCTGCCGTTCGCCGACGTGCCCATCCCCGACCGGCTGCGGCGGGCGGCCGAGCGCGCGCCCGGCGACGTGGTCGTCGGGGTGCGGCCGGAGGCCTTCGAGGACGCCGCGCTCGTCGGCGACCGTCCCGGCTGCCGCTTCGAGGCCGAGGTCGAGCTGGTCGAGTCGGTGGGTGCCGACGTGTTCGTCCATCTCGCCGCCCAGGCCGACGGCGCGGGGCTGGCCGCGCCCGGCCCGGTCGTCGCGCGCCTGGGCGGGGACACCGCCATCCGCGAGCCCGGGCGCGCGCGGCTGTGGCTGGACGCCGAGCGCCTGCACCTGTTCGACGCCGCGACGGGAACCGCGCTTGAGCGGTGAGGCGACCCGCCGTCCGCGCACGCCGCGCGTCGACGGCTTCGTGGCCCCGGGCTTCGAGCCCGTGCGCGACGCGTTCCTGGCCAACCTGCGCGAGCGCGGCGAGATGGGCGCCGCGTTCGCGGTGACCTGGGGCGGCGAGCCGGTCGTCGACCTGTGGGGCGGGCCGGCCGATTCCGAGCGCGGGCGTCCGTGGCGCCGCGACACGCTGCAGGCGATCTTCTCGGGCACCAAGGGGCTCGTCGCCCTCTGCCTCCTGATGCTCGCCGACCGTGGCGAGCTGGACCTGGAGGCGCCGGTCGCGCGCTACTGGCCCGAGTTCGCCGCGGCCGGCAAGGACCGGATCCGCGTCGTCGACGTCGCCGCCCACCGGGCGGCGCTGCCGGGGGTCGCCGGGCGCCTGTCGCCCGACGAGATCCTCGACCCCCGGCACGTCGCGTCGCGGCTGGCCGCCCAGGCGCCCGAGACCGACCCGCGCGCCGCCGTCACGTACCACCCGCTCACGTACGGGTGGCTGTGCGGCGAGCTCGTGCGGCGGGTCGACGGCCGCAGCATCGGCCGCTTCTTCGCCGAGGAGGTGGCGGGCCCCCTGGGCCTCGAGATCTGGATCGGGCTTCCCGCGCACCTGGAGCCGCGGGTCTCGCGGCTCGTCCACGGCCCGGACTGGGGGCGGCGCAACGGCTGGGACGACGCCGCGTTCGCCGCCGACGAGCTGCTGCGGCGCATCTGGGGCAACCCGGAGCTGTTCGGCCGCGGGCCGATCCGGTGGAACGAGCCGCGCTGGCACCGGGCCGAGATCCCCGGCGCCGGCGCGATCGCCACCGCCCGGTCGATGGCCAGGCTCTACGGGTGCCTGGCGCTGGGCGGCGCGCTGGACGGGGTGCGGCTGCTGGACCGCGCGACGCTCGAGCGCGGACGTCGCCCGGTCAGCGATCGCTTCGATCCGATCGCCGGGGACCGCCAGGTCTTCGGCGTCGGCTTCGAGCTGCAGACGGACGCGCGCGCGCTCGGCCCGCCACAGGACGCCTTCGGGCACTGCGGCGCGGGCGGCTCCGTCCACGCCGCCTGGCCGTCGCTGCGCGCCGGGGTCTCCTACGCGATGAACCAGATGCGCGACGACGCGCGCGTCGACGCGCGCGCGCAGGCGCTGCTCGCCGCGACGTACGCGGTGCTCGCCCGCCGGGCGGGCGGGAGCGGATGAGCAGGACCCTCTGGACGCCGGCCCATCTCGAGCGCCTGCGTCCGGATCCGGCGACCACGGCCCCGCCGGTGGACCTCGAGGACGTGGCCCGCGTGCTGCCCGACGACGACGTGTGGGACCCCTGGCCCGTGCTCGACCCGGACGGCCGCATCGCCACGGTCGACGGCGGCGAGGTCTGGATGGCGCTCTCCGCGCCGGCGCGCGGCCACCCCGACGGCCGCCACGACGTCGCGCGCCTGCGGCTGCTGCTGCGGCACGGGCCGGCGTGGACGGACTGCGGTCACGTGTTCCCCGACGGCGCGTCGCCCGGAAGCCGGGAGTGGTCGGGCTCGGCCGTGCGGCGTGCCGACGGATCGGTCTCGGTCTTCTACACCGCCGCCGGGCGCCGCGGGGAGCCGCGCCGGACGTTCCTCCAGCGCGTCATGGAGGCGACCGGGCGCCTGGCGCCGGCCGGCGAAGGCGTGCGCTTCGAGCCGGCCGGCGTCCACCGCGAGATCGTCCGGCCCACCGCCGGCTACCTGCCCGCCGACGAGCTCCGCGGAGGGCCGGGCCGCATCCGGGCGTTCCGGGACCCCGGCTGGTTCGCCGACCCGGCCGACGGCCGGCCGTACCTGCTGATCGCCGCGTCCGTCGCCGGCGCCCGGAGGTTCGACGGCGCCGTCGGGATCGCCGCCCGCCGTGGTCGCGGCTGGACGGTCCTGCCGCCGCTCCTGGTCGCCGACGGGATCCACCACGAGCTCGAGCGGCCGCACGTCGTCGCGCATCGCGGCCGCTACCACCTCTTCTTCTCCGCGCACGCGAGCACGTTCCACCCGCCGGGCCGGGCGCCGACCGGCCTGTACGGGTTCGTGGCGCCCACGGTGCTGGGGCCCTACGAGCCGCTCAACGACTCCGGCCTGGTGATCGCCAACCCGCCCGAGCAGCCGCACCAGGCGTACGCGTGGGTCGTCCTGCCGGACCTGCGCGCGGTCAGCTTCCTCGACGATCGCACGTCGGGCGATGCGGCCGGGTGGCGGCCGGCCGACGCGACGGAGGCACGAGCCCGCTTCGACGGCACGGTGGCCCCCGCGCTGCGGCTCGCGCTGGACGGCGCGCGTTCGGAGATCGTCGGCGTCGAGGCGCTCGTCGCGTCGAGCGGCTCGCCGGCGTGAGCCGGGGCCGCGGCCCACAGGGCGGGCGCGAGGTCGTCCAGGTCGACGGGGTCGGCGCCGTCGCGGGTCCACGCGGCGAGGAGGAGAAGCTCGGTCGAGAGGGGCATGGCGGGGCATCCTGCACCTTCAAGCGCACTTGAAGTCAAGGGCGGCGTGTGCTGTCGTTTGCGCCCGTGGACGACCTGCTCACGATCGGCGAGGTCGCGCGGCGCAGCGGCGTCGCCGCCTCGGCGCTGCGCTACTACGAGGAGCGCGGGCTGATCTCGCCCGAGCGCACGGGCGCCGGCCACCGCCGGTTCCGGCGCGCGGTGATCCGCCGGGTGGCGTTCATCGTGTTCGCGCAGCGCATCGGGCTCTCGCTGGAGGAGATCGGGCAGCTGCTGGCGCAGCTCCCGGCCGACCGCGCGCCCGACCGGCGCGACTGGGGCCGCCTGTCGTCGACCTGGACGGCGCGCATCGACGAGCGGATCGCCGAGCTCGAGCGGCTGAAGGTCGGGCTGACCGAGTGCATCGGCTGCGGCTGCCTGTCGCTGGACCGCTGCCAGCTCTCCAACCCGGGCGACCTGGCCGCCCGCCGCGGCGCCGGCCCGCGCTACCTCCTCGGCGACCGGCCCGACCGCGCCCCCGCCTGAGCGTCAGCCGGGGCCGGGCGACGGCCGCCGCCGGGCGCCGACGATCCGCAGCAGCCCGCCCAGGCCGGGCGGCAGCCGCCCGCCCGTGGCCAGCCACGAGCCGGCCAGGATCAGCAGCAGGCCGGCGACCGCGGCGGCGCCGAGGCTCTCGCCGAGGATCGTGACGCCGAGCGCGACGGCCACGACCGGCGCCACGTAGGTGATGACCATCGCGCGCCCGCCGCCGACCTCGGCGACGAGGATCGCGAACAGCACGAGCGCCGCGGCCGAGCACAGCACGCCGAGCACGACGATCGAGGCGATCGCCGTGCCCGACGGCGTCTGCGCGGGCGGGTCCGCGATCACCAGCGGCGTGAGCGCGACGGCCGCGAACGCCAGCGCGACCGCGACGACGCCGATCGAGTCCGCGCCGGCCAGCGGCCCGCGCAGGTTGAACGGCCCGACCGCGTAGCAGAGCGTGCCGAGCAGGATCGCGCCCGCGCCGAGCAGCTCGTCGGCGCGGCCGGCGACGTCGATGCCCATCAGCGCGACGACGCCGGCCAGGCCGATCACCAGGCCCGCCAGGCGCGCGCCGCGCACGCGCTCGGCGGGATCGAGCACCTCGCCCAGCAGCGCGACCATCAGCGGGGCCGACGCGATCAGGATGGCCGTCAGCGACGAGGACACGTGCTGCTCGCCGAACGCGATCAGCGGGAACGGGATCGCGATCTCGGTCAGCCCCCACAGCAGCGCCCAGCGCATCCGCCCGCGCAGCCCGGCCAGCAGCCCCGCCCGCCAGGCCCACGGCAGCAGGATCGCGGCGCCGATCACCACGCGGCCCCAGGCGACGAACGCGGGCGGGACCTCCTCGACGGCGAGCTTGATGAACAGGTACGGGATGCCCCACAGCACCGACACGGCGGCGAAGCAGGACCAGGCGCGCAGGGACATCCCGGCCCAATGAATCCACAGGCCGGCCGGGCGGCGCAACCCGGCGGTGCTCGTACCCTCCCTCCCCGCGATGCTCCGCGCCGTCCTGTACGCCTCCCTGGCCCTGATCGCCTACGCCCAGGCTGGCTACGGGGCGCTGCTGGCGCTGCTGGCGCGGGTGCTGCCGGCCCGGCCGGTGCGGCGGGCGCCCATCGAGCCGCGCGTGACGCTCGTGATCGCCGCCCACGACGAGGAGGTCGTCATCGAGCGCAAGGTCGCCAACGCGCTCGCGCTCGACTGGCCGCGCGAGCGGCTGCAGGTGATCGTCGCCTCCGACGGCTCCACCGACCGCACGGTCGAGCTGGCCCGCGCCGCCGGGGCCGACCTCGTGCTCGACCTGCCGCGCGGCGGCAAGATCCGCGCCCAGGACGCCGCGGTGCGCGCCGCGACCGGCGAGATCGTCGCGTTCTCCGACGCCAACGCGCTGTGGGAGCCCGACGCGCTGCGCGAGCTCGTGACCGCGTTCGCCGACCCCCAGGTCGGCTACGCGTGCGGCCAGGTGACGTTCGTCAACGAGGCCGGCACCAACCAGGAGGGCGTCTACTGGCGCTACGAGATGTGGCTGCGCGAGATGGAGTCCGACCTCGCGTCGGTCACCGGCGGCAACGGGGCGATCTACGCGACGCGCCGCGAGGCCTACGTCGAGGTCGACCCGATCATGGGCCACGACCTCTCGTTCCCGTTCCGGATGGTCAAGAACGGGTGGCGCGCCGTGTACGTGCCGCAGGCCCGCGCGACCGAGAAGATGGTGCCGTCGATCGAGGGCGAGTTCGCCCGCAAGCGGCGGATGATGAGCCACGGCTGGCCGATCGTCCTGCGCGGCGGCCTGCTCGACCCGCGCGGCTACGACGCCCGCTACGCGCTGTTCGTCGCCTCCCACCGCGCGCTGCGCTACGCCACGCCGTTCCTGCACCTGATCGCGCTGGCGGCGACGATCGCCCGCTGGCGGCGCCACAAGCTGCTGCTGGCCGCCCAGCTCGGCCTCCTCGCGGCGGCCGCCGCCGGGGGACGGGTGCGCGCGCGGCCGCTGCTGCTGGCGCGCTACTACGTGATGACGACCGCCTCGCTGGCCGCCGGCCTGTACGACTGGCTGCGCCACGGCACGCCGGCGGGCTGGGACGCGCCGGAGGGCACGCGGTGACGCGGCGCCTGTTCGACCTCGTCGTGGCGAGCGCCGCGCTGGTCGTGTCGTCGCCGATCCTGCTGGCCGCGATCGTCGCGATCCGGCTGGAGACGCCCGGCCACGCGATCTACCGCCAGCGGCGGGTCGGCCGGCACGGCCGCGAGTTCGACGTGTTCAAGCTGCGCACGATGGTCCACGGCGCCGAGGGCATCGGCGCGGGGATGGCCGTGAACGAGGGCGACCCCCGCATCACCCGCGTCGGCGCGATCCTGCGGCGCTTCTCGATCGACGAGCTCCCGAACCTCGTCAACGTCCTGCGCGGCGAGATGTCGATCATCGGCCCGCGCCCGACGATTCCCGTCCAGGTCGCCCGCTACACCGAGCGCCAGCGCGGCCGCCTGGCGGTGAAGCCCGGGATCACCGGCTGGGCGCAGGTGCAGGGCCGCGCGTCGCTGCCGTGGTCGGAGCGCATCGAGCTCGACCTCTGGTACATCGAGCACCGCTCCTGGCGGCTGGACCTGGAGATCCTGCGCCGCACGCTGAAGGTGCTCGTCGCCGGCGACGGGCTCTACAAGGGCGACCGCGGCGGCTTCGACCTTCGTTGAGGATGGTGGCGCCCGACCGCGACGGGCGGTACGGTCCTCGGCCATGTCGCGGCTCCTGCTTCTCGCCGGCCTGCTGATCGCGCTGCTGCTGCCGGCGAGCGCGTCGGCCACCCTCGTGTTCCAGCGCGGCGTCATCCCGTCGCACGTGTGGATCGCCGAGGACGACGGCAGCAACCAGCGCCGGCTGACCGAGGGTCGCGACCCGCGCATCTCGCCCGACGGGCAGACCGTCGCCTACGGCAACCAGTACTCCCGGCGGACGCCGCGCCTGCTGGCGATCCCCGCGGCGGGCGGCACGCCGCGCACGCTGCTGCGCAACTGGGTCTACGGGCCGTTCGCGTGGTCGCCCGACTCGAGCACGATCGCGACCGTCACCGGCCCCGAGGTCGGGCGCCAGACGCTCGTGCTCGTCGACGTCGCCACAGGCGCGCGGCGGACCGTCGCCACCGGCTACTTCTACGGCGCGAGCTTCTCGCCCGACGGCACGCAGCTCGTGTACGGGCGCCAGGCGGCCGAGCGCATGTGGGCGCCGTCGGACGTCTGGATCGCCCCGGTCGACGGCAGCCAGCCCCCGCGGCGCCTCACCACCGACGGGCGCTCGCTGCACCCGCTGTGGGGGCCGACGCAGATCGCCTACACGCGCTGGAGCCGCCCGACCGGCCGCCACCGCAACAACGACGGCCCCAAGTACCACCTGTGGCTGATGGCGCCCGACGGCAGCGGCGCCCGGCAGCTCACCCGCGGGCGCATCCCGTGGCTGCTGACCGGCCTCACGCCGACCGCGTGGTCGGCCGACGGGACGAAGCTGCTGGCCCAGTTCGGCGGCCAGGACACCACGTACCCGGTCACCGTGGACCCGGTGACCGGCGCGCAGCGGCGCGTCGGCCCGCGGCGCGAGTGGGGGATCGTCGCGACCGCGCTGTCCAAGGACGGCACGACGATCCTCGGCAGCGACGGCTTCTACGACGAGCCGCGCGACAACGACGTGATCACGGTGCCCTACGACGGCACCCGCCGGACGGTCCTGGCGCGCGCGGCGCGCGCGCCGTCCTGGACGCGCTGAGCGGCCGCCCCATCTCGCATCGCTTGTCAGGTTCTGCGTCGCAGGCACGCAGAACCTGACAACCAACGAGGACGCAGGGTGCGCAGCGGCCTCGCGCCGCCGTTTATGCTGGCCCGCGCGGAGGCATGGCGGCACGGACACAGCACGACGCCGGTCTCGTGGCTCGACGCGAGGAGCTGTCGGTCGTCGCCGAGGCGCTGCGCGACCCCGGCTGTCGCGGCGCGGTGATCCACGGCGCGCCCGGCGTCGGCAAGACGCGGCTCGCCCGCACGGCCCTGGACGAGGCGGCGGCCGGCGGCGCGGCCGCGCACTGGGTCCGCGCCACCGCCTCGGCCGCGTCGATCCCGCTCGCCGCGGTCGTGGACCTGCTGCCCGGCCACGCCGAGGCGACCGATCCGCTGCGGCTGTTCCAGGCCAGCGCCGCCGCGCTGCGCGACCACGCCGACGGCCGGCCGCTCGTCGTCTGCGTCGACGACGCGCACCTGCTCGACCCCAGCTCGGCCGCCCTGCTGCTGCACCTCGCCGCCACCGGCGGGGCGTCGATCCTCGCGACCGTGCGCCGCGGCGCGCGCCCGCCCGACGCGGTCACCGCGCTGTGGAAGGACGAGGGCGCGCATCGCGTCGAGCTCGACAACCTCGGGGAGCAGGACGCCGCCGAGCTGACCCAGCGGCTGCTCGGCGGGCCGGTCGAGCGGGTCGCCCTGCGCTGGACCTACGCCCTGACCGCGGGCAACCCGCTCTACCTGCGCGAGCTGATCGCCGAGGCGGTCGAGAGCGGCGCGCTCGCGCGGCGCTCGGGCCTGTGGCGGCTGCTGCGGCGCGACCCGATCGGGCCGGCGCTCAGCGACCTGCTGGCCGAGCGCCTCGACGGGCTCGGTCCCCGCCGCCTGGAGCTGCTCGCCGCGGTCGCGCTCGCCGAGCCGCTGGCCGAGGCCCTGCTCGACGGCGCCGGCGACCCAGAGGACGTCGAGGCCCTCCGCGTCCGGGGCCTGATCGCCGTCGAGGCGGGCGCCGGCGGCCGGGTCCTGCGCCTGGCGCACCCGCTGTACGGCGAGGTCGCGCGCGCCCGCGTGCCCGAGGAGCGCCTGCGCGCGCTGCGCATCCTGCTGGCCGACGCCGAGCGCGCGCGGGGCGGGACGCCCGCCGGGGTGCTGCGCGTGGCCACGTGGCTGCGCGACGCGCACGCCCCGATCGACGTCGGGACGCTGCTGCAGGCCGCCGACGAGGCCTACCGCGCGCGCGACCCCGCGCTGGCCGCGGACCTGGCCGCGCGCGCCGAGCGGCAGGGCGGCGGCCCGGCGGCGGCGATCGCGCTCGGCCGCGCGCTGGGGGCGCTGGGCCGGCACGCCGACGCGGAGGCCGCGCTCGCGCGGGTCGAGGGCGACCTGCCGGCGCCGGAGGCGGCGCTGCCGTACCTGTTCGCGCGCATCAACGCGCTCGTCTGGGGGCTGGGGCGCCCCGCCGACGCGCGGGCGCTCGTCGAGCGGGCGGCGGGCTGGTGGGACGACCCGGGCTGGCGCCGGCAGGTCGCGGCGATGCGGCTGATGGTCCTCAGCGCCTCGGGCGCGTCGCAGGAGGCGGCCGCGCTGGCCGACGAGCTCGCCGCCGCGCCCTCCGCCGACCCGTGGGTGGCGGGCGTCGTCGGCACCAGCGGGGCGATCGCGTGGCTGCACAGCGGCCGCACCGAGCGCGCCCGCGCCGCCTCCGACCGGGCGGTGCCCGCCCCGCCGGCCGACGAGCGCCTCGACGACCGCGGCCTCTCCGGGCTGATCGCCTGGGCGCTGAGCCGGCTCGACGCCGGGTGCGAGTGGGACGCGGTCGAGGCGCGCGTTACGCGGATCGAGCGCGCGGCACTCGCGCGCGACGACCGCCTGGGCGCCGGGCCGGCGACGGGGCTGCTGGGGCACCTGGCGCTGCAGCGCGGCCGGCCGCGCACCGCCCTGCGCCTGCTGCGCGAGGCCGCCGCCCACCTGGAGGCGCACGATCCGCGCGGCCTGTCGGTCGTCATCCTGGCCCAGGCGGCGCAGGCCGCCGCCCTGCTCGGGGAGGCCGACGAGGCGCGGGCGGCCGAGGCCGAGGCGCTGCGGCGCCTGCGCGGCCGCGACCCCGCCTGGCACGAGCGCCCGCGCCTGGCGTGCGCGGCGGCCTGGACCGCCGCCGCGGGCGGGGAGCCGACCCGCGGCGCGCGGATGCTCCTCGCCGCCGCCGACGGCCTGGAGGCGTGGCCGGTGCTGCAGGCCATCGTGCTCGCCGAGGCGCTGTCGCTCGGCGCGCCCGCCGGGAAGGTGGCGCCGCCGCTGGCCGCCGCCGCGGCGCGCGCCGACGCCCCGCTGGCCGCCGCCGCGGCGGCCCACGCGCAGGCGCTCCACGCGCGCGACGGGGCGGCGCTGGCCGCGGCGGCCGACCGTCTGGAGGCGATCGGCGCCGACCTCGCCGCCGCCGAGACGCTCGCCCAGGCCGCCGTCCACGACGCGGCGGCGGGGCGCACGACGGCGGCGCGCCGGGCGGCCGCGCGCGCCGAGCGCCTGCTCGCCGGCTGTGAGGGCGCGACGTCCCCGGCGCTGCGGGCGACGCGCACCGCCCGGGCCGGGCTGACGAGCCGAGAGCGCGAGATCGCCGGGCTGGCCGCGGCGGGGGAGACGAACGCGCAGATCGCCGAGCGCCTCACGCTGTCGGTGCGCACGGTCGAGTCGCACCTGTACCACGCGATGGCCAAGCTCGGCGTCCGCCGCCGCGACGAGCTGGCCGGCGTCCTGGACGCCGGCGCGCCCGCGGAGTAGCGGCGGCCGTCAGTCCGCGCCGACGACGATCGCCGGCGACGCCAGCCGCCCGTGCCGCAGCACGTAGACCACCGGGCCGGCGTCCGGCGCGGGGCGCGGCAGAGCGATCCGCGCGCGCCCGTCGCGGCGCGTGCGCACCACGCGCACCCGCTCGCGCCGGTGCTCGAGGCAGCGCGCCTCGCGCAGGAGCGTCAGGCGGGTGCGGCGGCCGGGCACCAGGCGGGCGGTGGCGATCACGTCGGACCCGCGCGCGGCGGCGCGGCCGGTCAGGCCGATGCGGGGCCCGGCGAGCCGCACGGCCGGCGTGCGGGTCCGGTCGACGTGCGCGCGGTAGCGGACCGCGGCGCGCCGGCCCGGGCGCGGCGCGCGGACGCGCACCGCGAAGCGGCCGCCGGCGCGGATCGGGGTGCGGGCGACGTGGAACCCCCGGTCGGTGATCCGCACGTCCCGCTCGGTGGAGACGCCGAGCGCGATCCCGGCGATCCGCACGTGCCGGCCGTCCCGGCGCACCTCGGTGATCGCCAGCAGGCGCCCGCGGCAGCCGCTCCCCGCGGCGGCGGGCAGCTCGCCCGAGGCGGCGGAGCCGGGCGGTCCGGCGTCCGGGGCGCCGCCCCCGCCGCCGCTCGGGCCGGCCGGGACGGGCGCGGGGCCGCCGCCCTCGACCTGCTGGATCAGGGCGTCGCGGCTGGGCGCGAAGTCGCCGGCGGGGCTCGTGAACGCGGCCTGGACGTCGTGGCTCCCGGGCGCCAGCGAGGCGATGGGCGGCGACGTCGCCGTGCCGCCGGCGAGCGGCACCGGGTCGCCCAGCGGCGCTCCGTCGACGCGGAAGCGGACGGCGCCCGTCACCGTCGCGGGCCCGGGGCCGGCCGTGGCGACCTGCGCCGTGAACCGCACGGGCGTGCCGGCGGGCGCGGGGTCGGCCGACGAGGTCAGCGTCAGGGTCGTCAGCGCGGGCGCGACCAGCGCGATCGCCTGGGCCTGCGCCGGGGCGTGCTCGGGGTCGCCGCCGTAGCGGGCGGTGACGACGTGCGCGCCGGCGTGGGGCAGCCCGCCGGGCGCGGGCCACGTGATCGCCGCGCCGATCGCGGAGAGCGCGACCGGGTCGCCGAACGGGACGCCGTCGACGCCGAAGCGGACGAGCCCGCTCGGCGTGGCCGGGCCGGCGGAGGTGGCGGTCGCCAGCAGCTCGCGGCTCTCCCCGAACACGGTCTCGCCGGGCTGCTGGTCGAGCGCGACGGTCGAGGGCGCGGCGAGGACGGTCTGGGCGATCGTGCCGTGGCCGGCGAGGAAGTCGCCCGTGCCGGGTGCGAAGGCGGCGACGATCGTCCGGGTGCCGACCGCGAGCGCGCCCGGAGCGGGGGTGCAGGTGGCGCGGCTCTCCCCGCCGCCCTGCGGCTGGGCGGCGATCCCGTCGCACAGCGGGACGCCGTCGGCGCTGAACGAGACCGTGCCGACCGGGTCCCCGGCGGCGGCCCGCAGGACGGCGGTGAGCGTCGGCGGGTCCCCGTACACCGAGGGGCGCTGCGACGAGCTGAGCGTCACCGCCGTCGCGTCGGGGTCGACGGCCTGCACGGCGGTGCCGGTTCCGGGCGCCACCTCGTCGTCGCCGTCGTAGAGCGCGACGATCTCGTGCTCGCCGGTCCCCATGGCGTCGGTCGTCAGGCTCGCCGTGCCGCCGTCCAGCGTGGCCGTCCCCAGCGGGGTCCCATCGGCGCTGAAGCGCACGAGGCCGGTCGGCTCGAGGCCCGCGCTCGGCGGCGCCGCCTCCACCTGGGCGGTCAGCGTCACCGGCTCGGCGACGGCCGACGGGTTCGGGTCGGTGGTCACGGTGACGACCGGTGTCGCGCGGGCGACGGTGAGCCCCTGCTCCGCGCGGCTGGGCGCGAACGGCGGCTCGGGCAGGTAGGCGGCGGCGATCTCGTGGTCGCCGGCGGTCAGGGCGATCGGGTCCGACTCGGCGACGCCGGCGGCGTCCAGCGCGACCGCGCCGACCGGCTCGTCGTCGAGCTCGAACAGCACGGACCCGCTCGGCGTGCCGAGCGCGGGGTCGGGCCCCGCGACGACCGCGGTGAGGCGCACGGTCTGCCCGGCGACCGCGCCGGCCGGCGCGCTCACCGCGGTCACGGTCGCCGCGGGCAGGTTGCGGGCCGGGAAGCGGGCGGCGCGGGGCACGTCGGCGACCGTCGCGGTCGCCGCCCACGAGCCCTCGACGCCGTTGGCCGTCATCGGCGGCGCGGTGGCCACGCCGTGCTCGTCGGTGGTGACGGTCGCCGTCCGCGGCTCGCCCGTGTCGAAGGTCGCCGACGGGCCGTCGGCCGGCAGCGCGAACGTCACGTCCGCGCCGATCGCCGGCAGCCCGTCGTCGGCGAGCACGAGCGCCTGCAGCCGCTCTGCGTAGGCGCGGCCGACGGGCACCTCCTGGTCCTGGCCGCCGCGCGCCAGCACGGTGGCCGGCGTCGCCATCCAGGTGATCGCCACGAGCCCGTCGCAGCCCGGCTGGCCGCCGCCGCGCGGGCACACGCTGTCGGAGACGCGGACGACGGGGTCGATCGCCGCCGGCGCGGCGTAGGAGTCGCCGCCGCCCCCGCCGCCGCCGCCGAAGGCGTACCCCCAGTGCTTGTTCTGGGGCGGGAGGTAGACGGTCCCGCCGCCGCCGCCGTTGGGGTAGCCGCCTCCGCCTCCGCCGCCCGCGCCGACGTCGAAGCTGAGCGAGTAGACGTTGGCGTCCATGCCGCCCTGGCCCTGCGCGCCCGGGGCGTCGCCGCCGATCCCGGCCGTCGAGGAGCCGTAGGGCGGGTACACCGACGTCCCGCCGGAGGCGCCGTTCGCGTCGCCCGGCCCGCCGCCGCCCGCGCCGTCGCCGCCGGCCCCGCCCTTGTGGGTGTCGCCGGCGCCGTTGCCGCCGCCGCCTCCGCCACCCCCGCCGACGAGCAGCGGCGCCGACGCGCCCGCCCACGCCACGGCGCTGGCGCCGCCGCCGTCGCCGCCCGAGTAGCCCAGCGACCAGCCGGGCGCGGTCCCGTGGTCGCCGCCGTCGGCGAAGCCCCAGCCTCCGCCCGCCTGGTAGCCGGAGCGGGCGACGTACACCTCGAGCGTCCGGCCCGGCTGGACCGGGAGCACGGCCTCGGCGATCCCGGCGCGGCCGCCCGGCCCCATGTGCTCGTCGTCCTGGGCGCCGGCGCCCCCGCGCACCTGCACGAGCGCCCGCTCCACGCCGGTGGGCACGACCACGGTCTGCACGGCCCCCGTGACGGTGCACGTGACGGTCTGGACGCTGGTCGTGCACGCCGCGCCGGCCGGCGTCGCGGCGGCCAGGGCGACCGGCGCGGCGGCCGCGAGCAGCAGCACGCGCCACCTCACCGGCGGACCTCCAGGACCCGGGCGACCACGCGCGGGCGGCCGGCCGGGATCGTGGTCCGGGCGGTCACGCGCACGCGGCGCGGGGCCGCGCCGCGCAGCCGCAGCGCGACGGTGCGGGCCTGGCCGCGCCGGAGCCGCACGGTCCGGGCCTCGGCGCCCGGCGCGTGCACCCGGGCCCGGCAGCGGGCCCGCTCCTCGGCCGGCCGCGCGCAGGCCAGGCGCACCCGCAGCGCGCGCCCGTCGCGGGCGGCGCGGGCGGCGTGCGGCGTGACCGCCGGCGCCCGGTGGCCGGTCAGCGCCAGCCGCTCGCCCAGCGGCTCCCAGCGGGCCGGGAGCGACGCGTGGGCGCGCAGCAGGCGCGCGGCCGCTCGCGTGACCTCCGCCTCGCGGCGGCCGGTCGCTCCGGCCGCGAGCGAGATCGTGCGCCGGGCCAGCACGGTGCCGGCCGGGATCTGCCGGCCGCGGTGGTCGCGCAGCGCCTCGTCGAGGTGCAGGACGAGCGTCTGCCGGCAGTGGCCGCCGCTCTCGCACGTCACGGTCAGGGGGATCGTGCCGCGGGGCGTGACGCGGCCGGTGCGCACGATCAGGCGTCCGGCGGTCTCGCCCGCGGGCGCCGCGCCCGACGGCGCCGACGGCGCGCCCGCCGCGCCCGTCGGGCCGCCGCCTCCGCCGCCTCCGCCGCCGGAGGGGACGACCGGCCCGGTGACCGTGACGGTCGTGGAGGCGTCGCTGGAGGCGAACGGCCCGGCGCCCAGGAAGCGGGCGTCGACGGCGTGCGGGCCCGGCGCGAGCGCCGTCACCGGCTCGGACCGGGCCATGCCCGCGCGCACCGCCACCGCGTCGCCGGCCGCGACGCCGTCGACGAGGAACTGGACCGCGCCCGCGACCGCCCCGGCGGCGGCGGGCGCGGTCACGTGCGCGTCCAGGACGAGCGGGTCGCCGGTGGGGATCGGGTCGGCGCTCGGCGTCACGACGGTGGTCGTGGCCACGGGCTCGACGCGGGCGGTCGCGACGCCGCGGCTGGCGGTGACGTCGCCGGTTGCGGGCGTGAAGACGGCCTCGACGACGTGCGGCCCGGGGCGCAGCGGGCAGTCCAGCCCGGCCGGCGGCGGCGCGTCGCACGCCAGCGCGAGCGCCGCGGTGCCGCCGCTCACCGCGACCGGCGCCCCGACGGCGGCGCCGTCCACGGCGAACTGCACGGTGCCCGCGGCGGGCGGCGAGGTCCCGCCGGTCGCGACCGTCGCCTGCGCCAGAAGGGTCTGGCCGAAGACCGACGGGACCGGCGTGACCGCGACGGTCGTCGTGCTCGGCGCAGGGACGACGACGAGCACGAGGCTGCCGGCGCTGGGCACGTCGGGCGAGCCGGCCGGCGGCAGGTAGGTCGCCAGGACGTCGTGCGTCCCCGCCGCGGGCGTCGCGGGCAGCGGGCACGCGGCCGTCCCGCCGGCGCCGACCGCCACGTCGGCGCACGCCGTGTCCCCGTCGATCGTGAACGTGACGGTCCCGCCGGCGACGGGGCCGTCGACGGTCGTCGTCGTGGCGGTGATCGTCGGCGCGTCGCCGTACGGGACCGGGTTGGCGGCGGTGGCCAGCAGCGTCGCGGTGCGGTCGGGGCCGACGTCGGCGGTGGCGCTGCCGGTCGCCGGCGCGTGGATCGCGTCGCCGGGATACGTGGCGGTGATCGTGTGCTCGCCCTCGGGGAGGTCGTCGACGGCGATCGCCGCCCGCCCGTCGGCGCCCAACGGTGCGCTGCCCAGGTCGGTGCCGCCCACGCGGAAGGTGACGGTCCCGGTCGCGCCGGGCGTGACCGCGGCGGCGATCGCGACCTCCTCGCCGGCCTGCGAGGGGTTGGGGTCGATCGCGAGCGTCAGCGCGGTCGGCTCGGGGTCGACGTGCTGGGTGAGCGTCGCCTCCGACGCCGCATGGGCGTCGTCGCCGAGGTAGCGCGCGACGACGGGGTGGTCGCCCGCGTCCAGCGCGGGGACGGCCGACGCGGGGAGGACCGCCGTGCCGGTGGCCGGGTCGAGCGCGGCGGCCGGGGCGATCGGCGTGCCGTCGACCGCGAAGGACACGAAGCCGGTCGGCGGCAGCGCGCCCTGGGCCTGCGCCGCCGACACGGTCGCGGTGAACGACGGCGGGCTCCCCGGGGTCGACGGGTTGCGGGAGGACGCGATCGTCGTCGTGGTCGCGATCGGCGCGTTCTCGAGCTCGAAGTCCGTCGGGACCGGGATGCCGGCCGCGGTGGCGGTGAGGATCCACGTGCCGCTCGCCGCGTCCGCCCGCAGGCCGGCGGCGGTGGCGACGCCGTCCAGGCCCGTCACCGCGGTCATCGACCGGCGCCCGCCCGGGAACGTCCCCGACGGTCCGTCGGCGGGCGCGGTGAACGTGACCGGCACGCCCGGCAGCGGGATCCCGTCGGCGTCGACGACCTGGGCGCTGACCGGCCCGAAGGCCCCGGTCACCGGCACGCGCTGGCGGTTGCCGGAGAACACGAGCAGGCGCGCGGGGACGCCGCCCCAGGCGATCGTCACGAGGCCGCTGCAGCCCGGGGCGCTGCGGTGCGTGCACGTGTTGGCCAGCGAGAACGTGACGTCGACGGCGCCCGCCGCCACCATCGACGAGCCGCCGCCGCCCCCGCTGCCGCCGATCGGCTCGTCCTGGTCGGGGTCTCCCGTCCAGCCGTCCTGGCCGCCGGCGCCGCCGTGGACGCCCGCGCCGCCGCCGCCCCCGCCGCCGGCGGGCCAGGGGATGTCCTCGACGCTGTCACCGGGGCCGCCGTCCATGTGGTGCTCGCAGCCCCCGCACCCGCCGGCCAGCCCGTGGCCGTTGGGCCGGTTGGCGTCGTCGAGCCCGGGCGCGCCGGGCCACGGATCGGGGATCCCGGCATCGCCGCCGCGGCCGCCCTTGGCCGAGTCGCCCGAGGAGGTGCCCGCGCCGCCGCCGCCTCCGCCGCCGCCGGCGATCAGCAGCGGCTGGCGCGGCGAGCCGGTGACCACCGCGCTCGACCCGCCGCCGCCGGCGCCGGAGTGGGCGGAGGCGGACCCGACCACCGTGCCGTGGCTGCCGCCGTGCCCGTAGCCGTCCGCGTCGTGCGACGCGTACACGTCGAGCACCTGGCCGGGCGTCACCGGGAACGTGGCGGTGACGATCGCGCCGCGCCCCGACGGGGCCGTGTGGTCGTCCCAGCCGCCCGCCGATCCGCGCGCGGTGATCGTGACGAAGCCGACGCCCGCGGGAACGGTCCAGTGGATCGGGTCGGAGCCGTGATCGGCGAACGTCACCGAGCCCGACGGGGTGGCGGCGCCGGCCGAGCCGGCGAGCGCCAGGACGAACGCCGCGACGGCCCCTGCTGTGGCGACACGCGGCACGCCGAGAGTCTGCGCGGGCGGCGCGGCGAGCGCATCAGTACCGCGTACTGGATCGCGCCGTCAGCGCCCGGCGCGCTGGGCGGCCAGTTCGCGCTCCAGGTCCTCCACCGCCTGCTTCAGCGCGTGCAGCCGCTCGGCCACCATCACGTGGCGGGCCTCCTCGTCGTTGGCGACGTCGTCGTCGAGCAGGGCGCGCTCGGCCCGGTGCAGCTCGATCGCGCGCGCCTCCTCCATCGAGTTCAGGACGATCCCGATGAACAGGTTGAAGATCAGGAACGACGCCAGCAGGACGTAGGAGACGAAGAACAGGATCGTCCAGTCCGACAGCTCCTGGCCCATCTCGATGTACGTGGGCAGGTTCTCCAGCGTCAGCAGGACGAACATCGTGATCATCGCCTGGCCGACGTTCCCGAAGTTCTGGGGATCGTGCTCGTCGAAGATCAGCCAGCCGATCATCCCGTAGACGTAGACGAGCAGCAGCGTGATCGCGGCGAGGCTCGCGACGCCGGGGATCGATCGGCCGACGGCGACCGTGAGCACGCGCAGGTCGGGCAGCAGCCGCACGGCCCGGACGACCCGCAGCAGCCGCACGAGGCGCAGGAGCGTCGCGTTCTCGCGCACCCCCGGCACGAAGCTCGCGGCGATCACGACGAAGTCGAACACGTTCCACCCGCTGCGGAAGAAGTCCTGCGGCCGGCGCCCGAACGCGGCGATCCGGACCGCCAGCTCGAGCACGAACAGGCCGAGGATCACGTCGTTGGCGACGTCGAGCGCGCCGCCGATCTCGCGGTCCAGGGCGTCGTAGGTCTGCATGCCCAGGACGACCGCGTTGACCACGATCACCACGAGCATCACCGGGTCGAACCACCTCGTGGCGACGAGGCGCTGGCAGCCACGGACGATCATGTGCGCGCGCATCCTGCCAAAGTGCCGGCGCGATGCCAGAAGCGGTCCTCCTCACCGGCGTCGGCAAGCGCTACGACATCGTCGCGAGCTTCGCGCAGCACACGACGGTCGTCGCCGCCGACCCCAACCCGCTCGCGCCCGCGCAGTACGCCGCGACGGTCCGCACCAGCGTCCCGCGCATCGCCGACCCCGAGTACGTGCCCGCGCTGATGGAGCTGTGCGAGCGCCACGACGTCGGCGCGATCGTGCCGCTCACCGACCTCGACATCGAGGTGCTCGCGCAGGCGCGCGCGGACGGCCGCCTCCCGCAGGCGCTCGTCCCCGACCCGGAGGTCGCGCGCGCGACCTACGACAAGTACGAGGCGCACCTGCTGCTGGAACGGCTCGGGTTCCCGTCGCCGCCGACGGTCCTGCCCGGCGAGCCGGTCGACGGCTACCCGGTGATGGTCAAGCCGCGCCGCGGGTCGGGCGCCCGCTCGATCCACCCGGCGCGCGACGCCGCCCAGGCCGCGTTCTTCTGCGACTACGTCGAGGAGCCGGTGATGGTCCAGAAGCTCATGGACGGGCCCGAGTTCTCGATCGACCTGCTGTCCGATCGCGACGGCCGCTGCCTCAACGCGATCCCGCGCACGATGATCGAGTCGCGCGGCGGCGAGTCGATCAAGGGAACGGTCATCGACGACCCCGAGCTGGTCGACCTGGCCGCCTCGCTCGTCGAGGCGCTCGGCGTCCGCGGGCCGTGCACCGTGCAGGTGTTCCGCGACAAGGACATCGGGCTGGGCATCACCGACGTCAACACCCGCTTCGGCGGCGCCTTCCCGGCCCCGATGTACGCGGCGCTCCCCGGCCGCACCTACCCAGAGCTGATCGTGGCGATGGCGCGTGGCGAGGCGGTCGCGCCGCACGTCGGCGAGTACCGCCGCGGGATCACGTTCACGCGCTACTTCTGGCAGCTCGAGCTGGACGAGAGCCTCGAGCCCACCGGGCGCGACATCGTGCCCGGGGGCCCGCCCGTCCCGCGTTGACGCAGCGCGACTTCGGGGAAGCCTGGACGTTCCAGGAATCGCAAGCTGCAAGACTGAGCCCCAGCGTGGAGACCCTCCTCAGAGACCCCGAGGCCGCCGAGCCGACCCCCGAGGACGCCGCCCCGGACGCGGCGCCGCCGCCCGTCGAGCGGCCGTGCGCCACGTGCGGCGCGGCCCTCGCCGAGGACCAGGAGTGGTGCCTGGAGTGCGGCGCCGCCGCCGTGCCGCCCGAGCAGCGCAGCGGCCTGCCGGGCTGGCGCACCGCCGCCGCCGTCATCGCGGTGACGCTCGTCATGGCCTCCGGCGCGGTCGCCGCCGCCTACGCGGCGCTGCGGGGCGGCGACGACGCCCCGCCGGCCGAGCAGGTCGCGCAGGCGCCGCCCGCCGACCCCGGCGTCCCCACGCCGCCGCCCGTCGA
>Ga0180220_1000494_pt1 | contig 42602 bp, 40 predicted proteins | sample eDN5th37CBELigBY_FD_151335 | JGI IMG/M metagenome (GOLD analysis project Ga0180220, IMG submission 151335) | Enriched backyard soil microbial communities from Emeryville, California, USA - eDNA 5th pass 37_C BE-Lig BY (version 2) (version 2) | ecosystem: Environmental > Terrestrial > Soil >... | reverse complement strand
CCTCCTCGAGTCGATTGGGTATACTTCCCCGGTCGAGTATGAGGAGGCCTACTGGCGCCGGAAGGCAACTGAGCCGGAACCGGTGCCACTCAAGTAAGCAGGTCTCCGACGAACCCGGTGCGGTTCAGAAAGTCGTGTCGAAGATGTACTTGCCTGGCACGCGGTGAAATATCGCCATCCGGACGTGCGATTTGACAAGCAGGTCTGGGTTAGCACGATCTGCGGCCGCTTTCGCCTCGACTTGGTGGCAGAGGGCGACGGTTACCGTGTCGCGCTCAAATGTGATGGCGAGCAGTGCTGGTGCGGCTAACGAGCGTGTCGTGGTAGGTGCTGTAGGCGTACTAGGCCAACTCTTGAATCAATCAGTGGCCCCACGCTTGAGCGGCGTGCAGAGCATCTCCTACGCGGCCCTACCGCAGCCCCTCTGCATCACGTGTAATCGTCCTCAGGCAAGTGCATCTCGCAGCGGCAGACGATCGGGCTGTACGGACCTGCCGACGGCCAACCCCGCACAACACGCCCCGGACGCGCGCATCGTTCGCAGGGCGCAACGGTCCCCAGATCCTGGTCACTCCACGACTTCCCGTAGCGGGGAGAGGTACCCTGGTGGTGTTCTGGCTCCACGTGTCAGCGTCGGTATGCAGCAGGAAACCATTCCGGCCGGCGGCCGACAGGCGCTCTTCTGTAACCTACGCCTGATCAATAACTTTCGGTATCCTTTCAGGCAAGGCCGGCAGCCGGCAGGCGGCCCAGCTCCCGGGCGGCACCCTGCTTGAAGCCGGTGCGCCGCTACCCCGCACCTCCTACCACCTCCACGAAATTACGATAAAGCGAAGCCCGACAGGCGTGCGGAATTACGACAGAGCGCGCAAGAAGTTACGAGAAACCCTGCAAAACTACAGATGTCTGAATAGCCGAACTTGGTATCAGGCGGCCAGCGCCCGCGCGGGGTGACGCCGGAGCTGCAGGCCGATCCACCTACCGGGCGGGTACGAGCACCTTGAGGCCGTGATGCTGGATGTAGGCGTGCACCGGGGTGGTGCCGCAGGCGTCGCCATCGACCTGGACCGCGATCTGGGGCTCCGAGCGGATGGAGACTTCCCGTGCCTGGAGGTGAATGAGACGGTCGTCGCCAGCGAACTGGCGTCTGGCCGCGCGCCAGAGGACGGCGGCGAATTCGGGGAGGTTACGCGGCGCGACGATGAGGATGTCGAGCAAGCCGTCCTGCCAGGAGCGGGCGGTCTCGGGTGCGAGCGGGAGACCGAAGGGGATGAAGTCGGCGAAGAGCTCACCCATGTTGGCGAGCATGACGGTCACGGCGCGGACGCGGATCTCCTGGCCATCGGCGACGATTTCGAAATCGACCGGCGTGGCGGAGACGGCCTGCTTGAGGGCGGCGTAGACGTAGGCGCCGAAGCCCCAGCGTTCTTTGAGCGGCCGGGTAGCGGCGGCCATGACGGCCGCGTCGTAGCCGGCGCCCGCGATGAGGGCGAAGGCTCTGCCGTTGACACGGCCGAGGTCGAGGGGGGTGGCGACGCCGTTGACGGCGACGTCGACTGCGGCCTCGAGTTCCGTGGGGATCTGAAGGTTGTGGGCCACCTGGTTGGCGGTGCCGCGGGGGATGATGGCCAGCGGCACGTCCGAACCGGCGAGCCCGGCCGCGACCTCGGCGAGTGTGCCATCGCCGCCGACGATACAGACCGCGCGGTAACCGCGCTCGGCGGCCATGCGGGCGAGGTCGGTGGCGTGGCCGGGGCGTTGGGTTTCGACGATATCGAAGCTCGCACCCCGCGCCGCGAAGGCGCCGCCGAGCAAGCGGCGCAGCTTACAGGGCGAGTCCTGGCCGGCGTGGGGGTTGATGATGATGAAGGTGCGGTCACCGTATGGGGTGGCCGCACCATTGTACAGCTTACCGTTCACGATCCCGGTCAGGGTCAGGCCGAGAGGCGCGCGAAGCGCGGGTCATCGGCGAGTGCCTGGAGCCGGGCGATCCGCTCTTCGGTGCTGGGGTGGGTGCTGAAGAGACGCAGCAACCCGAGCCCTTCGCCACCGGAGAGGGGGTTGACGATAGCGAGCTGCGCCGCGGCCGGGTTCACTTCCATCGGGATCCGCTGGGCATACGCCTCGAGCTTACGGAGCGCGCCCGCGAGGGCGAGGGGGCGCCCGCAGATCTCCGCGCCGGTCCGATCGGCCTGATACTCGTTCTGGCGGCTGATCGCGAACTGGACGACCATCGCCGCGATCGGCGCGATGATGGCCATGGCGAGGAGGGCGATCGGGTTCCCCCCCTCGTCGCGGTCGCGGCCGCCCATCCCGAAGATCGCGCCCCATTGGATGATGCGACCGATCATGGCGATCGCGCCGGCCATGGTCGCGGCGACGGTGCCGACGAGCATGTGCCGATGCTTGATGTGGGCGAGCTCGTGGGCGATCACCCCTTCCAGCTCCTCCCGGTTGATGAGGCGCAGGAGCCCGGCGGTGACGCAGACGACCGCCTTCTCATGGCTCCGGCCGGTCGCGAAGGCGTTGGGCTGCTCCGACGGTGCGATGGCGACGACCGGCATGGGGAGGCCGGCACGCTGACGGAGCCGATCGACCATCTGATAGAGTTCGGGAGCGTCCTCGGGACCGATGATGCGGGCGCGGTACATCTTGAGGACGACCTTGTCGCTCCACCAGTACATGGCGAAGTTCATGATCGCGGCCATGACGAAGAAGACCACGGCACCGCTCTGTCCGCCGATCGCACCGCCGAGAAAGACGAGCAGCGCGGTCAACCCGGCCATGAGGAGGAAGACTTTGATCCGCTCCATTAAGATACTCCTTCTCGATACCCCAATCCTTGCCCCGGTGATACCCCCGAAGGGTCTCTAGGGTTCAAAGCCCGCGCCCGTACAACTCCAGCTGCACGCCCTCAGAACCCCCATTCGCGGAAGAGGAAGAAGCCGCCTACCTTACGTGATTCGAAGGGTTGGTCGAGCCCCGTGGTGCCGAGGCGCGCGAAGCGGTCCTCGATGAAGAACTCGGCGGTCCAGGTCGGCGCGAGCCGCCATTCGAGACGGAGCCCGAAGTCGAAGGGTTTGACACCCTGGCCGAAGCGTCTGGTGACGGCCATGTACCAGGCGTCGCCGAGGTAGTTGCCGATCTCGAACTGAGCGCGACCGAGCGCGCTGAAGGGATCGAAGGCACGGAGCCCATCGCCCAGCCCGACGGTGTCCGCCTCGGTCGGGGTGATCGAGACGTAGTCCGCGATCCCGAGGTTGGATGCCAGGGACTCGATCCCCATCGCCCAGACCCCGAGGTAGGTGGGGGTGAGGATCCCGGCGCCGAGGCCGGTCAGATACGAGTCGAGCTGTCGGGCCTCCCCTCCGGCGAGGGCGTATGTCGGGCGGCCGAAGACGAGGTAGCTGAGGAGGTCGGACTCGCTGATCGTCTCATCGCCGTCGCTGTGGAGCGAGACGCGCGGACTCTCGAGGGTGCCGGTGACCTGCGCGATGACGTTCAGCGGCTGCCGGTCGGTGGTCCGGACGCGGTACCCCGCGGTGATATCGAAGGTCGGGTTGATACCCGGGGTGCCGTCGAACTCTACGGTCCCGCCGCGCACGAGGAAGCGGCGCGCGGGGAGGTTCTCGGCGACGAAGAGCTCGTAGGTCCCGCGCACGGCGTTGAGGGTCCCGGTCAGGCGGATCTCCTCGGCGCTGCGGTCCATCTCGACGAGGAGGAGCCCACTGACCTCGACGTTGAGGTTACGGCTCCGCAGCCAGGAGTCGCGACGGATCTCGATCTCCGCCTCGACCTTCATGTTCTTGACGAAGTCGCTGACCACCTCGTCGGAGATGAGCTGTTCGATCGCGAAGGGTTGGTCGAACAGATCGAAGATCAGCGGATCGTCGAGGGTGACGATCTGATACTGGCGCCAGACCTCGTCGAGGTAGAGGGTGCCGCGGTCGACGCTGATCTGGCCCTCGATGCGCGGACGGGTGAAGCTCCCCTGCAACTGGACCTCGCCGCTCGCCGCGAGCTCGACGTCACGGCGTCGCACGGCCTGGAAGTTCTTGGCAATGATCCGGAGGTCGAAGACCGGGTCGGTGAGGTTCTGGAAGTCCATCGTCCCGCCGATCGTGGCGGTACCGCTGGTGGTGCGCGCGGTCAGCTCGACGTTCACCGTCTGGTTGTTGACGACGCGGGCCGAGCCGGTCACCCCGTGGTAGCGCACCCCGGAGACTGCCCAGGTAGCCGCGCCGTTTTCGAGGGTGAGCTGTCCGCCTATCTCTGGCGCCTTGGTGGTGCCACCGAGGGTGAGCATCCCGGAGATCCGGCCTTCGATCCCACGGAACCCGTCGATGAAGGAGCCGAGGACCGCGGCGGGGATACCGTCGGTGCGGACGGTGAAGGTCAGTGGCTCGTCGAGCCGGCGGTCTCCGACCGGGGTCAGCCGCAGGTCGAGGGGGATGGTCCCGGTCCCGGCGAGGACGGCGCGCCCGCCCTGGACGACCTCGATCTTCGCGTCGAGGTGGCGGTCGACGTAATCGAGGCGGGCATCGATCCGTTCGAAGTCGAGCTGGCCCAAGCGCGTATCGACGAGACCGAGTTGGACGTCGATCCGAGGAGAGAGAGCCGTCCCACCGACCACGGCTCTCCCGGTGAGGCTCCCGACGGTCAGCGGTGCTGTTCCGCTGTTCTCGCGCAGGGTGAAGATCGGGAGCTGCTGGAATTCGACGCGGAGGTCGGCGATCGCGTTCCCGGCCAGCCCACCGTCGGCTCCCGGTCTGGCCACCCAGGGGAGGCGGCCGCTGGCCGCGATCCTGCCGGCGCCGGTGGTCCGGGAGAAGTACAGGTCCTCGATCTCGAGCCCCGCGGCGCCGATACGGATGTGGGTAGGCTCGGCGAGCCCCCATTCCTCGCGGCCGGTGCGGGCGCGGAGCTCGCGGAGGTCTACCTCGATCTCCCCCGGCCGCGGTCTGAAGCCGCCGATCAGGTGGTAGGCGGACGGCTGCGGTACGGTGCCGGTCCCCTCGATCTCGAGCCAGCCGCTCCCGTAGCTGTACTCGAGGATGGCGCCGATGCGATCGAGCCGCTGGCCGTAGATCTCGACGGAATCGGCTTCGAGGACGACGCGATAGTTCGGTCGTGAGTCGATCCCCAGCCCGCGGGCGCCGAAGTCGATGGCGACCGACCGTGCCGACGTCGCGTCGACCGAGGGATGGCGGATCCGCGCGGTACCGGCGATTTCGAGGGCGGCGACGCTGCCGCGGAGCTCGGCCTCGATTCGGGCTGCGCCAGCCACGCGTCCGCGGACCGAGTCAGGGTCGACGACGACCTCGGGCGAGTCGGGGAAGAAGATCGATCCCAGCTCGCTGAGCGAGTCCGCAATGGCAACCACCTGGATCGTCCCGTCCTTGTCCGAATCGAGGCCGAGTGTCCCCGTGGCGCGGAGCGAGCCGAGGGTGGTGTTCACGATGAGGGAATCGACGTAGGCGAGCCCCTCGGCGATGCGGAGTCCGAGTTCGCCGTTGGAGATAGCGATCCCGGCGATGCGCGCGGAATCGAGGTGGATGCCGATCTCGGCGCGGGCGGTACCCGGTTCGATCCCCTGGCCCGCCACCGTGAAGCGCGCCGCGATGCCCGACTCCTCCGGCGTCGCCCTTGCGAAGAGCTGATCGAGCCGCAGTTCGGAGAGCGAGCCCTCGGCATGATAGCTCGGAGCGTCACCGGCGAGGGCGAGCTTACCATGGAGCTGGAGATGGCCCGCGTCGGCGACGAGGTCGGCGGAGAGCTCGAGGTCGTCGAGGTCGCCGCGGGCGACGACGTCGCCTCGCGCTTTGCCGTTGAGGCGGCCGAGCGCGGGAACCAGGTGGGCGAGCCCCTGGAAGTCGAGGGAATCGGCCTGGAAGGCCAGGTCGACGGCGGGGCGGCCACCGTTCCAGGTGATAGTGCCGCCGCCCTGGACCGCGGAGGGACCGAGTCCGGGGGGGTGATAGCCGAGGGTCGTCCGGAGTTCGAGACGACGGCCCATGGTGCCGGTCGCCTGGACCCGCCCCGATATCGTGCCATCTGCCGGGAGGTCCGGGAGATAAGGCGCGATGAGTTGGAGGTCGACGTCGTCCAACTCGGCGTCGAGGGCGGTGACTGCGAAGGGCTGCGCGAGCTCGAAGGTCCCCGTCCACCGCACCCGCGCCCGGCGACCGGCGGTGTTCCCACTGGCCAAGCTGAGGTCGCCCCGGGTGGTGAGGGAGGAGATCGGCCCCTCGACCTCGACGGTCCCGACGAGGAGCCCTTCGAGGAGGGGTGCGTCGGGGACGATCTGGCGCAGGAGCCGGAGGTCGAGGGGCGACGCCCTGAGGTCTACCTGGGTGAAGTAGAGGGTATCGCCGATCACCATCCCGAAGGTACCGGCGATGTTGGTCCCGGAGGTCTGGAGCCGCGCGCCTTCGACGAGGTAGAGGGTCCCCTCGGGCTGGGTCTGGATCCGGATGACGCCGCGACCGCCCCCTTCGTCCGGGAGCGGCGGGTAGAGCCACTCGAGGTCGCGGAAGGCGAGCTGATCGGCCGAGATCCGGATGTCGTACCGAATCCGCGGGTCTTCGGTCACGATCTCACCTATCGCCGAGCCCCGCGATTCGGGGAGGGCGAAGGCCGGGACGTCGAAGGCGATGAGCGAGTCGCGGATAGTGACCGCGCCGCGGAGGTTCCGGACCTCGAAGGGGTCGACCCAGAGGAACCCCCGGGTGGAGAGGGAGTTGATCTCGATGAGTCTACCCGGCTCGGCCGGTGTCTCCCAGACGATGCGCGGGAGGTCGGCGTCGATCGACTCGAAACGGAGCTCGCGCTGCGGGCCGCCGGGGGTATGGCGGACGATCATCCGCGCGGTGTCGGATGGCTCGATCGTCTCCCCGGGCTCCGGCTCGATCGGGTAGCGCACGATCGCGGTGCCGCCGACCACGCGGGCGCGGCTCAACTGGATCAGACCGCGCTCCCCGTCGGGGTCGGGGGGGCCGGGGGGGATGATCCGCTCGAAGTTCCAGAGGGTATCGCCCGGGAGCTTCTCGATGACGACGGTGGGGCCGTAGAGGGTGACGCGGCTGAAGACGATCTCGCCGGCCAGGAACGACCGCAGCCGGTAGCCGAGGCGGATGCTGTCGGCACGGACGAAGGTGCGCCCCTCGAGGTCGGTGAGGGCGACGTCGTGCAGCACAGCGCCGCCGAGGAGGCCGCCGGTGGCGATGCGATCGACCGAGAGCCGCCCGGCGATGCTCTTCTCGACCTGTGCGATGGCGAAGCGGCGCACCATGTCGACGCCGGGCCGCGACCTGGTGAAGAAGTAGAAGAGACCGCCGACGATGAGTATGGCGACCGCCACCCCGAGTAGGAAGAACCGTAGCGCGCGCCCGCCTCTGCTCATCAGAACGCCTGTCCGATGGAGAAGTGGAACTGGAGCCGATCGAGGAACGATTGGCGCGGGTTCCAGAAGACGGCCTGGTCGAGGACGCGGAACTTCCCGGTGTCGACCACGCCGGAGCCGTCCTCGGCGGCTTTGACCTCGTTGGTGATCACCTGCAGGTACTCGCCCCCCGTGCCGTTGTAACCCACGTCGACCCTGATCGGACCGATCGGGCTATAGTAGCGTACACCCACGCCTGGTGTGAAGATCAGGTCACGGAGCCGGAACTCCTGTTCGGTCTTCCAGACCTGACCGAAGTCGACGAAGGCGGCGGCGTTCCATTTCTCGGTGAAGAGGGGGATCCGGAGCTCGAGCGATCCCTCGAGGAGCGCCGCGCCGCCGACGGGTCGTGGGTCGAACTCGCCCGCGGCGATCCCCGCGGCGGAGCATGCGCCGCTGTTGATCGACTCCGGCGAGCACCCCGCGCCGCCGTCGTCGACCGGTGCGGCGAGGCGGGTCCCGTCGATCTTGAGGATCTTGGGGCCGAGGCGATATTGCGCGAAGCCGCGCACGCTATTGGGCCCGCCGGCGAAGAAGCGGCGTTGCGGGTTGATCCCGAGGGACTCGGCCTCGTCGTCGCTGCCGAGGGCCTTGGCCCACCCCGGCCGGATGTTGGTGGCAAGGACCACGCCGGAGCGGAGGCCGCGGTAGAAGCTGAAGTCTCCGGCCGCGCGGATGTAGGAGAAATCCGAGCCGAAGGGGGGCGCGGCGCGTTCGGCTTCGACCCGCATGATGTAGCCGCGGGTCGGGGTGAAGACGGAGTTGGAGTGGTCGCGGGTGAAGGAGAGCTGTACCGGCGCCAACCAGTGGGGGGTGGAGAGGATCTGGATCTCCTCGGTCTCGCAGAAGACGAAGTTGGTACAGAAGAAGAGGTCGCCTTCGGCGTCGAGCCAGGTGAGCTCGGGGCGGAAGGCGAGCCCGACCATGGTGCGGGGGCCGAGTCGTCGCGAGAGGGAGATGTAGCCGCCGCGTGCGTTGCGGACGAAGACTTCGGGGACGCTGCGCTTCTCGATGAAGACACCGGCGCCGAAGGAGTTGCGGTGCCCCAGGAACCAGGGCTGCGTGAAGTCGAGGGCGAGCGAGCCGTTGAGCTCGTCGTAGCGCCCGCCGCCGGTGCTGTTGCAGGCGATCCCGCCGATCTTCCCGGCCAGGACGTTGGAGATGGAGCCGCGGAGCTCGAGGCGCCGCGCGCCGCCCATGAAGTTGCGGCTCGTCCACCGCCCTTCGGCGTTGATGCACTCGGCCTGGTTGATCCCGGCGCCGACGCGGATCCTGTGCAGGTCGGCCTCGGTGACCTGGACGGTGACCGGGATGATGGTGTCGGTTTCGAAGTCGAAGTTCGGCTGGACCGAGGCGTAGCGGAAGAGGTCGAGGGTGAAGAGGTTGCTCTGGCTACGCTGCAGGTCGGACTGGCGGTATACCGAGCCGGGCTTGATGGTCAGGAGCCGGCGGATGGTGGCGGAATCGATACGGGCGTTGCCGCGAACCTCGATCTGCCCCCACCGGGCGCGGTCGCCGGGGATGAGCTCGTAACGGACCCAGGCCTCGTTGTCGGCCTCGACCGGGATGATGTATTGGACGAGGGCGTCGGCGCGCGGGTATCCCCGGTTCTTGAGGATCGTGACCAGCGAATCGCGGGTCCCCTCGAGGGCGGCGGTAGAGAAGGGCTCCCCTTTGCGGAGCGGGAGCTTCTCGGCGATCCCTTCCGGCAAAAGGCCCGTGCCGCCTTCGATCTCGAGCGCGGTGACGCGGGTCGGCTCGCCGGCGTCGACGTCGATCACGACCTCGACCCCCTGCCCTTTCCGAACCGTCCTGGCCTCGATCTTGGCCTTGCGATAGCCGCGGCTGAAGTAGAACAGCTTGAGCCGGAGCTCGTCGCGGCGGAGCGCGATCTCGTCGTACTCGCGGAGGTCTTCGAGCCAGCCGAAGGTGCAGGTCGCGAGCGAGAAGGGGAACGGGACCCGGCAGCGGGTCGGCTCGGTGACGATCGCCTCGCGCAGGAGGAGGTGGTCGAAGACGGTGTTCCCCTGGAAGCGGACGGCGGTCACATACTCTGGACCATCCTGGCCGTTCTGTGCCTGGGCCGCGAGCTCGCGCGGGGCGAGTGAGGCGGCGCAGAGAGCGAGGCACGCGACGAGCCCGGCGAGCTTCGTTCGCCGTTGGGTACTCACCCGGATACGGGCGCCGCGCGCGAGAGCGACCAGGGCCGGCATCGTCTATCCCCGATCCGCGAGGTGGTCGGTGGGGTGCCAGCGTCCGGCGCGGGGGAAGGTGTGGTCCGCGACCGGTGCGAACCCCGGCAGGTCGTCGAAGAAGAGATACGGCGTCACCCGGATCGCGTCGTTGTCGATCCTGACCAGGTTGAAGGAATTGCGCAGCCGCTCCCGTCCGCGGCCACGCGAGGAGGTCGCGGTCCCGGCCTGGACGATACGGATCCCGTTCCCGGGGGGGTGCTCCTCGACGATGTCGAACGAACTCGCGCTGTAGGCCCGGTGGAGGTGTCCGCCGAGGACGAGTTCGACCCCCATCTCCACGAAGCGCTCGATGATCCGCCGCGCCCCGTGCATGACGGAGCCACCCTCGAAGTCCGGGGCGGGCGCGAGGTTGTGGTGCGTGACGACGATGCGTATGGCTCCAGCCGGCGCACCGCGGAAGGCCTCGGCAGCGAAGTCCAGCTGGCGACGGCTCAGGCGTCCGTTCGTGATGGAACGGTGCGGGCTGGTAGAATCGAGAGATACGATCACGGCGTCGTCCCGGAGCAGCACGGTGTCGAGCTCGGCAGAAATGTACTCTCGATACAGAGCAACCGGGGAAAAGATCCGCTCGTGGATACGGTACAGCGGGACGTCGTGGTTCCCCACGGTGACGACGGTCGGCTTCTGCGGGAGCCGGTCGAGGAACTCCCGCGCCTCGGCGAACTGCCGGCGCTTGGCGCGCTGGGTGAAGTCGCCGCTGATGACGATGATATCGGGATCGAGCCGGGCCGCCGTTCGTAGCAGCTCCTCGCCGATAGCCGGGAGGTAGCGCGGCCCGAAGTGCAGATCCGAGATGTGTAGGATAGTCAGCATCTCAGTTTATCGGACGAGCCCCGGGAAGGGTAGGTCCGCGCGCGCGGTCAGGTCGAGGCCGGCGCGTTCACCGCGGTGGTAGTGGAAGAGCGCCGCCCGGGCGATCATGGCCGCGTTGTCGGTGGCCAGTCGCGGCGAGGGGGCGTAGAGCTCGCCGTCTGGGCCGAGCCCGGCGGCGATGCGATCCCGCAGGGCGCGGCTGGCGGCGACGCCACCGCCGAGGACGACGCGGCGGCAGTCGAATTCGGCCACGGCGCGCAGGGTCTTGGCGGCGAGGACGTCGACTACCGCGGCCTGGAAGGAGGCGGCCAGGTCCGGGGTGGCTTCGACGAGCCGGCCTTCTTCCTCGAGGGCGCGGACCTGATTGAGGACCGCGGTCTTGAGGCCGCTGAACGAGAAGTCGTAATAATCGCGGTCGCCGGGCTGTTGGTTCCTGGCGAGGAGCGGCCTGGGGAGCGCGAAGGCGTCGGGGTCGCCGGAGGCGGCGGTGCGCTGGATGACCGGGCCGCCGGGGTATCCGAGCCCGAGGATCTTGGCGACCTTGTCGAAGGCCTCCCCCGCGGCGTCGTCGCGGGTCTCGCCGAGGAGGCGGTATCGTCCCCACTCCGGGACCCAGAGGAGCATGGTGTGGCCGCCCGAAACGAGGAGCGCGACGAAGGGGGGCTCGGCCCGGGGCTCTTCGACGTTGACGGAGAAGAGGTGCGCCTCCATGTGGTGGACGGGGATGAGCGGCTTCCCAGCGGCGTAGGCGGCGGCCTTGGCCCAGGTCAGCCCGACGAGGAGGGCGCCGATCAGCCCCGGCCCGGCGGTGGCGGCGAAGACGTCGATCTGGTCGAGGTCGATACCCGCCTCGCGCAGGGCGCCGTCGACCACGTCGGTCACGGTCTGGATGTGGGCGCGCGCGGCGAGCTCGGGGACGACTCCGCCATAGAGGCGATGGATGTCCTGGGAGAGGATGATGTGGCCGAGGACCTCGTGCTCGCCGCGGAGCACGGCCGCGGAGGTCTCGTCGCAGGAGCTCTCGAGGGCCAGGACGAGGGGCGCGGCGGGGGCGGGCGCGGGGCGCGGCGCGTCGTCTAGGGCGTTCATTGCCTGGTCTGTCATGCGGCTCATGGACGGGTCCTGCCCGACGTCGTAGTCGCGAAGGGACCGCTCGTCGGCTCATCGACTTCGGAGTGGATGGGGTGGCCGACGACCGGAATCGCGAGGTCGACGCTGCGGGGCGAGAGGAGCAGCCCTTCGAGCCCGGTGGTATCGACCTCGACGGTGAGGGTCGTAGCGGACCGTATCTCCGAGAGGTCGACCGGGCGGAGCGGGATCGAGTCGAGTTCAGGGAGCCGGTGCGCGGGGCCGCTGACCCTGATCACCGGGGGATCGACGCGGATCGCGCCGCCGAGCTGCATCCCTTCGGGGAGGCTACCGACCGTACGGACCGCCACCGGAACGAGGCGGGTGGTCACGCGCTCGAAGAGGAGGAGCACGGAGGCCGGCGGGCGGATGTCCTCGATCCGGGTCCGGGTCAGGTCGCCGTCGATCTGGACCCACCCGGTCCGGAGCGGCCGCATCTCGACGGAGTCCTGCACCTCCTCGATCGGGATGACGATGCGGGGCTTCTCGACGGAGAGACGTGCGAGCTCCCAGAACGGCCCGGAGAAGACGACGGTCGCGGTCGGCGGCGATGGCGGGGCGGCTAGGACCCAGCCGACGTCGCCGAGGACGACCTCGATCGGTACATCGCGCACGGTGACGCGCGCCGGCTCCTCCGCCTTGACCGCCCCCCAGATGAGGAGGGCGATCCCCACGGCGACGGCCTTGAGGATCCAGTTACGGTGCAGGAGCCGCGTGCGCGTGCGCATTTACAACCTCTCCGCTACGGTCGAGTCGGGCACCGCTCCGGGTGCGGTGAGCTCCGGCGCCGCGGCATCGGGGGCCGCGACGACGAAGAGCGTGATCGCGGCCGGGAGTTCGCGTTGCGTGCCCGGCGCGGGCTCGCTGCGGAAGACCAGCCCCGTGGTCCCCGGGGCGGCTTCGTCGCGGCGGTTGACGGTGAAGCCGAGCTGCTCGGCGACCCGGGCGGCGGTCTCGTACGGGAGCCCGACGAGGTCGGGGACCTGGAGCTGTGGGCGGCCGGAGCTGACGGCCAACCGCACCGCCGCGCCGGGTTGCAGGCGCTGGCCCGGGAGCGGGGACTGCGCGATGACGGTCCCGGCGCGCGCGGTCTGGTGCGGGTACTCGACGACGCTCTCGATCGCGAGACCGAGGCCGGTGAGCTCGCGCTCCGCCTCCTCGCGGGTGCTCCCGTGCAGCCGCGGCACCGCCACCAACCCGGTCGGCTCCTCCGCGACGGCGGGGAAGATCACGTAAGCCGCGACGGCGTACCCGGTCCCGAAGGCGAGCGGAGGCGCGACGAGGGTGGCGATGAGCCACCGCTTCCAGCGGAGCCGCGGGCCGGCGTTGCTCCGCGCCCGTTTGCGGTCCCTGCCGCGGCTGCGACGCATCGATTCTCCGAGCATACCAAATCACCTGTTCCGTCGTAGCCGGGCGGCGAAGGCGCCGTCGACCCCGGTAGCGTAGGGGCGCACGGTGAGGCGGCCGGCCGGGTCGAGGAGTTCGGGCGCGACCGTCCCGGGCACCGGCGGCTCCAGTATGAAATCCGGGTGTTCGTGCAGGAACGCTTCCACCTGTGATTCGTTCTCCTCGGGTTCGAGCGAGCAGGTCGAGTAAATCAGTAGTCCACCGGGGCGCACGACCCGGGCGGCGGCCCGCAGGATCTCGCGCTGCAGGGCGACCAGCGCCGTGAGGTCGTCCGGCCCGACGCGCCAGCGCCCGTCGGGGTGGCGCCGCAGCGTCCCCGTCCCCGTGCAGGGCACGTCTATCAGCACCGCGTCGACCGGGCGGAACGGGGGCTGCCGCGCGTCGGCGACGACGAGCCCGACCGGCAGTCCGGTGAGGCGGTCGAGGTTCTCGCGCAGCCGCGCCAGGCGCCGGATCCCGATGTCCGCCGCGGCGAGGTAACCGGCGTGCTCGGCGAGCGCGAGCGCCTTCCCGCCGGGGGCGGCGCAGAGGTCGACGATCCGGGAGCCGGCCGGCACCGCGGCGTAATCGACCACCAGCCCCGCGGCTGGGTCCTGCACGATCGCCGGGATGGTGCGCAACGCCTCGTGCAAGGTGCCCGGCGTGGCGAGCCGCAGCGCCGCGGGCGCGAACGGGACGGTCTCGGCCGCGATCCCCACCTCCGCGAGCCGCGCGACCGCCTCGGCCGTGCTCACCCCGATCGCTCGTAGATACAACTCCGGGCGCCGATTGTTCGCCTCGACCAACGCGCGGGTCGCCGCGCCCCCAAAGTTATCCAGCCAACGCTCGATTAGCCACTGTGGGTGCGAGCCCCAGGTGGTGAGGAAGGATACCGGGTCGGTCTCGGGGTCGGGGAACTCGTCGTAGACGACGTCGTGCGCGGCGGCCGCGTCGTCGTCTGAAGTCTTCCGTGCCGCCCCCGCCAGCCGGCGATTCAGTTGCTGGAGCACCCCGTTGGCGAGCCGAGCCGTCCCCGGCCCGGCGGCGCGGCGCGCCTGCTCGACGGCCTGCGAGACCGCGGCGTAGGCCGGTACGCTCCGCATCTCGAGGAGCTGGTAGGCGCCGAGCCGGAGTACGTCGAGGAGGTCGGGATGCAGGGAATCCAGCCCCCGGTGGACGAGCCGGCCGAGGAGGTAGTCGAGCCGGCCACGCAGCCGGAGGGTGCCGTAGGCGAGCTCCTGGACCCAGGGGCGGTCGCGCGGGGGTAGGCGCTCGAGGGCGGCGGCGAGTGCGACGTCGGCCAGTTCACCGCGTCGCACCGCACGCAGCACCTCGAGCGCGGCCCAGCGGGCCGGGGTCACCCTGGCAGCCAAACTCCTACCCGAGCATCCCCGTCAGGGGTGAAGAAGGTACCGCGATCTCGCGGCGTGGCATCCTCCCGGCGAGGAAGGCCGCGCGCCCGGCCTCGACGGCGAGCCGCATCGCGCGCGCCATAGCCACCGGATCCTGGGCCTCGGCGATCGCGGTGTTCATGAGGATCCCGTCGACCCCCTGCTCCATGGTGAGGCAGGCATCGGAGGCGGTGCCGACGCCGGCGTCGACGAGAACGGGGACGGAGAGGCGGCGCTTGATCTCGCGGATGTAGTAGGGGTTGACCAGCCCGAGCCCGCTCCCGATCGGGGAGGCGAGGGGCATGACGGCGGCGCAGCCTGCGTCCTCGAGGCGGAGCGCGGTGACGAGGTCCTCGTTGGTGTAGGCGAGGACCTTGAACCCCTCGGCGACGAGGGTGCGGGCGGCCTCGATCGTGGCGGCAACGTCCGGGAGGAGGGTACGCTGGTCGCCGATCACCTCGAGCTTGACCCAGTCGCTCAGCCCGGCAGCCCGGCCGAGGCGGGCGTAGCGGATCGCCTCCTCCGCGGTGTAGCACCCGGCGGTGTTGGGGAGGAGGAAGATCTTCGATGGGTCGAGGTGGTAGAGGATCCCCTCCTCCTTGGTCCGGTCGAGGTCGACGCGGCGGACGGCGACGGTCACCATCTCGGCGCCCGACGCCTCGATCGCGCGGACCATCTCTTCGTTGGTGCGATACTTACCCGTCCCGACGACGAGCCGGGAGCGGAACTCGCGCCCGGCGATGACGAGCGGGGTATCGCGCTGGGTACTCTCTATGGTTACGCTCATGGTTCTATTCGCCTTCAAATGATGATCGAGGTGCGCACGCCCCTGCGAGCGCCCGCGAGTCGGTCGCGCCGGGGCAAGGAATTCGCCGCAAGGCTCAGCCACCGCCCACGAAGTGGACCAATTCGAGGTTGTCGCCCGCCCTGACCTCGGTCCGGGCGTAGGCCTCGCGGTCGAGGATCACGTAGTTGTGCTCGACCACTACCATGCGGGGGTGCAACCCGAGGTCGGCCAGGAGCTCGTCGACGGAGCGCCCCGCGGCGATCTGCCGCCGCTGGCCGTTGATGGTGACCTCTATCTCGTCGACCTGCGTATTCATGATCCCTCCTCGAGAACGGTAAGGAACGCGCCGGCGGCGTCGAGCGGGTCCGGGGCGGACCACACCCCCCCAAGGACCGCGACGCCGTGCGCGCCGGCAGCCCGCACCCGAGACACCCGTTCGGGTGTCATCCCCCCGATCGCGATGATGGGGAGGGTGGCGCGGCTGGCGGCCTCCCGCACCCCTTCCACCCCCGCGGTCGCCTCGCCTGGGTGCGAGGCCGAGGGGAAGATGGTGCCGTACACAATATAGTCAGCTCCTTCCCGGGCTGCTGCCGGCAGCTCGGCGGGGTCGTGGGCGGAGTAGCCGAGCCAGCGATCGGCGCCCAGCAGGACCCGCGCCGTCATCACCGGGAGCGAGCGCCGGCCGAGGTGCGCGCCAGAGGAGCCGAGCGCGAGCGCGACGTCGATCCGGTCGTTGACCAGGAGGAGCGCGCCGCTCTCTGCCGCGACCGCGCAGAGCTCGTCACCGATACGGTAGAGCTCGCCGCCGGTCAGGCCGTGGCCGCGCAGGTGCAGCGCGACCGCGGGGCCATGTTCGGCCAGGATGGCGCGCGCGGTCGCGACGAAGCCGGGGCGGCGCAGGACGTCGTCATCGGTGACCAGGTGCAGGCGCGGGAGCGTGGGACGGCGCGACATCTCGGCTGCTCAGACGAAGGTGTCGCCCGGGCGTGCGCCGCGCCCGCGGACCCAGTCGCTCGCGGTCATGCGCCGCCGCCCGCCGGGCTTGACCTCGCGGATGTGCACGCCTCCGCTCCCGCAGGCGATCAGGAGCCCGCGGGAGGGGTCGGCCGCGTCGGCTTCGAGGACGGTGCCGGGGGGGGCGCCGTGGTCCAGGTCGGGGACCGGGAGGGGGCGGTAGAGCTTGAGATCCCACCCGTTCCAGGTGGTCCAGGCGCCAGGGACCTCGTCGAGCCCGCGGACCCAGCGGCTCACGGTGACGGCGTCCTGCGTCCAGTCGAGCCGCGCCATTTCACGCGTCAGACGCGGGGCGTAGGTGGCGCGGGAGTGGTCCTGCTCGACCGGCTCGACGGCACCGATCTCGAGGAGCGCCAGGGTCTCGATCAGGAGCGCGGCGCCGACCTCGCTCAGGCGAGCCCAGAGATCGCTCGCCCGCTCGTCTGGCCCGATCGGCTCGACGGCCTGCCGCAGGATCGGCCCCTCGTCCATCCCCTCGTTCATCTGCATGATCGTGACGCCGGTCTGCTCGTACCCCCGGATGATCGCCCAGTTGATGGGCGCCGCGCCGCGGAGCTCGGGGAGGAGAGAGGCGTGCACGTTGATCGAGCCGTAGGGCGGGAGCTCGAGGACCTCGCGCCGCAGGATCTGGCCGTAGGCGACGACGACGGAGACCTCGGGGTCCAGCGCCGCGATCTCCCGCAGGAACTCCTCGCCTCGCGCGCGTTCGGGCTGCAGGACCGGGATCTGTTCCGCGAGTGCCTCCCGCTTCACGAGCGATGGCCGCAACTCGCGGCCGCGACCCGCCGGGCGATCGGGCTGCGTGACCACACCCACGATGTCATGACCCTCGCCGAGCAGCGCACGGAACGACGGTAACGCGAAATCGGGCGTGCCCCAGAAGAGGACTCTCATGGCGATGAAATCCCGAGGAAATAGACGATAGAAACTAGAATATAGAAGATAGTAGGATCGGGGGGTTGTGGCCACACTCGGGCGGTACGGAGGGGGTGGGGTGGATCGGGGGTGGTGGGTAGCCGCGGGAGAGACCTCAATGGGTGCGATCCCCCACCGCACGCGGCGCGTGTCCGGTGCGGACGATGTGCTGGGGGACCTGGAGGCAGCGAGGCGGCCGTCGCGCCACCTCGCCGCGCTAGGTGCACCGTCGCTACGGCTTGACCTTCTGCCAGCGCTTGAGCAGCATCTGGCGCTTGAGCGGACTGACCCGGTCGAGGAAGAGGATCCCGTCGAGGTGGTCGACCTCGTGCTGGAGGGCGCGGGCAAGGAGCCCAGAGGCCTCGATCCGACGGGGGTTGCCGTCGCGGTCGAGCCCCTCCACCACGACCCGCGCGGAACGCTCCACGATCTCCTTCAGCCCGGGGATGCTCAGACACCCCTCCTCGCCGCGTTCCGTCTCGGCGCTCCGCTCGACGATGACCGGGTTGACCAGCCCGAAGGCCGGGACAGCTTCGTCGTTCACGTCGACGACGATGATGCGGCGGGAGATCCCGATCTGCGGCGCGGCCAGCCCGACGCCGTCGGCGTCGTACATCGTCTCGATCATGTCGTCGATCAGGCGGCGGACCTCGTCATCCACCACCGCGACCGGTTCGGCCGGCTTGCGCAGGACCGGATCACCCAGGAGCCGGATCTCGTGTAGAGCCATCTTCACACCTCAGGAGGCCGGATTCTCGGGCGCGTTCAGGACGCGCGCGATCTTGGGCCGCGCGACGACGATACGCGACTCGCCGGTCTTGATCGTGATACGTTCCTCCGCGATGTGCACGACCTCGCCCAGGATCCCGCCGTCGGTCATCACCTGGTCGCCCTTCTTGAGCGCCTTGAGCATCTCCTGGTGCCGCTGCTGCGCCTTCCGCTGCGGTCTGATCAGGAGGAAGTAGAAGATCGCGATCAGCGCAACGAACTGGAAGATCATCAACATCGCGGGGGAGCCCCCGCCCTGGGCCGGCGCCTGCAAGAGCGCCACGATTCCTGGATTCAAATTCGTCTCTCCCTCAATTCGCGGCCCGCGCGCTGCGGTAGCGCGCCAGCCATTCCTCACTCCACCGGCCGAAGTTGCCGGCGGCGATCTCGATCCGCGCGCGTTCCGCCAGGCGGATCAAGAAACGTACGTTGTGCAGCGACAGCAGCCGCATCGCGAGGACCTCCCCCGCGACCACGAGGTGACGGAGGTAGGCCCGCGTGAAGGTGCGGCAGGTATAGCAATCACACTCCGGGTCGAGCGGCCCCTGGTCGAGCCGGTGCCGGGCGGCCTTCAGGTTGACCTGCCCCTCCGCCGCGACCCAGGCGGTGCCGTTCCGGCCGTTCCGCGTCGGCGCGACACAGTCGAAGAGGTCCACGCCGCGCCGGATCCCCTCCAGGAGATCGTCCGGATAGCCGACCCCCATCAGATAGCGCGGCCGCTCGCGCGGGAGCTCCGGCTCGAGGACATCGAGCACCTCGTACATCACAGGCTTGGGCTCGCCGACCGAGAGCCCGCCGATCGCGATCCCGTCCCACTCCCCGATCTCGAGGATCCGGCGGATCGAGTCGCGGCGCAGGTCGGCGAAGACGCCGCCCTGGACGATCGGGAAGAGGGTCTGCCGCGGCGCCCAACCGGCGGCGCCGTCGTCGTCTGCGTCCCTCAGCTTCGCGAGGTGTGCGCGGCAACGAGCGAGCCAGCGCAGCGTCCGCTCGTGCGCGGCCAGCGCGACCTCGCGCGGCGCCCGGCCAGGGGGGAGCTGGTCGAACGCCATGATGACATCCGCGCCGAGCGCCCGCTGGATCTCCATCACCCGCTCGGGGGTGAAGAGGTGCCGCGCGCCATCGATATGACTCTGGAAGACGACGCCGTCCTCCCGGACCTCGTTGATCTCCGCCAGGCTGAATACCTGATACCCCCCAGAGTCCGTGAGGATCGGCCGGTCCCACCGCATGAAGCGGTGCAGCCCACCGAGCTCCCGGACCACCTCGTGGCCGGGCCGGAGGAAGAGGTGGTAGGTGTTGCCGAGGATGATCTCGGCACCGAGACCCGCCACCTCGTCGGGGGTCATGGTCTTGACCGTGGCCTGAGTGCCGACCGGCATGAAGGCCGGTGTCTGGACCACCCCGTGCGGGAGGTAGAACCTCCCGGTCCGGGCCGCGCCCTCGGCGGCGAGGATCTCGAAGCCGAACTCGCGCACCCGTTCTGTCATCCGTGCTGCTGGGGGTCGAAAACGATCATAGCCTTGAAAGATGGTGGATCGAAAGGTGGAGGGCAACTGGGGGCAGCAACCCTATTGCGTGCGGCAACGCAGTTGTGTTATCGTTGATAGTGAACCACTCAAAGTGCGAATGCACCGTAGGTGGTGTTAGGGGAGGCCTCACCCGGGGTCGCCCTTTCTCATTCGGCAGGATGGAATTTGATCCCGTACGGTTCTTGGGGAGCTGCTTTCTCATTCAGGCATGGACGAAGCCTTGTCATCCAATCTTCCACCTGCCTAGCATTGACCTGGGTTGGCATCCTACCATGGAATTTCCCCACCCCGCGCTGTAGTAGGCTGTACAAATACACAACCTGCGCAACGAGATCAGCAGCTTGTATGAAATACGACTCCTTGGAATCTTTCGGAAGCGGGTCCTCGATTAGCCTCTCCACTTCACGACGATAAGATCCCGGGCGTAACTTGGATGGAATGTAGTTGAAACGCTGCATCTTCCTGGTAGTCTTCCTCATCTTTCCCACCCTGCCCGGATCGGTAATTATAATAAACCTACTATTAGGCTCTCCAGCAGATCTGATATCATTTTCGATACGCTGCACCGACAGCTTTAGGGCCCATTCCAGCACCTGATACTTCTTCGTGTTGATTTTGGCCTTGTCGATGCATACATTCACGATCCGCCAATCCAGAGATGCGAATGCATCGCAGAATTCCCCGATTATCGCTACCCGGTCAACATCAGGGATACCCAGTTCCCTGTATGGATTCTTGTTTAGCAGGAATTGTCTAGCATGCATCTCGAGCTTCATCGGTAACCCATAGCGCCGCCGAAGCTCGGCTCTGAGTTCAACGAGGTGACTTAGGTTTTCCTTCCACTTGAGGTACTGCATGTAGATAGCAGAAAGCACGAACAGCGGCGTGAATACTGGGGAAATCCGTCATCGCCCGATTCGTCGAAATACACTATCCGCATGAGTGCTAGTGCGTTGCAGTAAGTCCACCCCCGCCGAGACAGCTACCGAGGACTCGGATTTCGCAGTCGAAGCGGGGGCATTACACGTGTTCAGAAGCAGACCACCACCGGAGGGAGCTGTTCGGTGGTGTTGCTCCTGTCGGTATCGGCGATCGCCATGCACGGGGTGCCGGGGATCACGCTGAAGGACCCCGAGATCTGGATTTGGGTGGCTTCTTCGGGGTCACGGGGCGCGCAAGGGAGCTCGGGCGTCTCGTCCGGATCGACGCGCAGCGACCTGACGCTCTTGTGACAGACCAGGTTGCCGCTGGCGGTCAGGTCGAACTTCCCCTCGAGGACGTTTCGGTTCGAGCGGGTGATCTCGAGTTCACCGGAGGTGGCGCCGTAGAACTCGATGCTGTCCGAGCGGGAGACGGAGTATACCAGCTGCCAGTCGTGGGCGCCGCCCTCGGACCAGCCGAGGTCGTAAATCCCGACCTCGGGCCGGTCGCCGTTGCCGCCGATGATGGCGATCCCCGTTCCAGCAGATTCCAAGATACCATCGGAGACCATGACGAACCGGGGCCGCAGGTCCTCTGGCCAGTTCGAGATGTCTTTGTTGGAGTGGAAGAATCCCGTCCCCTTGTAGACGATCGACTGGCTACCCTCGATGTTGGCGCGGAACCAGCCATCGGGGATCGGTCCGGAGAGCTCGCTGGTCGGTTCGCAGGCGGCGAGGGCGATCGTGCAGGCGAGCCCCAGGAGGAACGGGGTGCGGGGTCGAATCATCATAGCTGCTCCTAAATGCCACCAACAGGTTGATATCGCGCCCTGGAGGCAGGTGCCAGCGGCGGCGATTACGGTAAGGTCTACCGAACAGTATACACAGAATCGGCGTGGCGTAAAGCCGTGCCGTGGGGGTTCTTCGATTCGCCGCGGTCAGCGGGGCCATGCTACGGCACGGCTTTGGAGCGGCCGTACTCGGCTTCACCAGACCACCATGGCATCGCCGTACGAATAGAAGCGATACCCCGCCTCGATCGCCTCCCTGTACGCGCGCATGGTGGCCTCGTAGCCCGCGTGGGCGGCCACGAGCATGAGCAGGGTCGAGCGCGGGAGGTGGAAGTTGGTGATCAGGGCGTCGACCGCCTTGAATTCGTACGGGGGGCGGATGAAGAGGTTGGTCCACCCCTCGCCTGGTCGGACGACGCTATCGTCCCCGGTCACGGTCTCGAGGGTCCGGGTGACGGTGGTGCCGACCGCCCAGATCCGCCCGCCGGCGGCGCGGACATCGTTCAGGGTAGTCGCGGCCGCGGGGGTGACCTGGTAGCGCTCGTAGTGCATCCGATGCTCCGCGGGGTCCTCGACCTCGACGGGGCGGAAGGTGCCGACGCCGACGTGGAGCACGATGCTGACGATCCGCACCCCTTTCGCCTCGAGAGCGGCGAGGAGGGCGGGGGTGAAGTGCAGCCCCGCGGTCGGCGCGGCGACCGAACCGCGCTCGCGGGCGTAGACGGTCTGGTACCGCTCGGCGTCTTCGGGCGCGGGTTCGCGGTCGATGTACGGGGGGAGCGGGATCCGGCCATAGCGGTCGAGCGCTGCGTCCACGGGGAGCGGGGTCACGAGCTGGACGGTGCGGGTGCCGTCGTCGTCCGAGGCGACGACGTCGATGCGCAGCTCGTCGGCGATCCAGACGCTCCGTCCCGGCTTGAGCTTCGCGCCGGGTCGGACCAGTGCCGTCCAGAGGTTCTCTTCCGACCCCGCGACGGGGTTGAGGAGGAGGATCTCGGCCTCTCCCCCGCCCTGCCGCTTCCCGATCAGCCGCGCGGGGAAGACGCGGGTCTCGTTGAGGACGAGGGCGTCGCCGGCGGGGATGAGCTCGGCGAGGTCGCGGAAGGTGCGGTGCGTGATGGCGCCGGTCGCGCGGTGCAGGGCGAGGAGACGGCTCTCGTCGCGCTGCTGGTGCGGGTAGCGCGCGATCCGGTCCTGGGGGAGCTCGTAGTCGAAGTCGGAAGTCCTCAGCATCAAGGCAACCGGAAAGAGTTCTTCAGGTGCGTGAGCGGGCGAGGCTCACGCGCATCAGGGCCACCGCCAGCGTGGTGCTCAGCCGTTGCTGGCGGGTTCGAAACGTTCGGTGTGCTTCTCGTCGATCAACTCGCGGACCAGGCGGACATAGTCGACGAGGACCCAGAGCTCGGCCTGCCCCTCGAGGTCGTGATGCCAGCGGGCGATCGAGTCGAGGATGCTGCGCTCGAGAGGGTGCAGTCCGGGGTCGTCGCGGTGCTGGTAGCGGTGGTAGAGGGTGCCGAGATCGATGGAGAAGTGGCACTCGCGACGACGCAGGGCGCGGAGCCGGGCGAGGGTGGCGTCCGGCTGGTCCATGGCGGCGATCGCCTCCTCGAAGCGGAGGTGCGAGTTGCCGTACTCGGCGAAGCGGGTCGCGAGGAGGTGGCAATCCTCGAGGGTCAGCCGGATGATTTCCACGGCGGTCACCCCTCGAAGAGACTGGTCTGCTGTTCCGCCGCGGTGGTGCGGTCGGCGGGGAGCGCGTAGCCGAAGCGCTGGTAGGCGCGGTTGGTGGCGACGCGCCCGCGGGGGGTGCGCATCAGGAAGCCGTTCTGGATGAGGAAGGGCTCGTAGACCTCCTCCAGCGTCCCGGCATCCTCCCCCACCGCGACGGCGAGGGTGTTGAGCCCGACGGGGCCGCCGTCGAAGTGCTCGATGATCGCCTTGAGGATGCGCGAGTCCATCTCGTCGAGGCCGTACTCGTCGACGTCGAGCATACGGAGCGCCTCGTCGGCGAGCTCACGGGTGATGACGCCGTCGCCGCGGACCTCGGCGTAGTCGCGGACGCGGCGCAGGAGCCGGTTGGCGACGCGTGGGGTGCCGCGCGAGCGCCGCGCGATCTCGAGGGCGCCGTCGCCTTCGCACTTCACCTGCAGGATCTCGGCGCTGCGCTCGACGATGAAGGCCAGCTCCTCGGTGCTGTAGTAGTTGAGGCGCTGGATGATCCCGAACCGCGCGCGCATCGGCGGGGTCAGGAGCCCGAAGCGGGTCGTGGCGCCGACGAGGGTGAAGCGCTCTACGGGCATCGTGATCGTCTGCGCCCGGGGGCCGTCGGAGAGGCGGATGTCGATCTTGAAGTCCTCCATCGCGGGGTAGAGGAACTCCTCGATGATCGGGCGGAGGCGGTGGATCTCGTCGATGAAGAGGATGTCGCCGGCGCGGAGGTTGGTGAGCACCCCGACGAGGTCGCCGGGCTTCTCGAGGACCGGGCCCGAGGTGGTCTTGATGTTGACCCCGAGCTCGCGCGCCATGAGCATCGCCAGCGTCGTCTTCCCCAGCCCTGGGGGGCCGTGGAAGAGGGTGTGGTCGAGGGGCTCGCGACGCGCCAGCGCGGCGTCGATCGCGATCTTCAGGCTCTCCTTGACCTTGGGCTGGCCGACGAACTCGGCGAGCCGCTGCGGGCGCAGCGAGAGCTCGACGACGCTTTCGTCGTTCAAGACTTCGGGTGTGGTGATCTCGGACCGCATCTCCTACCTGCGACGGATTACTCGGGTGCAATCATTGGAAGTTCGCCGGATCGGCGCAACGGCGCCAGGGGTATGTCGCGCTCTCTTGCCTATGGCCGGCAGCGTGCCGGCGCAGGGTGCTCATCTTGCGTTTCGGTCGATGGCCGGCAGCGCTCCGGCGCGGGGTACTCCCCTTTCGCTCCAGGCGCCCGGTCGCGGAGCCTCCTCGGGGCGGCTTGTGCCGTCCCTGCGGGGTCTCCGCTCCCTCCTGCGCGATTCCGTTCCAGGGGAGTACCCCGCGCCTACGCTGCAGGTCAGGAGCAGAGCTGCTGTTTGCGCTAACTGTGGGTGGTATACACCGGGGGTAGCGAAAATTTCCCGAAAGGGTCGAGTGCTAATCGGGTCCGCTGTACGCTATCTGCCTGCCCTACGCGTTGTATAGCTCGGGGGGAGGTGTGATCCAGCGCCTTCGGCACGTGTCTGGACCGGCCAAGGCGCCACACACCTATCCAAATACCACAACACAACTTACATTTCACCACCGGACAAACCCGAAAGAAATCACGAACTTTCGGACCTAGCTCCGTGTAGGATTCGCTCGAACGACTTTCCAGGAGGCTACATGCTCCGACTCTCCATATCCAGTGCACGTCGTACCCTGCCGCTGTTCGTGGTAGCGGTGTTGACGACGGTGGCGCTCGGGTGCTCTACGAAGAAGGTATCGCGTATCGATCCGTCGGCGGTGACGGATCTGTCCGGCAAGTGGAACGACACCGACTCGCGGCTAGTGGCGAACGAGCTGATCCAGCAGAGTCTCTCGGCGGCGTGGGCGCGTCGTTTTGCGGAGACGCACGGTGGGAAGGCGCCGGCGGTGATCGTGGGTGAGTTCCGGAACCGTACGATGGAGCACATCCCGGTCGGGACCTTCGTACGGGACCTCGAGCGTGCGCTCATCAACTCCGGGCTGGTGCAGGTGGTGGCGAGCTCGGAGGAGCGGCAGGAGGTCCGAGCGGAGCGTGCCGACCAGCAGGAGCATGCGCGGAGCGATTCGCGGGCGCGGCTCGGCCAGGAGCTGGGCGCTAACTACATTCTGCAAGGTGAGCTACAGGCGATTCAGGACCAGGAGGGCCGCGAGAAGATCGTCTTCTACCAGGTCGATGCGACGCTGATCGACCTCGAGTCGAACCAGAAGGTCTGGGTCGGGCAGCACAAGATCAAGAAGTACATCGAGCGGAAGCGGTTCGGTTGGTGAGGGGTCTGAGCGCGACGACCTGGAGATCCGGGAGGGATCCATGAGCCGGAATCTGTTGTGGCTGAGTGTAATGGCGCTCTTGGCCTGCTCGCCGAAGCGGGTACACGAAGAGCCTATCCTGCGTCAGGGCGATAGGGTCGGTGATACGGAGGCGCTGGTCGCGGGGGTGCACAACCAAGCCGTCGTCGACCAGGCGCGGCTGCAGGACCGGGTGGACGCATTGCGCGCGGAGGCGCTCTCCACCTGTCAGGGTGAGATCTGCGCGGCGCTGACGCGCGGTGAGCTCGCGCTGGGGATGACGGAGACGCAGGTCATGGCCGCAACGGGGACGACGCCGGAGGCGTGGTCGGTCCGGCGAGCTGGCCCGGCGTCGGTGCTGGCGCCGGCGGCGCGGGGGATGGCGCCGCGGGACCGGAACGGCGAGGTCGCGCTGGTGCAGCTGCGGAACGGCGTCGTATCGAGCTACAGCTATTACGAAGCCCAGGGGGTGCGGGTGGTGCAGAAGCCCCGCGACGCGACCGCTGCCGGTCGTGCCGAGGCGCTGGCGGAGATGTTGATCCGCGAGGGTGACGAGCTGGCCGCGCGCGGCGATCTGGATGGCGCGTTGAACCGCTACGACCGCGCGAGCGTCCTGCGTCCCGACGACCCCGAGCTGGACTACCGGATCGCGACGGTGCTGGACAAGCAGCTCCGCCCGGTCGAGGCGTTGATCAGGTATCAGCTCTTCCTACATCGGCTGGAGCTGGAGAAGATCGAGGCGCGAGGCGAGGCGCATGCCAAGCTGGCGGATGCGATCGCGCGGGCGCGCGAGCGGATCATGATCTTGGAGAAGCGAGGCAGTTGATCCTGTGGCATCACGCTCCCGGCTCGCTGCCCTGGCGCGCCTCCTCGTGCTCCTCACCCTGGTGCTCGGGGGCACGGGGTGCGCCGGTTTCCTCTCGTCATACGACGTCGCGCCGAACGGGATGCCGCGGCGCGACGACGCCCTGCGTCGTCTCCTTGCCACCGGGCGAGCGGATTCGGCGCTCGTCCGGGTAGCGCCGTCGGGCGAGTCGGCGCCTGAAGACGAGCTTCTCCGCTCACTATATAGCGGGATCCTGGCGCACTATCTAGGCGACTACGGCGCGAGCAGCGCCGCGCTCGAACGTGCGGCGGAGCTGGCCGAGGATCGGTACACGAAGCGCGTCTCCCGCGCCACGCTCTCCCTGATCACGAACGACAAGGTCCTACCTTACGAGCCCGGCGAGGCCGAGCGGCTCCTGATCCACTACTACGCGGCGCTGAACTACCTCCGGCAGGGCGACACCGACGGCGCGGCGGTCGAGGCGCGTCGTCTGGGGTATCTCCTCGAGCGGTTGGAGACGCCGCGGGACAGTGCGTTCGCCGGGTGGCTGCGCTACTTCAGCGGTGTGATCTTCGAGGCGGCGGGCGAGCGGAACGACGCCGAGGTCGCTTACCGCAACGCGCGTGCGCTGCTCGGTGCGGCGGTGCCGGAGCCGGGGACGCCGGTCCGGGGCGAGGGCGTGGCGGTTGGTGTGAAGGCCGGGCGGGGCGAGGGCGGCGTGGGGGAGGTGCTAGTGCTGGTGGAGGAGGGGTTCGTCGCGCATCGGGTGGAGCAGTCGATCGTCGTCCCGCTCTACGGCTTCGAGCTCGACCGGCTGAGCAAGGGCGAGGTCTCGAAGCGGTTGGAGGCGGCGGCGGCGATCACGGCGCGGATACTGGTCCACGCGGTGGCGCAGCACAGCAACGACCGGCGGTATTTCTATTCCGGCCGGCCTCGGACGATCCACGTACCGGCGTTGGCCCGTGAAGAGGCGCTGCGCGAGTGCGCCAAAGACAGTTCCGACAAGGATGCGAAGAAGAGCTCGAGCCGCGATCCGGAGCCGGGCGAGTCGAGTATCGCGTTCCGGGGCGAGCCGGCCGCACCGGTCGTGCTGGGCGGAGGTGCTCAGGCGGTCGGGGCGGGGTCGCCGCTTCGGGCACACCACGCGAAGCGCGGAGCACGAGTCGAATGCGACCTGGGCAGCCCATATATCCTGAGGATCGCCTGGCCGGTCTTCCGGCGCGAGTCCGCGCCGAGCAGTTCGTTGCGGGTGTATACCACCCCGGTAACCGCCGAGCCGGAGGTCGGCCGGGTGGCAGCGGATCTCGGGGCGGCGACGTCGTCTGCGCAGGTATCCGAGCCGATCGCGCCGAGCTATCAGTTGTGGACCGACCTCTCGGAGGCGGTGGCGCGGGACTTCGATGCGGAGCGAGGCGCGATCCTGGCACGGACGATCCTGCGGGGGGTGGCGAAGCTGGCGCTGACGCGGGGTGTGGAGCGGGCGCCGGGCAAGGACGCCGAGGACCTGGGGCGTGTGCTAGGCGTGATCTTCAACATCGGGAGCGCGCTGCTCGAACAGGCGGACACCCGTTCGTGGCAGCTCCTCCCGGACCGGCTGCGGTTGATCCGGCTGGAGCTCCCGCCGGGTGAGCACGCGATCGCGCTCGAGGTCGGCGGCTCCAGGGGGGCGACCCGGCGGATCGAGCTGGGGAAGGTGCAGGTCAGGGCCGGTGGCGTGACCGTCCTCTCGACGAGGTACTGGAATTAGCCAGCTCCCGCCGGGTGGGCGCGATCATCCCGACCGGCGGACCCACGATCCAATCCCAGAAAATCGCTACACCCGGGCGAGGGCGGCCTTGATGAGGTCGGGGCCGGCGAGCCCCGAGTTCTCGTCGAGCGCCGCGCGGACGGCGGCGGTAGCGGTGGCGAGGGGGTAGCCGAGGGCGACGAGGGCGCGGACGGCCTCCTCCGCGGCGCGCCCCTCGGCGCGGGGCACGGTCGCGGCAGCGAGTTCGTCGAGCTTGTCGCCGAGCTCGAGGACGAGGCGTTCGGCCTTCTTGGTACCGAGCCCCGGGACCTGGCGGAGGGTCGCGATGTCGCGTTCCCGGATGGCGCGGACCACGCGGTCGGCGGAGAGGGCGGAGAGGATGGCGAGCCCGAGCCGGGGTCCGATCCCGGAGGCGGTGATCAGCCGCGCGAAGAGGGCGCGTTCGGCTTCGGACAGGAAGCCGTAGAGCGAGACGCCGTCCTGGCGGACCACGTACAGGGTCCGGAGCTCGACCTCCGAGCCCTCCCTGGGGAGTCGCTCGTAGACCGAGAGCGGGATCTCGATCTCGTAGGCGACGCCGCCCGGGGTCATGATCTCGGCACGCTCGGTCTCACGTAGGAGCAGGGTGCCACGTACCCGGCTGATCATCAGCTCCTCCTCCGGTTCGGGAACCGGGACGGGAACGGACTGTTGAACTCACTGCGAGGCTCGGCCCCACCCGACGTCGCCTGGACGATCCCCTCCCCTGCACCGCCGGCAGGTATGGGCCGGAAGCGGAGCGGCTCGCGCGGCGCGGGGAGGGTGCCGGCGTAGAGGTGGGTGAGCGCGACGGCGACCGCGTCCGCGGCGTCGCTCGGCCTGGGCGGCTCCTTGAGGCGCAGTAGCCGCTGCACCATGAACTGGACCTGTTCCTTGGTCGCGCGGCCGGTCCCGACGATCGCGTTCTTGATCTCGGCGGGCGCGTACTCGGCGATCGGGAGGTCGCGGAGCGTGGCGGCGAGTAGGATCGCGCCGCGGGCGTGGCCGAGGACGACGGTGGTCCGGACGTTCTTGCCGTAGAAGACCCCTTCGACCGCCATCAGGTCGGGGGCGTGGCGGTCCAGGACCTCGGCGATCCCCTGGTAGATCTCCTTGAGCCGGACGGGTAGCTCGGCGCGAGCGTCGGTCCTGATCACCCCGCACTCCAGCAACGAGACGGCGCCCTCGCCCGATCGGGCGACGACGCCGTAGCCAGTGGTGGCGGTGCCAGGATCGACACCGAGGACGATCATCGGAGGTCTAGCCGCGCGGCGGTCGGTCACGAGACGGCGTCGAGCGCGGCCTCGTCGATATCCGCGTTGGAGTAGACCTTCTGGACGTCGTCGGCGTCGTCGAGCGCGTCGAGGAGTTTGAGGAGGCGGGCCGCCTCATCGCCCGAGACCTCGATCGTGGCCTTGGGTACCATGGCGAGCTCGGCCTGCTGGAACTCGATCCCCTGCTCCCGGAGCGCGGACTGGACCGCGTGGAAGGAGGCGGGCTCGGTGGTGACGACGTAGCTCCCATCATCCTGCTGGACGTCCTCGGCGCCGGCTTCGAGCGCGGCCATGAGGAGCGCTTCCTCGTCGTAGCGGGAGGCGTCGATGTAGATCTGGCCCTTGCGGTCGAACTGCCAGGCGACGGAGCCGCTGGTCCCGAGGCTGCCGCCGTTGCGCGAGAGGATGTGGCGGATCTCGGCGACGGTGCGGTTGGCGTTGTCGGTCAGGGTCTCGATGTAGATGGCGACGCCGCCCGGGCCGTACCCCTCGTAGGTGATCTCCTCGTACTCGACGCCCTCGAGCTCGCCGGTGCCGCGCTTGATGGCGCGGTCGATGTTGTCCGCCGGCATGTTGGCGTCCTTGGCGGCATCGATGGCGAGGCGCAGCCGCGGGTTGTAGGCGGGGTCGCCGCCACCCTCGCGGGCGGCCACGGTGATCTCGCGGATGAGGCTGGTGAAGAGCTTGCCTCGCTTGGCGTCGTTTGCGGCTTTCTTACGCTTGATCTGAGCCCATTTACTATGCCCGGCCACGGGCCTGACCTCCGACTCTGGTGTGAAGCTGTTGGGGCCGTGTATCTTACGGAGCGAGTTCACGGCCAGCTTTCGGAATATAATTACGCACCGACGGGCGAGCAACGAGTCATGGCGGTTCGGCGGGGCGATTCGGGTGGTAGCCGAAGTGGCTGGGCGCGGCGGGGAATCAGAAGGCGACAGCAGACCGTCCGGGGCGAGTCGTATGGCCGCGGACGGTACCAGGAACACAAGGCGATGAGGCCGATGGGGAGCAGTCTGGGCAGTGGGCGGACAGCGCCAGGGGTGGATCATGACCTGGAGCGGGCGCAAGCGGAGGAGGAGCTGCGCCGCCGGAGCGCGATCCTGGAGACGGTCGGCTTCGCTTCCAGTCATTTCTTACGGAGCGCCAAATGGGAGCAGGGGCTGCGCGACGTCCTGGAGCACCTCGGCCGAGCCACCAACGTAGTACGGGTCGACCTCTGCGACCGCGTGCTCAACAGCGAGGGTCGCCCGGTGCTGCGGCTGCGGGAGGAGTGGAGTCACCCAGCGGTAGCGGCGCGCTGGTCGTTCACGGCTCACCGCGAGGTACCGCTCGACGAACCGGTGTTCCGCCGCTGGGGCGAGGCGCTCTCGGCGGGTGAGCCGGTCTTCATCCGGACGTACGAACTGCCGGAACCGGAGCGGGTAGCGTTCTCGACCGCGGGGATCGGGTCGCTGTTGCTCCTCCCCATCATCCTCGGCAAGCAGTGGTCGTCGCTGTTGGGCTTTGGCGATGTCGGCGAGCGGCGCTGGTCGGCGGGGGAGCTGGAGGCGCTGCGCACGGTGACGGATCTCTTCGCCGCGGCGCTGGACCGGGTGCGGATCGAGGCGGCGCTGCGGGAGAGCGAGGCGCAGCTCCAGCACTCGCAGAAGATGGAGGCAGTCGGGCGACTGGCGGGCGGCGTGGCGCACGATTTCAACAACCTCCTCCTCGCGATCCAGGGGCGGACGGAGCTATTGTTGGCGGAGCCGGACCTGCCGGCGCAGGTGATGAGCGACCTGGCGGAGATCCGTGCCGCGGCGAGCCGCGCGGCGACGCTGACGCGGCAGCTCCTGGCGTTCAGCCGCCGGCCGCTCATGGAACCGCAGGTGCTGGACCTGAACCAGGTCGTCCGGCAGATGGAGAGCATGGTGCGGCGGCTGTTGGGCGAGGACATAATCCTGGTGACGCGGCTGGCGCCGGACCTCTGGCCGGTGCAGGCCGACCCGGGGCATCTGGAGCAGGTTCTAATGAACCTGTTGGTCAATGCACGGGACGCGATGCCGGAGGGTGGCGCGATCACTATCGAGACCGCGAACCTCGAGCTCGACCGGGCCGCCGCGCGGCGGCAGGGGGTGGGGGAGGCGGGGTCGTACATCCTGCTGCAGGTGACCGACACCGGCTGTGGGATCCCGGCGTCGCTGCACGAGCGGATCTTCGAGCCGTTCTTCACGACGAAGGAGCAGGGCAAGGGGACGGGGCTCGGCCTCTCGATGGTCTGGGGGATCGTGAAGCAGAGCGGCGGCCACGTCTCGGTGTCGAGCACGGTCGGGATGGGGGCCACCTTCCGGATCCTCCTCCCCCGCAGCGCCGCCCCGCTCCCGACCTCGCCTGCGGTGGCGGTGAAGCCGGAGCCGCTGGGCGGCACGGAGACGATCATGCTCGTCGAGGACGATGCGGCGGTGCGCAGTCTGGTGCGCAAGGTACTGGAGCGCCGCGGGTATACGGTGCTCGAGGCGACGAATGGCGCGGAGGCGATCCAGCTCGTCGAGTCGTATCCGGTGCGGATCGACCTGATCCTCACGGATGTGGTGATGCCGGACCTGAACGGCCCGACGCTGGTGGAGCGGCTGACCCAACGCCTCCCCCACGCGCGGGTGCTCTTCATGTCGGGCTATACCGACCAGGACCTGAACGGCCGCGGGGTCGAGCCATTCCGCGCGGGTTTCATCAGCAAGCCGTTCTCGCCGGACCTACTGGCGGCGAAGGTCCGCTCGATCCTCGATTCGCCCTGGTCCGAGAACGAGAACGGGATCTCGAGCTAGCCGGCCGGGTCGGCGGCGCCGGACCGTGGCCGGTCAAGACGACGTCGTCTGGCCGCCCTCCGGTTGGACAGGGTGGTTGACGATGAAGATCGAGCAGGGGGCGCCCCGGATGACGGAGCGGGCGACGCTGCCGATCAACGTCTGCCGCACCCCTCCCGCGCCGCGGGTCGGGAGGATGATGAGGTCGCTGCCGAGCCGTTGCGCGCCGGCGATGATCTCGGTCGCGGGGTCGCCGATGACGACCTGCGCCCTGCCGAGCTCGGGGGTGATCCCGGCCGCGGCGAGGCGTTCCTCGAGCCAGCGGGTGGCGTCGCGGAGGAGCTCGCCTTCGAGCTCTTCGGTTCGGGAGCTGGACGAGACCATCCGCATCCTCCCGAGCAGCGAGCTACTGATGACGTAGAAGCCGTCGGCGGTGGCGCCGAAGGTCTCGGCGAGGAGCCGCCCCCAGGCGAGCGCGGTGTCCATGAGCGGGGACTCTTCGACGGGGAGGAGGATCCGTTTGGGGGGGCGGTCGGGCGCGCCGTGGGTGAGGAGTACCGGCACCGGCGAGGAGCGGGCGAGGTACTCGGCGGTGCTGCCGAGAATACCGCGCAGGCCGGCGGTATGGCCGTGCTCGCCGACGACGATCAGGTCGGCTTGGAACTCCTGGGCGACCTCGGCGATCTTGTCGGCCGGCCTGCCGACCCTGACCTCGGGCCAGATCTTCTCGGCGCCGAGGGCGATCCCGACCTCGCGGAGGCGCTGTTCGGCGCCGTGCCGGGCGTTCTCCTCGACGTTGGCCGGGGTCGGGAACGCGGCGCGCAGGAAGCTCGGCGGTTCGGGGAGCTCGACGACGTGAACGAGGATCAGCTCGGCGTCGGGCGCGAAGTGCTGTGCGGTCCAGCGCGCCGCGTCGAGGGCGTGGTCGCTGAAGTCCATCCCGATGACCACCCGCTCCAACTTCATCTCACCCTCCTGGATCGGTAGACACTCGCCTGCGCTTGCAAGCTATGCCACCGGCGGCCGGAAGACCAGGACCGGCACCGCCGCGTGGCGCAATATGTCCTTGGCGACGCTCCCCAACCCATCCCGCCGCCGGGCCCCGCCCCGACCGTAGGTCGCGATGGCGACCAGGTCGACGTCGTTCAGCTCGGCGTACTCGAGGATGGCGTCGCGCGGCCGCGTCTCGAGGATGGCGGCCGTGTCGACGCGGCGGGCGCGGTCGGCGATGCGGCCGGCTATGCCGTCGAGGTAGGCGAGCGCCTCGTCGCTCTCGGCCTCGGCCGTCTCCTGGTCGATGGTGAGGGCGAAGCTGACCGAGGCGGGGTCGTTGGGGAGGGGAGCGGCAATCACCTGGATGAGCGAGACACGCAGCTCCTCTCCACCGAGCGCCAGGGCGTGATCGATGACGGATTCGGCGGCGGCCGAGCCGTCGAGTGGGATGAGGACGTGGTCGATGGATTCGATCTCCGCGGTCCCTTCCCCACCCTCCTCGCCTGGATGGATGGCGAGGAAGGGGAGTTGCAGCGCCTGGATGAGGGAGTCGGTGATGCTGCCGTGCCAGAGCCGGCTCCACCCGCTCAGCGCGTGGGTCGCGATGACGACGAGATCGATCCCGTGCTGCGTCGCGTAGTCCTTCAGCGTTTCGGTGGTCCGGCCCGGGAGCCGCGCCGCGGTGGTGGCGATCCCGGTCTCTTCGGCGATCCGATGGGCGATCACGGCGGGGTACTGCGTGTCGGCCAACCGGTCGGCGCGGCGGATCGCGGGGTCGGGCGGCTCCTCTTCGACCTGGACCAGGTGGAGCGCAGCGCCGGTGTGGGACGCGACGGCGATGGCGGGAGGCAGCGCCTGTTCGGCGAAGGCGGAGCCGTCGAGGGGTACCATGATCGAGCGGTAAGCGATAGTAGCCATCAGCTCTCCGGGGGTTGGGCTGCGGTGGGTTCGTGGGCGCGGCCCCGGGCGCCGAGGTACACCCGGGCGGGCGTCAGCCGGGGCATCGTTCGGGCCGGGGCGGCCGGCGCGCTCACCGATCCGCGGCGGATACCATGACTTCGACTCATAGTTCTATCCGCGGTTCGGCGCCGCCGGCGCGGGCGAGGATCTTGGCGGTCCGCTCCGCGTCTTCGCGGCTCCGCATGGTGACGACCATGATGATCGCGTCGGGCTCAGCGGCGGCGCGGGAGTGGCGGGGGTCGGGGCGACGTCGTCTGAAGAGTCCGATGATGGCGCCGATCATCGCGCCGGTCACGGTGGCGAAGTTGGGGCCGATGAGCTGCACGTAGGGGGTGAGCCCCTGATCGGCGAACCCGGGCAGCATGAGCAGGATGAGGGAGACGAGCGAGCCGATCCCTAGCCCCACGAGCCCGCCGACCCCGGCGAGCCGGAGCGAGTCGCGACCTCGCTCCCGGGCGCGGCCGGGGTAGAACTTCTCCGCGGCGGCGGGCGAGACGACGACGTCGACGAGATCGCGTGGGATCCCGGCGCGGACCAGGTGTTCGAGGGCGGCTTGCACCGCCTCCGGGCTCCGGAAGCTCGCGGAGACCGAGTGCGGCTGCGGGCGGCGGGGGTCGGGGCCGTGGGGGCGCCACGGGGTGCGGGCCGGGTCGCTGCTCGGCGTTGTCATGGCGCGGTCCCCGGCGGCGGTGGGGGGGGCGCGGCGCCGCCGGCCGCGGCCCGGATCTCGGGCGACTGGACGGCGGCGTCGAGCTCCGACACGGTCCAGGGGGTGGCCCGCTGCGCGGTCGCGTCACGCAGGGCGGCGACGAGCTCAGGGGTGACCGCGGCGGCGTCGTTCTGGTCCCATTGTCTGATGTACGACGCGACCGCCGCGATCTCGGCGTCGCTCAGTATGTCCCGCCACCCTGGCATCGCGCCGTTGTAGCTCCCGCCCCGGACGGTGACCGGGCCGGTGAGGCCATGGAGGATGATGAGGACGACGGCTTCGGGGGGACCGTTGACCAGTTCGGCACCGACGAGCGGGGGGAAAGCCCCCGGGACCCCGGCGCCGTCGGGTTGGTGGCAGACCTGGCAGCGGGAGGCGTAGAGGGCCTGGCCCGCTTGGATGGGGTCGGCCTGCAGGGCGGAAGCCTCCCGGGCGATCTCGGTGCGGACTTCCCGGGTGGCACGGGACAAGGCGACGTGGGTGGCGGTGTCGAAGCTCCCGCCGTAGCGACCGAGGTAGAGACCGGCCCAGAAGATGGCGATGGCGAAGACGGTCCAGACCCACCACGGTACCCGTTCGCGCCCCTCCTCGGGCTCGAAGGCTTCGCGGTAGATGGCGCGGTGGAGATATTCGACGTCCGTCTCGAAATCGACCTCGCCTTCGCGCGGGAGCGCCTCTTCGCGGCCGCGGATCTCAGCCGGGTCGAAGCTCTGCCCCGGTTCAGCGTCGTGGTCGTAGGCGACGTCGCCGCGGCGGTCGCCGTCGGCATCGCCCCGCGGCTCCTCGGCGGGCGGTCGATCGTCTCCGGTACCTCTCATCGTCTCCCCCCATGCCGCCCCGCGGTTCAGGCGCCATCGTTCCGGCCGGCCGTCGTCCCGGCCCCGGTCGCCGGCTGGCTCGCCGCGCCGCCCGCGGGTGGAACCGGACTCCCTGCGGGTTCCGTGCCGTGGCGGTCGGAGGTGGTCTGGACGGGGAAGTCGCGTTTGAGGGAGAGGAGGTAGTCGACGAGGTCGAGGGCATCCTGCTTGGCGACGACGACCTTCCCCCGCGGAGCCCGAGGTCCGCGCACCGGGACGACGCGATCGGCGGGGGAGACGGCGGCCGAGTCCTTCTCCTCGAAGAGGAAGGGGAAGGCGGGCATGATCGACCAGGGGACGACGGCGCGCGGGTCGTAGAGGTGGATCAGGTGCCAGTCGGGGTCGGGGAGCCGAGAGCCGACGTTGATCAGGTCGGGACCGGTGCGCATCGTACCGAGGAGGTGGGGTCGGTCGTACACATAGTCGGCCGGGACGTTCGCCCGGCTCCCCCAGCCGCGGGCGACGTCGGTGGTGAAGTGCTCGTCCCGGAGCTGTTGGGAGTGGCAGTAGAGGCAGCCGTTGGCGATGTAGACCCGCCGGCCGTTCGCCTGGCTCGGGGTGTAGGGCCGCAGCTCCGGGGGCGCCTCGATCTCGAGGAGCATGATCTGCGGGATGATGACGAGGGTCAGGAGCGCGAAGCCGATGGTGGCGGAGGCGCCGATCAGGAGGAGCCAGAGACGGGTCATGGGGCCACCTCGTCGTCTCCCCGATAGATGACGGGTTGGACCTCGTGGAGGGGCGGGATCCGCCAGGCTGGCTCGGGGCCGCGGGTCATGAGGAAGAAGTTGATGGCGAAGACTATGTGACCCGCGGTGAGCATGACCCCGGCGAAGGAGCGGGACCAGAGCGCCCAGATGGTCCGCTCGACCGAGACCTGGAAGGGGGTGCCGGGGTCGAGGAGGGCGAGCCCCTGGAAGAGGCCGGCGATCGTGAGGGCGATCACATAGATCGAGATCCCGATCAACACCAGCCAGAAATGCCACTTTATCAGGGCCGCGCTCGGCCATTCGCGGCGGGTGATGCGCGGCATGATATAATAGATCGCGCCGAAGAGGGCGAGGGTGACGAAGGCGTAGGCGCCGACGTGGGCGTGCGCCACGGTCCAATGCGTGAAGTGGGTGATCCGGTTCACCTCGCGCAGCGCGGTGAAGCTACCCTGGAGCGAGACGGCGGTGTAGGCGATCGCGCCGACGACGATGAAGCGGAGCGTGGGGCTGTAGCGGAGCGCGCCGAAGCGGCCGATCATCGTCATGTGGTGGTTGACGGCGACCGCGACGACCGGTATCACCATGAGCACGCTGGCGACGATCGACGTCGTGATCATCCAGGTCGGGATCGGCCCGCCGATCAGGTGGTGCATCCCGTTGAGGGCGTAGAAGAAGGCGAGGGTCCAGAAGCCGAGGAGCGAGAGCTGGTAGCTGTGGATCGGCCTACCGAGCACCTTGGGCATGAAGTAGTAGATCGCGGCGAGGCAGATCGGCGCGAACCAGAGGCCGAGGGCGTTGTGGGCGTAGAACCAGTTGGTGGAGGCGGACTCGACCCCCTTGAGGGTCGGCCAGTTGCCGGCCACGTAGATGATCGGGAACCAGATGAAGGCGCCCACGATGTACCAGACGGAGACGTAGAGGTGCGGCGCCCGCCGCGCGATCAGGGTGCGGATGAGGGATGCCGCGACGCAGGCGCCGCCGAGGACGAGGAACGGGACGCTGTAATAGCGGTCGAGCTCGAGCCACTCCATCCCGTTGTTGCGGCCCTGGAGGAGGAGCGCGACCCCGACGACGAGGCCGATATTCCATGATACCGCGCCGACCATGGCGACCCGGGGCCAGAGGAGTTCGACGTGGAGGAGGCGGGGAAAGGTCCAGAGCGCGACGCCGATCATCGCGAGCGACGCCCAGCCGTAGGCCATGACGTCGAGGTGCGCGGTACGGACGATCCCGAAGGTCAGCCACTGCTGGCGGACGAGCCAGTCGGGGAGGTGGAGCTTGATGCTCGCGATCACCCCGAAGACGGAGCCGACGAGGAGCCAGAAGATGGCAAGGGCGAAGACGAAGAGTACCGGCCTGGCGGTGGAACGGTCGGCGCGCAGGCGGAGCTCGACGTCTTCGCGGTAGGCGATCTCGGCGGCCGGGTTCGTCATTCCCCTCCCCCCCACTCTCCTGGTGCCGGCTCGATCAATTCGCCGTATAATTTCCGTCGCTCCTCCTGCTGGGCCTGGGTCTCCCATGGCCGCAGGAGCCGCAGGTCTCGGGGCTCGAAGATGACGCGCGCCTGGTCGTCGATGTTCTCGAAGGCGCCGCGCGACCAGGCCCAGACGAAGGCGGCGATGGCGGCCAAGCCGAGGAGCAGACCGGTGATGGCGACGATAATGGAGTATGGAATCATGGCGCCCCCCTCGACGCAACTTCCGCACCATGCGGCGCATCGGGGGGCGAGCAGCTTGCCGCGCTGCGGGGGGCACGATCGCGCCGGTCGAAGGTAGAAGGTTCGTATCATCGGGCGCCGCGCAGCGAGCGGACCGCCCATCTTTCGGGGAAACACAGAGAGGGGAAGAACGGAGGCACCGCGATGTCGATCATGAAAGAGTTCAAGGATTTCATCGCACGGGGCAACGTCATGGACATGACGGTCGGTATCGTGGTCGGTACCGCCTTCGGCGCGATCGCGAAGTCGCTGGCGTCGGACGTGATCATGCCTCCGATCGGGCTGGTGCTGGGGAAGGTGGATTTCGGGAACCTCTTCCTGGTGATCCAGGAGGGATCGACGCCGGGGCCGTACAAGACGCTGGCGGACGCGCAGGCGGTCGGGGCGGTGACCTTGAACTACGGTGTCTTCCTGAACACCGTGGTCAGCTTCTTGATCGTGGCGGCGGCGGTCTTCATGATCGTGCGCTTCGTGAACCGATTGTACCGCAAGCCGGCGGTGGAAGAGGCGCAGCCGGTGGCGACGACGCGCCCCTGCCCCTTCTGCCGGTTGGACATCTCGCTCGAGGCGGTGCGCTGCCCGCACTGCACGTCGCACCTGGAGGGGGCGCCGGCTGGTTCGTGAAATGCGGCTCCGGGGTGAGGCGTACCGGTAGCGTCGATCAGCGTTGGGGGGAGGTGTGAGCATGGACGAGTTGGAACTCGATCTGCCTGCTGAGCCGTCCGAGCGGGAACGTACGGTGGCGGACCGGTTCCGCCGCCGGGTGGTGATGAACGTGCCCGACCGCGACAACGAGAAGCTGGCGCGGCTGATCGACGCCGTGAACCGGGACGACGAGCTCTACGCGCTCTGGGTCGCGTCGAACGTAAACGCGATGGAGCGGCTGGGGATGACCGACCACGGCCCGGTCCACGTCAAGATCGTGATGAACATCGCCGCCAAGTTGCTGCGCCTCCTGGTCGATCGGGGGGTGCAGCCGGCGGTGGTGCAAAACTACGGGCTCGGCGTGGACGATGCCGCGGTGGTGGTCACGCTGGCGGCGCTGCTGCACGATGTGGGGATGTCGATCCACCGAGCCGACCACGAGTCGTACTCGCTCTTCATCGCGCAGGACCGGATCCGCCACCTCCTCTCGGGTCTATACGACGTCGCGACCGCGACGATCATCCGCAGCGAAGCCCTCCACGCGATCATCGCCCACCGCTCCGGCGGCGCACCGCTGACCGTGGAGGCGGGGGTGGTGCGGGTAGCAGATGCGCTGGACATGGCAAAAGGTCGGTCCCGCATCCCCTTCGAAGCCGGCTCGGCCAGCATCCACTCGGTATCGGCGCAGGCGATCGAAGACGTACGGATCGAGGCAGGCGAGGAGAAGGCGATCCGGCTCTCGATCACGATGTCGAACTCGGCGGGGCTATTCCAGCTAGATCAGCTCTTCCGGGAGAAGCTGCGGGGGAGCGGGCTGGAGCCGTACGTGGAGTTGGAGGCGCACATCGAGGGGGAGACGGAGAAGAGGTTGCTCAAGACGTATCGGATTTAGGGGTCAGGGGTTGGGGGTCAGGGAGGCTTTGGGGTTTGGGGGGGGGGGGGTGGGGGCGTCCCCGGGATTCGTCGGAGTGCCTAGGGGCTTCCGGATGGCCGATGATCCTGGGGAATCCCGGGTTCCGGACATCCCGCCGCGCAGCTAGCCCCCCGAATCCCGAATGCCGACCCCCAAACGAGTCCCCTGACCCCTATCCCCTAACTCCCGATTCCCGACCCCCGAATCCCGAGCCTCATCCTCTCCAGCTCATCTTCGTTGTCTGCCCTCACCGTGACGTGGCCCAGCTTGCGGCCGGGGCGTGGGGCCTTGCCGTAGAGGTGGAGGTGGGCGTTGGGTACGGCCAGAACCTTGGCGGGGTTGGGGGTCGTGCCGATCAGGTTGAGCATCGCGGAGTAGCCGCGCGGCGTCGTCTGGCCGAGCGGGAGGCCGCAGATGGCGCGAAGGTGGTTTTCGAACTGGCTGGTCTCGGCGCCCTCGATCGTCCAGTGGCCGGAGTTGTGGACGCGCGGGGCGAGCTCGTTGGCGAGGAGGTCGCCGCCGCGCTGGAAGAGCTCGATGGCCAGGACGCCGACGTAGCCCAGGCGGTCGAGGACGCGTCTGGCGTACTCCTCCGCGGTCGCCTGGAGCGCCGGGTCGAGCCGCGGCGCGGGGGCGAGAGAGAGACGCAGGATCCCGCCCTCGTGGTGGTTCTCGGTGAGTGGGTAGAATGCGGTCTCGCCGTTCCGGCCGCGGACCGCGATGATCGAGAGCTCGCGGTCGAAGGCGACGAACCCTTCCAGGATGAGCGGGACACCGCCGAGCGCCTTCCAGGCCTCGTCGAGGTCGGCGGCGGACCGGAGCACGAACTGACCCTTCCCGTCGTATCCTAGGCGCCGGGTCTTGAGGACGGCGGGGAGCCCGATCCGGGCGACGGCTTCCTCGAGGTCGGCGCGGGAGTCGACGGTCGCGAAGGGCGGGGTCTCGATCCCGAGCTCGCGGAAGAGGGTCTTCTCGGCGAGCCGGTCCTGGCCGGTCGCGAGCGCCTCGCGGCCGGGCGCGGTCGGGACATGGTCCTCGAGGAAGGCGAGAACGTGCGCGGGGACGTTCTCGAACTCGAAGGTGACCAGGTCGACGCCGTCGACGAAACGGGCGAGCGCGGCCTCGTCGTCGTATCGGGCGTTGACGAACTCGCCGAGGTGCCGCGACGGCGAATCGGGCGCCGGGTCGAGGAACCGGAACTCGAGGCCGAGCGGGTAGCCGGCTAGGGCGAGCATCCGGCCGAGCTGGCCGGCGCCGAGTACGCCTATCTTCCGTGGTGGAGTCGCGGGGTCGTATATGGCTGGCATATCATCCATCCTGGGCGGCCCTAGCGGGCTCACCTATCCTACGTCTCGCCGCCTGAGATCCCTGTGACCGGAGCCGGAGTCAGGCACCCACCCTGGGATCGCCGTTCTCGAGCACCTGACGGGTCTGCTCCTCGCGGAACCGCGCGAGCGCCTCGCGGATGCGGGGGTGGTTCAGGGCCAGGATCGAGGCGGCGAGCAGCGCGGCGTTGGTCGCGCCCGCGGCCCCGATGGCGGTCGTGGCGACGGGGATCCCGGCCGGCATCTGGACGATGGAGAGGAGCGAGTCGAGCCCCTTGAGCGTGCGGGACTGGACCGGCACCCCGATGACGGGGAGTTGGGTCTTGGCCGCGGTCATCCCCGGGAGGTGGGCGGCGCCGCCGGCGCCGGCGATGATGACCTGCAACCCGCGCTCCTCCGCGGTAGACGCGTATTCGAAGAGGAGGTCGGGTGTCCGGTGTGCCGAGACGACGCGGGTCTCGTAGGGGATCTCGAGCTGATCGAGGATCCGCGCCGCGTTCGACATCGTCTCCCAATCGGAGCGGGAGCCCATGATCAGCCCGACCAGTGGTTGCATCATCGTCATCCTGTGTGAATCAGCCACCGCCGCGCCTCGATACGGCGCTCGTCGATCCCTGCTTCCGGCGCGGCTGGAATCCGGAAAATTATCTCTGTGCGTGATTTTGCGTCAAGCCTGAGCCGCCCCGATCCCGGCAGCGCGACCGGTGGTCCACGCCCAGTAGAAGTTGTAGCCCCCGATCGGACCGAAGGCATCGAGGATCTCGCCGCAGAGGAAGAGTCGCGGGTGCAGCCGACTCTCCATGGTCCGCGGGTCGATCTCGGCCAGGTCCACACCGCCGCCGGTGACTTCCGCCTTCTTGTATCCCTCATCGCCGGTCCAGGGGAGCGGGTACCGCGCCAGGAGCTCGACGAGCCGGGCGCGGTCGGCGCGGCGGAGTTGGGCTAGGCTCTGCGCCGGGTCGACCCCGGCCTCCTCGAGGATCGCATCCGCAAGTCGTTGCGGTAGACGACGTCGTAGCTGGGCACCTACCTGGCCCGGTGGCGTGCGCAGGATGGCGTCCCACCCCTCGTCGTCTAGATCGGTCCATTGGACGAAGATCGGCTGGCGCGTACCGCCGTGGAGGCGCGAGCGGACGGCGAGGTGGGAGATATCGAGCACGGCGGGGCCGCTGTATCCGCGGTGCGTGAAGAGGAACCCGCCGCGGGTAGTAAACCGGCCCTTGGCCAGCGGCGCCTGGAGCGTGACCTCGAGGGATACGCCGGCGAGCGCGGCGTGCCGGGGCGGTTCGGCGGTGAGCGGGGTGAGCGCGGGGTAGGTCTCGTGAACCTCGTGGCCGAGTCGTTCCACGATACGGAACCCGGTACCGTCACTCCCGGTCTGGGGTACGGAGAGGCCGCCGGTCGCGATGACGACGGCGTGCGCCTCGACGACGTCGCCTCCGGCAAGCACGACCTGCCAAGGCGCCTCGACCGTGGGTGGGACGAGGTCGGCCACGGTCGCTTCGTAGCGGATGGCAACGCCGCGCCGGAGCGCGAGCCGGACGAGGCTGTCGCGTACGTCGCGGGCCTTGTTGGAGGCGGGGAAGAGCTTGCCGGTCTCGGGCTCGAGGGCGAGGCGGACCCCGACGTCGTCTTCGAAGAAACGCCGTTGTTCGGCAAGGGACCAGGAGCGGAGGATCCGCTTCATAGTGTTGGGGGACGACGCGGTCACGTAGCGGTCCGGGTCGACCACCGAGGGGAGGACGTTGCAGCGTCCGCCACCGCTGATCAGGATCTTGCGCCCGCCGTCCCGGGTGCGCTCGAGGAGGAGGACGGGGCGCCCGGCGCCGGCGGGTTGGCTACTGGCGGCGAAGACAGCGGCCATGAGGCCGGCCGCGCCGGCGCCGACGACGATTATCGGGAGCGTGGTTTCTCGTTGCGGCGGCATCGTTCGAATGCGTGACGATCACGATGAGATCGGGGTGGAAGATCGCATGGGGTGGGGGAAGAGTCTAGGGGTTGGG
>Ga0180220_1000492_pt1 | contig 42808 bp, 38 predicted proteins | sample eDN5th37CBELigBY_FD_151335 | JGI IMG/M metagenome (GOLD analysis project Ga0180220, IMG submission 151335) | Enriched backyard soil microbial communities from Emeryville, California, USA - eDNA 5th pass 37_C BE-Lig BY (version 2) (version 2) | ecosystem: Environmental > Terrestrial > Soil >... | reverse complement strand
GGCTGATCGGCCGCTACGCGATCGAGGGCTGGGCGCGGGTGCCCGTCGAGGTGGAGATCGCCTCCGAGTACCGCTACCGCGATCCGATCGTGGGGCCGGGCGACCTGGTCGTCGGGATCACGCAGTCCGGCGAGACGGCCGACACCCTCGCGGCGATGCGCCTGGCGCGTGGGCGCGGCGCGACCGTCCTGGCGGTCACGAACGTGCAGGGCTCGCAGGCCACCCGCGACGCCGACGCCGTGCTGTTCACGCGCGCGGGCCTCGAGGTCGGGGTGGCCGCCACGAAGACCTTCACCTGCCAGGTCGCGGCGATGCTGCTGCTGGGCCTGCGCCTGGCCGAGCTGCACCGCACGCTGCCGCCGTCGCGGCTGGCCGCGCTCGTCGACGAGGTCCGCCGCCTGCCCGTGCACGCGGCGCGCCTGCTGGACACCGCCGGGCCCGCCGTCGCCGCGCTGGCCGAGCACTGGTGGCAGGCCGACTTCTTCCTGTTCCTCGGGCGCCACAGCGGCCTGCCGGTCGCGCTCGAGGGCGCGCTGAAGCTCAAGGAGATCAGCTACATCGCGACCGACGCGTACGCGGCCGGGGAGATGAAGCACGGCCCGATCGCGCTGCTGGACGAGATGACGCCGGTCGTGTGCGTGGCGACGGACTCGCCGGTGCTCGACAAGGTGGCCTCCAACATGCAGGAGGTCCGCGCCCGCGGCGCCCATGTGATCGCGATCACGACCGAGGGCAACGAGGAGATCGCCGGCCAGGCCGAGTCGACCCTCGCGATCCCGCGGACCGACTGGACCCTCCAGCCGATCCTCGCCGTGATCCCGCTGCAGCTCCTGGCCTACGGGATCGCGCGCCGCCGCGGCCTGAACGTGGACCAGCCGCGCAACCTCGCCAAGACCGTCACGGTCGAGTAGCGCCGCCGCCGCGCCGCCGCGCGGCTCGCCGCCACGCGCCGCGCCGCGCCGGACCAGACGGCCGTGTGGCACCTGGCGTCCGCATACCGGCTGCCATGTGCCACACGTCTGCGGGTCGGCTCAGTCCTCAGCCGGCCGGAACAGCGCCGCGACCGTCATCACGAGGATCTTCACGTCGAGCCACAGGGACCAGTGCTCGATGTAGAAGTTGTCCCACTCGACGCGGTCCTCCAGCGACGTCTGGCCGCGCAGGCCGTGCACCTGCGCCCACCCGGTCAGGCCGCAGCGGACGCGCAGGCGGTCGCCGTAGCGCGGGATCTCGCGCTCGAACTCCGCGACGAACTCGGGCCGCTCCGGGCGCGGGCCGACGAGGCTCATCTCGCCCCGCAGGATGTTCAGGAGCTGGGGGAGCTCGTCGAGCGAGGTGCGCCGCAGCAGGCGGCCCAGGCTCGTGCGGCGGTCGTCGCCCTCGACGCCGCCCGGGGCGCACCCGGGCTCGGGGCGGAAGCCGTTCGCGGTCGGCGGCGGGCCGACGCGCATCGTGCGGAACTTGAGCACGTCGAACTCCTGACCGTCGAGGCCGACGCGCCGCTGGCGGAACAGGATCGGGCCGGGCGAGTCGAGGCGCACCGCGAGCGCCAGCGCGGCCAGGAGCGGCCACAGCAGGATCAGCGCGGTGAGCGAGCCGACGATGTCGATCGCGCGCTTGACCGCCAGCGCCGCGCCGCGCCGCGCGGACGGGCGCAGGCCCAGCAGCGGCAGCCCGCCGACGTGCTCGTAGACGATCCGGCCGTTGAGCGCGTCGAACATCCGCGGGACGATCGACACCCGCACGCCGACGCGCTCGCACTGGCGGATCGCCGGCCACAGGCAGTCGTCGTGCGCCGCCGGCGAGAACGCGATGATCGCCTGCTGGGCGCCGGCCATCTCGGCGATCGCCGGCAGGTCGCCGATCGTGCCGAGGACCGGCAGCGGCGACGGCTCGGACTGGTGGCCGTCGGGGTCGCAGGGCGCGTCGACGAAGCCGATCGGCCGCAGGCCGTAGCGCGGGTCCTCGGCCAGGCGGCGGGCGAGCCGCGTGCCGATCGAGCCGGTGCCGACGATCAGCGTCGGCCGCGCCACGTGGCGGCGGGTGCGGGCCCGGCGCTGGCCGGCCCACAGCGCCGTGCGCCCCGCGGCGATCCCGGCGAAGCCCAGCGCGGCCGCCCCCGCGGCGTGGGCGACGTCGAGGTGGTCGCCCTGCGCGGTCGCCAGGACCACGGCGCCCATCGCCGCGACGGCGACCGCCTCCGCGGCGCGCCACAGCGCGCTGATCGGCGAGCCGCCGATCCCCCACGAGTACATGCCTCGGGCGGCGAGCAGGGCCGCGCCCAGCAGCGGCACGACGATCAGCGGCGAGCCCGAGAGGAGGTCCCGCGGCCCGCCCGCCTCGACGGCGGCGGCGATCCCCAGCGCGGCGAGATCCGACAGCGCGCACAGCACCCCCAGCGCCCTCCCGTCCCACGTCGCCAGTCCCCGCTGCGCCGGCGCGAGCGCCGGTTCGGCGGTGCCGGCGGTGGCCCGCTGGAGCAGCTCGGTTTCGGTCTCCGCCAGGGACATGACGCTGTGCTCGACCGTACGTCCGCGGGGTCGGCGAGCGCCGGGGGCATTCCTAGACGCGGTGGTCGGGATCGCCACCCGGCGTCCGCAGGCGCCCCCGGCCGGTCCGGGAGACGCGCTCACCCGGCGGGTGACGCCTCTCCCGCGCCGCCGGGAGGAACCCCCGGCCGCCTCCGGCGTCGTGGGGGGCATCGCTCACCCCGGCGGTGGAAGGGACTCCCCACCGTCGGGGTCCGATCTCCTCGACAGTCGCGCGAGCCCCCGGATTAGCGTCGCTCTCGTGAACGCCGACCCCCAGAGCCCCGCGGCCGAGGAGACGGAGATGCGGGTGCTCGTCGCCGACGACGACCCGCTCGTGCGCTCCGCGGTGCGCGACGCGCTCTCCGAGCGCGCGGGCATCCGCATCGACGGAGAGGCCGTCAACGGCGAGGAGGCCGTGGCGCTGGCGCTGCGGCGCCGCCCGGACGTGGTCCTGCTCGACGTGGGCATCCCCCGCGTCGACGCGGTGACCGTCACGCGGCGCATCCGCAGCTCCGCGCCCGGCGTCGAGGTCGTGGTGTTCTCGAGCTCGCCCGACGACGAGGTCGGGCTGCTCGGCCTGCGGGCCGGTGCGGCCGGCTTCCTCCTCAAGGACGTCAGCAGCGATGCGCTCGCGCGCGCGCTGCGCGGGATCCAGCGGGGGGAGGCGGCGGTGTCGCGCCGGCTGACGCGGCAGGTGCTGGAGAGCCTGCGCCGGGCGCCCGACGCCGGCGCCGGCATGCGCCCCGTGTGGAGCCCGCTCACCTCGCGCGAGTGGCAGGTCCTGGACCTGCTGTGCGAGGGGGCTTCGACGGAGGCGATCGCGGAGCGTCTCGTCCTCGCGGTCGAGACGGTCCGCACCCACATCAAGCACGTGCTCGCCAAGCTCGGCGCGCACTCACGCGAGGAGGCGATCGCCGTCGCACGCCAGCTGCGGTCGGGTGGAGGCTCGACCCAGCCGTGCGACTCGGTGGACGAGGTGGGTCAACGGCGGGTGGCCAACAGACTGCGCGAACACGGCCACTCGTGAAGTGTCTCTTGACGGGGCCGACCCCGTCGTTGGGTGGGAAACCGACCCACGCGCATCGACCAACCGAAGCAACGAAATCTCGGAGATCACCGTGTTTTCAACAGGTGAGATAGTTCCCCTCATCGGGGGTGTTCTGGTCCGTAGACTGGCACCGCGAGACCGAGCGACAGGGGAAGCTGTTCGGTCCCTCTCGACACGACCCGGTGGTGGTTCGAGGTGAACCTCGCCGATCCCAAGGGAGCCGCAATGTCGATAGCCGAAGACAAGGATGCTCAGACGCTGAACGACTCACCTGACCGACTACGGGTGGTCATCGCCGACCCGGATCCGCTCGCGCGCCGCGTCGTGCGCGACGAGCTGCAGAGCCGCCCCCGCTTCGTCGTGGTGGCGGAGGCCTCCGATGGCGTGGAGGCGCTCGAGCTGGTGCGCCACTACCGCCCGGAGCTGCTGCTGACCGAGATCTCGCTGCCGCGGATCGACGGCATCGGCGTGACGCGCCAGCTTCGCCAGGTGGCGCCGCAGGTCAAGGTGGTGGTCTTCGCCGTCAGCGGCGAGGGCGACGTGGACCTGCGCGCCCTGCGCGCCGGCGCCAGCGGCTTCCTGTCCAAGGACGTCGGCGTCCAGGCGGTCAGCCAGGCGCTGGAGGCCGTGGCCCGCGGCGAGGCCGCGATCTCGCGCGAGCTGACGATGCGCCTGATCGAGCGCGTGCGCAAGATCCCCGAGGCGGGGACCGGCATCCGGCCGGTCAAGAGCAACCTGACGCCGCGGGAGTGGGAGGTCCTGGACCTGCTCGTCACGGGCGCCAAGACGAGCGACGTGGCCCGCATCCTCTACCTGACCGAGGACACCGTCTACAGCCACGTCAAGAACGTGATGCGCAAGCTCGGCGTCCGCACGCGCAGCGAGGCCATCCAGGCCGCCGAGCGGCTGATCGAGCTGCAGACCACCGGCTGAGCGGCGCGCGTCGCGCCGGCCCGGCGCGGGTACTGCACCGACGGTGCGGATCCTCGCGCTGGCCGATGCGCCGCCACGCCGCCCGGTGGCCGAGCTGGTCGCCGCTCACGAGCCGGCGCTCGTGGTGCTGCTCGGCGACCTCCAGCCGTCGTGGGTGGCCGATCTGTCCGGGCTCGACGTGCCCCGCCTCGGCGTCCACGGCAACCACGACGAGCCCGGGCTGCTCACGGGGCTCGGCGTGCAGGACGTGCACCTGCGGTCCGTCGAGGTCGACGGCCTGCGGTTCACGGGCCTGTCGGGATCGCCCGCGTACTCGCGGGGCGCCTCCGCGTTCGAGTGGACCGAGCCGCAGGCCGACGCGCTCGTCGCGCGGCTCCCCGACGCCGACGTGCTCCTGACCCACACCCCACCGCTCGGGGTCGACGACGAGCCCGACGACCCCGTCCACCGCGGGTTCGCGGCGCTGGTCCCGTGGGTCGAGCGCCATCAGCCGCGGTGGCTGCTGCACGGTCACACGCAGCCCGACCCGCGCCGTCGCGTACCGCGCGTCGGCGCCACGCGCGTCGTGCACGTCCGCGGCGACGCGGTGCTCGAGCTGTAGCGCGGGTCAGCGGCGGCGGAACGTCCCGAGGCCCTCGGCGTCGAGGTTCTCGAGCGTCACCGCGCGCGGCCGGCCGCCACGCGGGCGCGTGAACGTCACCGCGCTGATGCCGCTGGCCATCTCGCCCGGCGGCATGTAGGTGAACGTGTCGCCGCTCCAGTGCGTCAGCGGGAGCGCCTCGCGGAGCGCCCCGAGCCGGATCGCCAGCCCGCCGCCGCGGCGCACCACGCGGGCGGGGCCGTAGTAGCGGTTGCGGTACGTGCCGACGTAGGCCGCGGCCCGGCGCGCCGGCCGCGGGTTCGCCGGCCGCTCCTGGCCGGCGAGGCGGCCCGCCGGCTCGGACAGCCCCGCGAACGCCTGGCCGTAGGCGGCGAGCCAGTCGCGCTCGGCGCGGCCGGTCTCGGCGAGGTCCAGGAACGTGTGCGCCACCGCTTCGGGCAGCCCGATCGGCGCGCCGTTGGTGAGCACGACGATGCCGAGCTCCTCGGCCGGCAGCATGTTGACGACGGTCGCCGCGCCGAGCGCGAAGGCGCCGGAGTGGTTGAGGCGCACCCGCGCGGTCCAGTCGTTGCCGATGTTGAGCCCCAGCCCGTAGAACCCGCTGCGGGCGGCGGGCACCGCCGGGGGGTTGCTGAGGATGTGCGGCGTGCTCATCTGCGCCAGCGGCTCGGCGGCGACGACCTGGCGGCCGTCGTAGGAGCCCTCGGCGAGCATGAGCCGCATCCACTTCGCCATGTCGAGCAGGGTCGAGCTGACGCCGCCGGCCGGCGACTGCGGGTCGGGCCGGCGGTCGAACCGCGGCACCCACTGGTCGCCCTCCTTGACGTGCAGGTCGGCGCGCTCGGGGGCGGCGGCGTAGTCGGCGTGGCGCGAGCTCGTCGACGTCATGCCCAGCGGCTCGTACAGCAGGCGGCTCGACAGCCGGTCCCACGGCGTGCGCGCCGCGCGGGCGACCGCCTCGGCCGCGGCCGTCAGCCCGAAGTTCGTGTACGCGTACTCGGCGCGGAACGGATGCAGCGGCAGGTAGCGCAGCCGGCGCAGCACCTGGTTGCGCCGGTAGCCGAGGTCCTCCAGCAGGTCGCCGGCGTGGTCGGGCAGCCCGCTGCGGTGCGAGTACATGTCGGCGAGCGTCACCTGGCGGGTGGTCGACGGCGACTTCAGCCGAAACCACGGCAGGTGCTCGATCAGGCGCGTGTCCCACGACACGACGCCCTCGCCGACGGCGCGCGAGACGACGGTCGCGCCGACCGGCTTGGAGACCGAGGCGAGCTGGAAGACCGTGTTCGGCGTCACGGGCGCGCCGGTCTGCGTGTTGCGCACGCCGAAGCCCTTCGCGTACATGAGCCGATCGCGATGGACGACCGCGATGGCCATGCCGGGCACGCCGGTGCGCGCGAGCATGTCGGCGGCGACGCCGTCGAGCTGGGCGATCGCCGCGTCGACCTGGCCCGCGGGGATCGGGACCGCCGAGACGGTGGGCGGCGGGGCGTCCTCGTCGCTCTGGGCGGCGGCGGGGAGGGCGGTCGCGGCGGTGGCCAGCGCCACCGTCAGGCTCGCGGCGGCGACCAGGCCGCGGACGCGCGGGCGGCGCGTCGGGGCGTCCGTGCAATCCACCTGCGGCACCCTAGCGCGCGCCCATCCGACACGCGCCGATCTCGCATCCGGGGCGCGCCGGCCGGTGCCGGCGCGCCCCGGCGCGTCACGCCTGCACGAGCGTGAACCCGATCTGACCGCCGTCGAGCTGGGCGTCCAGCACCTTGTCGTCGAGCTCGTCGGCGACGTTGGCGTCGACGAAGACCGGCACGCTCTGCCCGTCCACGACCTGGTCTCCGGGCGACGGCTCAGCGGCGAGCTGGAGCGTCAATCCCGGCTGTCCGTTCTCGCCGGTGCCGGGCGCGATGCGCAGGCCGGCCGTGTCGGGCGCGTCGGCGATCGAGGCGACGATCGAGTCGAGCGCCTCCGCCGCGGTCTGGGTGATCGTGAGCACGCGGCTCACCCCCTCGCTGGTTGGGTCCAGAAAAGCCACCGTAGCAGCGGCCTACGGCGAGAGACGCACCGGAAGGGTCTTGAGCTGGTTGATGAACGGGGACTCGGCGTAGAGCGGGCGGCCGGCGAGCTCCATCCGCGGGTAGCGGGCCAGCGTCTCCTCGATGAGGATGCGCAGCTCGAGGCGGGCGAGCGCGGTGCCCAGGCAGAAGTGCCGCCCGCCGGCCCCGAACGCCTGGTGCTCGGGGTTGCGCAGCACGTCGAAGCGGTCGGGGTCCTCGTAGCGCGTCTCGTCGCGGTTGGACGAGACGTACCACATGACCACCTTGTCGCCCTCGCGGATCTGGCGCCCGTTCAGCTCGGTGTCGCGCGTGGCGGTCCGGCGGAAGTGCGCGAACGCGGGGAACATCCGCAGCGCCTCCTCGACGGCGCCGGGGATCAGCGACGGGTCGTCGACCAGCAGCCGGCGCTGATCGGGGTGCTCGATCAGGGCGCGCATCGCGCTCGCGTACGTGGCCTTCGTGGAGTCGTTGCCGGCGGCGACGAGCAGGAAGAAGCCCATGACGATCTCGTGCTCCTCGAGCCGCTCGCCGTCGACCTCGGCGTGGACGAGGACGCTCGTGAGGTCGTCGCGCGGGTTCTCGCGGCGCTCGGCGATGAGCTGCCGGCAGCGCTCGAAGATCTCGGGCACGTCGCGCTGCATGACCGCCTCGGGCCCCTCGGGGTTGAGGTCGGGGTCTCCGGCGCCGAGGATCGCGTTCATGAGCCGCGCCCACGCGGCGTCGTCCTCCTCGGGGACGCCCATGAAGCTGTGGATGACGCGCGAGACGACCGGCTGGGCGACGTCGTTGACGAGGTCGGCGGTGTCGCGGCCGGCGAGGCCGTCGAGGACGCGCACGGCGATCGCGCGGATCTCGTCCTCGTGCTGGGCGATCCGCTTGGGCGTGAACCCACGCTGGAAGAGCGCCTTCAGGCGGTCGTGCTTGGGCGGGTCCATCCCGATGAACATCGCCTGCTGCAGCTCGAGCGGGATGATCGAGTGCGTGAGCGCGGTGACCCCGCCGCGCTCCGACGAGTACGTCTCCCAGTCGCGGCTGACCGTGTGGACGTCGTCGGCCGTCGTGACCGACCAGAACCCGTCCTCCTCGGGGTACTCGGTGATCCGCGCCGTCCAGTGCACCGGGCACTCCGACCGCAGGCGCTTGAACAGCTCGTGCGGCGGGCCGTCGGGCCAGTGCTCGCGCTCGGTGAGCAGCAGGTCCTCGAGACGGGAGACGTCGGTCGACATGGGGCGCGCTCTCCTGGTTGGTCAGCCAGCCAATACCCGCGGAGGAGCTTAACCGTTTCGCCGCGGTTCGTGGGCAAACCGGTGGTCCGCTGTGACATCCGGCCCGCCACGCTTGGCGGCATGACCCTCGACTCACCGGACGTGCGGCGCTTTCCCTCCACCCCTTGGAGGAAAAGCGCCACACGTCCCGAGGAGGTCGTGCTGGATCTCGCCGCGCGCCAGCACGGCGTCGTCGCGACGTGGCAGCTCGTCCAGGACGAGGTCCCCTCGGTGCAGATCACCCGCTGGGCGCACCGGGGCTGGCTGGTGCGTCTGCACCGCGGCGTCTACGCGGTCGGCCACCGCGCGCTCACCGCCGACGGCCACCATCTCGCCGCCGTGCTCGCCTGCGGACCCGGTTCCGTCCTGTCGCACCGGTCCGCTGCCGATGCCTGGGGCCTGAGAGCGACCTCGCGGCGGAACATCGACGTCACGACGGCAGCGGCCGGCGGGCGCAAGCACCGGTGGATCGACGCCCACCGCTGCGCCCTCCACCCCGACGAGCGCACCGTCCTGCGCGGCATCCCGATCACCACCGTCGCCCGCACCGCGCTCGACATCGGCGAGGTGACCACGCAGCGCGACGTGCACCGCTACCTCGTCGCCGCCGAGCAGCAGCGCCGCTACGACCAGCGCGCCATCGACGCGGTCGTGGCCCGCGCGGCGGGCCGTCGCGGGCTGCGGCCGCTCCTGGGCGCGCTGCGCGACCTGCACCCCCAGCACGTCGCCACCCGCAGCGAGATGGAGATCCGCGCGCTCGAGCTGATCGCCGCCCACGGCCTTCCGGCGCCGCGCGTCAACGACGAGCTCGGCCCGTATCTCATCGACCTGCACTGGCCCGCCCATCGCGTCGCCGTCGAGCTCGACAGCCGCACCTACCACCTCACCGCCGACGCCTTCGAGCGCGACCGCCGCCGCGACGCGGAGCTCGCCGCCGCCGGCTACCGCTCCGCCCGCATCACCTGGCGGCAGCTCACGTGCGAGCCGGCCTGGGTCGCGCGGACGCTCGGGCGCCTGCTGGCCTAGCCGCCCGCGCCCGCCGCCCGCGCCGCGGTCTCCAGGCGCCGGGCGATCTCGCGGGCGCCGCCGGGGCCCTGCAGGATCAGCTCCTGGAACAGACGCCACATGCCCTGGCCGGCCGTCGCGCCGAACACCGGCGGCTGCAGGTCGGACAGGTCGAAGCGGACGGTCTCGGCGGTGGCGAGCATCGCGGCGCTGCGGGCGCTCGTATCGTCGGGGTAGGCGGCCGCACGCACGCCGCGGTGCGGCGAGACGAAGCCGCCGCTCGGCGCCCACGCCTCCGCCGCGCGCGCGGTCGCCAGGAAGCGCATCAGCCGCCGCGCCGCGTCGGACTCGGTCATCTGCACGGCGACGTCGCCGCCGACGACCAGCCCGTCGGCCGCGCGCCCGATCGACGGGAACGCGGTGAAGCGCGAATGGCCCGGCTCGGCGTAGGCGCGGACGAAGTCGGCCTCGTGCAGCAGCGCCGCCTTCGCGCCGGCCGTCAGCGCCTCGCGCACCGAGCGCTCGAACGTGCGCGTGACGATGTCGGTCGCCGAGCCGGCGAGCTCCGGATCGCCGATCACGCTCGCCATGAGCCGCAGCGCCCGCACGACCGACGGGTGCGTCCACGGGATGTCGTGGCGGGCGAGGCGGTCGTACAGCTCCGGCCCGGCGGTCCGCAGGTACACGTTCTCGAACCAGTCGGTCAGCGGCCAGCCGTCGGCGCCCGCGACCGACAGCGGCCGGATGCCCGCGTCGGCCAGGCGGCCGGCGACCCGCACGAGCTCGTCCCACGTCTCCGGCGGGCGCTCGATCCCGGCGGCGCGCAGCGCCTGCGGCCGGTACCACAGCACCGACTTGTTGGAGGCCTTGAACCACACGCCGTACAGGCGGCCGTCGACCTCGCCCAGGCGCTGCCACGCCGGGCTGTAGCCGCTGCGCACCGCCGCCCCGGTCGCCGCGTCGAGCGGCTGCAGCGCCCCGGCGCGCGCCAGCTCGCCCATCAGCCCCGGCTGCGGCAGCAGCGCCACGTCGGGCGGGCAGTCGCGCGCGACCCGCCGGCGCAGCTTCGGCGCGATGTTGCGCGTCTCGTAGCGGTAGTCGACGCGGATGCCGGTCTCCCGCTCGAAGCGCCGCAGGACCCGCGCGAAGCTCCGCGCCTCGTCGCCGCTCCACACGGCCGCCACCTCGATCCGCCCGGGCCCGCCGCCCTCGGCGCCGCGCGGGCAGTCGCCCGGCAGGCGCGCGATCGTGACCGCCGCGGCGGTGTCGGTGCGGGTGAGCGGCTGCAGCGACGGGCCCCACACGGCGATCGCGGCGAGCACCGCCGCGCCGGCGAGCGCGACCCGCGGACGCGCCAGGCCGCCCGCCGCGCGCCCCAGCCACGCGCGCGCCCGCGAGCGAGCGCGCGCCCGGGCGCGCGCGTCTTCCGCAGCGGCCGCAGGAGCTGCGACCTCCGGCTCCCGCCCGGCCGCGAACACCGCCGCCAGCACGCGGTCGTCGGCGTCGACCGGCATCCCGCCGAGCTCCTCGCGGAGCTGCTCGGCCGCCCGCGCAGCGGCGGCCCGCGCATCGCGGTCGTGTTCGAAGCGCGGCGTCATCGTCCCGGCGTCCAGACGAAGGGCTCGCTGCCGCGCAGGCGCGCCAGCGCGGCGGGGTCGTCGCCGTCGGACAGCAGCCGCTCGGCGTCGCGCTGCCAGCGGTCGCTCGTCGACAGCCGCAGGCGCCAGCGCGGGTGGTGGGCGATCCACGGCGCCGCGGCCGCCACGCTGGGGCGCGGCGGGGCGCCGAGCACGGCCAGGACCCGGCGGCCCGCCGGGATGCGGTGCTCGAGCGTCTCGAAGAACCGCACCAGCGCGCCGGCCTCCGCGGGCGGCGCCACGTCGACGGGGTCGGCGGCGCCCGCGCCGCCGTGCGCGACCACGATCGCCCGGTCCGGCGGCGTGTGGAAGACGCCCCACACCTCCCGGCCGACCTCCGCCGGCGGCGGCGCCAGCGCCTGCGCGAGCTGCGTGCGCGCGCGCGTGAGCCGGGAGCGCAGCGTCGACGGCGCCGCCAGGTCGAGCACCGCGGCGGCCTCGTGGCTGCGCAGGCCGAGCACGTCGACGAAGAAGAACGCCTCGACGTCCTCGATCGGCAGCCCGGCCAGCGCCCGGTGCAGGTCCATGCGGCCCTCGACGTCGGCCGCCGGCGCCGGCGGCTCCAGCCCGGGCGCGTCCTCCAGGAACGCGAACCCGCGCGCCTTGCGCTGGCGCAGGCGGTCCAGGCACACGTTGCGGCAGATCGTCAGCAGCCACGGCCGCGCCGACGTCCCGCCCTTGAAGCTCGTCAGCGACCGGTACGCGCGCAGGAACGTCTCCTGCACGACGTCCTCGGCCTCGTGCTGGTCGCGCAGCGTGAACGACGCCAGGCGCCAGGTGTCGTGCTTGTGGCGGTGATAGAGCAGGGCGAAGGCCTCGTCGTCTCCCCCGGCCGCGCGCGAAACCAGGACGGCGTCGGGCGCCTCCGGGCTCTCCTCGACTTCGACGTGCGCGGCCGCCGGATTGACGACGGCGGCCGTGTGCGGGTGGCTCTCCATGTCGACCCGAGACGGGAGCCTACGCCCTCCACGCACCGTCGTCGTCAATCCGCGCGCGCCCTTCGTCTTAGGGGGCAGAGAGGAAAGGAGAGGGCGTGGCCGAGGTCGCGTTCGATCGGGTCAGCAAGGTCTACGACGACGGGACACGGGCGGTCAACGACTTCCAGGTCGAGATCGCCGACGGGGAGTTCCTGGTGCTGGTGGGGCCGTCCGGCTGCGGCAAGACCACGGCGCTGCGGATGGTCGCCGGTCTCGAGGAGATCTCCGAGGGCGTGGTCCGCATCGGGGACCGCATCGTCAACCACGTGCCGTCGCGCGACCGCGACATCGCGATGGTCTTCCAGAGCTACGCGCTGTACCCGCATCTGTCGGTCCGCGAGAACATCGCGTTCGGGCTGAAGGTCAAGCGGCTGCCCAAGGCGGAGATCAACCGCCGCGTCGAGGAGGCCGCGCGGATCCTCGACCTGGAGCCGTTCCTGGACCGCAAGCCCCGCGCGCTGTCGGGCGGCCAGCGCCAGCGCGTGGCGATGGGGCGCGCGATCGTGCGCGAGCCGGCCTGCTTCCTGATGGACGAGCCGCTGAGCAACCTCGACGCGAAGCTGCGCGTGCAGATGCGCGCGGAGATCGCGCGGCTGCAGCAGAACCTGGGGGTGACGACGCTGTACGTCACCCACGACCAGGTCGAGGCGATGACGATGGGCGACCGGGTCGCGGTCATGCGCAAGGGCGAGCTCCAGCAGGTCGCGCCGCCGCAGGAGCTCTACGACCATCCGGTCAACCTCTTCGTCGCCGGCTTCATCGGCAGCCCGGCGATGAACCTCCTGGAGGGACGGCTCGAGAGAGCCGGGGACGGGCTGGCGGTCCGGGCCGGCGGGCAGTACCTCTCCCTGCCCGCCGAGCTCGTGGCCGCCCGTCCGGCGCTCCAGAGCTACGTCGACCGGACGCTGGTCCTCGGGATCCGCCCCGAGGACCTGGAGGACGCCGCGGTCGCCGGCGACGCGCCCGACGGGCGGCGGATCAGCGGCCAGGCGCAGCTGCGCGAGGCGCTCGGCTCCGAGCTGATGGTCTACCTGACCATCGACGCCCCCGCCGCCTCGACGGCGGAGACGAGCGAGCTGGCCGAGGACGCCGGCGTGCAGCAGCTCGGCGGCGCCGAGGGCCAGACGACGATCGTCGGCCGCTTCAGCCCGCGCTCGCACGTCCGCGAGGGCGATCGCATCGAGGTCGTCGTCGACACCACCACGCTCCACTTCTTCGATCCCGACACGGGTCTCGGGATCTACGACGCCACCAACGGAGGAGGACCCACGTGAACCTTCCAGCCCTCAGGCGCCTCATGCTCGCGCTCCTGGCCGGGGTCGCGCTGATCGCGGCCGGGTGCGGCGACGACGACGACGACGGCGGCTCGACGGGGGCCGCCACCTCCGGCGCCGCGACGCAGGAGGCCGAGCCCTCCGACGTCTCCGGGACCGTGTCGATGGTCGGCATCTGGACCGGCGACGAGCAGGAGTCCTTCCAGGCGGTGCTCGACGGCTTCAACGAGCGCTACCCGGACGTCACCGTCAACTACAACCCGGCCGGCGACAACACGCCGACCGTGCTCAGCACCGCGGTCGAGGGCGGCAACCCGCCCGACCTGGCGACGATCGCCCAGCCGGGCCTGATCCGCCAGTTCGCCGAGCAGGGCGCGCTGCAGCCGCTCACGTTCGCCAAGGAGGAGATCGAGGCCAACTTCCCGCAGGACATCGTCGACCTCGGCACGATCGACGGCGAGCTGTACTCGTTCGTCTTCAAGGCCGCCAACAAGTCGACGGTGTGGTTCAACGTCCAGGCGTTCGAGGACGCCGGCGTCGAGGCCCCCGCGACGTGGGAGGACCTGACCTCGGCCGCGGAGACGATCAAGGCGTCGGGCCTGCCGGCGTACTCGATCGCGGGCGCCGACGGATGGACGCTCACCGACCTGTTCGAGAACATCTACCTCCGCCAGGCCGGGCCCGAGAAGTACGACCAGCTCACCAACCACGAGATCCCGTGGACGGACCAGTCGGTCAAGGACGCCCTGACCACGATGGCCGACGTGATCGGCGACTCGGACAACATCGTCGGCGGCACGTCGGGCGCGCTGGAGACCGACTTCCCGACGTCGGTCACGAACGTGCTGAGCGAGAGCCCGAAGGGCGCCATGGTGATCGAGGGCGACTTCGTCCCCGGCGTCGTGACGACCGACCTGGAGCCCGGCACGGACTACGACGTGTTCGCGTTCCCGAGCATCAACGGCTCCGGCCCGACGGTCGTCGGCGGCGGGGACTCGGTCGTGATGTTCAAGGACTCCCCGGCCGGCCAGGCGCTCGTCGAGTACCTCGCCAGCCCGGAGGCGGCCGAGATCTGGGCGTCGCGCGGCGGCTTCTCGTCGGCGAACACGCAGCTCTCGCCGGACGCGTACTCCGACGACCTGACGCGCACCACGGCGACGGCGATCGCGGAGGCCGAGACGTTCCGCTTCGACATGTCCGACCTGGCGCCGGCCGCGTTCGGCGGCACGCCCGGACAGGGTGAGTGGAAGATCCTCCAGGACTTCCTGGCGGATCCGACCAAGGTCGACCAGACCGCCCAGAAGCTCGAGCGCTCGGCCGCGCGCGCCTACCGCGACCAGGAGTAGCCGGACGTGGCGCTCGCCGACGCCAGCAGCGTGCCGGCGCCGCCCCCGGGTCTGGACGGACCGGACCCGGGGCGGTGGCGGCGCCGCCTGACCACCGCCGCCTTCCTGGCGCCGGCGGTCGTGATGCTCGGCGTGTGGATCGTCTATCCGACGATCCGCACGATCGTGCGCAGCCTGTTCGGACGGGACGGCTCCGAGTGGGTCGGCCTGGGCAACTACGAGACGCTGTTCACGACCGACACGCTGGTCACCGCGATCCAGAACAACGCGATCTGGGTCGCGGTGGTGCCGGCGCTCGTCGCCGCGATCGGGATGATCTTCGCGGTCCTGACCGAGCGCATCAGCTGGAAGGTCGGCTTCCGCACCGCCGTGTTCATGCCCATGGCGATCTCGATGTTCGCGGCGGGCGTGATCTGGCACATCATGGACGAGAAGGACCCCGAGCGGGGGGCGGTGAACGCCGCGATCGGGGCGGTCAAGGACGTCTTCGGCTCCAGCGGCGTGCTGTCGCGGGCGCAGCCGTCCAGCGACGCGCTCACCGGCAGCATCCGCGAGGGGTTCACGCTGCAGGCGACGGTCAGTCCCGGCGACGGCGCGCTGCTGGGGCTGACCGCGATCCCGCCGGCCGAGGTGCCGGAGGGCGCCGAGCAGGCCGCCACACCGCAGGCGGCGGGGGGCGAGATCGTCGGCACCGTGTGGCGCGACTTCAAGCCGGGCGGCGGCGAGGCCGGCGTCGTGGAGCCCGAGGAGCTCGGCATCCCCGGCGCGACCGTGCAGCTGCGCGACACGTCGGGCGACGTCGTGTCGACGACCAAGACCGACGCCGACGGCAGCTTCGTCTTCGCCGACGTGGCCGACGGGGAGTACCAGGTGGCCGTCGCGTCGGAGACGTTCGCGGCGCCGTTCGAGGGCGTGTCGTGGCTGGGCCCCGACCTGATCACCCCGGCGGTGATGATCGCCTACATCTGGGTGTGGGCGGGCTTCGCGATGGTGGTGATCGCCGCGGGCCTGTCGGCGATCCCGCGTGACGTGCTGGAGGCCGCGCGCACGGACGGCGCGACCGAGTGGCAGGTGTTCCGGCGGGTGACGGTGCCGCTGCTGGCGCCCGTGCTGTCGGTCGTGTTCGTGACGATGATCATCAACGTCCTGAAGGTGTTCGACATCGTCCTGTCGGTCGCGCCCGGCTCGTCGCAGGACGACGCGAACGTGATCGCGCTGGCGATGTGGCGGACGTCGTTCTCGGGCGTCAACGACTTCGGGCTCGGCTCGGCGATCGCGGTCCTGCTGTTCATTCTCGTGATCCCGGCCCTGGCGCTGAACATCCGCCGCTTCAAGCGAGAGGAGTCCTGATGGCGACCGCCCCCGTCGACGCTCCCACCGCCTCGCCCGTCCCGGCGCCGCGCGCCCGCTCGGAGACGCGCGCGGCGTGGATCGCGCGCCAGGCCGCCCGGCTGCCGTTCCAGCTCCTGATGATCTTCATCGCGCTGCTGTGGCTGGTGCCGACGTTCGGGCTGCTGCTCACGTCGCTGATGCCGGCGGGCGAGATCTCCGAGGTGGGCTGGTGGAAGCTGTTCGCCGAGCCGAGCATGGCGACGCTCGAGAACTACCGGGCGATGTTCGACAACAGCAGCCTCGTCGACGCGCTGATCACGACGGCGATCATCGCCGTCGGCAACACGGCGCTGCTGGTGCTCGTCGCGGCGCTCGCCGGCTACGCGTTCGCGTGGCTGAAGTTCCCGGGCCGCGACGCGCTGTTCGTCGTCGTCATCGGGCTGCTCGTCGTGCCGCTGCAGGTCGCGCTGATCCCGATCTTCTCGCTGTACAACTCGACCGGCCTGTTCGACACGGAGCTGGGCCTGATCCTGTTCCACGTCGCGTTCGGCCTGCCGTTCGGGATCTTCCTGCTGCGCAACTTCTTCGCGGGGATCCCGAAGGACATCCTCGAGAGCGCGCGGATCGACGGCGCGTCGGAGGCGCGGATCTTCTTCCGGCTGATCCTGCCGCTGGGCCTGCCGGCGATCGCGTCGCTGGCGATCTTCCAGTTCCTGTGGACGTGGAACGACCTGCTCGTGGCGCTGACGTTCGGGCGCGACGTCCAGCCGCTGACCGTCGCGATCTTTTCCCAGCTGCGCCAGTTCGGCAGCAACATCGAGCTGATCGCCCCGGCGTCGTTCCTGTCGCTGGCGATCCCGCTGGCCGTGTTCCTGGCCTTCCAGCGCTACTTCGTCCAGGGGCTTCTCGCCGGGTCGGTCAAGTAGTTCTCCCTGCGGTGTCGTCGCGCCTGGTGCGCGACGATCCACAGGTGACCACGACCGCGTCCTCCCGGCCGACCGCGCTCGCCCGCCTGCGCGAGTGGCGGTCGACGGCGCTCGCGGTCGTCGCCGTCACCGCGATCGCCGCCGGCGGCGTGCTGCACCTGATCGGCGAGGACGACGCCGGGCGCGCCGTGTGGCGCGCGGCGGTGGCGCTGCTGGCGGCCGATCTCGCCTACGAGGTCGGCCGCTCGATCCTCGTCGACCGCCACCTCGGGGTCGACACGATCGCGCTGGTCGCGATGGTCGGCGCGCTCGCCCTCGGCGAGGAGCTGGCCGGCGCGGTCATCGGGCTCATGTTCAGCGGCGGCGCGGCGCTGGAGGCCGCGGCGTCGCGGCGGGCGCGCCGCGAGCTGACCGCGCTGCTGCAGCGCGCGCCCCATCACGCGCAGGTGCGCCGCGACGGGCGGATCGACGAGGTGCCGGTGGAGGAGGTGCGCGCGGGCGACGTCGTGCTGGTGCGCACCGGCGAGGTGGTGCCGGTCGACGGCACGGTCCGCGACGGCGAGGCCGTCGTCGACACGAGCGCGCTGACCGGCGAGCCGCTGCCGGTGACGCTGAAGCCGGGCATGCAGGTGCTGAGCGGTACCGCGAACGCGGGCGCGCCGTTCGACGTGCGGGCCGACCGCCCGGCCGCCGAGAGCGCGTACGCGGCGCTCGTGCGGCTCGTGCGCCAGGCCGAGACCGAGCGCGCGCCCTTCGTGCGGATGGCCGACCGCTACGCCGGCGTGTTCCTGCCGGTCACGCTCGCGCTCGCCGGCCTGGCGTGGGCGATCAGCGGCGACCCGGTGCGCGCGCTGGCGGTCGTCGTGGTGGCGACGCCCTGCCCGCTGATCCTCGCCGCGCCCATCGCGCTCGTCTCCGGGCTCTCGCGCGCGGCGCGCGCGGGCGTCGTCGTGAAGGGCGCCGGCGCGATCGAGGCGCTGGGCCGCGCCCGCACCGTGCTGTTCGACAAGACCGGCACGCTCACCGTCGGCACGCCGGAGATCCGCGAGATCCTGCCCGCCGCCGGCCGCGACCTGCCGCCCGCGGAGATCCTGCGCCTGGCGGCGTCGCTGGACCAGATGTCCGCGCACGTGCTCGCGGCCGCGCTCGTGGCCGGCGCCGAGGAGGCCGGGCTGGAGCTGGCGCCGGTGACCGAGAGCGACGAGGATCCCGGGCAGGGGATCGCCGGCGTCGTCGACGGGCGGCGCGTGGCGATCGGCAGCCGCGGCTTCCTCACGAGCACCGGGGTCGACCCGGCCGAGATCGAGGCGGCGCGGCGGCTGGGCACCCGCGGCTCGGGCGAGGCGCACGTCCTCGTCGCCGTCGACGGCCACATGGCCGGCGTGATCGTGATGGCCGACGAGGTGCGCCCCGACGCGGCGCCGATCGTGCGGCGGCTGCGCGACGAGGGGATCCGCCACGTCGCGATGGTCACCGGCGACCGCCGGTCGGTGGCCGAGCGGGTGGCGCGCGAGCTGGGCGTCGACCGCGTCTACGCCGAGCTGTCGCCGGAGGACAAGCTCGACATCGTGCGGCGGCTGCGGGGCGAGCCGTCGCTCGCCCCGGTCGTCATGGTCGGCGACGGCGTCAACGACGCGCCGGCGCTGGCGATCGCCGACGTCGGCATCGCGATGGGCGCGGCGGGGGCGACGGTGTCGTCGCAGACCGCCGACGCGGTCATCACCGTCGACCGCATCGACCGCGTCGCCGACGCCGTGCACGCGGGCCGCCGCGCGCTGCGCATCGCGCGCGAGAGCGTGCTCGTCGGCATGGGGCTGAGCATCGCCGCGATGCTCGTGGCGGCCGCCGGGTACCTGCCGCCGGTGGCGGGCGCGCTGTTCCAGGAGGCGGTCGACCTGGCGGTCATCCTGAACGCCCTGCGCGCGCTGCGCGGATGACGAAAGTCCTGCAACTTCGCTTGCAGCGGCCGGAATCGGACGTCGAATCGCGACGGTCGCTGCTAGCGTCGCCCGCCGCGTGGACGCCGTCTCACCACCGCCCAACCGTCCCGGGCGCCGCCGCCTCGCCTGGCCGGTGCTCGCCGTGCTCGCCGTCGCCGCGACGGCGCTGCTGGTCACCTGGAGCCCCGCCCGCGGGGACCTGCAGCAGCGCATCCGCGCGCAGGAGTCCCAGGAGGATCGCCTCGAGGCCGCGGTCGCGCGCGAGACGCAGCGCATCGAGGCCGCCAACGACGGGCTCGCGCAGGCGCAGGCGCGGCTCGCCGAGCTCTCGGCCCGCCTGGACGCCCGCCGCGCCGAGCTCGAGGAGGTCCAGCGCGAGCTCGTCGACGCGCGCGACCGGCTGACGCGGCTGGAGAACCGCTACCGCCGCGCCGCCGGCGCGCTGGCCGAGAACCTGCGCACGGGCTACATGAACGGCAGCCCCGACCTCGTCACCGTGATGCTCGACTCGCAGGGCTTCTCGGACCTGCTCGAGCGCGTCGAGTTCCTCAAGCGCGTCGGCCGCGAGCAGGCGCGGGTGCTGGCGGCCACGAAGGACACGAAGGTCGAGGTGATGGAGCAGGCCCGCCGCCTCGACCGCCTGCAGCTGCGCAACCGCCGGCTCGTCGCCGCCGCGGCCTCCGCGCGCGACGAGGCGTCGGCCGTGCAGACGGCGATCCTGCGCCACCGCGAGCGGCTGCTGGCCGGCCGCGCCGACCGCCAGGCCGAGCTGAACGAGGTCCGCGGCGAGCTGTCGGAGCTGCGCCGCGAGCAGCGCGCCCAGGCGCGCGCCGCCGCGCGGGCCGCGCAGGAGGCGGGCATCGCGCCCGATCCGAACGCGTCGATCGGCCTGAACGCCGGCGGCGTCGCCCAGCCGCCCGCGGGCGCGCCCGAGGCCGTGCGGCTGGTGATGGCGGCCGGCAACGCGATCGCCGGCCTGCCGTACTCCTACGGCGGCGGCCACGCCTCGTTCCAGGCCAGCGCCTACGACTGCTCGGGCTCGATCAGCTACGCGCTCGCCGCCGCCGGCCTGGTGTCCTCGCCGATGGCGTCGACCGGCTTCATGAGCTGGGGCGAGCCGGGGCCGGGCAAGTGGATCACGGTCTACGCGAACGCCGGCCACGCGTACATGGTCGTCGGCGACTGGCGCTTCGACACGAGCGCGCTGTCGTCGGGCGGCACCCGCTGGACGCGCACCCAGCGCAGCAGCGCGGGCTTCGTCGCGCGCCACCCGCCGGGGCTGTGATCCGCTGGCGGCGCCGCCCGGCGCCGCCGTACGATCGCCGCATGGACGACTTCCCCCTCCCGGGCATGGGCGAGCCGGCCGTCGCCGCGCCCGCTCCCGGCGCCGGCCCGGGCTTCTGGGCCGGAGCGCCGTGCGCGGTCCTCGACGAGGACGGCGGCTTCGTCGTCGCCTACCGCGTGCGCAACGGCCACGACGGCAACGACCAGACGGTGATCGCGCGCTCGCCCGACGGCGAGCGGCTGGAGACGATCGGCGTCCTGGACGAGACGCGGTTCGACGCGATGGGGATGGAGCGCCCGGCGCTCGCGCGCACCGCCGACGGGCGCTGGCGGCTGTGGGTGTGCTGCGCCACGCGCGGCAGCGCGCACTGGTGGATCGACGTGCTCGAGGCCGCCACGCCGGAGCAGCTGGCCGGCGCCGAGCCGCGGCCCGCGTTCCCCGGCGACGAGCGCACCGCGGTGAAGGACCCGATCGTCCGGCGCGCCGGCGACCGCTGGCAGGCGTGGATCTGCTGCCACCTCCTCGATGTGCCGGGCGCGGAGGACCGCATGAACAGCGCCTACGCCACCAGCGCCGACGGCCTGACGTGGGACTGGCACGGGACCGTGCTCGAGGGCCGCGCGGGCCGCTGGGACGCCCGCGGGGCGCGGCTCACCACCGTCCTGCCCGACGGCCGCGCCAGCTACGACGGGCGCGCGACCGCGGAGGAGAACTGGTTCGAGCGCACGGGCCTGGCGCGCCTCAGCGGCGAGCCGGGCCGGTTCGTGCCCGACGAGGAGGGCCCGGTCGCCGACGTCCGCTACCTGGAGGTCGTGGAGCTGCCGGGCGGCGGGCACCGCATCTGGTACGAGGCGCGGCTGCCCGACGAGAGCCACGAGCTGCGGACCGAGCTGATCTACTCGTAGTGCAGCGCGGTGAGCGGGTCCAGCCGCGCGGCGCGGCGGGCCGGCAGGATCGCCGCGACGATGCCGATGACGACGCCGAGCAGGGCGATGATCGCCAGCGTGCCGAGGGGCAGGTGCAGCGACAGGCTGGTGAACGCGGTGGCGCGCATCGACAGCACCCACACGACCGCGATCACGACGCCGGCGAGGATGCCGGCGAGCGTGCCCGCGATCGAGATCAGCAGGGTCTCGTCGGCCATCGTGCGCCGGACGCGCCAGCGCGACGCGCCGAGCGCGCGGAGCACGCCGATCTCGCGCGTGCGCTCGATCACCGACATCGACAGCGTGTTGACGATGCCGAGCATGCCGACGATCACGGCGATCGCCACGATCGCGTTGAAGAACGCGAACTGCTCGTCGATGGCGGCGGTGACGCGCGCCTTCGCGGCCGCGTTGGACAGCGACTCGACGCCGGGGTAGTCGCGCGCCAGGAGCCGGTCGACGCGCGCGGCGAGCGCCTCGCGCTGCGCGGGCGAGGCGGCCTGGACGAGGAGCTGCGTGTCGGTCTGCACGCCGTAGACGTCGCGCATGGTGTCCAGCGACATGAGCGCCATGTTCCCGACGCTCTCGATCGCGTCGGCCACGGCGACGATCGGCGCGTCCCGCACGCCCGCGGGGCCCTCGAGGCGGAGCCGGTCGCCGGTCCGGAGCCCCTCGACGTCGGCGAACGAGCGCGACACGACGATCCCGCCCGCCGCCAGCCCGGCATGGGCCTGCGCGCGCGTGGCGCCCTCGTACTCGGTGCGGTCGAGCTGGGCGTACTCGGCGGGGTCGAACGCGATCAGCATCCCGTCGACGCCGGAGCCCGGCATCTCCGACGCGTAGAGCGCGCGCCGGCGGGCGACCGCGCCCGCCTCGGGCATCGCGGCGATCCGCTCGCGCAGCGCGCGGGTGATGCCGGCGGCCGGCGGGCCGAAGTCCTGGTAGCCGATCGGCTGGACGGTCAGGTCGCGGGCGAAGCGCCGGTCGAAGTCGTCCTCCACGGAGCCGATCACGCTCGACGCGATCGTCATGTTCACGACGACGACCGACAGCGCCACGATCAGCGTCGCGGCGGTCGCCGCCGTGCGCGTCGGGTTCGCGCGCGCCGCGTCGGAGGCGAGGCGGCCCTCGGCCGGCATCACCGCGCATAGCGGCCGGGCGAGGAGACGCACCAGCGGCAGGACCACGAACGGCGCCAGGCGCACCAGGCCGAGCAGCATCACCATCGTCGTGACGATGCCCGCGAGCGCGGAGAGGCCGGAGCCGCTGGTGTTGCCGAACCACAGCAGGCCGCCGACGGCGAGGCCGGGGAGGAAGAGCGCCAGGCCGACGATCGCGCGGCGCGCCCCGGGCGCGGTGCGCGCGGTGCCGCCGCCCCGCAGCGCGGCGATCGGGCTGATGCGCGATGCCCGCAGCGCCGGCCACAGCGCGCCGGCCAGCGTCGCGAGCAGCCCGGTCGCGACCGCGGCGATCGCCGCGACGGCCGACAGCTCGATCGCCCCGACCGGCATGCCCCAGCCCTGCACGGCGCGGACCAGGAGCCGGGCCAGGCCGAGCCCGAGCGCCAGGCCCAGCACGGAGCCGACGACGCCGAGGATCGCCGCCTCGGCGAGGATGCCGCGGGCGATGCGCCCGTTGCCGGCGCCGAGCGCGCGGAGCGTCCCGAGCTCGCGCATGCGCTGCAGCACGGTCATGCTGAACGAGTTCAGGATCAGGAACGCGCCCACGAACAGCGCGATCCCGGAGAAGAAGTAGAGGACCATGTCGAGGCCGGCGAGCTGCTCCTGGATCTCGTCGCTCTTGGCCTGCGGCGTGGCGACGTCGACGCCGGGGCCGAGCTCCTGCCTCAGCGCCGCGCGGACGCGATCGACCGAGGCGCCGTCCCGCACGATCACCGCGATCTCGTCCCACACGTCGGGCTTGTCCATGAGCGCGCGGGCGTCGGCGACCGGCATCGCGCCGGTGCCGTAGCCGGCCAGGTCGAGCCCGCCCTCGAACGCGTAGAGCCCGGCCACGCGGAGCTCGGCGAGGCCGGTGGGCGTGGAGACGACCACCTGGTCGCCGACCGCGAGGCCCTGCTCGGCCGCCCAGTCGGCCGGCAGCTCGATCTCGCGGCGGCCGGCGACCGGGTCGCGTCCCTCGACGCGCGCGGCGCCGCTCGTGTCGGGCTGGTCGTAGTCGACGCCGACGACGTAGAGCTGGTCGAGCAGGCCGCGGCGGACCTCGCCGTCCTCGTCGACCGTGCGGAAGATCGAGAAGACGCTGCCGGAGGCGGTCTCGACGCCGGGGACGGCGCGGACGCGCTCGATCGCCGACGCCCGCAGCGCGCCGACGGCCTGGCGGCCGGACAGGACGATGTCGGTGCGCCCGTAGATCGAGTCGTACAGGCGGCCGAAGGTCGAGTGGATCGTGCCGACGAGCAGCAGGACGCCGAACACCATGCCGACGCCGAGGACCACCGCGCCGGCCGTCAGCACCGAGCGCAGCGGGCGGGCGCGCAGCGAGCGCGCGCTGAGGCCCGCGAACGAGCGCAGCCGGGCGCCGGCGGGCCGCTGCGGGCTCATGGCCCCGGGGTGCCGACCGCCGCGGGCGCCTGGCTCAGGGTGCGCAGGGCGTCCACCACGCGCTCCACGTCACCGCCCGCGACCTCGGTCACGACGTGACCGTCGCGCAGGAAGATGATGCGGTCCGCGCGCGCGGCGTCGGACGCGTCGTGGGTGACCATGACGACCGTCTGGCCGTCCTCGTCGACGAGCCGCCGCAGCAGGTCGAGGACGATCGCGCCGGCGGCCGAGTCGAGGTTGCCGGTGGGCTCGTCGGCGAGCAGCACCCGGGGCCGGCGCAGCAGCGCCCGCGCGATCGCGACCCGCTGCTGCTCGCCGCCCGACAGCTCGGACGGCACGTGCCCGGCGCGGTCGGCGAGCCCGACGAGCGCGAGCAGCGCGTCGACGCGCTCGGCGTAGCGGCCGGGGCGCTCGCCGGCGACGAGCGCCGGCAGGAGCACGTTCTCGGCCGCCGTCAGCGTGGGCAGCAGGTTGAAGAACTGGAAGACGAAGCCGAAGACCTCGCCGCGCAGCCGCGTCAGGGCGCGGTCGTCGAGGTCCTCGTAGGGGCGCCCGCCGACCTCGACGCGGCCGGCGGTCGGGCGGTCGAGCGCGCCGAGGATGTGCAGCAGCGTGCTCTTGCCGGACCCGGACGGGCCCATGATCGCGACGAACTCGCCCTCGCCCACCGTGATGTCGACGCCCCGCAGGGCGCGCACCGCCCCGGGCCCGGTGCCGAAGACCTTCTCGACGCCGTGCGCCTCGATGGCGGGTGTGGCGCGGTCGGCGACCATGGGCCGACCGTACGTCTGCGGACGACGCGACCCATCCGTACCGACCGCGCGACCGCATGCGCAGGAACTACGCGCACGACGGTCGCGCGGACGGCGCGGGCGCTAGGAGACGAACGTCGCGGTGGCGGTGATCTCGCCGACCCCGGCGAGCGCGCGGGACACGAGGCACTCCTGGCGGGCCTTCTCGACGACCTCCTGGAAGTGCGCCTCGTCGATGCCGGGCACCTTGCCCTCGGCGGTGAGGTCGATCTTCGTGATCGTCGGCGCGCCGTCGACGAAGCGCAGCGTGATGTCGGCGGTCGTCTTGACGGAGTCGACCGGATGGCCCTCCTCGGCGAGGATCGCGCTGGTCGCCATCGCGAAGCACGCCGCGTGGGCGGCCGCGATCATCTCCTCCGGGTTCGTGCCCGATCCGTCCTCGAAGCGCGACGTGAACGAGAACGGGCCCGAGTACGCGCCCGAGCCCAGGCTCAGCGTGCCGTTGCCGCCGCGCAGGTCGCCCTTCCACTCGGCACTGCCGTTGCGTGTCGCCATCGCATTCCCCTTTGGTGGTTGTCGCCGTCGTGCCAAGCTTGACACGCCCGTCCCGTCGGCGGGACCTCAGCCGATGTCCGCCCGCCCGCCGGTCGGGCCGCTGTGGGTGTCTCGGACATGCCGGGCACCTCACCCGGATTCCGATGCCGTGACCGGACGTGTGGCACCTGGCATCGACCTGTCCGATGCCAGGTGCCACACGTCCCCGGGGAGCGGGATCGTCGCCGAGACGAGCGTGCCGCCGCCGGGCGGGCTCACGACGCGCAGGCGGCCCTCGTGGATCGCCAGGCGGTCGGCGAGGCCGAGCAGGCCGCTGCCGCCGGCCCGCGCGCCGCCGACGCCGTCGTCGCGCACCTCCAGCACGAGCGTCTCGTCGGCGAGCCGCACCGTCACCGACGCCTGCTGGGCGCCCGCGTGCTTGACCACGTTCGTCAGCGCCTCGGCCACGACGAAGTACGCGGTCGCCTCCAGCGGCGACGGCAGGCGCGGCGCCGCGACGTCGACCTCGACCGGCAGCGGCATCCGCTCGGCGAGCGCGTCGATGCCCGCCCGCAGCCCGCCGCGCGACAGCGCCGCCGGCATGATCCCGTGGGCGAGCTCGCGCACCTCGGCGTTGGCCTGCTCGGCGTGCTTCAGCGCCTCCTCGACCAGCTCGGCGCCGTCGGCGCTGCGGTCGAGCGCCTGGCGGGCCATCTTCAGGGTGATCACCGTGTGCACCAGCCGCTGCTGCGCGCCGTCGTGGAGGTCGCGCACCACGCGGCGGCGCTCCTCGTCGGCCGCCGCCGCGATGCGCGCCCGCGACTCGGCCAGCTCGGTGCGCGCCTGGATGTTGGAGATCGCGGTGCCGACCAGCTCCGTGAACTCGGCCATCCGCGCCTCGGTGTTCGCCGGGAGCAGCACCGGCCGGCGCGTCGCCGCGACGATCGCGCCCCACAGGCTGCCGTTCACCACGATCGGCGCGCCGACGGCCGAGTGCGTCCCCATCGCGCGCGACAGCCGGCCGATCGTCCCGTCGACCTGCGAGTGGTCGTCGACGCGCGCGGGGCGCCCGGTGCGCCGCACCCGCGCCACGACGCTGTCGCCGTCCAGCGGCATGGTCGTCCCGACCGGGATCGCGGTCTCCGTCTCGCCCCAGTCGGCGACCGCGCTCGCGGCGCCGTCCGCCTCGTAGCGGTACATGCGCGTGACGTCGACCTCGAGCAGCCGCCCGACCTCCTCGGCCACCGCGGCGAACACCTCGGCGGGCGGCGCCTCACGCGCCACGAGCACGGCGACGCGGCGCAGCGCCGCCTGCTCGTCGGCCAGCTTCGCCAGCGCGTCGCGGCTGGCCGCGTCGGAGAGCGCGGTCGCGATCAGCTCGGTGAAGTCGGTGAGCCGGGACTCGACCTCCTGCGGCAGCGGCCGCGGCTGCTGGGACCACGTCACGATCGCGCCCCACAGCCGGCCCTCGACGACGATCGGGGCGGCGACCGACGAGCAGATGGCGAGCTCGGTCACGATCGCCGGCACCGGATCGCGCCACCGCTGGTAGTCGTCGATCCGCGCGGCGCGGCCGGTCTCCAGGATCCGGCGGGCCAGGGACGTGTCCTGGATCGGGCGCCGCGGGATCTCGAGGGGCTCCGGGGTCGTCGCGCTCCAGCCTCTCACCCCCTCGATCGCGGTCGCGCCGTCGACGTAGCGGACGACGATCGCGCCGTCCATGCCGAGCAGCGTGCCGACCTCGCGGGCGACTGCGGCGAAGATCTCGCTCGGCGCCTCGCGCCGCGCGACCCGGGTCGCGACGCGCCGCAGCGCCGCCTGCTCCTCGGCCAGCTCGCTGCGGGCCCGCTCGGTGAGCGACGCCCGCCGGCCGGCGTGCGCGGCGAGCTCGCCGACGAAGACCGCGACGCCGAGGTAGCCGGCGAGCCACGCCAGGTCCTCGGCGTCGGGGACCGCGAACGCGTGCGTGGGCGGGAACTGGAACCAGTCGAACGCGACGAGCCCGCCGAACGCGGCCGGCGCCGCGAACACGATGCCCCAGCGGCGCGCCACGCCCACCACGCCGGCGACGCACGCGATGCCGACGGCGACGGCGAGCACCGTGGCGTCCAGCAGCTCGAGCAGCCCGCCGACCGCGACGAAGGTCGCCAGCCCGACCCCGAAGGCCAGCGTCGCCTCGGCGACGAGCGGAAGGCTCCGGGCCCGCGTCGCCGTGCTCACGGGCGGATCCTAACCGCTGGTCGCATGCGGATGCGCGTCAGCTCGCGACGTCCCCCAGCGCCGCCGCCGCCTCCCGCGCGACCGTCGCGTCCGGGTCCCCGCGCAGGCGGTCGGCCGCCGCCCGGTCGCCCAGGCGCGCGAGGGCATGGGCCGCGGTCGCGCGCACGACCGGGTCGGCGTCGCCGGCGGCGGAGCGCACGAGCGGCAGATGGCCGGCCTCGCCGGCGTTCGCGAGCACGATCAGCGCGTTGCGCGCCAGCCGCGAGCGCCCGGCGCGCTCGAACGCGCTGCCGGCGAAGACGCGCTCGAAGCCCGGCGCCAGGAGCCGGCGCAGGTCCGGATGCGCGAGCTCGGCGTCCGGCACGTAGCGCACCCACGCCGCCTCGGCGCGCGCGTTCCACGGGCACACCTGCTGGCAGACGTCGCACCCGAACACCCAGTCGCCGATCCCCGCCCACGCCTCCGCCGGGACCAGCCCCGGGTGCTGCGTCGTCCAGTAGCTCACGCAGCGGCGCGCGTCGAGCGTCCCGTCGCCCAGCAGCGCGCCGGTCGGGCAGCGGTCCACGCACCGCCGGCACGTCCCGCACCGGTCCGGGTGCGCGGCCGGCGGCTCGACCTCCACGTCGGTCAGCAGCACCGCCAGCGTCGTCGCCGTCCCCAGCGCCGTCGAGACGAGCATCCCGCTGCGCCCGATCCAGCCCAGCCCGGACCCGGCCGCGTGGCTGCGCAGCGGCAGCGGCCCCTGGTCGATCCAGTCGCGCGCGCGGTGGCCGGCCTCGCGCAGCGCCTGCTTGACCGCGTCGATCGCCGGGCGCGCCAGCCGCTCGACGAACGCCTGCTCGCGCACCCAGAAGACCCGCCCGACCCGGCCGATGCGCACGCCGTCGTCGTCGGGCACGGCCGGCTCCGGGTACGCGTGCGGCAGCGCGAGCACGAGCGCGCTGCGCGCCCACCCGAAGCGCTGGGTCGCGTCGAGGCGGACGTCGACGCCGCGCAGCAGCTCGCCCATCATCGCGTGGCGGCCCGCCGCCAGCCACCCCGCGTAGCGCTCGCCCACGAAGCCCGGCAGCGCGGCGGGCGCCCACGCCGCGACGAACCCCAGGCGCGCGGCGACCGCCCGGATCTCCTCCGCGGTCGAGCTCGCGACCGCGGTCACGGCGAGCCGACCACCACGTGCCCGCACGCGTACGCGTAGGCGGCCAGCAGCAGCGCGGCGACCGCGTCGCGCTCGGCCTCGTCGCGCGGCGCGTAGAGGATCAGGCTCTGCGGCTGGATCAGCCCGTAGAGCGCGAGCGGGTGGATCTCGCCCCAGCCGTCGCGCAGGACCGGCTCGGCCCACTCGGGCGCCAGCGCGCAGTGGACGCTGCCGTCCGCGCGCACGTGCGCGAACTCGCGGCCGAGGATGAACGCCTCGCCCTGGCCGAGCGCCAGCGGCTCGGCCAGGACGAGCGCCCGCCCGCCGGGGATCGTCTGGCGCGGCGTCGCGACGTCGACGCCGGGCCACCGGCGGGCGCGTGCCACCAGCCGCTCCTGCGCGCGAGGGTCCGTCGCGCCGGTGAGCTGGGGGCACGGGTACTGGCGGGCGATCCGCGGGCGCTCGCCCGTGCGGCGCGGGAGGCCGACGAGGCACGGCGGCGGGTCCTTGCTCACCACCTCGCCGGTGATGCGCACCGGCGCCGGCGCCGCGCTCGTCGTCATGCCGCCAGCAGCTCCCGCAGCGGCGCGACGGCCGCCTCGGCCCGCGGGCGCCAGGCCGCCGTCCACGCGTCGATCGGCTCGGCGTTGGCCGGCTCGGCCTCGACGGCGAACGCGGCCAGCGCGCCGCTCCACTGCGCGCAGCGCTCGCTGTCGAGCCCGAAGTCGCCGAGCGTCAGCGCCAGCTCCTCGTCGCCCGCCGCGGCGGCCGCGTCGGCGAGCGCGTCGATCAGCACCGCGTCGTGCGCCGGCTTGACGCACAGGTTCAGCGCCACGAACGCCTCGCCCCAGTCGTAGGCGACGAGCATCCGCTCCAGGCACTCGCGCAGCGGCTGCCACGCGGGGTCGTCCTCCCAGATGGCGCGTGCCGTCGCCGGGTCGCGCAGCGCCGGGTCGTGGTCGGCGCCCAGCGAGGCCGCCCGGTAGGCGATCCGCTGGATGCGGCGCATCTCGTCGGCGGCCTGGAACTCGGCGCAGTTGGTGACGTACGACGAGGGCGCCATCGACGCCAGGTACATCGCCGCCATCTGCAGCACGTGGCACGAGTAGCGCGACGTCAGGTACGTGCGCGACAGCAGCGCCACCCACTCCGGGGAGAGCTCGCGCCGGTGCGCCTCGCTCTCGTAGCGGTCGACGACGCTGTCGAGGTACGCCTCGCGCCGGCTCTGCTGCTCCACGTAGGCGCGGTAGGTGAGCTTGCGCGGGTCGCGGAACGCGTTCCAGTCGGGCACGCGCAGCGGCGAGCCCTCCCGGTGGCGCAGGTACCAGCGGTTGACCGGCGTCGACACGTCGAGGTCGAACGGCCCCGGCGAGCGGTCGAAGTGGTAGCTGACGTGGTGCGTGACGACCTCGTACTCGGACGGCTTGCGGCGCGCGCCCTCGAGCTGGGGCCACGTGCGCGGCCGGCGCGGCCGCGTCACCTCCGGCGTGCTCATGACTGCTCCTCCAGGTACCAGACGATCTCGTCGTCGCTGACCTTGATGCGGCCGGCGAACGACGGCATGTGCTGCTCGAAGCGGGCCAGCGGCATGTCGACGCCGAGCTCCTCCTCCAGCGAGGCCTGCGTCATCCGCGCCCGCAGCGGGAGCTGCACGCGCAGGTAGCCGCCGCGGCTGTCGATGACGGGCTCGGCGCCGGTGTCGGTGGCGATCGCCCGCGCGACCGCGTCGGCGATCCGCGGGTCGGTGATGGCCGGTCCCACCAGCCGCGTCTCCTCGGCGCTCATCCGCGCCCTCCCTCCGTGTCGGTCGTCGTGGCGGCCCGGCCGACCCAGATCGCGTCGTCCTCGACGCGCACGGGCCGCGCCGTCAGGCAGGCCGAGTCGGGGTTGATGCCCGCGCCCGTGCGCGGGTCGAACTCCCACAGGTGCATCGGGCACACGAGCGCGCCCTCCTCCAGGAACGCGTCGGCCAGCGAGGAGCCCTGGTGCGGGCACGCCGACCGGAACGCGCTGACGTGCCCGCCCTCGAGGTGGACGAGGATCAGCTCCTCGCCGTCGACGGTCACCTCGACGAGCTCGCCCTCCCAGAGGTCGTCGAGGTCGAGCACGCGCGTCCACGTGGTCGTGTCGGTCGTCATGCCGCGCCCACCACGTCGACCTGGACGTAGTCCATCGCGCCGATCCCGGCGTCGCGGGCGGAGCGGTCGGGCGGCTGCACTTCGCCGGCGAACGTGAGCTGCAGCGCGCCCTCGCGCTCGGGGACACGGAAGCCGGCGACGTACTCCCGCGCCGCCGCGCAGATGTCGGCGACGGTGGCGTCGGGCTCGACCGACATGTAGTGCACGAGGAAGTCGCCGTCGTAGCGGAAGCAGAGCGGCAGCATCAGGCCACCGCCTCGATCTGCGGCTGCGCCCAGGCGTAGCGGGTGGCGTCGTCGCCGCGCACCTCGGGCGTGATGCCCATGTAGGCGATGACGCCCTCGGGCGTGGGCGGCTGGACCTCACCGGCGATCAGCCGGTCGACGACCGTCGTGGTCGACGCGTAGCGCTCCGGGTTCTGCGTGAAGATCCAGTGGCAGGGCTCCGAGCAGAACGAGTAGCGCCGGCCGCCGTGGTCGACCTGCCGCGGCGCCTGGCCGGGCGCGGTCGCGCCGGACGTCGTGCCCGGGACCATGAAGATCGGGAGCTGGCAGAGGTTGCACAGGACCGGCAGCGTGTTGCCGATCGTGCGGTCCAGGCGGTCGTTGCGGACGCTGTCGGTGACCGTGTCCCACAGCCGCCCGAACTTCTGCGTCCAGCCCGGGTACTTGGCCTCCAGCCACTCGCGCTCGCCGGCCGACACGCCCGCGTCGGGGTGCCACCAGACCGTGGGCCGGTAGTACCAGATCCCGGCGTGCTCGCAGTGGTGGCGCCAGTTCAGCTCGTCGAGGAACGTGTCCCAGTACCACGGCTTCTCGAGGCCCAGGTCCTCGATCTGGTCCATGAACTGGCGGATGATCCACTCCTCCATGAACTCCTTGAAGGACATGGTCCGGTGCTCGAGCGGCGTGTAGTAGTCCATCGAGGGGCCGGTGAGCGAGGCGAACAGGTGCCACGCCCGCCAGAACGACACGTCGATCAGCCGCTGCGCGTACTCGCGCTCACCTGACTCCAGCAGGATGCGCAGCGTCGGCTCGCCCTGCTGGGCGTGGCGCGCCTCGTCGGTCTGGATCGACGAGATCAGCGCGCCGAACTCGACGTCGCCGATCTCCATCGCGTCGGCGGCCATCCCCATGAACTGCAGGTTCGTGAAGCCGGTCTCGAACGTGAACGTGAGCTGGATCGCGGTCGAGACGACGTCGTTGCACAGGAACAGGTCGTGGTCGTGGCCGCGCGCGGCGATGATCGCCCAGTTCTCCGTGTGGTAGGCCTTGTGCGCCCACTCGAACTGCTGGTCGCGCTCGAGCAGCGAGTGCGCGACCTTGAGCTGGATCTGCACGTGGCGCATCTCGTCCAGCGCGCCGAACAGCGCCATGTTGCGCCAGGCGGCGGCGAGCCCGAAGCGGCCCATCCGCGACTCGGCCAGCGTCGACTCGCCCTCCGACAGCGTGACCGCGCCGAAGTGCGCCTTGATCGCGCCCTTCCAGCCCGGGTCGATCTGCTCGAACAGGCGCGAGCGGGCGACCGCCGCGCCGACCGCGCCGACGCCCGCGTCCTTCTCGGACTGGTTGTAGACGTACTCGCGGTAGGACAGCTTGTAGGGCTCGTCCCAGGTCCACCAGCGCTCGGTCGGCACCTCGGCGACCGGGCCCACGAGCTCGGGCGGGAACGCCTGGTCGTGCGGCACGTACCGCAGCGTCCAGTTCATGTCCCGCGCCAGGTCGTACCAGTCAGAACGCATGAGCTTCGGCATGCGGCGATGCTGGCATCGGGCCGCTCGCGCGACCATTGGTCGGAAGACCGATCTTCAGAAGGTCGGCGGCGTGTTGACCCACACGACCTGCGCCGTCTCGTCGCCCGGGTTGCGGAAGCGGTGGCGGCGGTGGCTGGCGAACGTCATCGCGTCGCCGGGCGCCAGGACGTGGGTCTCGGCCTCGTCGAGGACGACCTCGAGCGTGCCGCGCAGCAGGAACAGGAACTCCTCGCCCGGGTGGCTGTAGCTCTCGCTCCCGCCGCCGGGTTCGACGTGGAAGAGCAGCGACTCGAGCACGCTCTCGACGACGGCGAGCTGCTCGATGCGCACACCCTGGAGGCGGCCCTCCAGCGCGGGTCGCTCGCCGGCGCGCACGACCGCGTCGCCGCCGGCCGGCGGCCCGCCGAGCAGGCCGACGACGCTCGTGTCCAGCGCGGCCGCGGCCTTCTGCAGCACCGCGACCGACGGGTGCGTGACGTCGCGCTCGATCGCGCTGAGGTGCGAGGCGCTGACGCCGGTGCGCGCGGCGAGCTCGCGCAGCGACACGCCCAGGCCGGCGCGGCGCGCCTTCAGCCGTGCGCCGAGCGTGGCGGTGGCCGGCGCGGCGGGCTCGCCGAGCGCCTGGCGCACGCCCGCCGTGTTGAGCCCGCTCGCGTACAGGTCGCGCACGCGCCGCGCGCGGTCGAGGTCGCCGGGCCCGTAGACCCGGTACCCCGACGGCGTGCGCGCGGGCGCGACGAGGCCGTTGGCCTCCCACTGGCGCAGGCGCCCGGCGGGGACGCCGACGGCCGCGGCCGCCTGGGCGACGAGCAGGCCGTCGCTCACAGGCGCGCGACCGCGCGCACCGGCGAGCCGGTGCCCTCGCGGAAGTGCAGCGGCAGCCCGAAGTACTCGAAGCGCCGGTTGACGACCTTGTCGAGGTTCGTGAGGTTCTCGGTGTTGACGATCTGGTACTCGGCGCACACCGCGTGGCCGGTGAACTCGAGGTCGTCGCTGTGGTCGATCGCGAGCGAGTCGATGCCGATGTTCACGGCGCCCTTCTCGGCCAGCCACACGGCGCCGCCGCGGTCCAGCCCCGTGTAGACGTTGATGAACTCGGGCGTGCCGAACGTGCGGTCGCCGTGGCCGGTGTAGAGCAGCACGATGTCGCCGGGGATCAGCTCGAGGCCGCTGGCGGCCAGCGCGCCCTCGAGCGCCTCGGCGGTGATGTAGTCGGGGTGGCGCACGTGGCGGAGGTCCAGGCAGATCGCCGGGCCGTAGTAGTACTCGAGCGGCATGTCGTCGAGCGTGGCCCCGGTGGGGTCGTACTCGAAGATCGCGTCGGTGTGCGTGCCGGTGTGCTCGGACAGCAGCCAGTTGTGGGCGCGGAAGCCGAAGTTCGTGCCCCAGCGCTCCTTGAAGCCGTCGTGGGTCTGGTTGACCATCACGAACGGGAGCTGGTGCCCGGGCCACAGCGGCATCCCCTGGTGGATGTCGCGCGACAGGTCGATGAGCGTGCCGGCGCCGCGGTCGAGCAGGGCGGCGCCCTGGGTCGGGGCGGCGGTCTTCTCCGTGGTGGCCATCGTGGTGCTCCTCCTGGTCTCGGTGGCGCCGGTCACGGCAGGACGGCGACGGCCTCGGCCTCGATGAGGAAGCCGTCGTACATCAACCCGGCGACGCGGACGGCGGTGGCCGCCGGGCCGGGGTCGGGCAGGTAGTCGAAGCGGACGGCGCTCATCTGCTCCCAGAAGCACTGGGCGTCCTCGGGCGCGCCGTCGTAGACGTAGTAGGTGTTGAGCTTCACGACGTGCTCCCACGTCGCGCCGGCCTCGGCCAGCACGCGGGTGAGGCTCTCGAACACGTTGCGGGTCTGGACCGCGATGTCGCCGCGGCCGATCACGTTCCCGTCGGCGTCGGCCGAGAGCTGGCCGCCGGTGAAGACGAGGTTCCCGGCCCGCCAGCCCTGGGAGAACGGCGTCGGGACGTGCCAGTCCCAGTGGCCCGGCGGGGTGAGGCGCTGCCATCCGTCTCGCATGTGCGGCGACCTTAGGGTTGTGCAGGAAGGTCGTGCACGGCCCGACGGTCCAAACCGCTCCCGACCGGCGGGCGGGTTCCGCGCCTCAGCGGCCGGTCCTGCGCCACATCGGCGCGGGGACGTCCATGCCCGACAGGTCGCGGATCGCCAGCGGGGCGGCGGCGCGCACGTTCGGGACGGGCCGCGCCGGGGTCGGCGGGCGGCTGTGGGAGGCGGCGGCCGTGGGCGGGCGCAGCAGCAGGCCCTCCTCGATCGCGCGCGTGGTCGCCGCCGTGCGGCCGGGCGCGTCGAGCTTCTCGAGGATGTGCTCGACGTGCGCCTTCACCGTGCGGACGGTGACGACGAGCGCGCGGGCGACGTCCTCGTTGGACGCGCCGCCCGCGACCAGCGTGAGGACCTCGAGCTCGCGCCGGCTGAGGCCGTAGGGCCGCGCGGCGATCGGGCTGAGGCCGACCAGCACCTCGCGATCGGTGCGCCGCACGCAGCGGCAGCGGTGCCACACGCCGTCGCGGTCCTCCCACAGGAACTGGGCCGCCCACCACGTCGCGGCGGTGGCGTCGACGAGCGCCAGCAGGCTCGCGCAGCGGTCCAGCAGCGCCTCGTCGGTCTCGGTCCCGGGAGCGCGCACGACCTCGACCGGGGCGCCCGGCGCGCCGAGCTCCAGCACGATCGCCTCGTCGAGCATGAGCGCGGCCGCCTGCGCGCGCTCGTGCGCGGGGTCGATCATGCGCCCGAGGATCCCGGCCATCGCGGCGAGCAGGTCGCGCGCGTCGTCGGAGGGATGGCTCGGGCTGGACGCGATGCAGTCCAGGAAGCCGGTGCAGCGCCCGCCGGTGGAGGCCAGCGGGGCGACGCAGCCCTCGACGAAGCCGAGCGGCAGGTAGTGGTCGGACATGCACCGCAGCTCGGCCGGCGCGTAGGGCTGGTCGCGCACGCGCGCGGGCCAGCCCGCGGGCGCGTGCGAGAACGGCGCGACGACCTCCAGCTCGAACGCCGGCCCGTCCAGGTAGCCCATCAGCGGCTCCGGATAGCCGCTGGCGTACAGGCGCCGGCGGCGGCCGGTCACCGGGTCGACCGACCACACCATCCACCCGTCGACGCGGACGACCGGGTGCGCGGCGTCGAGGATCGCGGCGATCCGCTCCTCGATCCGGGCGCGCGACGAGGTCGCGATCTCCGCGACCGTGGCGAGCGTCCCGAGCACGCTCGGCGCCGACCGCGTCCCTGGCTTGGTGACCGTGATGTCGCTCCTCCTGGCTGACGGCGGGGGTTGCCAGCCGAAGCGTCCCGGTCGGACGGGGCGCGCCGCTATGGCCATCCGGTCGGATCTCGCGGCGCGCCCGTCAGACCTGTGGTCAGGGCGCGGGGCAGTCCACGCGCGGGTTCCACATCGCGAACAGGCCCGCCGGGTTGTGGCGGTACAGCCAGACGTGGAGGTCGTAGTGCATGGGCATCCCGGGCTCGTGGCCGAGCATCGGGCCGTCGAACGGCAGGTCGAACAGGGTCGGCCGGTCGTCGTCGGTGTGCAGGTCCTGGTCGGCGTCGACCTGGAAGTACTCGATGGCGCCCAGCCGCAGCCGGCCGTCGTGCGTCGGCTGGTAGACGAGGATCTCGGGCTTCGTCACGTCGAGCTCGCCGTCGGCGATGAGCTCCTCGTTGGCGTAGTGGATGCCCATCCCGCCGTACTTCGGGTCGTCGGTGCACTCGCCGATGGCCTGGTAGCCGGCGGCGCGCGCGACCTCGACGTCCTTGAACCGGCGGGTGGCCTCGTGGGCGCGCCGCAGGTCGGGGGTCGTCAGCTCGGTGGATGGTCGCTGGGCGGCCCGGCGGTCGTCGTGCCCGGGGTGGGCGGACACAGCGCCGGGGAGCGCCAGCGCGGCGAGCGCGGCGGCCAGGGCGGCGGCGATCAGGGGACGGGCGGGACGGGATCGGATGGGGAACATGGGTCCTCCGGTCGGTGAGGGACGACGGTGAGCGCTCACCTGGGAAGAGGGGCGGGCGGCGCCCGCTGTTCCGTCCGGCTACGAACGGACCCGGCCGCCGCCGGTCCAGGCGGCGAGCTCGACGATCGTGTCGACCTCGATCACGTGGCCGGCCAACACGCACGTGCGCCCGTCGCGCTCGAACACGGCGACGTCGTGGCCGCCGTGGCCCTCGTCGCGGTAGAGGGCGATCTCGAGCCCGTCGCGGCGCACGATCCGCGCGCCGTCCGGCCCGGGCAGGGCCGGCCCGGGCACGATCGTGTAGGCGAGCCGGTGGGTGGTGTGCTCGTAGAAGACGGTCGTCGTCGGGCGGCCCGCGATCTCGTCGCGGCGCATGCCGGTCTCGTGCCAGCCGAACTCCGCGCCCCAGTCGGGGAAGCGGACGCCGTCGACGGCCGCGTCCAGGAGCGCGCCGTCCTCGGCGGGGGCGGGCTGGGTGGCGGGCTGCTTGGCGAGGTCGGCCGCGGCCCAGACCGGCGCGCGCTCGCCGGTGGAGAGGACGACGGCGAGCACGACGAGGACGCACGCCAGCGCGCCGGACACGGCGCCGGCGATCGCCAGGCGCGGGGCGAGCAGCGGGCCGCGGGCGCGGCCCGCGGCCGGCGGCGGTGCGTCGGCCTCCAGCGCGCGGGCCACGCGGCGCTGGCGCTCGACGATGCGCTCGGCGTCGGGAAGCGCCCCGACCAGGCGTTCGGCGCGGCGGCGGTCGCGCGTGGTCAGCGTGTCGTCGGCGAGGCGCACGAGCAGCGCCTGGTCGCGGCGCGACAGCGTGGGCTCGGTCATGTCGCCTCCATCGCGGTCGCCACCTGCTCGCGCGCGTGGTAGAGCCGGCTCATCACGGTGCCGGTCCGGGTCCGCAGCGACCGCGCGGCCTCCCGGTAGAAGAGGCCGACGACGTCCACGGCGACGATCGTCGCGCGCAGCGGATCGGACAGCTCCGCCATCGCGGCGTACGCGAGCTGCGTCTCCATCGCCTGCTCGGGACCGGCGCGCCGGTCGCTGATCCACTCGAGGTCCTCGGGCGGCGACGGCGTCGTGTCGCGCCGGGCCCTCGTGGCCGCGTGCGCGCCGCACGTCCGCTGGACCGCGCGCAGGAGGTAGGCGAGGTCGCGGTCGCGCTGGACGAAGCGCGGCCGGCGCAGGATCCGCTCGAACGTCTCCTGCACGATGTCCTCGGCGTCGTCTCGCGAGCCGCACATCGCGTACGCCGCGCGGACGAGCCGCGGACGATGGCGGGCCAGGCTCGCCGGCTCCAGTCGTCGTCGGTCCATCGGCGCCTGCACGCGCCGCTGCGCTTGCGTGCACCCTGCCACTCTCGGTTCGAGGGGCCGGGCCGCCCGGATATTCCATCGCTCCCACGACGAGGACCGGGCCGCCCTCGGGTGTAGCACAAGGCCGGGAACGCGATCGTCGTGAACATCGCCGGACGGCGCGTCGTCGGACGCGACGCGCTCGACCGGGCGCTCAGAACGGCGCCGCGCGGACCTCCTCGAGCCACCGCTCGACCTGGGGGCGCAGCGGGTGGTCCGCGCTCATCGCGTCCAGCAGCGCGGCCGCGTCGGCGTCGTCGACCGGGTCGCCGTCGTCCCACGCGGAGCGCAGCTGCACGAACCGGAACAGCGCCCACAGCGGCTGGCCCTCGTCCAGCATCGGCACGTACAGCGCGGCGATGTCGCGCGCCTGCGCGTACATGCCGGCCTGCCGGGCGCCCTGGGCCAGCAGCTGGGCGTAGAGCAGCTCCAGCGCGACGTCCTCGGCCTGGCAGGCGTGGTTGCGCAGCTCGTTGAGCGCCGCCAGCGCCGGCGGCGCCAGCCGGGCCTGATGCAGGCGCAGCAGGAGCACCGTGAGGAGCGCCGACAGGTGCTGGTCGTCGGCGCCGGCGTCCACGAAGGCGGCGACCGTGTCCTGCATCGCCCGGGCCGCGCCGTCGCCGCGGACGCAGGCCAGGTGGACGCGACGGTACGCGAGCTCGACGCGCAGGTGCGAGAGCGGATCGAGGTGCGCGACGTGCTCGGCGAGGTCGTCCAGCAGCGGCTCCGCGTCCGGCCAGCGCCCGACGAGCAGCAGCCCCGTGGCGTGGCCGAGCCCGACGGCGACGCGGTCGAGGTGCTCGTCGGGGAGGACGTAGCGCGAGAGCACGGCGGCGAGCGGCGGGCCGGGGCCGTCCGGCGTCGTCGCGAGCGTGCGGGCGAACGCCTCCCGGGCCTCCTGCGAGCCCTGGCGCCGCAGCAGGTCCGACAGACGGTCGGTGTTCGCCCAGCGCCGCAGCTGAGCGCGCTCGCCGGCGTCCGCCGTCTGCTCGGCGGCGGCCTCGAGCTGGGCGGCGGCGGCCGTGGGGTCGTCGGCCGCCCGCAGCGCGGCGGCCGCGCTGCGCCGGATCGACGAGGCGGTCGGCCCCATCGAGGCGGCGAGCTCCTGCGCCAGCTCCGGGCGCGCCTCCAGCCAGGCCGCGGCGCCGGCGTACACGGCGGCGGCGCCGAGCGCGTCGCCGGCCCGCGATCGCTGCCGGGCGATCCCCAGCCGGGCCTGGAGCGCCTCGGCGGAGTCGCCCGCTCCGGCGCGGTCGAGGTCGACCAGGCGCTGCTCGAACGCCTCGATCGTCTCCGCGGGATCGCCGGTCGTCTCCGCGTCGATCGCGGCCGCCCCGCCTTCGAGCCCGCGGCGCTGGGCGCCGGTGAGGCCCGGCGCGTCCAGCGCGCGGCGCATGACCTCGCGGGCCTGCGCGAGGCGCCCGGCGTTGGCGAGCGCGTCGGCCCGGTAGCTCGACAGGACGGCCAGCTCGGCCGCCGTCGCGCCGAGCTCCCGCGCGATCCGCTCGGCGACGTCGTAGCTGCGCAGCGCCGCCTCGGGCGCCCGCAACCGCCGGCGGATCTCGAACAGCGCGAGGGCGGCGTCGGCGGCGCGCTGGAGCCGCCGCGCGGCCGCGCCGTCGACGATCGGCCCGGGCTCGGCGTCCATCCAGGCGGTCGCGGCGGCCACGTGGGCGGCGAGCGTGGCCGGATCGCGGTCGTCGACCGGGCCGTCGAGGTGCTCGAGGACGCGCTCGGCGACCGTCGCTCGGTCCGCGGGACCGAACCGGGCCAGCGCGATCTCGCGGTGCAGGGCGTCGGGGACGACGAGCCCCTCGGGCGCGTGCCCGACCCACCCGGCCGGCAGCCGCGGCGGGACCTCGGCGTCCGCGACGGCCGCGGTGGCCAGCTCGATCGAGATCGGCGCGCCGGCCTCGTGCGCCAGCCAGGCGATCGCGGCGGTGGCTCGGCGGTCCGCGTCCGGGCTCTGCAGCCACGCGAACTCGGCCGCGGCGCGCCGGCGGCGCGGAAGCGCGGCGACGTCGGCGGCGGTCCGCGGGCGGCGCTCGGCGAGGAGCGGCTGGAGGTCGACGAGATCGCGGGCGTGCCCGCCGACGTGCGCCGCGACGAGGTCGGCGACGTCCGGCGGCGTGCCCGGGGCCGCCGCCGCCACGATGCGGCGGGCGTCGGCGCGCGGCAGCGGGCCCAGCTCGATGCGCCGGTCGGATCCGGCGGCGAGCGGCTGCTGCGTCGTGGCGAGCAACACGTGGACCCCCTGCGGTCGCGCTGCGGCGAGGCGGGCCAGCAGGGCCGCGAGCGCGGGGTCCGCGTGCTCGGCGTCGTCGACCGCCAGGACGACGGGCAGGTCGTGCGCGATGGCGGTGATCGTGGCGAGCAGCGAGGTGACGAGCGCGTCGAAGTCCTCGTCGAGGACGTCGATCACGCGGTCGCCGCGGCGGCGCTCGAGGGCCTCGGCGACGATGGCGCCGCCGCGCCGCAGCGCCCGGAGCACGCGGATCGTCATCGCGCCGCCGGGAAGGTTCTCGATCGTCATCGCGGACGCGGCCTCGGCGACCTCCTGCCAGGTGAGGGACAGGACGAGGTCCCGCAGCTGCCCGAGCAGCCCGGTGATCGCCGACGTGGTGGCCTCGAGCTGCTGACCGAGGCGCGCGATCGCCGGCAGCGGGAGGCCGTTGGCCTCCGCGCACGGCGCGCCCAGCCACAGGAACGTGGGCTCCGACTCCGCCGCCGGGGCCAGGCGCGTCGGGAACCCGGCCCAGCCCTCGTCGCGTAGCGGCCAGAAGCCACCGTCCTCGGCGACGAGACGGTCGTAGACCAGCCCGAGCAGGTGCGTGCGTCCGCACCCGGGCTCGCCGGCGATCGTGGTCGACCGGTAGGCGCGGCCCTCGGCGCGCATGCCGGCCGCCAGCTCGTCGGCGAGCATCCCGCGGGTCGGCATCCGGTCCTCCGCCATCGCGCCATCGTGACCGTGGCGTCGGAGGGCACCGCCGATCGTCGACGCATGTTCGGCGTGTGCGCGCGCCAGGGCGGTCGTCCCGGCCGGCGATGAGTTCCGGTGGCGGGCGCGGTCGTTACCCGCATCCGCCAACGAGACGAGGGAGCCGACATGTCACGCGTTCGCATCCAGCACTTCGCCGTATCGATCGACGGCTACGGCACCGGCGAGGGCCTGAGCCGCGAGGAGCCGTTCGGCCACGCCGGCGAGCGCCTCGGCGAGTGGATGTTCGAGACCCGCTGGGGTCTGACGATGATGGGCAAGCCCGGCGGCACCGAGGGCATCGACGACGCCCTGATCCGGCAGTTCGACGTCGGCGTCGGCGCCGAGATCATGGGCGCCGGCAAGTTCGGCTACCCGGGCTGGCACGACAACCCCGACTGGAAGGGCTGGTGGGGGACCAACCCGCCGTTCCACACGCCGGTCTACGTGCTGACCCACCAGCCGCGGCCGTCGATCGAGATGGACGGCGGCACGACGTTCCACTTCATCGACGCGTCGCCCGCCGAGGCCGTGGAGATCGCGCGCGAGGCGGCGGGAGGCCTGGACGTCCGCATCGGCGGCGGTCCCAGCATGGCCCGCGAGTTCATCGCCGCCGGGCTGGTCGACCACATCCACGTCGCCGTGGTTCCGATCCTGCTCGGCCGCGGCGTGCGCCTGTGGGACGGCCTGGAGGGCCTCGAGCGCGACTACGCGATCGAGTCGGTCACCTCGCCCAGCGGGGTGACGCACATGATGTTCGCGCGCCGTCCCTGACCGGCCCGTATGGTTGTCTCACCACGGACGAAAGGTGAGACGTGCGCAAGCGATGGATCGGTGGAGCGTGCGCGATCGCTCTCTGCGTGGGCGGGACCGCAGCGGCCCACGCAGAGACGGTGACGTTCGCCTACAACGGCACGGACGGGGCGGACGGGTCACCCCAGGCGTGGGTGGTCCCGGCCGGCGTGACGACCGCGATGTTCGACCTGTTCGGCGCGGCGGGCGGCGCGAGCGGCGGGATCTCGTTCGGCCACGCGCCGGGCGGCGCGGGCGGGCGCCTCACCGCCACGCTGCCGGTGACCCCGGGCGAGACGCTCACGATCTACGTCGGGGGCTCCGCGCCCGGGCTCGGCGACGGGCGCGGCGGCTTCAACGGCGGGGGCGCGAGCTCCGCGTCCGGCAACGTGTTCAACACGGCCGGCGGCGGCGGGGGCGCGACCGACGTGCGCCGCGGCGGGACGTCCCTCGGGGATCGGATCCTCGTCGCGGGCGGTGGTGGAGGCGGCGGCTCGTACGGCAACGGGGCGGGCCCGAGCGGCGCCGGCGGCGCGGCCGGGGGCGCGGGCGGCCCGAGCGGCGGCCCGGGCGCGAGCGGGTCGGCCGCCAACGGGTCCGCCGGCGGGGGCGGCGGCGGTCAGCCGGCGGGCGCGGCGACCCCCGGCGCGGGCGGCGCCGGTGGCGCCGGCTCGTTCGCGGGCGTCGCGGGTTCCTTCGGCAGCCTCGTCGGGGCGGACGGCGACTCCGGCCCGTGGGGCGCCGGCGGCGCCGGCGGCGGCGGGTGGTTCGGCGGCGGCTCCGGCGGCACCGGCGGATCCGACTTCGCGGTGAGCGGTGGCGCGGGCGGCGGAGGCGGCGGCTCCAGCCACGCCGACGCCACGGCGACCGGCGTCGTCGTGACCGAGGGCGTCAACGCCGGGCACGGGAGCGTCGCGATCACGTTCACGCCCCCGCCGGCGCCGCCGGGGCCCACGATCGCCACGGTCGACCGCGCTCACGCCACGACGGCGGGCGGCGGTGTCGTGACGATCACCGGCGGCAACTTCGCCGACGGGACGGTCGCGCGCTTCGGCGACGTCGTCGCGCCGACGACGGTGCTGCGCTACGACCGCCTGCAGGCCGTCGTCCCGCCCCATGCGGCCGGCGTGGTCGCGCTCACCGTGCGCAACGCGCTCGGCACGAGCGCGCCCGTGATGTTCACGTACGTCGAGCCCGGGTCCGCGGCGGCCGCGGCGGGCGAGCGCGCGACGCCCGATGCGGCCCGGGCGTGCGTGGTGCCGGGCCTGCGCGGGCGCTCGGTCGCGGGCGCGCGCCGGATGCTCGCCGGCGCCGGCTGCCGGCTCGGCCACGTGCGCCGCACGACCGCGCGCCGCGGCGCCCGGCGGGCGCGCGTGATCGCCCAGGCGCCGCGGGCCGGGACGTCGCTGGAGGCCGGCGCGGCGGTGGACGTGACGACCCGGCGGCGTGCGCGCTAGCTGTAGGCAGCAGCAGTCTTGTTTCTCTCGGCCAGACGCTGGAAGGGCGTCTGGCCGTTGAGTGACCGGTGCGGGCGTCGTGTGTTGTAGCGCTCTAGGAAGGCGG
>Ga0180220_1000491_pt1 | contig 42916 bp, 39 predicted proteins | sample eDN5th37CBELigBY_FD_151335 | JGI IMG/M metagenome (GOLD analysis project Ga0180220, IMG submission 151335) | Enriched backyard soil microbial communities from Emeryville, California, USA - eDNA 5th pass 37_C BE-Lig BY (version 2) (version 2) | ecosystem: Environmental > Terrestrial > Soil >... | reverse complement strand
CGGCGTTGCTCGCGTATGCGGATTCCGGGTCATCGGCGGCAGCTCATGGCGGCTGGGCAGCGGCGGCGATGCTCCTGCCGGCGCCGATCGGGACGCTGGTCTGGTCGCTCCTCTTTCTCGTCACCGTCTCTCAATTCTGGTGGCAGGGTCTGGCTCCGGCCCTCGCCCATCTCTTCGGTGTGCTCGTCGGCGGCATCTGCGGTTTCGGACTCCGGCGAAAGGCATCCCGATCGATGCATCGACTGATCGATGTCGAGGATGGCAGTGAGTTGCGCGATGATTGACACGGTTCGCGCCTATCGCACGTAGGGGCGGACTCTTATGTCCGCCCTTTGGTCGCAAAACCGGGCGGACATAAGAGTCCGCCCCTACCGAATCGACCTTCCCGCAATCCGCGTTAGAGCGAGCTGCAGAGAAACCGCCCCAGCGGCACCATCCCCGACGTCATCCACAACGAGTCATCCGGATGCCGTCTCAGTCAGCGGCGCCTTCCTGGTCGTCGCTCGATGCAGCCAACTCGCGGGAAGCGTGCGGCACCACGCACCGGAACGCCTGCTTCACGGATCCCCACTCGCCAAGCAACGCCCGGCCCAGTGCACTTTGCGTCAACTCCACATGCTGCCGGATCAAGCGATAGACAACGCGCTCATCGTCACCGGTCATCGTCTCCAGCGCGACGAAGTCATGATTGATCCGCGCGTCCAGATGCTGTTCCGGGTCGTAGACCCAGAGCTGCCCGTTGGTCATCCCTGCACCGACATTGCGCCCTGTCGGGCCGAGAATGAGCGCCTGCCCCCCGGTCATGTATTCGCAGGCATGATCGCCGGTGCCTTCGACCACGGCCACGGCACCGCCATTACGCACCATGAACCGCTCGCCCACCGTCCCCGCGATGTACACGTGGCCCCCGGTTGCGCCATACAGGATGGTGTTGCCGGCAAGGACGCGGGACCTGTCCGCCACCCCGTCGAACATCGGGCGAATGGCGATCTGCCCCCCGGACATTCCCTTGCCGACATAGTCGTTTGCCTGTCCCTTGAGCGAAAGGTCCATCCCCGCCACAACGAATGCGCCGAAGCTCTGACCGGCACTTCCAGTGAGCGCCAGGCGAACCCGATCCAGCGGCGTCACGCCGCGTTCCCGCCATTGAGTCAGGTAGCCGGCGATCCGGGCGCCCGTCGCCCGATCCCGGGTTGCGATCGGCGCATCGACGATTGCGGTCCCGGTTCGCCGGAGATCGCGTTCGATCGCCGGCCACAATCGGTCATCGAGACTCTCGCCGCCGTGGTCGACATCCTCCGATTTCCGGCGCTTCCCGGCGGATGCCGGTGCCGGAACGATCGCGCGGAGATCGAGCATCCCCGCCCGACCCGGCATGGATCGCGGTATCAGCAGGTCGGTACGACCGATGATCTCGGCAATGGACCGGACGCCAAGCTGCGCCATCAACTCGCGAAGACCGTTGGTCAATTGCTCGAAATACCTGATCACCATCTCCGGCGTACCGGCGAATTTCGCCCGAAGATCTTCGCGCTGGGTCGCGATCCCGGTCGGGCAGGTGTTGAGATGACACTGACGCGCCATGTCGCATCCCATCGCAACCAGCACCGATGTTCCGAAGCCGAACTCGTCGGCCCCCAGCATCGCCGCCATGATGATGTCTTCGGGCACCTTCAGTCCGCCATCGGTCCGGAGCCGCACGCGCGACCGCAGACCGTTGCGAACCAGCGTCTGTTGCGTTTCGGACAGGCCGAGCTCCCAGGGCACACCAGCATACTTGATCGATGCCAAGGGCGCGGCACCGGTCCCGCCCGCATGCCCGCTGACGAGCACGTAGTCCGCCCTCGCCTTGACGACTCCGGCAGCGATCGTGCCGACACCGGCCTCGGCAACAAGCTTGACCCCGATCTTCGCCCGGGGGTTGACCTGACGCAGGTCGTAGATCAACTGCGCCAGATCCTCGATGCTGTAGATATCGTGATGGGGCGGCGGGGAGATCAATGGCAATCCCGGGACGGCATGACGCATCCGCGCCACAAACTCCGTGACCTTGAATGCCGGCAACTGGCCGCCCTCGCCCGGCTTGGCGCCCTGGGCGATCTTGATCTCGAGCTCCTCGGCTTTGGTCAGGTAGCGCGTTGTCACGCCAAAGCGGCCAGACGCCACCTGCTTGACCTTGCTATGCGGGATATCCTCGCCCTCCATGTCGTACCAGGCCGGATCCTCGCCGCCTTCCCCGGAATTCGACCTGGCGCCGAGCCGGTTCATGGCGATGGAGAGCGTCGTATGCGCTTCGGGGCTGAGCGATCCCAACGACATCGCAGTGACGACAAATCGCTGGATGATCTCTCCGGCCGGTTCCACCTCATCGATCGGCACGGACTCGCCCGCAGGCAGGATATCCAGCAGATCGCGAATCGTCGTTGGTGGCTGGGCACGCACCTGATCGTGGTAGGCGGCATACGCAACCCGGTCGTTCTTCTGCGCGGCCTCCTGAATCGCCTTCACGATCGATGGCGAAAATCCGTGAATCTCACCATCCTTCTTGAACTTGATCTGGCCCTGATCCGGCAGTCTCCGCACAGGGTCGGACCAGGCATCGTGATGACGGCGGCAAACGTCTTCTTCGATCTCGTCGAACCCGATCCCGCCGATCCTCGACGGCGTGCCGGGGAAACAGCGGCTCATCACGGTCTCGCCCAACCCGAGCACCTCGAAGATATGGGCCCCGCGATACCCGCTGGCCGTCGAGATTCCCATCTTCGACATGACCTTCAGGAATCCATACTCCAGCGAATCGATGTAGTTCCGGCGGAGCTCCAACGGCCGGGTCGTCTCGTATCCCCGCGTGCCCGACATGGTCGACGCGGTTTCGAGCGCCAGCCACGGATGAACCGCACTCGCGCCATAGCCGATGAGTACGGCGAGTTGATGCACATCCCAGACATCGCCTGCCTCGCAGACGAGGTCGACCCGCATGCGCAGGCCGCTCCGGATCAGGTGCGTGTGGATGGCGCCCACCACAAGCGCCATCGGCACGGCAGCGCGATCCCTGTCGACGGACCGGTCGCTGAGCACCAGCACTTCCGCGCCGTTTCGTACCCGTTGCTCCGCCTCATCAACGATCCGGTCGAGCGCGGCCGCCAACGACTCCTCACCCGGGACGAACGTGGTCGAGATCCCGGAGAGGGACAACGCCGTGCAGGAACGGAGCGCCTGCAGCTCCCCCTCCAAAAGCACCATGCTCCGCAGGTGAAGAAGTCGTGCCTGGGCCGGGTCGCTCGCCAGAATATTCCCCCGTGCCCCCAACCAGGTATCGAGCGCCATGACGAAGCGCTCCCGCAGGGAATCGATCGGCGGATTGGTCACCTGGGCGAAGCGCTGCCTGAAATACGCCGTCAAGGGCCGGGGAACAGCGGAAAGTACGGCGAGTGGAGCATCGTCGCCCATCGACCACGTTGGCTCCTTGTGCTCGCCGGCCATGGGAGTGACGATCAGCCTCAAGTCCTCCGCAGAGTAGCCAAATGCCCTCTGCAGGGCGACGGTTTCTGGCGGCGTTTGGGTCAGCGACGCCCTGGTCTTCGCATCGGCCTCGGCTGGCACCGGCACCGGTTCATCCCGGTCAGGCTGGACATCAAGACGCACCCGCCGGTCGCGTAACCACTGTCCATACGGTTGCGCCGACGCGACCTCGTCTTTCAGCTCATCGTTTCGCAACAGAACGCCGCGCTCGATATCGACCAGAATCATCTGTCCCGGACCGAGACGGCCCTGTTCGACGATCGATTCGGGATCGATGTCCACCGTCCCGGCCTCCGAACCGGCCACAAACCACCCGTCGCGCGTGATCGCGTATCGCATGGGCCGCAAGCCGTTCCGGTCCAGCGCCGCGCCCGCCACCACACCATCGCAAAAACCGAGTGCGGCAGGACCATCCCACGGCTCCATCACCCCGGCATGGAACTCGTAAAACGCGCGTCGCTCCGGGTTGATATCCGGCACCTGCTCCCATGCCTCGGGCACGCACATCATCAACGCGTGTGGAAGCGAGCGGCCACCCAGCCTCAGCACCTCGAGCGCCGCATCCAGGCTGAGCGAATCGCTGCCCTCCAGAGGAACCAGAGGCAGGAAGTCACTCGCGTCATCGCCCTCGTTCGCCAACTGGGCGGAGCGAGCCTCCATCCAGGCCCGGTTTCCCTGGATCGTGTTGATCTCGCCGTTGTGGGCGATCATGCGGAATGGCTGGGCCAGGCTCCAGGTCGATTCGGTATTCGTCGAAAACCGCTGGTGGAACAGCACCATCGCCGATTCCACCCTCGCGTCCGCCAGATCGGGGTAGAACCGCGGCAGGTCCTCGGGCAGGCAGAGCCCCTTGTACACGATCGTGCGTGCCGAGCAGGAAACCACGAAGACGTCGTCCGGCCTCGTCTCGTCAGTGCGGCGCTCGATCGCCCGCCGCAAACGGATCAGGGTTTCCTCGAAATCGTCAAGGGCCATGCTCTCGGGACGGCGCACGAACATCTGGGTGATATGAGGGCGCCCGGATGCCGCCAACTCCCCGAGCACCGACGAATCGACCGGAACCTCACGCGTTGCGAGCAAATCCAGCTTTCGTCCAGCGATGACGTCAGCAATCGCATCCAATGCGCGCAAACGCGTCTCTGCGGATGCTGGCAGGAAGACCACGACCACCCCGTAGTCGCCGGGGGCCAACCCGCCGAGGTCACCGACAACATCGGCGAAGAACCGGTGCGGGATCTGGAGGAGAATTCCCGTTCCGTCGCCCGTCCTGGCGTCTGCCCCCACTCCACCGCGATGCGTCAGGTTCACCAGCCCGTCCAGGGCCTTTTCCACGATCAGGCGCGATGGTTTCCCCTGAATGTCGGCCAGAACACCCACTCCGCAGGCATCGTGCTCAAACGAGGGGTCGTACAGGGAGGGTGATGCTTCGGACATAGATCGGGTCAGGACGGTTTGGCTCATAGCACGACTCCCAGGCAACGATTCTTCGAAATCTACGAGATTATTCACCGGGATAGCGGGGGGTTGAGCGATGAGCACAGTCGACTGTCCTCGCAGACCGCGCAGACTATGTGCTCGACCGCATGTCGATGTCGCTATCCGGACGTATGGCGGGCGCAGCGTTGACGTTTCGACCACGCCATTGTGGGGATTCAGAGTTTAGGGCGCGAGATATCGTCAGGGATAGGTTCTCTGTGCAAAGAATTCGCTCACTTAATCTTGTACTTTGCGCCCAAACCATCGCACAATCATCGAAGAAGACTCACGGCCGTCCGGAAGTGCCGTTACGTGGCGGCGACGGCCGGCACAAACTGCGAAACCGCCCACTGCGCCAGAGGCGCCGGAGAACGCCATGTCACCAAATCCTGCCCCCGATCGCGAATCACACCTGCGCGGTCGACCCGAGATCCAGGCCGCACTCGATCGGATCGACGACGCCGGCGTTACCCTCATCAACCTGCAGTTCACCGATATCGCCGGCGGTATCCGCACCGTGACGATCCCGGCCCATCTCCTGCCGGAGCTCTTCGAAAGCGGTTATCGCTTCGATGGCGCTGCGATGGCGGGAGGCCAGCGTCAGGTCGAGATCGACTTGTTCCTACTGCCGGACGCGAACTCTCTCACGATCTTTCCGCAGATCGCCGGCACACCTCGCCAGGCCCAGCTTTTTTGCTGGGTGACCCGCCGCAACGGTCAGCCGTTCGCCGGCGATCCCCGCTCGGCTCTCCAGCGACAACTTGAGGAAGCCGCCAGCCTCGGGCTTGACTACCAGGTCGGGATCGAACTCGAGTTCTACCTGTACAAGGGCGAGGACCTCTCCAACGCCACCCTGTTGCCGGAAAGCACGGCCACCGGCTACTTCGGCGACGGAGAGGACAGCACCGCCTACGTCCGTGCCGAGATCGTCGCGACCCTGCACGAGCTCGGGGTGCTGGTACGAGGCGGCCATCACGAAACCGGACCCGGTCAACAGGAGCTCGACCTCCGGCACCGCGGCGGCATCCACATGGCCGACCAAATCATCACCACCCGCCAGGTCATCCGCCAGATCGCCAGCCGTCATGGCATGCGCGCGACATTCATGGCAAAACCATTCGCCAATGCGCCCGGCTCCGGCATGCACCTCTTCCAGCGAATCTGCTCCTATCCCGACCGCACCGATCTGCTGCAAGATCCATCCGGCGATCACGGCATCTCGGAGACGGCCCGCCACATCATCGGCGGCCAGATCGCCCACGCTGCGGCGATGAGCGCGATCGTCTGCACCAACGTGAACTCCTACAAGCGACTCGCGGACGGACACCGCGCGCCGACCCACGCGACATGGGCGCGGGTCAGCCACAGCTCGCTCCTCCGCGTCCCCGCCAGCCCGAGCGGAACCTCGGCCGATATCGAGCTCCGCAGCCCGGACGCGATGGCGAATCCGTATCTCGCGATCGCCGTCTCGCTCGGCACCGCGCTCGATGGCATCCGCAACGCCATCGAACCGCCGCCACCGCTGGACGAGAATCTCGTCTCCTACGCCGACGACGAGCTCAATCGACTCGGCATCCCCCGCTTGCCCCAAACCATGGGCGAGGCGCTGGAAGAGCTGGCGCACGGCGATGTCATCCGCGAGACGCTAGGCGATTACATCTTCGACCAGCTCCTTGCCGTCAAACGTGCGGAGTGGGGCGAGTACCGGCGGCATGTGAGCTCGTGGGAACACATGCGCTACGGAGATCTCTGATGGGCGTCACAATCCCGCGAGACGACGGCACCATCTCGGTACGCGACATCCTCGCTCACGTCCTGCCGATCGGCACAACCATCGTGGCAGGGAAATCCGGCTCGAACAGGGAGGTTACCTGGGCGATGCGGCTTCGGCCCGCCCCCCCGGCGTTCGCCCATATCTCCGGGGGCGAGCTCGTGCTGCTTCCCGACGGCGTACTGGATCTCATCGACGAACGGTTGTCGCTGGCGGACGCCATCCGCCAGCTCTCGACCTTTGGCATCGCCGCGCTCGCCGTGACCTCCATGCCGGACCCCGGAGCCGCCACGGCGGCGGACGCGGCATCGATTCCCTTGCTCGTCCTGCCCCGGAATATCGATTTCAGCCATCTCGAACGGGAGACCTCCCGCGCCATCGCCGAGCGCCGTCGCATCCTGCAACAGCAGAGTCAGGATATCGGGCGCCAGATGATGGAGCTCGCCATCTCCGGCGAGGCTCTGGAGGAGTTGACCGCCGAGCTGGCCCGGATCTCCGGCCGGGCCGTCGTCATCGAGCGGCGCGACGGCGGCGTGCTCGCGTTTTGTCCGGACCCGGACGGGATCGTGACGGACGATATCCACCAGCGGGTCCTGCATCAGACAAACACGCCCGCCCATGCCTGGTTGCGGACCCTCGGGACGTCGAGCGCGGTCGAGCCTCCGGTCCGTATCTGGTCCGCCGACGATGCATGGCTCCGCATCATCGCCCCGATCTCAAGCCGGAACGGGCTTCTCGGCAACGTCTCCCTGCTCGCACCAGAAGGCGACGAGCGGACGGAGGACACCATGTTCGCGTCCCGCGCGGCCACCGCACTGGCGGTTGCCCTCGCGCGCGAGCAGGCGGCAGCCAGCGTCCGCCGCGAAGTGGAGCTGAATGTTCTCGACGAAATGCTGGACGGCGCGCTTCGCAGCGAAATCTCGCTCTCACAGCAGGCTCGCCGCCTCGGACACGATCTCGACCAGGAATTCTGCGCGCTCAACGCGCGGATCGATCCCGCCCAGAACGGACCGGCTCGCTCGCGGGATGGTCGCTGGACGGTGCTGGAAGATGGCCTGCGGGATGCGCAGCGCGCCCTGCGCGTCAAGCTCCTGTGGCGGGTGCGCAACACCAGCGCCGAAGTCGTCTGGGCAACCGGAAGCGTGGACACGCCCGCCAACATCGCCAACGTGATTCGCGAGGCACTCGAGTCCGCATTGCGCACGCACGGCTTCGCGGAAATCGTGTCGATCGGCATCGGTCGTCCCGGACATGGCATCCAGGGCATCCGGCAATCGCACCAGGAAGCCCGGCAGGCGCTCACGCTCGGACGGCGTCTCCAGCGGGCGGGACAGATCACGGATTTCGATACGCTCGGCATTTACCGGCTCATTCTCGCGGCCGAACACATGCCCGAGCTCCATGCATTCCAGGACGAGACGCTGGGGGCCCTGCTCACGTACGATCGCGTCCACAAATCCAACCTGACCGAGACAATGGAGGCGTTTTTTGCGGCGAACTGCAGTCCGAAGGAGACGGCCTCGATCCTGAATGTCCATCGCAACACGGTGCTGTACCGGCTCGAGCGGATCACCGATGTCACCGGTCTCAACCTCGACGACCCGGACACCCGGCTGCGGCTCCACCTCGCGCTGCACGTCCGCATGGCACTGGGCGCGTAACGGAGATGCGGAACACGTCTGGAAGCTTCGCTCCAAACTGACACGCATACATCCCCAGTAGCGCCTTGCCGCCCCCGTCCTGAGGTAGCACCGACCCGAAGTGGTCGGTGTCTCGCCGCTCTTGGACACCGGGCACTGCGGCCCGGTGCTACCAGAGTGGGGATCTCGACCCGGTGCTACCTCTTCCACTGTCCGTTCGCGACAGAGGGGACCATTCGTCCGCCAACCAGCACCGTCATTCTGACCAACGGGAAGAATCCCCCGGCGAAGCCGCTGCCCGCAGGGCAGAACGGGATAACCTCCGGGTATTGAAACGTGTTTCGCAGGGTAAGACCATCGACCGAAAAGTGGTGGACGGATGAACAGTGTATGAGGTAGCACCGACCCGAAGTGGTCGATAAACGACACCGGGCACTTCGGCCCGGTGCTACCGTCTGGACGGAGTTGCTAGCCTGCCTACACTGCCCGCACGGCTTCCGCGATGCGCGCCAACGCCTTCTCCAGGTTCGCCTCCGATGTCGCGTACGAAATCCTGATGTACCCCTCACCGGCATCGCCGAACCCTGTGCCGGCGAGCGTGGCGACGCCATGTTCTGCCAGGAGCGAATCGGCAAACTGCTGGCTCGTCATCCCCGTGCCGGTGATGTTCGGAAATGCGTAGAATGCGCCCTTCGGCATGACGCAGGACAGACCGGGAATCGCGTTCAGGCCGTCGACAACCAGCGAGCGCCGGCGGCGAAACGCCTCGCGGAACGTCGCCACGTCGTCTTGCGGCCCGGTCAGCGCCGCCAGCCCGGCCCGCTGCACCGCCACCGACGTGCAGGAGTTGCTGTTCACCATCAGCGTCGTCACGGGCTCTGACAGCCATTCCGGGAATAACCCGTATCCGAGGCGCCACCCGGTCATCGCGTACGTTTTGGAGAACCCGTCGAGGAGGATCGTCCGCTCGGCCATATCCGGTAACGCGGCGATCGAATGATGTTCGCCCTCGTACAACAATTCGCTGTAGATCTCGTCCGCCAGAACGACGAGATCGTTCTCGATCGCGATCTTCGCGATCGCCTCGAGATCGGACTTGGCGAGGACGCCGCCCGTCGGATTCGCCGGGCTGTTGATGATCAGCAGCTTCGTCTTCGGCGTCACCAGCGAGGCAAGCTCATCGACATCGAACCGGAAGTCATTCTCCTCGCGCAGGGCAATCGGAACCGCCTTTGCCCCGGTGAATTCGATCATCGACCGGTAGATCGGGAACCCGGGATCGGGATAAATCGCCTCGTCCCCGGCTTCGAGCAATGCGAGGATCGCGAAGAACATCACCGGCTTGCCACCCGGCGTCACGACGACCTGCTCCGGCCGATATGTCGCAGCCCGCGACCGATGGATATACTCGGCGATGGCCGCTTTCAGGTCGGGATCACCGGCCGCAGGACCATAATGCGTCCAGCCTGAACGCAAGGCGTCCACCCCGGCATCGACGATATGGGCCGGCGTGTCGAAATCCGGCTCACCGATCTGTAAATGCACGATGTCCCGGCCCTGTGCTTCCAGCGCGCGAGCCCTGGCCATCACCGCAAACGCGGTTTCCGTGCCGATCCTGTCCATCCGGGATGCCAAGGTCAACGACATGTCCACTCTCCCTGGATATGCGCGGGGTGATCCGGCGCACGCATCCTGCTATTCTTGCCAATAATTGGTAAGCATTGTATATGGAATACAGAAATTCCATGATCACTTGCACTCGCGTTATCGCCTGGACTTCCCCATGGCGAACGCCACACCGTCCCCCGGAACGTATGGAGGATTTCCGTGAGCACACCCGCTCGTCGACCATCAAACTCTGCATCTGTCCCGATCGAGCGGCGCAATCTGGGTTCCGATGTCTACCGTATCCTGCGCGATCGCATTCTTCGCCAAGAGCTGCACGCAGGAGAAAAGCTTTCCGACCTGCGCCTCAGCAGAGAGCTCGGCGTCAGCCGCACCCCGATCCGGGAGGCATTGCTGCAACTGGTCCAGGATGGCATCGTTGACGCCGCACCGAATCGGGGCTTTTTCGTCGCCACGATTTCCCCGAAGGATGTGGAGGAGATCTTCGATCTGCGTGCCACGCTGGAAACCTTCGCCCTGCGCAAAATGGCGCAAAACGATCATACGGCAGACTATCAGCACGCGCTCGCCCAGCTCGAGCACGCCGAGCGGCTCATCCGCTTCGCGAATACCGACCAGGAGCGCGAGGATGCCGCCGAAGCCTTCCTCAAGACCGACCGGGGTTTTCATAGCTGGCTGGTCGAAGAGGCTGGCAACTCCCGCCTGACGAGCATCGTCAAAAGCTTGTGGACGCAAGTCGCGATTTATCAGCAATTCGGCACCGACCTCCCCGGCTGGATGGAGATCGCGCTGGAACAACACCGCGCCATCATCCAGCACCTGCTGGACGGAGACATCCAGACCGCGGAGCAGGCGTTGACATCGCATATCCTCGACATGAAGACTCGGGTACTGGCCGATCTCGTATCGCACAATGCGCCGGAGGAGGGTTCGTCATGAACAACGATCGCTGGGAATACCATGTCAAGCACAGCGACTCCCCACTGACCGAAGAGCAGCTCAACCAGCTCGGCGCGCAGGGGTGGGAATTGGCCGCCGCCATGCCGACCGGCGGCCACTACATCTTCAAACGCCTGGCGCCGGACCTGCAGAACCAGATCACGCTGGAACAACGCGACGCCGTTGCGAAGCAGCAGGAAGAACCAGCGACGGAATGAAACGCGGCGGCATCCTGCATCCGGATCTCAATCAACTGCTGGCCTCCACCGGGCACACCGACTATTTCACGATCTGCGATCGCGGATTCCCAATCCCGGCCGGACACCACCGGATCGACCTCGCGCTGACGGACGATATCCCGACCGTGATCGATGTGGTGCGCCTCGTCCATGCCGACTTCGTCATCGACCGCATCCTGATCGCCGAGGAAGCGATACGCTTCTCGGCCGGATATGTCGATGCCCTGCGCGCGGCGCTGCCCGGCATACGGATCGAGCCGGTATCGCATCTGGAGTTGAAGCGCCTCAGTACGAGCGGTCGCGCCACTGTCCGCACCGGTGATACGACGCCCTACGCGAACATCATCGTCGTTTCCGGATGACGCAGCTCCTGAAGAAGGATTCCCGACATGGACGACCCTGAAGTCACCCGACCCTGGAGTCCGATGTCGCCGCACGGTGTCGCCAGCATCTTCGCCCGCTACCCGGGACGCTGGTGGATCGCCGGGGGTTGGTCGCTCGACCTCTTCGTCGGATATCCCTCCCGCCCGCACGAGGATATCGATGTCCTCATCCTCCGCGCCGATATCGGATACTTCCATCAACTTCTTCCCGATTGGACCATCATGGCGGCCGATCCGCCCGGCTCCCTCAGGCATTGGGAGGCCGGTACACCGCTCCCCGACCACGTGCACGACATCTGGTGTCGCCCAGGCGGAGCAGACCGGTGGGCGCTGCAGATCATGGTCATGGACTCCGTTCGCGATCGTTGGCTCTTCCGGCGAGATCACCGCGTCTCGGGGCTTCTGACAGATCTCGACGATATTCGGGACGGCATCCCGATCCTCGCGCCAGAGGTCCAGCTCCTGTACAAGGCGAAAGTGCCCCATCGTCCGAAGGACCTCGCCGATCTCAGGCGGATGATCCCGAAACTGGACCGCGAGCGTCAGACGTGGCTCCGCCAACGCGTCGCCCTCCTCTACCCCGACAGCCCGGCTCTCCCGCTCCTTGCGCGAGCGGCCGGTGACAGTGCCGTACCAGATGGAACGATATGACACACGTTTTCCCTATCCTCACCGGTCTCCTGCTCGCCTTCTCCACGTTGCTCGCTCCCGCAACAGCCGTCGCCACACCGGCGACGGCTGACAACGGCTGCCCGCCCGAGCGATCCAGTGCCGATTTCCTCTGCCCCGGTCTCTCCGACCCGAGCCTCGCCTCTATCGAATACGTCTACTCCGACCGGTTCACCGACGCCATCGCCGTCAAACTGACGGACGAGGGTATGGACCTGGCGCTTACCTGCACCGGAGCCGAGCAGATCACCCGGATGGTGATCGATCTCTACGGCAGGATTCCCCGGAGCGAGCGCTCGCGGGACGATATCCGCTGGGCAAGAGCGCAGATGACCGACGAGATCCACGCGCATGCGCAACTCGGACAGACGCCGGAACTGCTGCCAACCGCGAACCCGATCGAGATCGATTTCCCACAGTACGAAGGGCGGTATCTGCCCTCATTGCAGGGTCTGGGAAAACTCGGCGAGCAAATCCTCTTCGGCTCCGTCTGGGCATGCCCGCAGAGCGGTTAGCAGGATGACAGTCGATGAGAGGCGGACTCTTATGTCCGACCCTACACCATCTGATACAAGCCGCCGACCACGGAGCCAACACCGTCATACCGAGCCCGGGCATCTCGGCGGGGATTCCGTACAGGCCATCCCGGTGTTTTCACGACGAACACTTCTGTATACAATCGACGGGACAGTCATCGTGCATACCGTGGGAGCAATCATGTTCAGACTTGATGGGAAGACCGCGCTCGTCACCGGCGGCGGTTCAGGAATCGGCCGGCAAATCGCCCTTCTCTACGGGAAGCAGGGCGCGACGGTCGCCATCGGCGACATCAACGACGATGCTGCCAACACCGTCGCGCAGGAGATCGCGAGCGAGGGTGGCTCCGCCATCGCCGTCCATCTCGACGTCACCGATATGACATCGGCGGAATCAGCGGTCGCCCAAATCGTCGGACAGACCGGCGGTCTCCACATTCTCGTCAACAATGCGGGAATCGGCATGGTCGGCGACCTCATCGAGACGTCGCCGGAAGATTTCTCCCGTCTCATGGCCGTCAACGTCAACGGTGTCTACAACTGCTCGCAGGCTGCGGTGAAACAGATGCTCGCCCAGGACCCACAGGGCGGCGCGATCGTCAACATGGCGTCGATCGCCGGTCAGGTCGCTGTCTCCCGTCGCTTCGCCTATGGCACGACCAAGGGTGCGGTGATCTCGATGACACAATCGACCGCGATGGACTTCGTCGATCGGGGCATCCGGTGCAACTGCATCTGCCCCGGCACCGTCGAGACACCTTTCGTCGAAGCCTACCTGCAGCGTTACCACGCCGGCGAGATCGAGGAGACGCGCCAGCAACTTCACGCCCGCCAGCCTCTCGGCCGGATGGGTCGACCGGAAGAAATCGCCCCTCTCGCCCTCTATCTCGCATCGGACGAGGCGGCCTATGTGACCGGCGCCCAGATGGTCATCGACGGCGGCCTGACCGCACGTTAGGAAGGAAACGCTCATGGCCTCCAACCCCGCCGGTCTCTCGCGCCTCGGCACGGCCCATCGAGGACCGGTCGATTTCACCGATGTCGCCGTTCGCCTCCACGAACGCGACGATGTCGCGATCGCGAAGACACCGCTCCTGCCACGCATGGTCCTGAATCTCAACGGCGAAGAGATCACCATCGGCCAGATGATTCCACCGGGACACAAGGTCGCCCTGCGTTTTATCCCGAAGGGCGCGGAAATTCGCCGCTATGGTCAGATCATCGGCTTCGCGTCGGATGACATCGCGCCCGGCCGCCACGTTCACACCCAGAATGTCGAGGTCCACCAGGGCGAGCTCAAGCTGGATTATGCATTCGGCGCAGACTATCACCCCGTCGAGATGGTGCCCGAGGCGGAGCGCCGCACCTTCATGGGCTACCGCCGCCGGGATGGCCGGATCGGCACGCGCAACTACGTCGCCGTGCTCGCCAGCGTGAATTGCTCGTCGACCGCGACGCGCCGCGTCGCCGATTATTTCCGCGACAATCCGATCATGGACCAGTTTCCGAATGTCGACGGCGTCATCGGTTTCCCGACCAAGGGCGGTTGTGGCGCGCATTACGGGTCGGATTACCTTGGCCTGCTCCAGAAAACGATGGCCGGGATCGTCGATCATCCGAATATTGGCGGCTACATCATCCTCAGCCTTGGCTGCGAGACGAACCAGCCGCAGGACCTGATCGAAAACACATCGCTCAACAAGGACAAGCCGCTGGTACTGACGATCCAGCTCGACGGAGGGTTCCGGCAATCGGTGCAGGACGGGATCGAGGCGGTCAAGCGCCTCCTGCCGGAAGCCAACAAGGCGCAGCGGGAGCCGGTTTCCGCCTCGGAGATCACCCTCGCTCTCCAGTGCGGTGGATCGGACGGCTGGTCCGGCGTCACCGCCAACCCGGCCCTCGGTCGCGCCGCGGACGAGATTGTTCGGCAGGGCGGCACAGTCGTGCTCGGTGAAACGAGCGAGGTCTACGGTGGCGAGCATCTGCTCACCCGCCGCGCCGTATCGGAGGAGGTCGGCCAGAAACTGGTGGACAAAATCCACTGGTGGGAGGACTACACCTCAATGTTCGGCACCGAGATCGACAATAATCCCTCCCCCGGCAACAAGCTCGGCGGCCTGACGACGATCTACGAAAAATCGCTCGGCGCGATCGCCAAGGCCGGCACGACCCCAATGACCGACGTTGTAGGGTACGCTGAACGCATCACAACGCGCGGCTTCGTCCACATGGACACACCCGGCTACGATCCGGTCTCGGTCACGGGGCAGGTCGCGGGCGGCTGCAACATCGTTTGCTTCACCACCGGACGCGGCTCAGCCTTCGGGTTCAAGCCGTCGCCATCGATCAAGATCGCGACAAACTCGGAGCTGTATGCGAAGCAGGAACCGGACATGGACATCAACGCCGGCAAGATGCTCGACGGAGTCTCGCTGGACGAGGTGGGCCTGGAGATCTTCGACCGCATTCTCGCGGTGGCGTCCGGAGAGAAGACGAAGAGCGAGCTGGATGGTATCGGCGAGGAAGAGTTCAACCCGTGGATCATCGGCGCGACATTATAGCGACAAGGCTCATCGCATAAAGCTCCTGTCATCCCGAGCCCGTGAGACGCCCGAAAGGCGTCGAACGGTGTCGAGGGATCTTTGATCCAGCCTAAAGTGGCGGTCGGTCAGAGCCAAGATCCCTCGACACGCTCCGGCCGCTTCGCGACCGTCGCGGCTCGGGATGACGGACGTTTGCAAGGACGGAAGGGTATCCTACAGCCGATGGGCAACGATATAGCACAAAACAACCTCTTCTCCACCTTCTCCGCAAATCTTGCGGCGACCGCGGGCATCGCGCACCGTGCGGATTCGCTGGACGACGCAATCGCGACCATTCGCGGGATCGCCGCGGGAGCCAACCCGATCTGGACATCCTCCAGACTGGTCGAGGCGCAACCGGCACTGGTCAACGCGCTCCGGGAAGCCGGATACGACATCCGCATCCCGGCCGATCCGGCAGAGGTCCGCGACCAACCGGTGGGAATGACGCTGGCGAGGATCGGCATCGCCGAAACCGGTTCGTTGCTTCTCAACGAACCGGAGCTGGCCGATCGCTCGGTCAGCCTGATGACGAATCTGCTGATCGCGATCTGCCCGATTGCGGCGCTGAAGCCATCGCTCGATGATGCCGCACCGATCCTGCGGGAGATCGCGACTCCTGGTCCGTCCTACGCGACTTTCGTCACCGGCCCGAGCCGGACCGCCGACATCGAACGCCAACTCACCATCGGCGTCCAGGGTCCTGCCGCCCTTCACGTCGTGTTTTTACCGCCCGCCAATCCCCTGTAGGGGCAGACTCTTATGTCTGCCCTTTCGGCGGACTAGGGCAGACATAAGAGTCTGCCCCTACGGACCACCATTACGCACGAAAGGCCACAGTCATGGCAACCGACATCGTCCACGGTCACGCAGACGTTCCCTTCGAGGAGCGTTACCGGGCCGCGCTCGCCGATGAGCAGCTCTCGCGCAATCTCACGACGTTCCAGCAGTCGTGGCGAGAGTCGCGCGCGGCGATGATGGACGAGGTTGATTTCGAGCAGCTCCGCACCCGGATGAAAGCGGTCAAAACCCGGACCATCGACAACCTCGACGACTACCTGCAGCGGTTCATCGAGGCGGCACGTCGCGCCGGCACGAAAATCCACATCGCGGCCGACGCCGGGGAAGCGACCAGCATCGTTCGCGAGATCGCCCGCGAGCATGCCGTCAAGACCGTCGCCAAATCGAAGTCGATGGTCAGCGAGGAAATCGAGCTCAACGCGGTCTTGCAAAACGACGGCATCGAGGTCGTCGAGACCGATCTCGGCGAGTGGATCGTCCAGCTCCGACACGAGCGCCCAAGCCACATGGTGATGCCCGCCATCCACCTGGCCCGGCAACAGGTGGGCGACGTGATGAGCGAAAGTCTCGGCAAGGACGTCCCGCGCGACGATGTCGAGGCACAGGTCCACACCGCCCGCGACGTCATCCGCGATGTCTTTTTCCGGGCGGGGATGGGCGTCACCGGCGCGAACGCGATGATCGCCGAGACTGGCACCGTGATGATGGTGACCAATGAGGGGAATGGTCGCCTGACCTCGTCGATGCCACCGGTCCACGTCGTCCTGGCGGGAATCGAGAAGCTCGTACCCACCTATGAGGACGCGATGACCCAGCTTCGCCTGCTCGCCCGCAGCGCGACGGCCCAGCGCATCACCGTCTACACCACCTTCATACAGGGGCCGACACCCGGCCACGAGCAGCACATCGTTCTCGTCGACAACGGTCGCAGCACGATGCGCGAGATGCCAGAGTTCCGCGAGGCGCTCCACTGCATCCGCTGTGCGGCGTGCAGCAACGTTTGCCCGCCCTACCGCGAGGTCGGAGGGCACGTCTTCGGCCATATCTACTCCGGTGCCATCGGCCTGGTCGTCACACCGTTCCTGCACGGCCTGGATGCCGCGGCCGGACCGCAAAGCCTCTGCCTCTCCTGCAACGCCTGCGAGACGGTCTGTCCAGTCGGCATCCCTCTGCCCCGGCAGATCCTCGACGTGCGCAAGATGGTCGTTCAGGAACGGGGGATGAAGCGCGCCAAGCAGCTCATCCTCTCGGCCTACTCGCATCCAAACGTCGCGAATCTCCTGCTGAAGATCGGCGCCCGCGCGCAATTCCCGGTCACGCGTGGCTCGCGATTCGTGCGGGCGAAAAAGGCGCCGATCCTCAACAAACAGACCCGCTGGCGCAGTCTGCCCGCGCTCGCGAGACACCGGTTCGAGGACCGGGCAAACGAAACGAAGCGTCCACCGTCACCGGTGATCCCGAACGACGCCGCCGGACTCCACGTCGCCCTCTTCCCCGGCTGCATGACCGATCGCCTCTATCCCGAGCAGGGCCGGGCCGTCGTCCGTGTGCTCGAGGCACTCGGCACGACGGTGGTCGATCCGCCAGCCCTGCACTGCTGCGGTCTGATCCCGAACAATTCCGGCGACATCGCCAACGCGAAGCGCCTCGCCCTGCACACGATGGACTCGCTGGAGGCGGTCGGCGCCGACTACATCGTCTCCCCCAGCGCAAGCTGCGTCGCGATGATGGTTCAGGATTACGTGCATCTCTTCCGGGACGAACCGGTAGCACTCGCCCGTGCCACCGCACTTTCCGGAAAGATCGTCGACTTCACATCGTTCCTCGTCAACATCGCGAAGCTTCCGGCGGGCGTCCTGGCGGCACGGGGCGGCGCTCGACGCTCGGTGACCTACCACGATTCCTGTCAGGGATTGAATGCGCTCGGCCTCAAGCCGGAACCGCGCTACCTGATCGAGCAAGTGATGGGCGACGAGCTGGTCGAACTGCCGGAAAACACGCTCTGTTGCGGATTCGGAGGCTCGTTCAGCATCGAATATCCCGATGTCGCCGAACGGCTCATGAACCGCAAGCTGGACAATGCCACAACCACCGGCGCTCCCGTCGTAGTGACGGACAACCAGGGCTGCATCATGCACCTCCGCGGTGGCGTTGACGCCAGCGGCCGGAAGCTCGAAATCCGGCATCTTGCCGAGCTCCTCGCGGAACGGCTCCTGCCGGACGCCTGAGAGATTCCCGAAAGGGCGACGATCGCGTACGATGCATGCATCCGAATCAAGATGCCGCCATGTCGCGAAAGGTCAGGTTTATGGCGATCGTACGTTATCGTCCCCTCGACAACAGCCACCCACGACTGGGCTGGCTGGAAGACGGCTACATCCGCGCGTTTCCGGACGATGCCGGCTACTCGTCACCCCAGCAGCTTCTACAGCATCCGCTGGATGCGATCAGGAGCACCGTCCGCGCGCTCCGGGAAAGCGACATCGAGGCGGTATCGCTGGACGACGTCGCCCTGTTTGCCCCGATCGACGTCCAGGAAGTCTGGGCGGCCGGTGTGACCTACAAACGCAGCCGCGATGCGCGAATGGAAGAATCCACCGAGCAAAGCGTCTACGACCGGATCTACGTTGCGGAACGGCCGGAGCTTTTCCTGAAGGGGACCGCGCGTCGGATCGTCGGTCCCGGCGGCACGATCACGATCCGCAGCGACTCGACGTGGGATGTCCCCGAACCGGAATTGACGCTGGTCGTGAACAGGCATCATGAGGTGATCGGCTACACCGTCGGTAACGACGTCTCGTCCCGCTCCATTGAGGGCGAGAATCCGCTCTATCTGCCGCAGGCCAAGATCTACACCGGCAGCGGCGCGATGGGACCGGTCATCGCCCTCCGCGACGAGATCGACGATCCGCAGGCGTTGACGATCGACCTCGCGATCGAACGGGACGAAGCCATCGTCTTCGAGGGCACGACATCGACAGCGGAGATGCACCGGAATGTGGACGAGCTCGCGACATGGCTGCACCGGGGCAACGTCTTCCCGGACGGCGTGTTCCTGATGACCGGCACCGGCATCGTCCCACCGGACGACTTCAGCCTGGAAGAAGGCGATACCGTCCGTATCACCATCGCCGGCATCGGCACACTCGCCAATCGCGTCGCCGTCCTGGACGTCGATAGCTGATCCCTAGAGGCTGTTATGCACTTTGGGGGTGGGGCGTCGTACCCTTGGTGGTATGGACACGACATCCCGTACCCCCTACCCAACTGATGTTGCTGACGACGAATGGGCCTTTCTGGCGCCGTATTTGACCCTGATGCGCGAGGACGCGCCGCAGCGAAAACATCCCTTGCGTGAACTGTTCAACGGCTTGCGCTACATTGCCCGGACCGGTCTGCAATGGCGCTTCATGCCCAACGACTTGCCGCCATGGGCGGCGGTCGACCAGCAAACCCGGCGCTGGCTCGATGCCGAGGTCTTCACGGCGATCATCGCCGATCTGCGGGAGTTGATCCGCCTTGGTGAAGGTCGTGCGCCCCAGCCTAGTGCGATGATTCTCGATAGCCGCACCCTGCAAAGTACGCCGGAAAGCGGGGACCGCGCGGGCTGGGACGGCGCCAAGCGACGCAAGGGGACCAAGGTCCATCTGGCGGTCGATACGCTGGGCCAGTTGTTGGCGATCTATGTGACCCCGGCCAACGAGCAAGACCGGGCGCAGGTCGCGCAACTGGCCGACGCGGTCCAGGAGGCCACCGGCGAGACCGTGACGATCGCCTACGTCGATCAAGGCTACACGGGGCAGATGCCACGGCAGGCGGCCGCCGACCACGGTATCCAGCTGGAGGTCGTCAAGCTGCCCGACGTCAAGCGCGGCTTCGTGCTATTGCCCCGGCGGTGGGTCGTCGAACGGGATTTCGGCTGGATGAGCCGGTTCCGCCGCCTGGCGCGGGATCAGGAGCGACTGGCCGAGGTTCTGAAGGGCTTTCATCTGATTGCCTTTGCCATGCTCATGTGGAAACAGGCACTCCCTATAATCGGTGTCCTGTGAAGTGCATAACAGCCTCTAGGTGTAATTCCCCAGGACGTTGTAGAAATGAAAGCCTCCGGTGAAGATGTGGCACGCTCAGCTTCTGGAAGGGCAGCCATTTTCTCCGCCCACGAGAGCTTGCTCGATTCGTTGTTCTTCTTAGTGGCCATGTTGGGTGTCCTTCCATCTATAGCGACGTTTGTTCTAACGGGCACGTGGCAGGTTTCCCGTACCTCTTCCACCTTCGGAGACTCCTCGCTGCTGCTGCACAAGCGTGCTGCTCATGCATCAATAATGTCGTGTCGAGTGGTGTTTGTAAGCGCCGTCGGAAGGAGATTTAGGTTGGAGTAGTGCCGAAAACTCATTGGATTAATCAATAGGTGTTAGGTAAACTAGAATAGCCATTCTATAATGTACCTCGGCCACCGTATCCATCTATGGATTTATCTGACTCCTCCAGGAGTTTATGTCTTGCTGTCTATCAAAACGACTGCTGATGACGTAAGGAACATTGTTCACTACCTAAAGACCAAAGCCACTGGAGCAACGATCTCCGAGGGCAAGGCGACGTTAGGTAACACACTGTTTGATGCAAGGAAACTAACCGCATATGTCACTTGGGATGTCGTCACTCGTGAAAGTGATCGGCTTAATTTAACCCCAAGAGGGCGTGACCTTTCTAGGGCCTCCGAAGAGCGTGAGCGCCAGATTTTCAGAGATATACTTCGCTCGCAAACCCCCTATCGAATTGCCTTGGAATGGATGTTTCATCAGCACTTTGAAACAGTTTCCCAAATAGATGTTGCGGCACATTGGCACACTCATAATTCCGGCGACGTTGGCCTAAACGAAAATTCCATTCGCGACCAAGCATTGTGTTTCTTCAGCATTGCTGATGCCGGTGGTCTCGGCTCATACGTCGTGGGCCGACGCGGCTCTGCAACTCGATTTGAGCCAGCTTTCGATGCGCTTGGCCAGTTCATTGGGGAAACGGGCCTAGAGGATCACTCCGATGCTGAAAGTGGAGTAGAGGTCGACTCTGAAGATCTTGTCGAGTCGATTCCAGAAACTTCAACAGAAGCCACTGTGGCGACAACGGCCACTGCTCCAAATACACCTCCAGTAGAGCAGCGTTTGACGCCTCGAGTTTTCATCACTCACAGCAAGAACATGGAGATTCTTGACCAAGTGAAGACTATGCTTGAGATGAGCGACCTTGATTTCGAAGTGGCTGAGGATGAAGAAACAACCGCGATCCCAGTGCCAGATAAAGTTTTTGGCGCCATGCGCCGTTGCAACTCGGCTGTCATTTGTGTTACGGCTGACGACCAGTTGCGCCAGGAGGACGGCTCTTACACAATCAACCAAAACGTCCTCATCGAAATTGGTGCAGCGTTCGTGCTGTACGACAAGCGAGTGATTCTTGTCTGGGATCGCAGGCTGACGGTGCCATCAAACCTTCAAGGCCTTTATCGAACCGAGTTTGAAGGCAACGAGTTGTCATGGTCAGCAGGCATGAAAATGATGAAAGGTGTTAACAAGTTCAAAGAGGCTGTATAGCAACCTTTCGATGTAACTCAGGATCGATTCTAAGGTTCTGGATTGGCCGTCAGAGTACATAGACCCTCGCAGATGGGGTTCAAAACATGTGACGAGGATGGTCATCTAAACTAGCAGTTCTCGGAGTTACTAGGTTAGAACTTCTTTAAATCTCGCCAGCTGCATCATCCGTTCCCGGCGTGCCTGCCGCCATTCTTTCTCCTCGGCTTCGGCCGAGTCCAGAAGAGTGTCAATTCCATCCTGGTCCAGCCCGGCCTTCAGCAGGATTCTATAGCCGTCTTTGACATCGAGTGAAGCTTTGGCTAGGAGACCGAGTACTTCGGTGGTGTTCACTGATTCTGTCATAGTGATGGCTCCTTATCTGTATTTGTTGCGGCTGAGTTTGATTGAGGCAAGGCGCTCCTGACGTTCAGCCTCGGATTCATCAATGTCCAGATCGGGTGCCAGTGTCTTCGCGATGAGGGCGTCTTACACAATCTGGCGCTTGACTGACAGCCACTCGGCCTTGGTTCCACCGGCTGCGATGAATTTGGCTTCCAGGGAGGATTCGAGGTTTGCTCGAGCTTCCTTGGCGGCCAGTTTGGCCTGCTCAGCGGCCAGATCAGCGGCGTTGGCCTTCTCTTCATCCTTGCGGACTCTATATTCGGCGATTTCGTCTTCTGTGAACATCGGTGGATTTGCCATGGTGTTTAGGTCCTATCTATCAATAGAGGTGAATCAGTTGCTCGGGGTGCCAGTGCCTGGTGAGGGCTAGTTGTAATTCCCCAGGACGTTGTAAGCCTCCGGTGAAGATGTGGATGTTGAAGTCGCATCTATCACACAGGAGGCTCTCATGACACACCGTACCGCATCATTCACCCGCAAGGGAAGGTTGAAACTCGCCAAACTTGTCGTTGACGATGGCTGGTCGCACCAGCGGGCAGCGGAACGGTTTCACGTCTCACCAGGTACCGCCAGAAAATGGGCAGATCGCTATCGCGCAGGGGAAACCATGGAGGATCACAGCTCTCGGCCTCACAGGAGTCCCACCAGGACAGCCCCAGAGATCGAGCAGAGATTCTTGACCTACGTCAATCCAACCAGTGGGGACCGCATCGGATTGGCTACGAGCTCGGACTTCACCGGTCGACCGTCGGTCGTGTGCTTGAACGTCATGGCATGCCACTCCTCAAGCATCTCGACCGGATGACCGGAACCCCCTCGACCGCAGCCGGTTCGGTACGAGATGGATGCACCGGGTGAGCTGGTGCATGTGGACATCAAGAAACTGGGGAGGATTCCGGATGGTGGTGGACACCGTGTGCTGGAACGCCAGGTCGGCAGGCGCAACACGGGCGCTGGTGGCCGTGGCTATGTGTATCTCCACCATGCCGTCGATAGCTACTCGCGCGTAGTGTGCTCCGAGATTCTGGGGGACGAGCGGAAGAAGACGGCTGCTGGATTCTGGCGACGGGCCAATGCCTTCTTTACCAGCATTTGCGTCACGGTCACGGCGTTGATGACCGACAACGGTTCCTGCTACCGATCACGCGCGTTTGCTGATGCGCTCGGTCTGGGCATTCGCCATCGTCGCACACGGCCCTACCGACCACAGACCAATGGCAAGGTCGAACGGTTCAACCGCACTCTGTTGGCCGAGTGGGCCGACGCCACTGCCGATGACAGTGACGAGGACCGCACAGCGACCTATCAGAACTGGATCCATTGGTACAATCACCATCGATACCACACCGGCATCGGTGGCCAAACATCCGCTCAGCGTGTTCATAACCTCACGGGGAAGTACACCTAAGTGTAGGGGCGCAGGTGGGCGAAGCCTCGCGGCCCCTACACCCAAAGACGACGGGATTCAGACAATCAGGCGGCCGAGTCCAAAGGCTTGATAGTCTGGCGAATCTCTTCCCCGGATCTTTGCTCCGCGAGACGGAGCTCGTAATTTCTCTGCAAGTTCATCCAGAATTCCGGTGTCGTACCCATCCACTGAGCCAATCGTAAGGCTGTGTCGGCCGAAATTCCGCGACGCCCACGGATAATCTCTGTCAACCTGTTACGCGGGATATTGAGGGTTCGTGCCAACTGGGATGCCGACATATCCAGCTCCTCCAGCTCCACGGCAATGTGTTCACCTGGATGGATTGCCTCGCGCGTCATCTCGTCCCTCCTTCGTGTCGATCAACGGTGGTAGTCAACGATCTCGATGTTGAATGCAACGCGATTGATCTCGTCCCATTCAAAACACACACGCCATTGATCATTGATACGGATACTGTATTGCCCTTGTCGATCACCATGTAACGCCTCAAAACGATTACCCGGTGGCTTGGTCAGATCGAAAAGTTGCACCGCTGCATCAAGACGGTCAAGAGCTATATACGCGCGCTTCCGGGGTGCGCCTTCCAGCTTCCGGACACGTTCACCGTTCGCAAATCGCTCGGTATTGACATCCCGATATTTGGAAGTCATCTATGTGTTCCCTGGCCAGGAACAACATGTCATTACAAATGTATCACGATACGTACCACATACCATATCTACCTCCATCATCGAACAACCGACAGAGCATCGTTACCCCCGGTCGGGGCGTTTCCCGAACCGGTACCACATGAGCGCCGACATCCCGATCCAGATGATCGCGGCCGTCACGAGCGCCGCCGTCACATCCCGGTCGATGATCCACAGCACGATGAATGCAACCAACGCCGGCATAAATCCGGACGAAATCGCCGCGACAGCCCGTGGTGTTGTCTCCATCCTCACCCCTCCTCGTCGATACGCCACCAGCGTCGCGCATCGGGTTCGACCATAAACGCATCGGGCATCCGCAGATCGAGCCAGAACGGAACCGGATCGACACCCATGATCGCGGCCATGTACGCGCTCAGCACCCTGCCATGCGTGACCAGCACCGGACACCGACATTCATCCGCCCACCGCGTGACTGACGAGCGAAACCTTGCCGCCGCATCGGAAGACGACTCCTCCCCGAATACCCGGTCATCGGGACGGCGGAAATGCTCGATCACCCGGACCCGGAACGCCTCGTCGTCCGCGATCCACGGCACCGTCCCGGCTCCTTGCTCCCCCAGATCAGGATCGACCCGCACCGGAGCGTCGAGCATGCCTGCGATGAGATGTCCGGTGGATCGGGCCTTCTCTTCTGCGCTGGTTACCACACTATCGCACCCGAACGCGGAGATGTCCGCCGCCAGCCTCTCGATTTCACCGTGAACCGAGGGATCGATCGCCCATGAAGCCGCGTCTGCGGTCGGATCGATCACCGGTCGCGCATGCCGTACCAGAATCACGCGTTTCACGTCGGTCATCACTCCCGCTCCTGCATCCTCTAGAATGAACCGGCAAGAGACCGGCCGCGTCATCGAGTCTGCGAGATACCCATCCCATGCGGAACAGGATTCCCCTCGACATCTACTCCATCATCATTATCGCGATCGTGCCCGTCTTCCTCGTCACTGCCTGGGGCCTCACATGGAACCACGAGCGCGTCGAGAAAAAGGAACGCTGCACCAATGCCAGCGTGTTCCTGCGCGATGCCACCGATCTCCTCCCGGCCTATATCAACGCCGGCACGATCGGAGAAAGTGAAACCTGGTTGAGTCAGATCAGCTCGATCACGGCACCCGGCGCCGCGAAGGATCTACGCGATGTGATGCAAAGCTCGATGAACTACGCAATGACCACCGATCCCGAGCTCGAAACCACCGGCACGGGCGAGGTCTACGACACCCTGACGCCTTTCCAGCAATCGATCGACCGGGCACGAAATGATCTCGTCGCGATCTGCCCGGAGACGGCGACGCTCATTCCCGATGCCTTCCCGATGTTCTACCGCACAGGAGACCAGTAAATGACCGGCCGTAAACCCGAAGTCCACGATCTCACCCACTTCGACGCCTCAGGTCGGGCGCAGATGGTCGATGTCGGCGCGAAAGACGACACCCAGCGGATCGCGATCGCCAGCGGACGCATCCGGATGGCATCCGACACCGTCGATGTCATCCGCGAGGGCCGCGCGAAGAAGGGCGATGTCCTCGGTGTGGCGCGGGTCGCGGCGATCATGGCGGCCAAGAAAACGCACGAGATCATCCCGATGTGCCACCCGTTGATGCTGACCAAAATCAACGTCGCGTTCGAGCTCACCGAGGAATCGGTGGAGATCGTGGCCGAAGTCGCGACTACCGGCAAGACGGGTGTCGAGATGGAAGCCCTCACCGCCGTCAGCGCCGCGGGACTGACAATTTACGATATGCTGAAGGCAATCGATCGCGGCATGATCATCGACGCGATCCAGCTGGAATCCAAGGAAGGCGGGCGATCCGGTGTCTGGAAACGATCCCAACAATGATCACGAATGGTACGTCCTGAAGAACGAGGCCACCGAGGAATCGGCAGGGCTGATCGACGCCCACGGTAACACCCGCGAGACCTCCCCGGAGACCGAATCCCGCGTGCGTGAGGCGTTCGCGCACGACCTGACGGTAAAAAACGGCGAGGTGCTTGAGGACTTCGGCATGTGCTTCGATGGTGTGTGCTCGATCACCCCGAACGACCCGGAGCACGATGCCCTCGTGCTGAAAAACCTCGGGGCGCTCACGGGTTTTCGCCCGGAACACCGGGACGACGAATAGCGGCATTGCGGAACGTATCCGTTTCCCGATTCCGTCGTGTCAGCGTACAATGCCCGTAGCAATCGATGATTTCGCCCAGCGCGTCAGCACGGCCCCACCTTCGGTGCGGTTCGGGCGACGACACAATACGGACGCAGTTGTCCAGCAGCTTGCTCGCGGCGTGGGGCGCGAGCGGCAGGTGAATGAGGGAGGATGCGAGAACAATGGGTTCAGTGTCGACACGACGATTCACGGGAGACGAGGATGCCGGATTCGTACCGGGGTCCGAGCGCGCATTTTGGTATTTCCTGCGCATCTCCGGCATCGTTCTGGTGTTTTTCGCCCTCGGTCACGTCTTTATCACGCACTACATCAACGTCCCGTCTGAAACGACGTTCGACTTCGTGTCCGCACGCTGGGCGAACCCGCTCTGGCGGACGTTCGACCTCATCCTGCTCTTCGCCGCGCTCTGGCACGGTCTCGTCGGGCTTCGCACGATCCTGACCGACGTCATCAAGAAACAGGGTGCGCGGCAAATCGCGTATGCCGCGATCTGGATCTTCGGCATTCTCTTCACGATTCTCGGGACCATCACCATCGTCACCTTCGACGAGGAGATGTCCCGCAACAATACCGGTCCGCTATCCGGTGAAATGTGGATCGGCGACCTGCTCGGGTACTCGCTGTACGTTTTCTCGATCGTGACCTATATCGCGGTCATCCTGCTCATCGTCTGGGTCGTTCGCAATCTGCAAAACGGATTCGTTCCGATCTACAACGGTGATACGGGGCAGTATGCATTCATCCTGCACCGGCTCAGCGGTGTCGGCATTCTCTTCTTCCTGCTGGTCCATATCATCGACATCATGCTGATCGGTCTCGGTCGCGATGTCTACGATCACACAGTCGGGTTTTACTCCGACTGGCTTGTGGTCCCAATGGAGATCATGCTGGTCGGCGCGGTGATCTATCACACGCTGAACGGTATCCGGGTGATCTCGATCAACTTCACTCACGAGGGTGCGGTTCGAGAGAAGAAGGCGTTCTGGTGGGTGCTCGGCGCCACGATCATCCTGACGGTCCCGAGCGCGATCGTGATCCTCATGAACGAGCTGTAGGCTCATCACCCGACAGACTTAGAGAACGCGGCGAAGGTATCCATCTTCGCCGCGTTTTTTCGTGCCTGGCACATGACATGCATCCGGGGTCGACAGGAATCGACGTCGGGGCATTCGCCTGCCGATCTCAGCGATCATGGGTCATATCTTCAATGAGCGTAGACATCACACCCGCACCCGAGGAGTCGGCCGAGGAGGCCGGTCTCCGCTATGTCCATGTGGACCGGCCAGGCTACACGCGGCATCGCGCGGGAACAGGCTTCTTTTACCGGGACACGAAGGGCAACCACATCACGGACAAACGGACGCTCGACCGTATCGAATCGCTCGCGATACCACCCGCGTGGACCGATGTCTGGATCTGCCCTGCGCCGAACGGCCACATCCAGGCGACCGGCCGGGATGCCAGACACCGCAAGCAATATCGCTATCATCCCCGCTGGCGGGAAGTCCGCGACACGGCGAAGTACGAGCACATGATCGCCTTCGGGCAGGCGCTCCCCGCCATCCGCGAGCGGGTCGACCAGGATCTCCGCAAGCACGGTCTTCCCCGGGAGAAGCTCCTCGCCGCGATCGTTCACCTGTTGGAAACCACGCTGATTCGCGTCGGCAACGACGAGTATGCGAAGGAGAATCAATCCTTCGGTCTCACCACCATGCAGGACCGCCATGCCGAAACGACCGGCTCCACGGTGACGTTCACCTTTCGCGGAAAATCGGGAATCGAACACGAGGTCGCGCTCCATGACCGCCGGATGTCATCGATCGTCCGGCGCAGCCAGGAACTGCCCGGTCAGGAACTCTTCCAGTACCTCGACGATGATGGCGAGCCGCAAACCGTCAGCTCCGACGATGTCAACGCCTACCTCAGGGAGATCAGCGGCGAGGACTTCACTGCCAAGGACTTCCGGACCTGGGCGGGAACGCTCCTCGCGGCGGAGGCACTGGCCGGCTTCGAAGAGGTCGATTCAGAATCGACGGCGAAACACAACGTCGTCCGCGCCATCGAGCGTGTCTCCGGGCGGCTGGGCAATACGCCCTCGATCTGCCGCAAGTGCTACATCCACCCGGCCGTGATCGACGCCTACCTCGACGGGGACACCGTCGCCACGATCCGACAGCGAGCCGATCGGGAGTTGAGCGGCAACCTGGCAAACCTGCCGCCCGAAGAAGCCGCCGTCCTCATGCTGCTGCACGAGCGGCTGGGCTGAGTCCATCGAGATCTCCCGCCCCTCCGTCATCCCTCGACTTCGCTCGGGATGACGATCGCTTTTATGCCGACTACAGCGAATTGCAGGAAGGTTGATACGGCCCCCCCAAGCGCATCACGTGTAGGGGCCGAATCCGGATGATCAACCGCGGATCAACGCACATGGCGAGACCGTAGTCTCGGGTCCTGTGCCCGAGACATGCCCATAACCATGAATGCGGAGCGGCATCACGACGACCCGCTATCGATCATCCGGATCCGGTATACGAGTCCGCCCCTACCGAATCGACCTTCTTGCAAAGAAGCTCTCACGTGGAGACGTACGAACCGGACGGCTACCGCTGATCCCGCAGCAATCGTCCCCACGCGGCAAGATTGGCGATCAGGTGCGACATCTGGTCCCGCGAGGTATGATCCGTCAGCTCCCCAAGCTGGTTGAACTTGTCCTCGGCGTAGGTGATCAGCACTTCCGGCTCCGGGATCACCACCGCACCCATCGATGCGAGGATCTGCCGCAGGTGCATTTGCGCCCGGATCGTGCCGGTCCGCCCCTTGCTCGCGCCGGCCAACCCCACGGGTTTGCCACGCAACACAGAGCGTCCCGCAGGGACCGATGCCCAGTCCAACGCGTTTTTCAACACCCCGGGCACGGAACCCGCGTACTCCGCCGTACAAATCAACACGGCATCAGCCCGGCCCAGCGCCCGGATGTAATCCTGCACCAGGGGGGCGTCCGCCGGACTGTAATCCGGGTTAAAAAACGGCAACGTGGTGATCGGCACCTCGATCAGGCGGGTATCCTCCGGCTGCAACAGCATCGCCGTTCGCAACAGGCCCCGGTTGAACGATTGCCGCCGGACACTCCCCACCAGCGCCGCAATCTCGATTCGGCCATGATCCACGGTATTTACTCTTCCCTCTTCTCCCCGACCGGATCGCCGCCAGCCCGGCACACGATCATCACGATGGTATCAGACGAGGCCATCCTGTCGACCGTGGCAACGAACCTGCATTGATCTGTCATCAGAACGCATCTCCGTTCACATTCGACGAACGAAGATGAAAAGTCGTGTGATGCATCAGGAGGAAACACAATCATGAGCGCGCAAATTCGTGAAGTCACCAAGCAGGCGAAGTCCGTCAAGAGCCTTCCCCACAAGACGAAGATCAATCTTGACGAGAAGACCCGCGCCGCATCGGTCGAGTTGCTCAATGCGCGACTGGCGGATGGCATCGACCTCGCCCTCGCCATCAAGCAGGCGCACTGGAACATGCGCGGCCCGAATTTCATCGCGGTCCACGAATTGATGGACCAGTTCCGCACCGAAATGGACGACGGCAACGATCTCATCGCTGAACGCGCGGCCCAACTGGGTGGCGCCGTCTTCGGCACGACCCAGACCGTTGCCGAGGCGACCACGGTCGAACCCTACCCGGTCGACATCTTCGCGCTGGAGGATCATCTCCAGGCCCTCATCGACCGCTTCGGCACCGTCGCCAACGCCATTCGCGAGGCGATCGACACGGCTGACGAGGCGGGCGATCAGGACACGACCGATATCTTCACCGAGGTTTCCCGCACTCTCGACAAGAACCTCTGGTTCCTCGAAAGCCACCTTCCGGTGAAGTAGCCCGAGGCAGGCAATTACGTTATCCCGGACACATAATCCGGGAAGTGTCTCTCAGCGGCAGCATAACGAACGATCCGACAGCAAGATACCCGGGAACAACGTTGTTCCCGGGTATCTTGCCGTCGGTAGTCCCTGCAGTGAATCGCACGACGATCGCACCGAATAGACAGACTGGCCCCACATAGGGTCGGTCTGCCTTCAAGGACGTGGGGGTGTACCATGGGGATTCTGGACGAAACAAAGCAGGGAACAACGGCACAAAGCTCCCTGCTTATGGAAGGAGTGGCACCATGATCCCCGTCCTGCGTACCACCGTATTCATTCTCTCCCTGATAGCCAGCATGGCCGGAACAAATGCGCTCGCATCACAGCAGACGCCCGCCGCAACTCCAACGGAAGGAGAAGAATGGTGGACCGCCTGGTCATCATGTGACATTACCCCTGTGCAGAGCGCACCTGACCAGGACAGCCGTCCGGCCCCAACAGACCCGGCGCCAATCCCATTCCTTCCCTGGCTGAACGCCGAGACAACCAACGACTCCGAAGCGGCGGTCGTCGTGTCCCTCTTCAGCGGCAATCGACCACTTCCTGTCAATGGCACCTATAACAATGGCGCGAATGCCAAATGGCTCTGGATCCTGAGCGACGATCTGGACGATCTCCATATCCGCGCGACCAATGAAAACGGCACGACAATCGACGTCGACGATCTCGGTCGCGTGCTCTCCAGCTCAACCGGAGGCAACGAATGGCCATCGACTATCGATCTCCCGGAACCCGGCTGCTGGACATTCGCCATCTCCGCCACAACATCCGACGGATCCGCGTACGAGGGGCGTATCGTCTTCCCGGCTGTGCCATAGCCTGCGGCGTAAAGAGAGAGGCTCAGGCTCGCGGTCTCAAACACCCTGTCATCCCGAGCGGGACCTGTCCTGAGCGCAGCGAATCCTCGTCTCGGGTTCTGTGCCCGAGAACTGCCCATAGAGGTAGCACCGACCCGGAGTGGTCGGTGGGGGACGGCGATGAGCCGTTTTACCACGACACCGGGCACTGCGGCCCGGTGCTACCTGAGTGGTCGGTGGGTGGATCAGGGGATGGTCGGTCGTTGCGAGCACACCGGGCGTTGCGGCCCGGTGCTACCTGAGAAGAGCGGTCTGGTCGCACCGACCCAACGTGCAGCGCGTGGCAGTTCCCGATACCCCGCGATCACTGCAGCCTGATACCGAATCCGGATGACACGCGCGGATTCCCGCCAATGAGACGAAGGGCGAGCCGAGTCAGCCCGCCCTCGGTGCGTGTCAGCGACGACTACGCCTGCAGCATGCCTCGCAGCACCGCCGGCAGGATGCCGCCGTTGCGCAGGTAGCTGACGTCCACCTTGCTGTCGACCCGGGCGATCGTCCCGAACTCGAACGACGAGCCGTCGGGCCGCGTGGCCGTCACCGTCAACGTCGCCTTCGGAGCCAATTGGGCATCGAGGTTGGCGATCGAGAAGGTCTCTTCGCCGGTGATTCCCAACGATTCAGCCGACTCGCCCGGCTTGAACTGGAGCGGCAACACGCCCATCCCGACCAGGTTCGACCGGTGGATGCGCTCGTAGCTCTCCGCGATCACCGCGCGTGCGCCGAGCAGCAGCGTGCCCTTCGCTGCCCAGTCACGCGACGAACCCGTCCCGTACTCCTTGCCAGCAATCACGATCAAGGGCGTTCCGGTCTCGTGATACTTTTCAGACGCCTCGAAGATCGTCATCTCCTCACCACCCGGCAGGTAGCGTGTCCAGTTCCCCTCTTTCTCCGGCGTCAGCTTGTTGCGCAGGCGGATGTTCGCGAATGTGCCGCGGATCATCACCTCGTGATTCCCGCGCCGCGAGCCGTAGGAGTTGAACTGGAATGGCTTGACCCCGTGTTGCTGGAGATATTCAGCAGCCGGGCTGTTCCGCGCGATCGATCCGGCCGGCGAAATGTGGTCGGTCGTCACTGAATCGCTGAGGTAGGCCAGCACGCGGGCATCGGCGATATCCGGCACCGGTTGCGGCTCCGGCGTCATGTCCTCGAAGAAGTTCGGCTCGCGAACGTAGGTGGAATCCGGATCCCACTCGAAGAGATCGCCCGTCGGCACCGGCAGCGTCTGCCAGCGCTCGTCACCGGCGAAGACGGTGCTGTACTCCTCGCGGAACATCTCCGGCAGCACAGCCTCGCCCATCGCCTGCGCGACCTCTTCCTCGGTCGGCCAGATATCCCGCAGGTAGACCGGATCACCATTCGGGTCATGTCCGAGGGGATCGGCCGTCAGGTCAATATCCACCGATCCCGCCAACGCATACGCGACCACCAGCGGCGGGGACGCAAGGAACGATGCGCGCACCTGCGGGTGGATGCGCCCCTCGAAGTTCCGGTTCCCCGAAAGCACCGAGGCGACGATCAGGTCCTTTTCGTCGACGATCTTCGCCACCGGCTCCGGCAGCGGGCCGGAGTTGCCGATGCACGTCGTGCAGCCATAGCCAACCGTCTGGAACCCGAGCGCGCTCAGGTACGGCACCAATCCAGCCTGCTCCAGGTAGCGGGTCACCACCTGCGAGCCCGGCGCCAGGCTCGTCTTCACGTACGGCTGCACATCCAGCCCCCGCTCGACGGCCTTCTTCGCCAGCAGACCGGCCCCCAGCATCACCGACGGGTTCGACGTATTCGTGCACGAGGTGATCGCGGCGATCGCGACCGCACCGTGGTGAAGCGGCGCTTCGACGCCGTCGATCTCGACATCCACTTCGCCGATCCGGCTGAACTTCACCGGCGCGAGCTTCGGTTCGGCCGCAACATCGTCCGGCGAAGGCGCATCGTGGTCGATACCGTCGCCACCGCTCATCGATGATGGTGGATCGCTTGCCGGGAACGACTCGGCAACTTCCTCGTCGTATTCGGTCTTCTCACGCTTGTCGAACATGCGCTCGCTGAACGAATCGCGGAAGACTTGCTGGACATTCCCCAGCGAAATCCGGTCCTGCGGGCGGCGAGGACCGGCCAACGAGGGCTCGACGGTGCTGAGATCCAGCTCCAGCGTCTCGTTGAACTCCGGATCGGGTGTGTCATCCGCCCGGAACAGCCCCTGCTCCTTGCAATACCGCTCGACCAGATCGATCTGGTCGTCCGTGCGCCCCGTGAGCCGCATGTAGTTCAGTGTCTCGTCGTCGACCGGGAAGAACCCGGCCGTCGCGCCGTATTCCGGCGACATGTTGCCGATGGTGGCACGGTCCGCCAGGTTCAGGTTGCTCAGACCGTGCCCGTAATACTCGACGAAGCGGCCAACGACGCCATGCTGTCGCAGCATCTCCGTCACCGTCAGCACGAGGTCGGTCGCGGTCGTCCCGGGCTGGAGCTCGCCAGTGAACTTGAAGCCGACGACCTCCGGGTTGAGCTGGTACAAGGGCTGACCGAGCATGACCGCCTCGGCCTCGATTCCACCGACGCCCCAACCGAGGACGCCGAGCCCGTTGATCATCGTCGTGTGGCTGTCGGTCCCGACCAGGGTATCCGGGAAGGCGACGACCTCATCCCCGACGGTACGCATTCCCACGACCGAAGCAAGATATTCGAGGTTGACCTGATGGACGATACCGGTTCCCGGCGGCACCACGCGGAAATTCTGGAACGCGTTCTGGCCCCAGCGCAGCAACGCGTATCGCTCGTGGTTTCGCTTGTATTCCATATCGACGTTGTTGGCGAACGCCAGCGTCGTCCCGAACTTGTCGACCTGCACCGAGTGGTCGATCACCAGATCGACGGGGACCAGCGGGTTGATCTTGCGGACATCCCCGCCCAGCTTGTCCATCGCCGAGCGCATGGCCGCAAGGTCGACCACGCAGGGCACACCGGTGAAGTCCTGGAGAACGACGCGCGAGGGCAGGAAGGGAATCTCGAAATCATCCGGCGCAGAGTCCGCCGTCGGCTGCCATTTTGCCAGTCCCTCGACCTGCTCCCGCGTCGTGAAATCGCCACCCGCGTTCCGAAGGACGTTCTCCAGCAGGATGCGAACGGTAAACGGCAGCCGATCGAGTGAATCGAGCAGGCCGTCCTCGACCAGCTTCGCCAGCCTGTAATACGAAACGGTCGTCCCCTGCCCGGTACTCAATGACGCGCGCGCGCCAAAGGGGTCGACCCTGGTCTCTGTTGTGGAATCCATTGAGAATGTCCTTTCCGCCTCGACGTGACGCGACGATACCAGCGCCGCCGCGTCGCCACGGGCGCTCCGCATATCCCGGCAAGCGCATCCCGGAGGCCACCTGTCCGGCACACGCGATTAACCCGTCATTACTCATCTATTCTACGGCAAGTTCGGTTCCTGAGAACCATTCGCGGAAAGGGACACGTCCGTCATTCACCGTTGGACGGAGCTTCGTGGTGTAATTTTCACGTCGCCGAAAACCCGATCCGGGCCCGATCGCTGAGGAGAAAAAGAGGGGCATCGCGCATCAGCGGCATCAGCGTATCCCGCATCGCACCAGCGTCGATCAAGGTCGATGACGAAGCGCCGATCGGGAGGCTGCGCGCGGCATCATGCCGTTCGAGAATCGGCTGCACTTTCCGGAAGTCCCGCTCCCAACCCCACAGATGCAATCGGTTCGCCACTTCGTGCCGGCCCCCCTGCGCGTCGATCGCGAAGCCAATCGTGATGTCCGGCTGCAGGTGATAGGGCACATCGGCCAGCTCCTCCATGGCGTGCAGCGACGTATTCGACTCCTGCGTTACGCCACCCAACAGAAGGATCTTCCCGCCCCGCTCCATCAGCCGGACATACGGGCTGCCGGGGCCACATGGTGTCGTCACCCGCTCGTGCCCAGCGGTGTATTCGCCTGCACGAGCCCCGATCGCGGTCACCGAGTGGGTGGGGTGCAGGCTCCGCACAGCGCCGGGACACGCCAATGCAATCTGAGGAATGCGCCCCGTCCAGCACGACGAGGTCCGCACGTCCATCACCGGCGGGTGTTCCGGTCCGTCGCGCTCGGTCCCGGTCAGCGTCGGGAAGAGCACGGTCCCGCCGGGCGAGACAGTATCGAGCAACGCGCCGATCACCGCCTCAGCACCGCCTTCCACCCAACCGAGCCGGCTCATGGCGGAATGCACCAGCACGACGTCCCCGGCGCCCAACCCAAGATGTCGTAGCCCGACGGCGATCTCCTCCCGTGAAATACCGAAACGCTGATCATCCGGCATCTATTTCAGTCCCGTCAGCGAGATACCTTCGATCAATTGCTTCTGCGTGACGATGAAGACGATCACCAGCGGGATACTGAAGATCGCGCAGGCGGCCATCAACGGCCCCCACTCAATACCGTGCTGGGAGAAAAATGCGTACAACCCGATCGACAATGTGTACATGTCCGGATCGCTCAGGTAGATCAACGGGTTCAGGAAATCGACCCACGCCCAGACGAAGGCGAACAACCCGACCGTCGCCAACGCGGCCCGCGCCATCGGCATGACGATCTGGAAATAGATTCGCAGCTCGTTGGCGCCGTCGATCCGGGCGGCATCCAGCAGGTCGTTCGGGATCGCCCGGAAAAACTGCCGCAACATGAAGATGAAAAACGCATTCCCCAGGAACGCCGGCACAATCAGCGGCACGTACGTCCCCATGAACGGCGTCGAGTTCCACATGATGAACACGGGAACCATTGTTACCTGCGGCGGCAGCATCATCGTCGCCAGAATCAGCAGGAACATGGCGTCCCGGCCCCGCCATTTCAGCTTGGCCAGCGAGTAGGCGACAAACGGGCTGGAAAACAGCGTTCCGGCGACCGAGAGCACGGCGATCAGCGTCGTATTTCCCAGGTATCGCCAGAACGGCATCACCTCGAAAACGCGCCGGTAGTTATCGAGCGTCCAGACATCGCTCCAGATTCGGGGTGGCAGCGAAAAGACCTTCTCCTCCGGTTTGAACGACGTGCTGACCAGGATCAGGAACGGGAAGATGAAGAGCAGCACGATGAGCAGCGGGGCAAGCTCCTGATACACCCTGCCGGCGCGACGCTTCCAGATACCGGCCCGCCGCACCGGCTCCCGCCGCGGAGCAGCAACGGTCGATTCTGGCTGGAGCCCTTCGCTTTTACGTGCAGTGACGCCCACGCGCTAGTCTCCTTCGTAATAGACCCACTTCTTCGCGAACAGCAGGATCGCGCCGGTCACCACCAGCGATGCCATGAACAGCATCCACGCCAGTGCTGAGGCGTAGCCCATATCCAGATACACGAATGCGTTGTGGAAGATGTACATGCCGAACATCAGCAAGGAGTCTTCCGGTCCGCCCGATGCGGCATTGAGACGCTCCTGAGAGAAGAGATACGCCTGAGTAAAATACTGGAGGGAGCCCAGCACGCCGATCACCAACTGGAAGAGCGTTACGGGGGAAATCGCTGGCCAGGTGATGTTCCAGAACCGGCTCCAGACTCCCGCGCCGTCGATCTCCGCCGCCTCGTAATACGCACGAGGGACCTCCTTGAGGGCGGCGAGGAAGATGATCGTTGTCCCGCCGACCACCCACAGCCCGATGATCAGCAACGCCGGTTTCGTCCACGGCGCGTCTTCCGTCCACAGCGGCTCGGGCAATCCCAGCCTGCCGAGCACCGCGTTCAGGTACCCGTACTGCGCGTTCAGAATCCACCGCCAGAGGTAGGTCGCCGCCACGATCGGCACGACGGTCGGCAGGTAGACGATCGCCCGGTAGAGCGGTTGCAAACGGGATTCGGTATTGAGTGCAAGGGCGCAGATCAGCGCGAACCCGAGCCCCAACGGCACGCCGAACACCGTCATGTACAGCGTGTTGAACATGCTCTTGTAGAACTTGTCGTCCGCGAACATCGTCCGATAGTTCTCGAGCCCGATCCATTCCGGAGGACCGAACAGGTTGTAGCTGGTGAAGCTGTAATAGGCGGATGCCAGGATCGGATAGAGCTGGAAGATCAGGAACCCAACGATCCACGGGAGCGCGAACAGCACTCCCATGGCAATCGCCCTGAGCTCCTTCCTCCGGTTCGTTCGCGGTCGCGCCTGAGCGTGCGTGGACACGGGCCGAACGCCCTCCTCCCCTACTTGGCTGCGATCTTGAGCGCTTTCTCCTGCAGCGCATCAAGGGCTTCCTTGGGCTCCTGCTTCAGGTTCGTTATTTGCTCGACCGTGGAGGTAATCTCCGTTGCGTACTCCTGCCGCCACGCCGTCTGCGGCATGAACTTCAGGTTCGGGCTCTTGAGGGATTCCAGCCAGTAGTTCATACCGGGAATCTCGGCGTAGGCATCGTCGTCCAGCAACGACGTGCGCGCCGGCAGGTTCGCGAGCGCGAGCGTGAAGTCCCGCATCGGATCCGGCGACACCAAATAGTCCATGAACGTCCACGAGGCTTCGGCGTTACTGGTGTTGGCAGGGATGAAGAACATCGACGCCGACAACGCGGCGGTCTGTTCCAGCTCGGGTTTGGCTTCCGGCACCGGGACGTAGGTCACGCCCCAGTTGAGCTCCTCCGCGTATTGCTGGATGAACATCGCCTGCCACTCACCGTCCATCACCATCGCGACCTTGCCGGTGTAGAACGGATTCTGCGGCGAGGCATACTCGCCGAAACCAGACTGGAAGCGCTTGATCTCATCGACGCCGTATTTCTTGAGCACGTTGTCCACCCAGAACGACAGCGCCTCGACATTCCCCTCGGCGTTCGCGGTTGGCTGGAGGTTCTCATCGATCCACTGGCCACCGAAGCTGTAGGAGAAGCTGACGAAATCGGGCGCGTTCAACCCAAGCTGGGTGATCTTCCCGTCGTCACCCACCTTCGTCAGCTTGTCGATGGCGTCCTTCAGTTCCTCGATCGTCTGTGGCGGCTCGACACCGGCTTCGGAAAGCAGGTCCTTGTTGTACATCAGCATGACCGTATGCACGGCTACAGGCATCGCATAGATCTGGTCGTCGAATTTCATCATGTTGAGGATTTCAGGGACGAAGTCCGACGTGTCGTACGATGCACCGGCGATCAGGTCGTCCAGCGGCATGATCGCCCCGGCCCCGGCCCATCCGCCCACATAGGTATCCCACGAGTCCGAGATATCGAAGCCCTTCTTCGCCGCCATCATCGCGATCTGGCGCTGGACATCGGGGTTCGCAACCCCCTTGACCTCGATCTCGTCCTGGCTGGCATTGAAGTCGTCCACGATCTTCTGCATCGCGTCGCCTTCGGGTCCGGTCCAGAGGTAGGGAAAGTTGAGGGTCGTCTTGTCTGCGGCGAACGCTTGACCGCTCTGCAGGGCAAACGCCATTGCCGGCAACGACACAGCACTTCCAGCGACGAAACGACGACGGGAAACGCGCATGGCTCAACTCCTTCGACGTCATGGACGAGGGTCGCCCCGCCCACAGGTTTTGGAAGAACAAGTTTCAGACATATGCTCACTATAGAAGCATTCGCCCCTGCGTCAAGAGAGGTCGAGGAGGATAATTCCCTGAAACCCGATATGTTGACACGCGCGACTGGCACACCCATCATGCCAGAATGACGTCTTTTCTTTGCGGGAAGAACAGTGAGGAGCTTATGACCCTGAATCTCGGTCTCGTCGGCGTCAATACCTCGCATGCGGACGCTTTTTCGCGCATCTTCAACGGCGACGCGGAGACGCCTGCCATCGTCGAGGCCGCCCGCATCACGCACATCTGGGGCGGCGATCCGGAACGCGTCCAGGAACTCTGTGCGGCGCACCGGATCGCGAACGCTGTCGACGATCCCGCCGCGATGATCGGCCACATCGATGGTGCGCTGATCGTCGACGATACCGGCGGCGGAGCCTCCCATGCCGATCTCGCGAAACCATTCATCGAGGCCGGCGTCCCCCTCTTCATCGACAAGCCGATGACGACCAACTACGCCGACGCAGTCGCGCTCTTCGATCTGGCGGAGCAGCACAACACGCCGATCATGAGCTGCTCGGCGCTGCGCTTTCCGGTCGAGCTCGACCGCGACGCTGTCGCCGCCTGTGGCACCCTCAGCTCCATCGTCGCCGTCGGCCCGGAGGAGTGGTTCTACTACGGCGTCCACGTCGTCGAACTGCTCGGTGCGGTCACCACCGATCGGCCGACATCCGTCCATCGCTATGCGCTCGACAAAAAGGACATCGCAGTCGTCGAGTACGACACCGACCTCGTCGCCGTTGTCGAGACATTGCGCGATGCCGGTTACCTCTTCCACTGCGCCATCTTCGGCGAGCAGGGGCATACATCGTTCGATGTCAACGATGCGATGGGCTTCTACAGCAACGAGATGCGCGAGTTCGCCAAAATGATCGAAACGAGGCAGATGCCACTCAGGCGCGAGCAAACGCTGGATGTGATGGCGATCCTTCACGCGGGGAACCGCTCGGCGGAGCTCGGACGTCGTGTCCTCATCTCCGAGATCACGGGAGCATAGAACGATGGCAGAGCAGTCCCTCCCCCGCGTCGGCGTTATTGGCCTCGGTGCGATCGGCCGCACCCACATCGCGACATGGCGAAACAACGGCATCACGCCGGTTGCCTTCGCGGATGCCGTGCCGGCCGCGCTGGAGGCGGTGGTCGCAGAGTTCGGCGGCGAGGCCTACAACGATGGCGTCGAGCTGATCCGAAGCGGCACGATCGACATCGTCAGTATCTGCACGCCGCCCCTCTTCCACCGCGATCTCGCGATCGCCGCAGCAGAGGCCGGGGTCGCCGTCCTCTGCGAGAAGCCCCTTGCGCGAACGTTGAAGGATGCGCTGGACATCGTCGACGCCGTCGAATCATCCGGCACGCTCTTCACGGTCGGGTTCTGCCACCGCTTCGAACCGGCGATCGAGCATATCAATGGGATGATCGGGAACGGAGACCTCGGCACGATCATGACGATTCGCAACCGGTTTGCCGGACACATGGCGAACGCAGAAAAGACCTGGTTCGCGAACGAGGCGATCTCCGGCGGCGGCTCGCTCGCCGACACCAGCATCCACTCGATCGATCTCTTCCGGCATCTCGCCGGCGAGCCCGAAGCGGTCCAGGCGCTGGTGAGCACGCAGGCAAGCGATCTCGGTCCGCGGCTGGATGTCGAGGACACAGGGATCATCACCCTTCGCACCGCCAGCGGGACGCTCGGCGTGCTCGAATCGAGCTGGCGAACCCCGCCCGGCGAATGGACCGTGACGATCTACGGCACCGATGGCGAAGCGACGTTCGACTACGCAACCGGAAGGCTTCAGGTGAAGCGGAGCGACGGCGCGGTGGAGGACGTCGAGCTCCCGAATGAAAGCCGGTTCGACCGCGAATTCGCGCATTTCATCGACTGCTGGCGCGGCGACGCAACGCCTCGCGTCACTGTCCTCGACGGCCTCGCCGCCAACCGGATCCTGGATGAGGCGTACCGAAGCGCCAAGTAGGAGGCGGGCCCTGTCTAAAACGGAGCGTGGGATCGGCCCGATCGTCCAAAGGGCGACAACCAACAGCATCGTATTGAAAAAACATCTCCATACCACACATCTCCGTCAGCCCGAACCCGTGAGATGACGCAGTCGCCGAACGGTGCCGGGGGACCTTAAGCGAATTGCAGGAAGGTTGACACAACTCAAGCGCGTCACGTGTAGGGGCGGACTCTTATGTCCGCCCGTTGGGCGCGGCACTGGGCGGACATAAGAGTCCGCCCCTACACGATTGCTCTATCAAATCGCGATGATAGCTGGCAGCCAAGACCCCTCGACTTCGCTTGGGATGACGGAGAGGGGCATCTGGCGCAAAGTTGGGGTAATGCGTGGGGCGAGTGACATGGCGCGCCGCTCCGCGACGCGTCTCGGGCACAGGACCCGAGACGACGATCACGTGCGCTGATCCGCAATTGATCATCCGGATTCGGTATTACTCGTAACATGCGCAATCGGGAGACCTGTCGTCTCTATCGCAGACGATCCTCCGGAGCAGCAAGCGGCCTATTCCGCGAATGTCGTGCGAGCGTCGCCAGTGATGGTCGTCCCAACCTGCTCGCGCCTGCACGCGGCAAGCATCATCCCGGATCGCGTTGCGTTCACGACGTGGATCGGCAACCCGTGGTCCTGCGCCAGGATAAATGCCGACTGATCCATCACGGCAAGTCCCTGCTCCAGCACGGTCTCGTAGGAAACGGTGCGGAACAGCTTCGCCGACGCATCCCTGTTCGGATCCGCCGTGTAGACACCCTCCGTCCCTTGTTTCGCCGCAACAATGGCCTCGGCCCGAATCTCCAGCGCCCTCTGCACCGAGGGATAATCCGTGGTGACGAATGGCTGCCCGATACCTCCGGCGAAGACGACGATATAGCCCTTCTCCAGATGCTTGATCGCCCGCAGGCGAATGTACGGCTCCGCGACGCTCTGCACCGGAATCGCCGACATCACCCGCACCTCGGCATCGCTCCGTGCCGAGAGGGCGCCCCGGAGGATCAAGCTGTTCACAATCGTCGCCATCATGCCGATATTGTCGGCCTCGACCCGCTCGATACCCCAATGCTCGGCGACCCGGCCACGGAATATATTCCCGCCACCGACCATGACAGCGACCTGGAGCCCTGCCTCATGCAGGGAGAGAATCTCGTCAGCGAGACGCTCGACGGCATCGGATTCGATCCCGAACTCCGTGTCTCCGGCGAACGCGCCGCCGCTCAGCTTAATCAGCACCCGTGAATACGTTTCCATAATGCCCGCCTCTCATCGACAAGAAAAAAGCCCCGGAAAATTCCGGGGCTCATACCTACTTGGCAATCGCGATTCGCTTGAAGCGTTTCTTCCCGGCGCGGATCAGGATCGCATCCCGTTCGCCGATCACATCCGAGAACGGCACATCGACATCGGAGACACTCTCCTCGTCGACCTTCAAGCCGCCCTGCTGCGCCAATCTCCTCGCCTCGCCACGTCCCTTCGCCAGCTCGGCGGCAACGAAGACATCCGCCAGCGTCATTCCGTCCAGATTGGCCCGCGCGATCTCCGTCGTCGGCAGGTTCTCATCATCGGCCGACACGCTCGCCTGTCCGGAAAAGAGCGCCTTCGTCGCAGCTTCGGCCTTCTCCGCCTCCTCGACTCCGTGCGCCATCGCCGTCGCCTCGAACGCGAGCACACGCTTGGCCTCTCGCAGCGCCTCGCCCTCGACGGCGACCAGCCCGGCGATCTCCTCGTTGCGGATAAACGTGAACCGCTTCAGGTAGGTCTCGACCAGCGTGTCGTCCGTGTTCATCCAGTACTGGTAGTAGTCGTACGGCGAGAACATATCCTGATTGAGCCAGACTCTCAACCCGGTGCCGGTCTTGCCCATCTTCTCGCCGGTCGGCGTGGTGATCAGCGGTTGCACGAGCGCATACGCCTTGCCGCCGTCAACGCGACGGATCAGATCCACCCCGCCGAGGATGTTCGACCACTGGTCGGATCCCCCCATCTGTAACAGGCAGCCCTGGGTCCGGTACAAGTGCAGGAAGTCGTAGCCCTGCACGAGCCGGTAATTGAATTCGACAAAGTTCAACCCGCCGGTCTCATACATCTGTTTGTATGTCTCGGTCGCCAGCATCTC
>Ga0180220_1000490_pt1 | contig 43014 bp, 33 predicted proteins | sample eDN5th37CBELigBY_FD_151335 | JGI IMG/M metagenome (GOLD analysis project Ga0180220, IMG submission 151335) | Enriched backyard soil microbial communities from Emeryville, California, USA - eDNA 5th pass 37_C BE-Lig BY (version 2) (version 2) | ecosystem: Environmental > Terrestrial > Soil >... | reverse complement strand
CGCGTTTTCGACGGCGCCTTGGATCGGGTGATGGTCGCCTTGCTCGATTCCAAGCCCCCGACCCCCGAAGACCTTGACCGGTTGCGCGCCATGATCGACGAAGCGCGGCTGCGCGCGCCGGCCGCCGACGACTCCGAGGCCACGCCCGAAGAGGCCTGAAACGACCGCGACCAGCCCCCTCCGAGCCCACCCGGTCCGGCCCGGACCAACCCGAGGACCCGGCGAGCCCGTCGAAAACGACGGCGCTCCCCTGGTCCTTTTTAATTTTCGCATAGAATAAATCGGCGCGGTCTGCGTCGATTGGTCGCTGAGACCATGGTGGGAATTTCGCGGATTGGGACGGGGCGAGGGCCCGCAATGTGGCACGCGCTGGATCGCTTGAGCCGGATCTTGATCGACGCGGGAGTCGCCAACGCGATCCTCCTGAGCTTGGTCGTCGCGATGGTGGTCCTCACGCGACAGCCGGCCAGGCGGATCGTCTTGATCCGAACGGGATTTTACGCGGCCCTGCTGATGCTTCCCTTGGTCGCGCTGGAGGTCTTGCCGCGCGTCCATCCCATCGACTGGATGTTCCGCGTGGGTTTGGCGCCCCCGCTGGCGTCGGAGGCCCCCTCGCACATCGCCCCCCCCATCGCGCTTGAGGGAGCCGAGAATCACGCGGGGCCGCGCCGTTCGATCCACTCGGATTTGGAGTGGCCCGTCGGCGGCCGTCTCGTCCGCGCGTTGACCCTGATTCACATCGGCGGCGCGACGATCGGGCTGGCCTGGATCGGCCTTGGGCTCTGGGGCTTTCAGCGCCTGCTCGGCCGTTCGACCGAGCCCCGCGCCGAAACCCGCCAGGTCTTCGACGAGTTGCTCCTGAACCTGAATCATCTTCGGTCGCGGCCCGATCTGCGCGTCTCGCGACAGCTTCGCGGGCCGGTGCTTGGCGGGATCATCCGGCCCACCATCATCATCCCCGAGATTCTCGAAGAGGCGGCCGTGGATCGCGACGCGCTGCGCCCGGCTCTGCTTCACGAGCTGGCGCACGCCGATCGGGGCGATGTCTGGTTCGGCTCGCTGGCGGGACTGGTCCAAGCCCTTTGGTTCTTTCTCCCCCATCCCTGGTGGTTGCGCTCGCAACTTCGGATCGACCAAGAGTTTCTGGCCGATCGCGCCGCGGCCGGTCCACCGGGCCAATCGACCACCTACGCTCGATGGCTCGTCGGCCTCTCCGGGACTCGAGCCGAGAATCCCGCGCGGTTTTCGGATTTCGGCGTCGAGCCGGAGGTGAAGAGCGCCGAGCCGTGGAGGGAGGGAGAGTTCCGTTCTCCACTGCTCCAACGGGTCGCGATGCTGCTGCATTGCCCCTTCATCATCGAGAGTCGTCCGCCCCGTTGGTACGCGACGATCGCGCCGGCGCTTTTGGCGAGCCTGGCGATCTTTTTGTCGTCGCTTCGGATCCTCGCGCCGGTCGATCCCTCGGCCCTGCAAAATCAAGGGCCGCCCCCCGATTCCATGGCGCGGAGCTTCCAGATCCCCCGGTTCACGATCGTCCCCAGCCAGCAGCGCTCCAACGGCCGCGGAGACCCCTACGTCCTCCCCTTCGCCCTTCCGCCGACGTTCCATCTCCAGGCCGATATCCACGCCACCCCCTCGGCCCTGGCCCAGATTCGCATCTCGCGCTATCCGCTCACGGCCGAAACGTCTCCGGCCGCCCCCGACGCCGAAGAGACGGCCTCCTGGCGCGCCTTCTCGATCCATCGCGACCACGAAGGAGTCACCCTGACGATCGACGGTCATCCGTTCCCGGTCGAGGCCGACGCCGAGACCTCTCCGGAGTGGCTCACCATCACGCCCGCCGAAGACCAAACCGCCACGCTCCGCAACCTTGTCGTCACCTGGTGACCCAACCGACCGGCGAGTCGACCGACCGCCATTTCGGCGCCCTCCGCCGAAAACGTCGGCGGACAATCGTCCGTCTTTGCCAAAATGGCGCCCGGCGATTTGGGCCGAGAGCGAGCGCGGTCGAGGGGCGACCTGAATCCTCGCGTCGTAATTCACGGGATTACAAAGACTTGCGCCAGGATTTCGAGAAATCTTTTCGCCCGCCGGCCATTCTGGCACACTCTCTGCTTTGCGATCCAAGAGAGTTATCGAGACTGACTTTCGGAGAGCATTGCCATGCCGGGTTCGAACTGGCGGGGGGGATGGGATCCCTTCGAGGAGCTTCAGCGCGAGATGGGGCGGCTTTTTCAGTCGTTTGATTCGTTTCCCTCACCGCGCCAAGTTCGGCTGTTTCCTCCGGTCAATCTGTATGTGGCCGGCGATGAGTATATTTTGGCCGCCCAATTGCCCGGGCTCGCCCCGGACGAGGTTGAGCTGACGGTCACCCACGAGAGCTTGACGCTTCGAGGCGAGCGGAAGCGAGCCGAGGGAATCAAGGACGACGCGTACCGGCGCCAAGAGCGGATCATGGGGCGCTGGAGTCGGACCGTCAATTTGCCGGATCGGATCGACGAGTCGCGCGCCACGGCCCACTTCTCCAACGGTGTTTTGACGGTGCGCCTCCCCAGGGCCGAGAGCGCGAAGCCCCGGCACATCGTGGTTTCCTCGTCCAGCTGAACCGACCGCAACAGGAGTCCGAGTCATGAATGACGACCAATCCTCCATCCGCGTCTCCGTGGGCGCGTCCGGCCCTCGCGCCGGCGGCCCAGCCGCTTCGGCCGAATCGGGTCGGGCGGAGGGCCCGGCGTTCGCGCCTCCCATTGACATCCACGACAGCCCCGAAGGGTTGACGCTGGAGGCCGACCTCCCCGGCGCGACCGAGGAGGCGATGCTCGTCCAGCTTGAAGACAACGTCTTGAGCCTCAGCGCGCGGATCGGTTCGCCGGCTCCCGAAGACGCCCGGCTGATCCACCAGGAATATCACGTCGGCGAATACCAGCGCTCGTTCATTTTGAGCGACGAGGTCGATCGCGATCGCATCACCGCCGAACTGAAAAACGGCGTTCTCAAGGTGTTTCTCCCCCGGGCCGACCGAGCCAAGGCCCGCCGAATCGAGATCAAGTCCTGACTTCACCCAACGCGCGGAGGAAGACCGACCGCCGCGCGCCAGCGCCCAAGATCATCCACCGGAGCCTCAGCCGCCATGAGCCGACCAGAATCCGGGAGGCGCGAGGGAGCGATCCCATTCCAGCTCCTCCAGAACGAGTTTTTCCGACTGGTTGAAAACTACTTACAACCCTCGGCCCGGCCCAAGCCGCCTAATCAGGCGGGCGAGGCGGAGGCGGAACCTTGGATCCCGCCGCTTGACGTCTACGAGACGCCCGAGGAGACGCTCGTCCTGATCGAACTCCCCGGGGTCGATCCCGCTCGGGTTGAGCTATCCGTGGCCGGGAACCGTCTAACCGTCCGCGGAACCAAGCCGCCGGACGAGAGGCTCGAACCCTTTCTCCGAGCCCGCGAGCGGCGGTTCGGAGCCTTCGACGTCCAGGTGCCCTTGCCCAACACGGTCGATTTCGACGCCGCGCGGGCCGAGGCGCGCGACGGCGTCTTGACAATCCATCTCCCCAAACGCCAAGCCGAGGAGCCCCGGTCGATCCCCATTCGGACCTCATAAGCAAAGAGGCGAGGGCGCCGGGCTGGCGGCGTCAGAGTCTTGGGTCGACCGGCTCGCTCTCCAGGGCCAGGACGCCGAAGACGCATTCGTGAACCCGGCGCAGGGGCTCGCCGCGGACGAAACGCTCCAGTCCCTCCAGGCCGAGGGCGAACTCGCCGAGCGCCAGGGATCGCTTGCGGCCGAGCCCCCGCGACCGCAAGCGGGTTAGGTTCTCCTCGGTCAAGTACTCGGGTCCGTAAATGATCCGAAGGTATTCCCGTCCCCGGCACTTCACCGCGGGCTGGGCGAGTCCCCGGCCCCCCTTGTGGATGAACGAGAGGGGCTTGACCACCATCCCTTCGCCCCCGCGCCCGGTCAACTCCTCCCACCAGGCGACTCCCTCGGCTTGGCTCTCCGGGTCGGTCACGTCGACGACTCGGTGCGAGGTCGCCAGCAAGATTTCCGGATCGGCCCGGCAGACCTCGGCCAGCGTCTCCATGTGCCAAACGTGATCCTTGTCCGAGTGGACGCGGCCCTCGGTGGCGAGCAGGTGGAACGGAGCCAGCTTCAAGTCGGTCAGCGTCTCCACCGTCCAGCAGTACCGCCGATAGGCGTCGATGAAGAGGTTCACGTCCTTTTCGCGACGGCGGTACGAAGCTTCGGCCCGAAGGACCTTGTCACGCTCGTCGCCTTCGAGCCTTGCCGCGGCCCGCTCCAGAGCCGAGACCACTCGGGGAAGCGCCGTCGAGCCCGCCGAGCCGACCGCCGCGTACTGGGTCTTGAGCAGCTCGAGCGCCTTGGCCGACCAGGGCATTAGCTCGCAATCCAGGCACGCCCACGTCGTTTCCAACTTCCCCCAAACGTCGGCGGCGGTCAGGGCCGATCGGACGCGGTCGAGGAACCGCCGCTCCAGGTCGGCGTCGTTGAAGAACCTTCGCCCGGTTCGGGTGACGACCACGCCAAGCTCACCCGTCGCGACGCCGAACCGTTCGCGGGCCGCCTCCTCGTCGCGGCAGGCGATCACGACGGCGCGCGAGCCCATGTGCTTCTCTTCGCAAACGACTTTGGAGGCCCCTTGGCCGCGGTAGTACGCGAACGCCTCGGCCGGATGCTCCAGGAGCCCGGGTTCGGTGGTGGTCTCGCTGGGGGACATCGTGGGCGGAAGGTAAATCAACCATCGCGGATCGGCGGCGAACCGGCTCATGACCTCGAGCGCGGCGGCGGCGTTTTCCTCCCTGATGGTCACGTTGCCGCGCAGTCGAGTGGGCACAATCCGCTTGCCGATTACGTCCTTGGCGTCGAGCATCCGATCATGAGCCTGCTGGGCCGAGAGGGCGGGGGCCGCCGGCGCGACGGGGAGGAACGGACGGGCCGGCTCGCAATAGGTCCGAGCGGCGGGGACCGAGACGAATTCCTTTTCGGGATAGCGCAAAGCGGTCAGCTTGCCGCCGAAAACGCATCCGGTGTCGATGTTGACGGTTCGGTTCAGCCATTCGGGCTCGGGAACCGGCGTGTGACCGTAGACGACCATCGCCGAGCCTCGATACTCCCTCGCCCAGTCGTGGCGCACGGGAAGGCCGAATTCATCGGTCTCGCCGGTGGTCTCGCCGTAGAGGGCGAAGTCGCGGACCTTGGCCGAGCCTCGCCCTTGCATCGACTCCTTCATCCCGGCGTGCGCCACCACCAGCTTGCCATCGTCAAAGACGTAGTGGCTCACCAGACCGTCGAGGAACTGGGCCAGTTCGTTGCGGAACCGGATTCGCGTCCCTTCGGGAAGGGCGTCGATCTGGGCCAACGAATCGGCCAGCCCGTGCGTGATTTGGACGTTCCGGCCTTGGAGCTTCCGCATCAGCTTCACGTCGTGGTTGCCCGGAACACAAAGGGCCGAGCCGTGGACGACCATGTTCCGAACCAGTCGAACCACGTCGACGATCCGAGGCCCCCGGTCCACCAGGTCACCCACGAAGACCGCCCGGCGCCCCTCGGGATGCGCGAACGCCCGCCTTCCCCAGACGGAGTCGTCGTCGCCCTCCAGGATGATTTCCGAATACCCGAGTTTCCCGAGAAGCGCCTCCAACTCGTCGCAACAACCGTGAACGTCGCCGATGATGTCGAACGGCCCATGATCGCCCGTCCGGTCGTTCCAAAGCGGAACGCGCTCGATGGTCGCCGCCTCGACTTGTTCGGGAGTCTCCATCACATAGACCTGTCGGAAACCCTCCTTGCGCAGTCCTCGAATCGACCGCCGCAATTGCGACTTCTGATTGCGAACGACATGCTCTCCGAAATCCCGGTCGGGGCGCTCCCGGTTCCGTTCCCGGCAAACCCGCTCGGGCATGTCGAGCACGATCGCCACCGGCAAGCAGTGATAACGCCGGGCCAGTTCCACGAGCGGCCTTCGGGCTTCGGGCTGCACGTTGGTCGCGTCGACAACCGTCAGCCGCCCCAACGCCAACCGCTTCCCGGCGATGAAGTGGAGCGCCTCGAAGGCGTCTTTGGTGACGTTCTGGTCGTTCTCATCATCGCCGACCATGCCCCGAAAGGCGTCCGACGACAACACCTCGGTCGCCCGAAAATGTTTCCGCGCAAACGTGCTCTTGCCCGACCCGCTGGGACCAATCAGGACGACGAGGGAGAGCTTGGGGATGGTGATGCGCATCTGCTGAACCTAATTGGATTCGGCCCGTGGCGAATCGGCGGCCTCCGCGGCGAGTTCCCGAGTTCGCGGGTTGGAATCGAAACGACATTCCTCGATCAGCCATTCGGGCGCGACGCGCCGGCGATATAGGAGGCTGGCCGCCTGGAAACGGCACGTCTCGCAAAGCGTTGAGGCGTAGGCGACGATTCCCAATTGAGAACAGTCGGCGTCCGGGTTGGCGTCAAGAACCTGAATAACATCCATCAGAAGCGAGTGAAGCTTCCAGTCGTCGTCCGGGAACGTGATGGATTGCAGAATTCGTTGCTCGTCGCCCCGATGAAAATTGTTGGCGAAGAGGGCGACGACGGAGCCGCCCCGCGTCCCGCTCCCCAACTCGGCGAGGGCGTATTCCCGGATGGCTGGATGTTCAACTTTCTCCAATGCAAGGATCGCCAGGCGTCGTGCTTCATCGTCGCCACTCCGGCACAGTTCAAGAAGGCGGGCGTCGAAGCGAGGAGCGCCGCGCTTTGAGAACACCTCGAGCAGCTTGGCGAGGGTTGTCGGCTTCCGCGGCGTCCAAAGCGACTCGCAGACCGTTTCCAGGTCGGCCCCGTCGGCGAACATTCCCCACTGACGGAGACGCCAAAAGTTGAACCGATCATCATTCGATTCGACCGACGAAAGGATTTCCCCAGCGCTGATCGCTCGCGCTTTTTCCCTGATCGACGGACCTTCTTTCCGCTCGGCCTTCGCCTGCTTACATCGACGCCAATCTTCTCGGTACGCCTGGATGGCCTCGTCGTTCGCATCGACCAAGAGTTCGTTCACCCGTTCTTCGCCCAATCGTTCAATCGCGCTTTCAACAAGGAAATCGTCATCCCATTGCCATTCATGGTCGGCCAACGTCTTGCCTCGGGACCGAGCGACGAAGAGAAATCCCCTCTCACCGTCGAGATCGACGATCTCCGCCTGACCGAGCCAGGGATTGTCGGCGATGGGAGGCCGCTCAACAATCTCGTACAGCCGCGAGCGGAACGCGTCGTCCCCCTCCTCGGCGTAATGCTGGGCGAGTCCGCAAAGCTGCTCCGCGCTTTCGTCATCGGCCAGGTTGGACAAGGCTTGCAGGATCGGCGTCCGAAGGCGATCGCCAGCGCCGATCGCCTGAATCATTCGCCAGAGCCATTCCTCCCGCGAATGGTCGAGTTGTCGGTCGTAACGGAGGTCTCGCAGACACGCCTCCAGGAGCGGGACGTCGTCGAGTCGTCCCGCCATCGCCCATTGCATCGCGCGCCCAAGGCCCTTCCGCAAGGCGTCCCGCTGCTGGTCGAGCGTCGGCGATGACGACGGTGAGAAATCAATGTATCGCATGGACGGTTCCTTACGGGCGATTGACCACCTGACGGAAAGCGAATGCCCCACGCTGGACTCGCCGACTCGAACCAACATCCCCACGCGAGCCCCCGACGCCGATCGGGACAACGAGGGAGAGCTTGGGAATGTTGATCGTCATGGGTTTTCCGGGTTGAGCGAGCGTCGGCAGCGCGTCCAGGCGATCGCCAGGGGCCGCTGGAGTTGCTTGATCCAATTATCGGATAAGTCGGCGACGAGTTCCGGATGGCTCGCCGCCAGCGGAGCGCCGAACTCCTCCGATGCGGATCCCTTCACTCTTCCGGCGAGATCGGAACTTAAAAGCGCTCCGATGATCTTCGCCAAATCGGTCGATGGGGCGAGCAGGGACACCGTGAGAACCAGATCGGACGCGAAACATATGAGCGTCGAGTCATCGAAAAAAAGATTGTGGATCAAGTGGGGATTGCCCACCAGAGCCTCGCCGAACTCGACCCAGCGATGGGCCGGGCCGTCCTGAGGAGGTCGCCTTCGAGGATGAACCACTCCCATGCCTCGTTCGCCTCGCGGGTGGCCCGGGCCCGCCATCGCGCGATCCGATCCGGCTCGAAAAAAGCCGCCAAAGCGGCCGGCGTTAGGCAAGCGAGCGCCCGCCAATCGTCGCCGTTGGCCGGTTCGATGGACGCGGCGACCGAGCGCGCGGCGATCCAGTCGCCAAGGCGGGCTCGCGTCTCGGCGTTGGGGCAATCATCGAACGGATCGGGGGCGAACCACTCCCGGGCGAGGTCCGGGAATTCCCGGCGGTGGCGATACACGGCCATGATCGCCTCGTCCACGTCGTTTTCGCCGTGATCTCGGGCGAGGCGGAGCGCGGCCAGCCAGGCTTCCTTGTCGCCCGTCCGGCCCAGATCCAGGCGGATCAATTCCGCCCGGGACTCGGTGAAGTCCGGCTCTCGGAAGCGTTCCGCGACTCCAAGCCAATCCTCCGACGCGGCCCAAGTATCGGAAGCGGCGTCCCATTGGAGCGGATCGAAATAGGCGTTGAGAATATCCCGCTCTTGGAAGTAAGCGTCGATGATCGCGCGGGCCTCCCGATCAAGGCGGGCGACATCCTGATTCGTAAGCGATGAAAGTGGAACGGACGACGGCGGGGGTGGCCGGAGGACGGTCGTGGACGGCTCCGGCAATCGCGAGGGCGGCTCCGCGGGCAAGGCCCCGGCGACGGCGTCGGCCAGGTCGGGATGATCCGCCAGCAGCTCCCGGACGGCCTCGCTCGCCGAGCCTCGCCGAAGCGCGGCGGTTAGCCCCGCGCCGAGGTCGATTTCGGCCTCGCGATAACGACGGCCGAAGTGGAGCGTCGACCGCTCGTCCTGAACCCGAAAATCGAGTTTGGGGAGGGTTTCCCGGAGCGCGGTGATGATGCGGGCTCGGTCGGCTTCGATCCGCCGGAACTCCCCGGCCAAGGCGTCGCCCGCCGCGTCCGAGCCGTCGCGGCGGACCCGCGCCGCGAGGTCGCGCGACCGCGGGTCGATCTTGTAGGAATCCAGGCCGTCGGCGAACTCAACCTCCAACGCGTTGGCCAGCAACTCGAACGAGGCCCGAGCGTCGGGCAGCGAAGAGGCGAATCGCGTCAAGGCGCGGCCGATCCGACCTTTGGGCCGCGCGGCCTCGACCATTTCCTCGACGGTGGGCGGCCGGCCCGTCTCGGCGATCTCCGCGCCGGCCTCAAGCGCCCGGCAGATCCCCATCATGTTCAACACGTTGAGCGGGCTTACGGCCAGCTCGATCGACTCCTCTTCCGACCAGGTAGGCTCGTCCACGGGATCGCCGGTTGTCGCCAGGTGGCGCTCGACCCGCCTTCGGGACGGTGCCCGGACGATCGAGTCGCGAAAGACCTCCCGAACCGCCTCGATCACGTCGTCGGATTTGGCGAGCCGCGTCGTGAGGGAGGCGCCGACTTGGATCCCCGAAGAAACGATCCCCTTTTGCACCGACCAGCGACCATCTCGACTTCGACAGGACTGGCAGCCCATCGCGGCCAGATGATGACGAACGGCGTGGACCGCCTGAAAGCGCAGGTCGTCCAACCGCTCGAATTCTTCGAGAAGCGCGGACGGATCGAAATCGCCGTCGGGGATCGTCGCCGAGGAGAGCGGATCGCCCGGCAGGAGCCACCAGGCGTCGTTGCCGTCGCGAAACTCGACGCCGATCCCGTCGGGTCGAACGTCGATCACGACGCGACCGCGCGCCTCCAATTCGTTCACAAGGCGATCGAGGGTCCCCATCGCGGTGTCCTCTCGGGAAAAGCCAAGAATCCGGCAATAAGTCAAAACCCGCTGGATGAAGGACAGGCGGGAATGCCCGTCCCCCGGTAAAAATGCGGCGGTCGTTGAATCGATCCGTAGGGGCGGTCCCCCGTGGCCGCCCCTACAATTCATCCTTCCTCATCGCGCCAAGCCTCCACGACGAAGCCCCGGGGCTCGTCGATCCGAACGTAATGAATCTCGTCGAACCCCTCATCCAGCCGGGGACGCTCCATCCGACCGGCGAAGCCGAGGATGGCCTTCAGGGGCACCTTGCGGACGCCGCGACGTTGGTCGTTGCGTTTGAGGCATTCCTCGACGCGCGAGCGGAAGAAGTAGCCGATCACCCGAAACCCGGCCTCCCGCGCGGCGTCGATGTAAACTTTGCGCTCCGATCGGAGGACGTTGGTGTTGTCGACGACGAACCGCATTTGCGTTTCCAGACAGACCCGAAGCAGCCGACGCTCTCGGTTGCGGGTCTTGAGCATGTCGAGGTTCAGCCGTAGATGCGTATCGTAAAAGCGCTCCTTGTAAAACGTGGATTTGCCCGAGCCCGGCAGGCCGATGAAAATGACCGCCTCCACGCCCTTACCCTCGCTCGGGGTCGGGCTTTTGGAAGACCGCCATCTGCGTCGGCGCCCCGAGCGCTTCGTCGACCGGACCGACGGGGAGGAAGCGGACGTTGTAGCCGTGTCGCGAGGCGACACCCTCGGCCCAATCTCGGAATTCTTGGCGGGTCCACTCGAAGCGGTGGTCGGGATGACGGAATCGATTAGGGCCCACGTTTTCCCAGGTCGCGTTGTACTCGCGGTTCGGAGTCGTCAGGACGACGGTTCCCGGGCGGGCGAACTCGAAGACGGCGCGCTCGAACGACTCCAGCCGGGGCGGGTCGAGATGCTCGACCACCTCGACCACCGCGGCGGCGGCGAAGCCTTCGAGCCGTCGATCCCGATAGATCAGCGAGCCCTGAAACAGCTTGATCCGCGCGGCCTGGCGCTCGGGCAGTCGATCGAGGCGGAGTCGATCTCGGGCCATTTCGAGCGACCGGATCGACACGTCCATCCCCACGATCTCCTCGAATTGCTTGTCCTTGAGCAACTCCCGCAAAAGCTTCCCCTCGCCGCAGCCCAGGTCGAGAACCCGACGGGCGCCGCTCGCCCGGAGCGCCGCGAGGACCGCGCCGAGACGCTGCTCGTTGAGGCTCAAGGGCTTCTCCAAAACCTCCTCCGGCCGCTCGGCGGGCCCATCGTCCCCATTCGCCTCGGATGGCTCTTCTTCGGCGACGAGTCGGGCGAGGGCCTGGCGGTAGAGGCTCGGTTGGAACCGGAGATACCGGCGGGTGATCTCGTCCCGCTCGGGATGGTTCGCCAGCCAGCCTTCGCCCTTGGCCAGAAGCTTCTCCACCTCCTCGGGGCCGACGAAATAATGCTTGGCGTTGTCGAAGACGGGGATCAGGACGTAAAGATGGGTCAACAGCTCCGAGAGCGTCGTCTCCTTGGCGACCGTCACGGAGAAATACGGGCCGTCTCCCCACTCGGGAAACTGGTCGTCGAGCGGGTGGCGAACCGCCTCGATCGCATAGTCCAACGGCTCGAAAACCGCACGCAAAAACCGCTCGCCCCCCCGGGCCGGCAGCGCCTCGATCCGGGCCGACAGAGGAATCGGGGTCGCCACAAGCTCGGGACGAGCGTTGCACCTGCCTTGAAGCGCCGAGCCGAAGACTTGCGCGATGGCGACGCTCAGAAGCGACGAGGCGGCGTAGGGTCGATCATTGACGTACTGGCCCAGCGGTCCGGTCGACGCCCCTTTCCCCCGAACAAGTCTCACCGGGTCCACGTCGAGCAACAGACAGGCGTCGCAGCGGTCGTCGCCCGCCTCGGGATAGAAAACGTGGGCCTTGCCGAAGGAGAGGTCGTAGCTCTGAAACCGGTCGGGGTGCTTGTGGAGCAGATACCCAAGGTCCCCGGCGGGTTGATGCGTCGTCGAAATGGTCAGCAACACGCGCCCGCCTCCTTTGGATGATTTCCCCAAAGCGATATGATGATCTCGCCAACCTACAATGCCCCCGAGGCCGACACAACGACGTCGGCGAGGGTTCGCCTCCCCCCCGGTACCGCCGATCTCCCGATCGGCTCTTCTTCCCTCGATGATGGGGCCGGACGCCAATCGGGAGATCGGCGGTACCGGGGGGAGGGTGGATCGAGACGCCACCACGGTTTTTTCGGCCGCCGTCGGTCGCATTCCTCCCGTCGCGTCCGTATGATGTCGAAGGAGTCCCTTACATTCGTCGGAAGTCGCGGGTTATTGTCTTGGTCGCGTTGGTTCGCCTAACATAAATCGAGCGTCCACGGGTTTTCCAGCCGAGGAACCTCCAGCAATGCCTACAAGACTGGTTTCCCTGGCGATCCTGGTTTACTGGTCGATCGCGGCGTTTCTGCTTTTGACGTGGGAGGTCTTGCCCGAGTTGAGTTTGGGTTATCCCCCGGACCTGCGGGCGATCACCGCGGCGGGAGAGAACTCCGAGCCGGCCTTCTGGGAAATCAACGTGCTCGACGTCCCCCAAAACCCCGACTCCAGGCGCTCGGTCGGCCAAGCGGTCACGGAGACGAAGCGGCTGCCGGACAACTGGGTCGAGATGACCAGCAGGGTCGACTTCGACGCCGGCGCGCTGCTTCGGAGAACGCCTCTGGCCAACAGCGGAAGCCATGTTCGATTGAGCCTGGAGAGCGTCTATCGGGTCGATCCGTCGGGCAATCTTCAGAGCTTCGACATGGCGATCGCCGCCCCCGATTCCGGCGAGGAGCTGGTTATGGTCGAGGGCCGGCTCCACGGAGGGATGATGAAGGTGACCGCCAAGGGGGTGGCGTCGATCTTCAACCAGACCTACGAGTTCCCCTACGAGCCCCGGGGCGTGGTTCACGACGCGCTTCGGCCCTTGGATCGCCTTCCGGGTCTGCACGTCGGCCAACGTTGGGACATGCGGATCGTCAACCCGCTCTCGGGGGCGGCGGAGACGGCCCGGGTCGAGGTCAAGCGGCGGGTCCTGATCGACTGGAACGGCGAGGCGGTCAGCGCCTTCGAGGTCGAGCAGCACTCCAAGGCGATGACCGCGAAGACCTGGGTGCGGCTCGACGGCCTCATTCTGCGTCAGGAGGTTCCCTTGCCGTTCGTCCACATGATGCTTGAGCGCCTTCCCGGCGAGCCCCTCCGAACGCCCGACGCCGACGCCCCGGGGGAGGAGACGCAATGATCGAGCTTCGAGGGGTTGGCAAATCGTTCGGCTCCAAACGCGCGGTGGACCACCTGGACATGACCGTCCACCCCGGCGAACTATACGCGTTCCTGGGCCCAAACGGGGCGGGGAAGACGACGACCATTAAAATGATCTGCGGGCTGCTGAGGCCGACCGAGGGAACGGTTCTGGTCGGCGGCCATCCGGCCGAGTCGAGCCAGGCCCGTCGGCTGCTCGGCTACATTCCCGACCAGCCGTTTCTCTATGACAAGCTGACGGGTCGCGAGTTTCTCAAGTTCGTCGTCGAGATGTACGGCGTCCCCCGCCCGGTCGGCCTGGAGCGGATCGAGGAGTTGGTCGACACGTTCGAGATGGCCGACTTCATCGACGAGCTTTGCGAGAACTACTCGCAGGGGATGAAGCAGCGGGTGGTCTTCGCCTCGGCCCTGGTTCACGACCCCCGCGTGTTGGTCGTCGACGAGCCGTTGGTGGGTCTCGACCCCCGAAGCGCCCGGATCGTCAAGAACTTGTTCGTCTCGCGAGCCAGGGAGGGGGCGGCGGTCTTGATGTCGATTCACCTGCTGGCCATCGCCGAGGAACTGGCCGACACCATCGGCATCATCGACCATGGCCGGATGCTCGCCGTCGGCTCGATGGACGACCTCCGCAAGCAGGCCCAGGACGACGGGAGCCTTGAAGAGCTGTTTCTCAAATTGACCGGCGGCGACGCGCTGAGAACCGCTCGTCCGTCGCCCGGGCCCGCCTGGAATCGTCGCCATGAGCCTCGTTCTTCCCCAAGCAATTGAAGCGTCCTCGGTGGATTCCGACGACAACTCCGCCCGCGCCTTGCGGCGGCTTCGGTGGCTCCGGGCGCGCAACACGGTGGCGTCGCTGGCGGCCGAGTCGCGGCTCCGGGTGGCGATGATCCTCTTTTGCAGCGCCGTGTTCTGGTTCGGCCTGTTCTTCTTCTTCCTGGGCAGCTTCCAGTTCATCGCCTTCTACGTCGATCTGGCCAACACGATCATCGAGTATCTGTTCAGCCTGTTCTTCCTCTCGCTCTTGGCGATGCTCTTGTTCTCGACGGGGATCATCGTTTACTCGTCGCTGTTCCACTCGCGCGAGGCCGCCTATCTGCTGACCACGCCGGCGTCGGCCGATCGCGTTTTCGCGCATAAGTTCTTCGAGGCGATGGCGTTCTCCAGTTGGGGCTTCTTCCTGCTGGGAAGTCCCTTGATGGTCGCCTACGGCCTGACGATCCAAGCGCCCGCGGGGTACTACGCGCTCTTTTTGGTCTACCTCCTGTCGTTCGTGCTGATTCCGGGCGGGCTGGGGGCGATCGCGGCCGTGGTGGTGGCGAACGTCTTTCCCAGACGTCGGAAAACGGTTTTGACGCTGTTGCTTTTGACCGCGGCGCTGGTGATCGGCTACATCGGCTTTCGTCTCTGGAGGACCCCCGGCGAGGCTCTCTCGGGCGACTGGCTGGGGGGCATCCTCAACCGTCTGGCCTTCTGCCAGCACCCGCTTTGGCCCAGCAAATGGATGTCGGCCGGACTCTTGGCCGCGGCCAAGGGAAACTGGCCGAGCGCGGGCTATTACCTGATGATCCTCTCGTCGCACGCGGGACTCGCCTACCTCGCCGCCGCGGTCGTCGCGCGCGACCTCTACCGCCGGGGCTACAGCCGGACGCAAGGAGGGAGGTCGAGCCGCAAGCGCGTCGGGTTCGCCTTCTTCGACGCGGCCTTCCATCGGCTTTTCTTCTTCGTGTCGCGGCCGATCCGCCTCTTGATCCTCAAGGACCTGCGGATCTTCCTGCGAGACCCGGCGCAGTGGTCGCAATTTCTCATCTTCTTCGGCCTGCTGGGGTTCTACTTCCTGAACATCCCCCGGCTGGGCTACGGAGCGCAGAGCCCGTACTGGCGGAACCTGGTGAGCTTTCTGAACCTCTCGGTGACGGCCCTGATCCTCTCGACCTTCACCAGCCGGTTCATCTTTCCCCTGCTGTCGCTGGAGGGGCGCAACTTCTGGGTGTTGGGGCTGCTTCCGGTCAAGCGCGAGCAGATCCTCTGGGGCAAGTTCGCGTTCTCGGCGGGCATCTCGCTGATCTCGACCGAGTTCCTGGTGATCCTCAGCGACCTGATGCTCCAGATGAGCCCGTGGATGATCTTGCTTCACGTCGGCATGATCGCCGTGCTGTGCCTGGGGCTGTCGGGGATCAGCGTGGGACTTGGGGCGAGGCTGCCCAACCTCCGGGAGTCCGACCCGTCGAAGATCGCCGCGGGGTTCGGCGGCACGTTCAACCTGCTGGTCAGCCTGGTGTTCATCTTCACGATTGTCACGGCCCTGGCGGTCCCTTGCCACCTCTATTTCGCGGGACAGGACTATCCCGAATCCTCGCGTTTCTTCCTATCTCGCGAGGGCCTGCGGTTTTGGCTCTCCGCGGCCGTGGTGGTCAGCCTGATTATCGGGGCGGCGGCGACGATCATCCCGCTTCGCGTCGGCATCAAAGCGTTTCAGCGCATGGAGTTCTGAAAACCAAGCCCGATGAGGCGACGGCGAGGGAGCCCCGCTCGATTGCGGCGTGGAGCCGGGTGGGAGGGCCCCGTTTCCAGGTTGACGAGGCTCGCGCGGAGCGGGAAAACCGCGCGGCGCTCACTTTTTTTCTCCCAGAGGGCGATTCGTGAGCTATGGATTGTATGGGAAAGTCACGCGCGGAGCCTTTCGATCGCATCACCGAGCGGATGATTCTTGATGAAGCGGCGATCTTCTTTTCCGCGCAAGATGACCGATCCAATCCGAACTTCCGAGGCGGCCCTTTGCTTGCAAATCCTTTAACCGATGAGCATCGCGGAGATTCCACGCGGGTTATTCGAAATGGGGGGGATTGGGGCCGAACGGGCCCAAAATTCGGCGAGCTTGGTCGCGGCCTTCCACAAGGGCGAGCGCCAAAATCGAGTGGGGTAATCCCGGCGCCGAGAATGGGCCCGTTGCGGTCTTGATTCCGACCACGATTTCAAAAACAATCGAGGCCCGCCGGGGAGGGTGGGGCTCCCGACCTCGACAGCGCGTTCGGGGCGGGGCTTCCGCGATGTTGGCGCATGGCGCCGGAGCCGGATCATGGTTCGAGTCGGAGCGATCAGCTACCTGAACGCCAAGCCCCTGTATTACGGGCTCGCCGAGTTCGCGCCCGAGGTCCGCCTCAGCATGGGGGTCCCCAGCCGGCTCGCCGAGCTTTTGGCCTCCGGCGATCTCGATCTGGCTTTAATCCCCTCGGTGGAATACCTCCGGGGCGCGGCGAGGGGCTACCGGATCCTCCCCGGGTTCGCCATCGCGGCTCGGGGTCCGGTTTGGAGCGTCAAGCTCTTCAGCCGCGTGCCGATGGAGCGAATCGAGCGATTGGCGCTCGACGACGGCTCGCGGACCAGCCAAGCGCTGGCGAGGGTTTGGCTGGACGCTCGGCATGGGGTCCGCCCCCGGTTGATCGAGCCGCTGCCACTTGGGGTTTCGGCTCTGGAGAGCACCGCCGACGCGGTCTTGGTCATCGGCGACCGGGCCATGAAAGTGCCCGACGAGCCCTTCCACGAGGTCGTCGACCTGGCCGAAGCCTGGCGCGCGCTGACGGACCTGCCCTTCGTCTTCGCGCTCTGGGTGGCTCGCGAGAGCGCCGAATTGGGATCCTTGCCCGAAGCCCTGGAGCGGAGCAGGGGGGAGGGACTGGCCCGCGCCGACGAATTGGCCCGGCTTCACGGCCCCCGCCTTGGGCTCGACATTCAAACCTGCCACGATTACTTAACCCGCGTTTTGTCGTATGATCTGGGCGAGCCGGAGTTGGCGGGCCTGAGTCGGTTCGCCCGGATGGCCGCGAGTTTGGGGCTGGCGCCCGAAGGAGTGAACCTTGTCTTCCACCGCCCCCGCGATCTTGCGGAACGCCGTTGAGGGCCGACGACTGACGTTCGAGGAAGGCGTCGCCTTGTTTCGCGAGGCGGACCTGATCGACCTCGGCCGCGCCGCCGACGCCGTTTGCCAACGGCTCCACCCCGAGCCGTTCCGAACCTACAACATCGACCGCAACATCAATTACACCAACGTCTGCACGGCGGTCTGCGACTTTTGCGCCTTTTATCGCAAGGTCAACGACGCCGACGCCTACGTTCTCGACCGCGAGGTCCTGTACCAAAAGATCGAAGAGACGATCGCCCTGGGAGGCGACCAGATCCTCATGCAGGGCGGTCTGCACCCCCACCTGAAGCTGGAATGGTACGAGGAGTTGCTCCGCGACCTCCGCTCGCGGTTCCCGTCGGTCAACGTTCACGGCTTCAGCGCCCCGGAGCTGCACCACTTCACCAAGGTCTCCAAGCGGCCGATCCGCGAGGTTTTGGAGCGGTTGAAGGAGGCGGGCCTGGGAAGCCTTCCCGGCGGCGGGGCCGAGATTCTCGTCGATCGGGTTCGCAAGGCGATCACCCGGGGCAAGGTGGGCACCGACGATTGGCTCAACGTCCATCGGGTCTGGCACGAGTTGGGGGGGCGGTCGACGGCCACCATGATGTTCGGCCACGTCGAGACGATCGAAGAGCGCGTCGAGCACATGGAGCGCGTCCGCCAGCTTCAGGACGAGACCGGGGGCTTCACCGCCTTCATCTCGTGGACGTTCCAGCCCGAACACACCGACATGGCCAACGTTCCTCCCTCCGGCGCGTTCGAGTACCTCAAGACCCAGGCGATCACCCGGCTTTACCTCGACAACGTGCCCAACATCCAGTCGTCATGGGTGACGCAGGGGGCCAAGATCGGCCAGATGGGCCTGTTCTTCGGCGCCAACGACATGGGTAGCCTGATGATCGAGGAAAACGTCGTCTCCTCGGCCGGAACGGTCCACCACCTGAGCCTGGAGGAGATCAAACGCTGCATTCGCGAGGCCGGCTACATCCCCCGCCAGCGCAACGTCTTCTACGAGTACATCGACGAAGCCCCCGCCTCCGAGCTCCAGGTCGTCGAAGTTGGTTGACGAGGGGCGTCGCAAACTCCCACTCCATTTCTTATCCTGGAAGCCGTCGCCAATCGTTCTTCTCCCCCCCGGGAGAACGCGACCGAAGGCCCGGATGAGGGTCGATGGGTTGACGGATGGGTTGTGGCGATCGTCCCTCGCGAGCCAAAGCTCATCCGTAAACCCCACAACCCCCATCCGGCCCTTCGGGCCACCCTCCCCCGGTGGGAGAGGGGTTTTATGCCCACCTCTTGAGGGCGCCGCGCTTTTCTCCCAAACCAGGAAACGGCCCGTCGCGTGATCCACGTTGAAAACCTTGGCAAGTCGTTTTACGACTATCAGCGCGGTTGGGTCGACGCGGTTCGAGGCGTCTCGTTCGACTGCCGCCCCGGCGAAATTTTCGGCCTCCTTGGTCCCAACGGGGCGGGGAAGACGACGACCCTGCGCATCCTCAGCACGGTGCTGAAGCCGACCACCGGCCTCGCCGTGGTCGCCGGGTTCGACGTCGTTCGGGAGCCTCGGGAGGTCCGCCGCAACATCGGCTACATGTCGGCCAGCACCGGCATCTACGACCGGATGACCGCCTGGGAGTTGGTCGAGTACTTCGGGCGGCTTTACGGAATGCCGAAGGAGACGCTGAAAGCGCGGATGGAGACCATCTTCGATTGGCTCCAGATGAACGACTTCCGCGACGCCTTGGGCTCGAAGATGTCGACCGGGATGAAGCAAAAGGTCTCCATCGCCCGGACGATCGTCCACGACCCGCCCGTCCTGATCTTCGACGAGCCGACGTCGGGCCTCGACGTTTTGGTTCAGCGAGCCGTCTTGCAAAAGATTCTCGAACTGCGCGACATGGGCAAAACCATCGTCTTCTCGACCCACTCGATGCGCGAGGTCGAACGGCTTTGCTCCCGAGTCGCCATCATCCACCGGGGCGAGGTTCAGGCCGAGGGGACGCCCGACGAACTCCTGACGCGCTTCGATCAGCCCGACTTGGAGGAACTCTTCTTCGCCCTGGTCGAGCGCGCCGACGCCCTTCGGGACGCGGTCGACGGCCCGATTTCGGTCTGAATCCGCCCCAATCACGCCCCCAAAGGAATTGAGGACGAACAAACCCCATGCGCTGGTCGAACGTGCTGGTGATTTTTCGCCGCGAGGTCCTGGATCAGCTTCGCGACCGGCGCACGCTGTTCATGATCTTCGTCTTCCCGATCCTCCTGTATCCGATCCTCGGGGCGGGGGTGCTTCAGTTCGCCGCGGCGCTTCAAGAGAAGCCCCGGGTCGTCGTGATCGTCGGCGCCGAGCATCTACCCGCGTCTCCTCCGCTGCTCAACGCCGAGGGAGACGGCTTCAACCCCGCCCTCTTCGACAGCCCGGCCGAAGCCGAGAAACTCTTGGTCGAGCGGCGTCCCGACGACGGGCCCTGGGGACGGCCGGAGGTCCGCGAGAAGGCGGTGCGCGACGGCGAGGCGTCGGCCGTGATGGTGATCCCGGCCGACCTTCCCGAGCAGTTTCAGGCGAAGAACGACGTCGCCATCCCGATCCATTACAAGAGCGTCGACGAGCCGAGCCAGATCACTTACCTTCGGTTGCGCGAGGCCCTGGACCGCTGGAAGCGCGGGATCGTCGAAGAGCGCCGGAAGGAGGACCAACTGCCGGCCGGTTACGTTCAGCCGATCGAGGTCCAGGCGCTCGACGCGGCGACGGCGCAGGAGGTGGGCGGCAATATCTGGGGGCGGATCTTCCCGTTCTTGCTGGTCCTGATGTCGCTGACCGGCGCCTTTTATCCGGCCGTCGACCTGTGCGCCGGGGAGAAGGAGCGGGGGACGATGGAGACCCTGCTCATCAGCCCCGCGAGCCGCTCCGAAATCGTCTGGGGCAAGTTTCTGACCGTCATGCTGGCGAGCGTCACCACGGCCGTCTTGAACCTGGCGAGCATGGCGATCACCGGCCTCCAGTTGGCCCAGCGGGCGACGGGCCTTGGCGGCGGCGATCCCACCAGGCAGGCCGCGGCGATCCTTGCGCCGCCGACCCTGCAATCGGCCTTCTGGATGGTCGTGCTGCTAATTCCCCTGGCCGCCTTCTTCAGCGCCATCTGCTTGGCCTTGGCCGTCTTGGCCCGGAGCATGAAGGAGGGCCAGTATTACATGACGCCGCTTTATCTGGTCTGCCTTCCCTTGATCTTCCTGACGATGGCGCCGGGGATCGAGCTGAACCTGTTCTACAGCCTGGTGCCCGTCACCGGCGTCGCGCTTTTGCTCCGAGCCCTGATCGTCGGAGACTACGGCGCGGCGTCGCTCTACTTTGTTCCCGTCCTGGCGCCGACCTTGATCTACGCCTGGCTGGCGCTTCGGTGGGCGATCGAGCAGTTCCAGAGCGAGGACGTTTTGTTTCGCGAGTCCGAGCGGTTCAACCTCTTTCTCTGGCTGCGGCACCTGTACCGCGACCGCGAGCCTCGTCCCTCGGGCGCGCAGGCGTTGCTTTGCTTCGCGCTGATCATTATGGCCTCGTGGTTGCTGGCCCAGTACATGCTGGCGACCGGAATCACCGGCGGCCTCGGCGCCGTGGTGGTTGGACAGGGCTTGATCCTCCTACCTCCGGTCGTCATGGCCCTTCTGTTGACCTCCGCTCCGCGCGAGACGCTCCGGCTGCGATGGGCCGACCCCCGTTATTTCGCCCTGGCCGTGGCGATGGTCGTCGTCCTGAACCCGATGGTCAACGAGTTGCGCTGGGTGGTCGAATGGCTCTTCCCGATCTCCAGCGCGACGAAGGAGTCTCTGGGCGGCCTGATCCAGGAATCGACGGGTTTTTGGACCTCGGTTTTGGTATTCGCGCTAATTCCGGCGGTCTGCGAGGAGACGGCGTTTCGGGGCTTCATCCTCTCGGGGCTGGAGCGGAACCACAAGATGCGGTCGGCGGTTTTCCTCTCGGCGCTGATGTTCGGGTTTCTGCATGTGCTCTTGAGCCTGTATCAGCAATTGTTTAACGCGACGCTTCTGGGCGTGTTTCTGGGTCTGCTGGCCGTTCGGAGCCGGAGCCTCGCGCCCGGGATCGTCTTTCACGCGCTGAACAACGCCTTCGCGATCGGCATGATGAGCTGGATCAAAGGGTTGCAAGGGATGGGATTGGCCGGTTGGATCTATCGCGAACCGGACGAGGGGCTCTATCATTGGGTCTGGGTCGGCCTGGGGACGGCGGTCGCCGTCGCCTTGTTCGCGTATCTCTGGAAGCTCGACCGATCGCGGGGCGGTTCCGCCCCTCGTGAGATCCTCGCCGGGCCCGGCGTCGAGCCTAGTGATTGAATCGGCGAAGCCGCGCGCGGCGTCCAAAGGAAAGGCCGGAGGCTTCGGCCCGATTGATGGAGGGGACGGATGAGTGGGGATACGCTCAACCTGGGAGCGCGCCACGTTTTTCCGGTGGAGGGGCCGCCGATCGAAAACGGCGTGGTCGCCATCGAGCAAGGGCGGATCCGCTGGGTGGGGCCGTCGAGCGAGCGCTCGGCCGACCTCGATCTGGGCAACGCGGCGATCCTCCCCGGGTTCGTCAACGCCCACACGCATCTGGAACTGTCGAGGCTCGCCGACGATTCGCGACCGGACGACGCCACCGAAGCGGAGGACGAGGTCGCCTGGCTCCGACGGGTGGTCGACCAGCGGCGAACCGGCTCGGAGCAATTGCTTCGGGAGGCCGCCGACCGGAACGTCCAAGCGTCGATCGAGGCGGGGACGACGCTCATCGCCGACACGACGACCGCCGGCCAAAGCTGGGGCGCCGTGACGTCGGCCCCGCTTCGCTCGGTCGTCTTCGCCGAAGTCATCGGCTTGAAGCGCTATCGGGGTCTGGAGTCGAACAACGACGCTTGGAAGTGGCTGGGAGCGGTCCAACCCGATCGCCGGGCGTCCGCCTCCCGAGCCCGGGCGGGGCTCTCGCCGCACGCCCCCTACAGCACCGCGGGCTGGCTCTACCACAGCGCGGCGGCCAGCCGGCTTCCGCTCTCGACCCACCTGGCCGAGATGCCCGAGGAGCTTCGGCTGCTCGAACGCCGCGATGGTCCGCTCCGCCAATTCCTGGAGGACCTGGGCGCCTGGGACGACGACTGGGAGCCGATCGGCCCCCGTCCATCCGACTACGTCCGCAAGGGAGAGCTGCGCGAGGCCGACTGGCTGATCGCCCACGGAACCTACATCGAGCCGTCGGAGTTCTGGCAGCTTCGGCCCGAAGCGTCGGCCGCCGGTCATCGCGTGGCCATCGCCTTTTGCCCGAGGACCACCGCCCGGTTCGGCCACCTCCCCGCGCACCCCTATCGGGCGATGCTCGAAAAGGGAGTCATCGTCTGCCTGGGAACCGACAGCCTCGCCTCAAGCCCGACCCTCGGCATCCTCGACGAGGTTCGGTTCCTCCACCGTCGCGACGACTCGCTCTCGGGCGAGTTGCTTTTGACGATGGCCACCCTCTTCGGCGCCTGGGCGCTCCGCTCCGAAACAACCACCGGAAGCCTCCGCGCCGGGAAGTCGGCCGACCTGGCGATCGTCGGCCTCCCCGACCGCGACGAGGCCGACCCCCATCGCCTCGTGCTCGACTCCGACGAGCCGGTCGTGGGAACCGTCTTCGAGGGCGAGTTCGTCGCCGGGCCGTGGCGCGGATCATAGCCGGTTAGGATGCGTCAAACGCAGCGCCGATGCCCCCCTACCCAGCTTATTCAGAATTTCACCATGCGATCTGAGATCGAAGGGAAGCTCGCGCGTCCTGTGACGGAAGGTGGATCGTGAACGTCTGCATTGCCTGCGTGAGGGATACGTTGGTCCGGATTATTGAGGAAGCGAAGGAGCGCGAGTCGGATGCCGCTCGATCGGAAGACCAAGTCGGTTGCGCCTACGAATTGGGGAGGGCGGAAGCTCTCGCCCAATCGCTTCATACTTGGAAAAATCAACTTGAGACTTTCGGACTTCTTGATGAGCTTGGTCACGTCGGAAAAGAGTTAATCATCTTTTGTCGAGATCGCGGCCTGCCCTGAAAATCGCAAGCCGGGTAGCACCAGCCGTTGCCACGGCCACTCAGCCCCTCCAATTCAGGTCGAGGAACTTCTCCATCAACTCGAAGCCCCGATCGAAGAACGGGCCGCCGCCGTTGAGGGCGGCTTGTTCGTCGTAGCGGAGGCCCGAGGCGGGCGCGCCGGGCCCGGCGATCGCCCAGGCGACCGGTGCGCGGTCGTGGGCTTTGGTTCGCAGAAGCGTGGAGTGGTCGGGCGAGATCAGGATCCGCCATTGGTCGTGCTTTTGAAGCTCGTCGAGCAGGGGGGCGACGATGTCGCGGTCGATGCGCTCGAGGGCCTCGACCTTGGCGTCGGCTCGGCCTTCGTGGCTGGCTTCGTCGGGCGCTTCGACGTGGACGCACACGATGTCGTGATCGCGCAGGGCTTCGACCCCGCGTCGGCCTTTCGCCGCGTAATCGGTGTCGAGATATCCCGTCGCGGTCGGCACGTCGAGCCGGTCCCAGCCGGCGAGCACGCCGACGCCCCGCACCAGATCCACGGCCGAGATGATCGCCCCGCGCAGTCCGTGCATCTCCCGGAACGGCGGCATGTGGGGCGCTTCGCCTTGTCCCCAGAGCCAGGTGGCGTTGGCGGGGCTCTTGCCGGCGGCGATCCGAGCGAGGTTGACCGGGTGGTTCCGCAAAATCAACTTGGCCCGCTCCATCAAGTCGATCAGCAGATCCGCCCCCGCGCCCCGAGGAAGGTGCTCGGCGGCGGGTTGGCCGGGATGGTCGTGGGGAGGAGTGGTGACGGTCTGGCCGTTGAACCGGGCTTCTCCGGGTTTTCCGCGATAGATCATCAGGTTGCGGTAGCTGACGCCGGGATGGAACTCGATGTTGGGGCGGCCCAGCTCGGCCTGGAGCGTCTGGATGATCTCCGCCGCTTCTTCGCTGGTGATGTGTCCGGCGGTGAAGTCGGCGAGCAGGCCGCCGCGGATCGTCATCAGGTTGCAGCGGATCGCCCAATCATCGGGACCGAGCGGCAGGCCCATCGCCGCGGCCTCCAACGGCGCCCGGCCGGTGTAGTAGCGCTCGGGGTCGTAACCGAAGAGGCTGAGGGTCGCCACGTCGCTGGCGGGAAGGAACCGATCGGGAACGTTCCTTGACCGACCGACCAAGCCCTCTCGCGCCACCCGGTCCATCGCCGGAAGCTCGGCCGCCTGGAGCGCGGTCTTGCCCCCCAAAGATTCGTGGGGCTCGTCGGCGGCTCCGTCCGGGATCACGATTACATATTTGGCGGCCACGTGGGCTCCTCCACAGAGCGTTGATTTTATCGCGCGTCGTTTATCCCGAAAGGCGACGCGGGCCGCGGTGGCTCCACCCGGCGCGCGTCAAAAAAAGCGGCCGAATCGCTACTCCTCGACTCCCAACAGGACGCTCGGAGCGCGAACGACGTCGAGGCCGTCGATCTCCGAGACCGCGGCGCGGAGGTCCTCCTCAATGGCCAAATGGGTCATGATGACCAGCGGGACGGGGCTTCTCGCGTCGGCGTCGCCGGAGTCGTGCTGGATGACGCTGGCGATGCTGATCCCCTTCTCGCCGAGAATCCGGGCGATCGAGGCGACCACGCCCGGCCGGTCGGCGACCGCGAACCGGAGGTAGTAACGGCTCCGAACCCGGCTCGACGGCAAGAGCGGGGCGGGGGGGGCGGAGTCGGACCAGAGATCGAGCACCCGCCCGGTTGAGAGCGCCCGCCCCGCGGCGACGTCGATCAGGTCGCCGACCACCGCCGAGGCCGTCGGCATCATCCCCGCCCCTCGGCCTTGAAACAGCACGTCCCCGACCGCGTCGCCAACGACCCGGATCGCGTTGTAGGGGCCGTGAACCTCGGCCAGCGGCGACCCCCGCTTGACCAGCATGGGCGCGACCCGCAATTCCAAGCCCGCGCCGTTGGCCCACTTGGCCACCGCGAGGAGCTTGATCGCGTAGCCAAGCTCCCCGGCGTATGTGAGGTCGGCCAGTTGCAGGCGGTCGATCCCTTGGCGGGGGATGTCGGCGATCGTCACGTTCGCGCCGAAGGCGAGTTGGGCCAGAATCGCCAGCTTGTGCGCGGTGTCGGTGCCGTCGACGTCGAGCGTGGGGTCGGCCTCGGCGTAGCCGAGGGCCTGGGCGTCGGCCAGGGCGTCGGCGTAGGAGACCCCTTCGCGGGTCATCTTCGTCAAAATGTAGTTGCAGGTGCCGTTGAGGATCGCCGTTAGACCCTGAATCTGGTTGGCGGCCAGGCCCACGCTGAGCGCGCTGATGATCGGCACGCCCCCCGCCACGCTCGCCTCGAACGCCACCGCGCGATCCACCGCGCGGGCCTTGGCGAAGATCTCCGAACCGTGCTCGGCCAGAAGCGCCTTGTTCGCCGTGACGACGTGCTTGCCGGCGGCGAGGCTGTCCAAGACGATCCGACGCGCCGCGTCGACGCCGCCGATCATCTCGACGACGATCTCGACCTCGGGATCGCCGATCACCTTGCCGACGTCGTCGACGACCCGCGCGCCCTTCAAATCGACCTCGCGGGGTTTGTTGAGGTCGCGGACCACGGCCCACTTGCAGCGGATTTCGCGACCCGCGCGCCGGGCGATCCGATCGGCGTGTTGCGTCAATATCCGCGCCACGCCCGCGCCCACGGTGCCCAGCCCGACGAGTCCCACGCTGACCTGTTGCATCTCGACCGCCGATGAACGTGTTTCTTGAAGCGCCGGTAGACGGACGGCGTCCGCCGATTGGGGCGTCGCCAACCACGGCCGAACGCCGGTCATCAGTTTAGGCGCCCGCCGCTCCGCTCGCAAGCCGAGCAACCTTCGAGTCACCGTCCGACCCCGTCGCGCGTCGAGGTCCTCCCGTTCGTCAGCCGATCGCGGTCCGCTTCCTTCCCATGCCGATCATGATGATGCCCAGTTCGAACAAGAGGATCATCGGGATGGCCAGAAGCAGCATGCTGATCGGATCCTGCCCGGGGGTCAAGATCGCGGCGGCCACGGTGATGATCAGGATCGCCATCTTCCGCTTGCTGCGGTAGTCGTCGACCGTGAAGATGCCGATCCGCTCCATGAAGAGCATCAAGAGCGGCGTTTGGAAGGCGACGCCGAAGACCAGGGGCAGAAGCGTCGCGAAGCTCATCCACTCGCTCAGCCGCAACGTCGGCGCGACGCCCAGCCAGACGTTGAACTCCAGCAAGAAGCCCAGGGTGAGCGGCAGAACGAACAAGAAGCAGAGGAGCACGCCGGTGATGAACAGCCCCAACGAGACGGGCAAGAACCGCATCACATAGTGCTGCTCGTGGCGATACAGTCCCGCCGCGATGAACGCCCAGATTTGATAGAAGACCCAGGGGCTCGCCAGGACCAAGCCGCTGACCAAGCAGACCATGAAGTAGATGGTGATGGTCTCAAGCGGTCCCAACGAGATCAACGAGTTGTCGATCTGATAGACGGCCTTCTCGTTCGCCTTGATCAAAGTGGAGAGGTTGAACTGGAGCGGAAACGAGAGGCTTCGTCCCTCCAGTTCCTCGGCCGGCGGAAGGTCGAGGTTGGGGGCCGCCTTTTTGATCGCGTCGAAGAACGCGACGGCGGGGATTTCGGCGTGGAGGTCCGGAGAGAGCTCCTTGGCGGCCGCGGCGGCCTGGGCCTTCTTGGCGTACTCGTCGCGGTAGAAGTGCTCAAGCGCCTTCTTGGCGGGCGCTTCCATGCTTTCCATCACCCGCTTGCCGATGTCCAAGGGGGGCACGAACACGATGATAACGCCGACGAACAGCCCGATCAGGGCCAGGATGAGCCGAAGGCGAAGCTCCTCAAGGTGCTCGCCGAAGCTCATCGTCACCATCTGCTGTTCTTCGACGAAGAGATCTCGATCGCTGGGCATGGAGGTGGACCAACGCAACGGAAGGATGTCGGCGCGGGGGCGCCGCGGTGACGGGCGCGAAGGAGACGCGGGTTGCGACGGCCGGTCCCGAGGCCGGAACCCTTTGCTGGCGGCGCCGCTTGACGGCCTCGCTGGGACGGCCGAGCAAGCGGGGGCGTTCCTGATGCTGGAATCTTAACACGGAAGCCCGCCAATTGCCAGCGCCGGAGCGCGCTTCCGCGCGGGCGCGGGTCCCTCATTCATTCATCAGGGAGATCCCGCCCGGGAATGGTCCACGGCCGAGCCGACCGCGAAACGGATGGAGAGCGCGAGAAATGGTCACCGCCCGGAGCGCGGCCGACACCTCGCCTAAAAGGCTCTGCTGTATCGCGAGTCGGGCCCAATCCGCCGTCGACGCCATTCTCGCGCCCCTCATGAAGCCCCGACAAACCAAATCCCCAGCGCGAGCGGCGCGCGTTCTCAGACCGCGTGGGAAGGTTGCTCCTCCCCGACAATTCGGCAAACCTCTTCGACGAGCGCCGAATCGCGCTGGTGCTGACGGTGGTATTCGAGCGCGCTGTTGATCGCGGCGATGGCGCGCGCCTCCTCCAAAACATCATCCCCGACAATGCCGTTTTGCCAGAGCCAATAGGCGACTTCGCACCACTCCCAAAGTGGATGGCCTTCGGTGAGGTCGCGGGCCGGGGGCGGGAAATGACCGGGACCCCGTTTGCCCGAAACATACTGCCCCACCTGCTGCCGGGTCCGCCCGATCCGCCTCGCGATCTCAGCCTGAGAGACCAAGTCGCCGCCGTCCACGCACAACACGCTCGCGCCGATTTGGGCGCGCCCAACGTCCCGGATCGCCGAGAGCACCGCGTCCCTCAGAGATGGGGCCTCTCGTGTGAAGCTCAGGTACACGCGGCCGAGACGAAGGCTCACGGTCGCGTCGTCGCATCCGGCGTCAAACAGGGCGTCCACAACGCGAGAGCTGAGTTCCGCAACACCCGCCAGAACCAAGACGAACTCGTGCTCGCGGACACAATCCTTCTTTGTCGCCATGCTCATAGTCCTCATGCGCTCAACGCCCGGAGACGCCGCCTCCATCGGGATCGCCCGGATTCGCGCCGTGGGGGCAAAGATCCACTTCGCGCGTCAATTGGCGGGCGTGATTCTCGGGATTCCTCGGCGTGGACCACACGGCGACGGCGCGGCCCTCGCGCGTGCTCCTCGGACAGAGAAGAAATCCCCAGGCGTGCCCGTTCGACAACTCGACCCGCCAGCCAAGCGATTCCGCATACTTGATGGCTCGTTCGATGTGCTTGTTCGGATGTCGAGGACGGCCCATCGCCAAGCCCCTCCGCGTCCATGCGATAGGAGCAATTTAGGCCGCGCGTTTACAAGTGTCAAGCAGACGGCGGGGCGGGGCTCAGCCGCGCTTCCAAGCCGGCGGCGATGGACTCCCTCGCCTCGCGACGTTACAACAAGTTGGGGGCCGACCGCGATTCCCAAAGGCGCCGCGGCCAATTCGCAACTCTCGCATGGAGGGACACTCGCGATGCCGTCATTCACGCCGCAACCGCTGGCGTTCGAGCCGATTCTCAAACGGGCGATCTGGGGAGGCCGACGCCTGGGAACCTTGTTGGGCAAAAACATCGGCGACGCCCAAGACGCCGCCGAAAGCTGGGAGATCGCCGATCACGGCGATTCCGTCAGCGTCGTCAAGGACGGCCCCCTGGCCGGAACCTCCCTGCGCGACCTGATCCGAGACCATCCGGCCGAACTCTTCGGAAAAGGGCGGGCCGAGCAGAGTCAGTTTCCACTCCTGGTCAAGCTGATCGACGCCCGCGAGTCGCTCTCGGTGCAGGTCCATCCCAACGACGAATTGGCGAAGGCCCTGGCCAACGACAACGGCAAGACCGAATCCTGGGTGGTCCTCGACGCCGAGCCCGACGCCCTGATCTACGCGGGGCTGAAACCGGACGTCACGCGCGACATGCTTGAGCGGGCCATCGAGCATGGGACCGTCGAGCCGCTGCTCCATCGGTTCGAGCCCAAGCCCGGCGACTGCCTGCTGATCGAGGCGGGAACCGTCCACGCCATCGGCGCGGGAGTCTTGGTGGCCGAGATCCAGCAGATGTCCGACACGACGTTTCGCCTCTTCGACTGGAACCGGCGAGGGGCCGACGGCAAGCCCCGCGAACTGCACGTCGAGAAGGGCCTTCAGTCGATCGACTTCTCGCGAGGTCCCGTCGATCCGATCGTTCCCAAACCTCTTGTCTTGGAAAATGGCGACGTCCGCGAACCGCTGGCGATTTGCCCCTATTTCGAGATCGAGCGGTGGACGCTCGAAGTCCCCGAGGAGATCGGCCGCGGAGACCGCTTCACGATCCTGATGGTGACGGAGGGGGAGATCCAAGTTCGAGGCCCCGGCGGCGACCGACCAGCGCGGCGGGGCGAAACGCTCCTCTTGCCCGCGAGCCTCGGCCCGACGATGATCCACCCGACGGGTCGGGCGGTCGTCCTCGCCTGCCAGCAACCTTGAACCGTCCGAACGTCCCGAAGGAATCACGAATGGCCGAGGAACCCAAGAACCCCGCCGCGCGCGTCCGAAACAAAGGGCTCGACTGGCTCCGGCCGACTCGGGCCGTCTCGATCGCCTTCGACGTTCGGAAGGTCGCCCTCGCCGCGGTCGGCCTGGCCGCGATTCAGGCGGGATGGTTCAACCTGGATCAACTCTCCCCCGGATTGGCGACCACGGTTTTCCCGTTCGTGGAGACGCCGCGTCTTCCGAGCATCATCTCCATGGATTCCCCAGGGTTGATCCTTGGAGAGGCGTTCGCGAACGTCGCGCGGCCGGCCCTCGTCTTCATCGCGCCCTTGTGGGAGTTTTTCCATGCGAGGACCGACCTCGGCGCGGCGAGCCTCGCGCTCTCGAAGCTCGCGCTGATGGTCGTCGTCGTTGGGATCGTCGGAGGCGCGATTGCGCGGAGCGCCGTGATCGAGGCCGCCCGCGGCGAACGCTCGAGCATGGCCGAGGGCCTGCGGTTCGCATTCCAGCACGGCGGAACGCTGATCGCCGCGCCCCTGTTTCCCCTGCTGACGGCGATGCTCTGCGGACTGATCGCGGCGGTGTTTGGTCTGCTTCTCAACTTGCCGGGCGGCGTCGGTGAAGTGGTCGGCGGCGTCGGCTTCGTCGTCCCCCTGGCTTTGGGATTCGTCGCGGCCCTGCTGCTGATCAACCTGGCGGCGGCGTGGCCCTTGATCCACGCCTCGGTCGCCGCCGAGGGCGAAGACGCGCTCGACGCGCTGAGCCGGGCCTTCGGATGCGTCAACCGCCGTCCCGTCCAGTTCGCCGCGTTGGTCGCCCTCGCCTGGATCGTGGGAAGCGCCGGCCTGATCGTGGTCGACCTCATCGCGGCGACGGCGCTCCATTTGGCGGTTTGGGGAACGAGCCTCACGGCCCCCAACCTCGACGGCCCCCCGGCGTTCTGGACGGCGATCGTCGCGTTTCTCGTCCAGGCGTGGGCTTACGCCTATTTCTGGTCGTCGGCCGCGCTGATCTACCTGACCCTCCGGCGCGACATCGACGGCTCGCCCTGGTCGGAAGTCACGGAGCCGTAAAGGCGAGTGGTTCGGAACCGGCGGCCAATCCCCGGCGGGCGATGCCCGCCCTACGAGCTTGCGGGTTTCCGTTCCTGGTCGGAGATCGACCCGAATTCGCGGGGGCGGTCCCCCGCGGCCGCCCTCGTGGGATGGCGCGTCCCATGCCGGTCGCCGTAAGGCGGGCGCGGGGGACCGCCCCTACGGAGACTTCAGCCCGCCGCGGTCGGTTTCCACCGGGACCTCGGCGCAGCGGCGATAGAGGGCGGCGAGGCGGTCGGCCTCGGCGTCGAGACTGAAGCGGGCCAGAATCCGCTCGCGGGCCGCTCGGCCAAGCGCCAGGGCGTGCTCGGGATGGTCGATCAGGTGGGTGACGGCGTCGGCCAGGGCCGCGGCGTCGCCGGGCGCGGCGAGCAGTCCCGACCGCCCCGGTTGGATTAGACCGCGCAGGCCTTGGACGTTCGAGGCGACGCTCGGAACACCGCGGGCCAGAGCCAGCGTTAGGGCGCGCCCCGAACTGGGGACCAGCGAGGGCTGGCAATAGAGATCGAGCGCCGACCAAAACCGCTCGCCGACGGCCGGAAGGTCGGCGACCGTGACGCGCTCCTGAATCCCCAGGGCGAGCGCCCGGCGGCGAAGCTCGGTCGCCTCGCCTCCCTGCCCGGCGATCAGGAACTCGACGTCCCGGCCGTTGGCCAAGACGATCCGGGCGGCGTCCAGAAACGTCGAGAAGCCGGTCTCCTCAAGCGGCGGTCCCGCCGCGCCGATGACCGGAACCCTCCAAACGCCGTCGCGGGGAAGGGGGGGCTCGGCGGCGATCCCCGGCGGAATGACCGTCACGTGATCCCTGGGCGCGGCGAGCGTCCCCACGAGGGCCTCGGCCAACTCGCCGCTGGACACAACCAGGGCGCTGAGCCACCGACGGCTGACCCGAAGCCCCTCGTCCAAGACCAGGAAATCGTCGATCGTCTGGACGTAGGGAATTCCCCACGATTCCGCCAGCGCCAGAGCCGTCTCGGCCATCTCCTGGTGCACCGAATGCAGAACGCGGGGCCGTTTGAACTCGGCGTCGCGCGGCAACCTCCGGGCGGCCAGGAACTTGAGCCATCGGTGGTTCAAGGACGGCATCGCGACGATCCGCTCCTCGGCCTCCGCCCGACCCAGCGACGCGCACAGGACCCGGGGCGCGATTCCGCGCGTCGCGAGCCGGTCGAGCAGCGGTCCCAGCGGCCATCCGTCGTCGTCCAGGCCCAGTCGCCCGGCCAAAAGCAGGACGTCCAAGCCCGGACCGCCGCCGTCTCCATTGACCTCCACCGCCACTCGGCGCTCCTTTCCAAACTGCTGGGTCGGAATGTTGGACTCTCTCGGCGAGACGGCGCGTGGGCGTTGGAATCGGCGTGGGACTGGTTTATAGTGTCACTATGTGAAAATGAGCCAAAAGATCGGCAACCCCCGAGCCCTCGGAATGACTCCATCGCAATCAATCGAAACGGCCGCCTCGCGCCAGCAAGATCTTCACGCCCTCATCGACCGGCTGCTTCAGAACGTCGGCCGGGTGGTGCTCGGCAAGTCCGAGGCCATCCAGCTCGCCGTCGTCGCGCTGCTGGCCGAAGGCCACGTCTTGATCGAGGACGTTCCCGGCGTGGGCAAGACGCTTTTGGCGCGCGCCCTGGCCGCCAGTATTGATTGTTCCTTCCGCCGAATCCAGTTCACCCCGGATCTTCTTCCCTCCGACGTGCTGGGGTCCAGCATTTTCCACGCCCCCAGCGGCGAGTTTGTCTTCAAGCCCGGCCCCCTGTTCGCCAACGTGATCCTGGCCGACGAGATCAACCGCACCACCCCCCGAACCCAAAGCGCCCTGCTTGAGGCGATGAGCGACCGGCAGGTCTCGGTCGAGGGGACCACCTATCCCCTTCCGCCCCCGTTTATCGTCATGGCGACCCAAAACCCCTACGAATTCGAGGGGACCTACGTTCTGCCGGAAAGCCAGCTCGACCGCTTCATGATCCGACTCCGCATGGGCTACCCGGCGCGTTCGGAGGAGCGCCGGCTGCTCGACGACCACCGGGGCGGCGAGCCGGTGGCGACTCTCAATCCGGTTCTCAGCGTCGACGACGTGATCCGACTCCAAGAGGCGGTGCATCGCGTTCGGGTCGACGACGCCATCGCCGAATACCTCTTGGACATCGTCCACCTCACCCGCCGCAGCGAGGAGCTGAACGTCGGCGTCAGCACCCGCGGGGCCCTCACGTTCCACCGCGCGGCGCAGGGCATGGCCCTGGTTTCGGGCCGGGACTTCGTGATTCCCGACGACGTCAAGGGGCTCGCCGTGCCGGTCCTCGCCCATCGCGTCCTCGGCAAATCGTTCCTCCAGGCCGGCGAGTTCGGCTCGGCGGAAGCCATCATCCGAGACATCGTGGACCGCGTGAAGGTGCCCGCCTGAAACGATTCGACGCGAACGCGCCCGACAACGGCCCCACACGGAAGAACCAAGCGATGAGCGTGGACGAAAAACCTCGGGAGTCGGCTTCGAGCGGCCGGGCCGGCCGTCTGGCTCGCGGCCTGGTCTCCACCTTGGTCTCGACCGAGCGCGCCGCTCTGACCCGCGAAGGCCTCTTTTACTGCGCGGTGATGGCGATTCTTCTGGCCGCCGGGATGCTCCAGCGGATGAATCTGATCCTGCTGGTCGCCACCACCGCGGCCGGGCCGATCGTGGCCTCGCTCTTTGGAAGCCGCGCCATGATGCGGCGGCTCGGGGCGCGCCGGAGGACGCCGGCCCACATTTTCGCGGGAGACGCGCTGACGATCGAGTACGCCCTGGAGAACGACCGTCGGAGGCTGGCGGCCCTGGCCGTGTTCGTCGAGGATCAGCTCGTCCCGGCGGACCGCTCGACCGCCGTCGCCGCTCTCCCGTCCCCCCGCGTCTTCTTCCCCCGAGTCGGCGCCGGCGACCGCGCCCGGGTTCGCTGGCGGGGAGAGGCCCCCCGGCGCGGCAAATATCATTTCCAAAGCCTCGTGCTGGGAACGCGCTCCCCGTTTGGACTGATCGAACGGCGGGTGACGACGCCGCTTCCCGAACAACTCGTCGTCTACCCCAGGGTCGGCCGCCTGAGCCGGCGATGGCGCCAACTTCAGCGCCAGGCCACCGAGCATCGGATGGGAAGGCGCCACGACCGCTCGGCCCAGCAAGAAGAATACCACGGCCTGCGCGATTATCGGGCGGGCGACAGCCTCCGGTGGATTCACTGGCGAACCTCGGCCCGCCTCGGCGAGCTGATGGTCAAGGAATACGAGCAGCAGAACGAACAAGACCTGGCGATCCTGGTCGATCCCTGGCTGCCTCGCGCGCAGGCCTCGCCGCGGCAGCGCGAGGCCGTCGAGCAGGTCGTCTCGTTCGCGGCGACCATCTGCCTGGAGACCTGCCGCCGCCAAGGACGCCGCCTGGTGGTGGGCTGGACCGGAACCGCGCCCGGCGTGGTGCAAGGTCCCTCGTCGGTGAAGCTGCTGCACGAACTGCTGGAGCAAATGGCCGTGCTCCGTCCCACCCACGAGGGCCGACTCGCCGAACTCTTCGACGCCCTGCCGCCGGCCACGCTCCGCGACGCAATGCTCATCGTCGTCTCCACCCGACCGCTGAACCTCATGGAGGAGGCCGATCGATCCGCCCGGCTCTCGTCGACCGCGGCTCGGGGGCCGCTGAGCCGAGCCGTTCTTCTGAACGCCGGTCGAGACGAGCTGAACAACCTGATCCACTTTGACGAAGCCGACTCGCTTCGACCTCTGGAGCGTAGGCTCTCCGGCGACGAGGCCGACCGGATCGACCCCCGAGTCTCCGAAGGGCGGCGGCGGGGTCGTCCCCTCGACGAGCCCGGCGACGACGGGGAGACTTCGACCGCGGCGGCCCCCACGCTCCAAGCCGCTTCGAAAAATGGACCGGGAGGGCGAGCATGAGCAGTTATCTCGTCTACCGCGCCAGCTTCTATCTGATGATGACGGTCGCCGCCATCGCGCTGTGCGCCGACCCATCCAACAGTCGCTTCGGCTGGCTTCCGCCTCCGCTGGTCGCCGCGGCCGGGCTCGCGGCGCTCTTGACCGTCGACCGCGACCCAACGCGGGGGCTTCCCCAGGGGGCGGCCCAAGCGCTGGCCTTGGGCACCCTTGGGCTGCTTTACCTCGAATACTCGTTGGACGAGACCGAGTTGGTGCGCAGCCTCGGACACTGGCTGATCGCGCTTCAGCTCATCAAGTATTTCCTGCCCAAATCGGCCATCGACGACTGGTTCCTCTTTCTGGTCGGGTTGATGCAAGTCCTCATCGGCGCGGTCATCAACACGGGCGACCAGGTGGGCGTCTGGCTGTTCGTTTGGGCCATCCTCGCGGTCTGGGTGCTGGGCCAATTCTTCCTCCAGCGCGAGGCCCGGCGGTTCGCCTCGCCGTCGCCAAGCCCCGGCGCGGTTTCGGCGCCGCCGCGCGACGATCCCTACGCCGGGCTCTTCGATCGGCCTTACTTTTACGCGACGCTCCGCGTGATGGCGATGACCCTGGCCCTGGGCTTTCTCGCCTTCCTGCTGATCCCCCGGCAGCCGGGGACGCCGCGGGCGAGGTACGGGGCGACGTCCTCGCAACACCTCACCGGCTTCGACGAGGAGGTCGCCCTGGGCCAACTCGGCGAGATCCTTGAGAACGACACGCCGGTCATGACGGTTGAATTCTCCGATCTGGAGCGCAACCCGATCCCGCCCCCCGTCGAACCCCTTTGGCGGGGCGTGACCTTGAACAATTACGAGAACGGTCGCTGGCGAAGACAGACCTACCGGGCGCTTCAGAGCTTTCCGATCATCCGGCCGTCGCTGCTCGCGGGGCGCGGCGAGTTCCGTCAAACGATCAAGCTCGAGGCGAACGACTCGCCCGCCCTCTTCGCGATTCGACCGTTTCTGTCGATCCGGGGCATCGGCGGTCGGCAACCTCACCCCTCGCTCAACGTGACCGACGGCACCGCCCTTCGCCAAGACCTGCGGGGACCGTACGATTACGAAGTGATCTCCGATCCCGACCCCAGCGCCTTTCAGCTCAGCGAGAAGCCACCCGCGTATCAACGCGTCCAGGAAGTCCTTCTCGCCATGCCGCCGGACCTCAAGACGCGGTTGCGGCCGATCGCCGAATCGTTGGTCCAGGGGCTGCCAAGCGGCGACGCCGAGGCGACGCTGGCCCGGGGCAAGGCCCTGGAGGCTTACCTGCTCGATACCGGAATTTTCGGCTACTCGCTGCAAATGAGCCGCGTCGATCCAAGCATCGACCCGGTGGAGGACTTCCTGGTCAACCGAAGAGAGGGCCATTGCGAATATTTCGCCAGCGCCCTGGCGCTTCTGCTCCGCTCGATTGACATCCCCTCGCGGATGGTCAACGGCTTCAAGGGAGGGGATTGGAACGAACTCACCCAAACGATGACCGTCCGCGGGAAGCACGCCCACAGCTGGGTCGAGGCCTACGCGGGCGTCGACGAGAAGGGGCGGCCGATTTGGTTCGTCTTCGATCCCACCCCGGGCACCGAGCGCGAGAAATCGATCGCCCAAGTGGGGGGGCTGGCCGCGCGCCTTCGCGTCGTGACCGACCTGTTCCGACACGTCTGGATCTTCTATATTCAAGGATATGATTCGGATCGGCAAAGCAGGCTGCTCTATGAGCCGCTCGGCGTGCTGGCCCGAGAGGTCCGAGCCTGGGCCGTCGCCGGCTGGCGGGGAATCGCCGACGCCGCCGTCAAGTTCTTCCACTTTCAAAACATTCGCTCGCTCGTCAGCGTGAAGGGCTTCGTCGTCACGTTCCTGTTCCTCTCGGCGCTGGTCTTGCTGGCGAAGGCGTGCGCCTGGGCTCTGAGACGAATCGTCTCCTGGTGGCGGGGACCAGACGAGGACGGGCCCGGAGCGACCGCGGGAATCCTCTTTTACCGCCGGTTGGCCCAACTGCTGGCCGACTACGAACTCGAGCGCTCTCCCGCCGAGACCCAAAACGAATTCGCCCGCCGCGCCTTCCGATTCCTGAGCGGGCGGGGCGTCGACATCCAGGACGTGGCCGAGTCTCCCCAAAAGATCGTCGACGCCTTCTACCGGGTTCGATTCGGCCACCAAGACCTTTCCTCCGAAACCCTCGCCGAGCTCGAACGCCGCCTCGACGCGCTCGAAACCGCGCTGAAGCCCTCGGACGCGAGCTGATCCGACCGTCGGGGCCGCGCCATGGTCGCCCGCTCAACGGCTCGGCGTCCAGAGCCGCGGCGCCGGGCGAAACGTCGGCGCTCGTCGCGAGGCCGCGGCGCCGGCGCGGGGGGCGATTTCGCGGGCGCGGACGGCCTCGCTCCCGGGCCTCTTTTCATTCCCTCGCGGAATTCCCCACATCGAGTCGCTCCGCGGGATCACGATCGACTCGGGCCCCGACGGCGGCTGGACGGCGCTCGCGTCGACCGCGGCGACCGGCGACTCCCACGACTCTGGCGCGGGGAGCGTCGAGGGTCCGTCGGACGGCCGGGGCGCCTCGTCGGGCGAAACGTCGGCGTCCGGCGACCGGTCGATCGAGACCGCCTCGCTCGGCGGGCCGATGAAGGCCCCCGGCGACTCCATCGGCTCGACGGTCGCCGGCGCGTCGACCAAGGGGAGGACCTCGGCGACCGGGTCCAAATCTGGTTCCGGGTCCATATCCGGGAATGGGTCCATGTCCGGGAATGGGTCCATGTCCGGCGATGGGTCCATATCCGGCGATGGGTCCATATCCGGGAATGGGTCCATATCCGGCGATGGGTCCATGTCCGGGGATGGGTCCATATCCGGCGATGGGTCCATGTCCGGGGATGGGTCCATATCCGGGAATGGGTCCATGTCCGGGAACGGGTCGGAGTGCGCCCCCAAAGGCTCAAAGTCGGCGAGGGTGGTCTCGGCCTCAAGCGGAACGGAGGCGTCTTGCGCGACCGCCGGATCCGGATCGGGCTGGGGATCGGGCTCGGACACTTCTTCTTCGGGCTCGGGGTCCGGCGGGGGAGTGGGCCGGGATTCGCCCGTCGACGGTGGTTCGGCCGGCGCGCCGACCGGAACGGGCGCTTGGCCGGGGGCGCGTTCGACGGGCCGCAGCGCCACGGCGGACACGCACACGATCAGCACGCTCAGGAGCATGCTGGGCAGAACTTGACGATTCATGATGCGCGGCTCTGTTGAAGGCGGGCGTCGCGTCGCTTCTCGATGTTCCACGCCCTTCCCAAATCGTTGGATCGGCCCCTTCCGCCCCTCGCTTGAGCCGAAATTGGCCTCCGGCGGAGTTCTCCGCCGCGCGTCTCCGCGCCACGCTCCCAGATCGGCCCTCGACGAACTTTTTCGAGCCGGGGAGCGAAGTGAGGGAAAGCCGAATCGGACTGGTCTCAAACCGGCGCGGGATCAGTCGCCGCGATTCCAACGAATTCACGGTTCGCAATGGACAACCTTGTCTCGATCATGTTAAACAGCTAAGATTAACTCGACGGACAGGGATCCCTCCGTTCACCTCAACGCCTAGGCCCAGGAACACATCCCCATGCCTCGAATTGCGTTACGTCCGCTTTCATTGGTCGCGATCCTGTTCCTCATGGCGGCGATCGTGGGCGCGCAGGCCCCGGTTCCAACCAACGAGGATCAGGAAATCGCCCGCACGGTGATCGATCTCCTCGAGCGCAACCACATGGCTCGTCCCGTCATCGACGACGAGATCGCGGTCAAGTGGTGCGACAACTTCATCAAGGATCTCGACCCCCAGAAGTATTACTTCCTGAAGGCCGACGTTGAGGAGTTCAAGAAGGACGCCAAGGACCTCGACGACCAGATCCGAGAGGGGAACCTCGACTTCGCCCACAGGGTTTTCGACCGCTTCCTCACGAGGCAGGACGAGCGCTACGCGACCACGATGGAGCTGCTCGGCAAAGAGTTCGACTTCACCGTCGACGAGTATCTGGACGACGATCCCGAGAAGATCGACTACCCCGTCGACAAGGCCGAAGCCGATGAGCGATGGCGGAAGAAGCTGAAATACGAGGAACTGCAGCTCCGCGCCGATGACGCGACCGACCAGGACGAAGTCATTCGGAAGCTCACGGTCCGCTACCGCGACCGCAACCGCCTGTTCCACCAGTTCGATTCCAGCGAGCTGCTCGAGGTCTACCTCTCCAGCCTCACCCGAGCGTTCGACCCCCACTCCTCCTACATGAGCGCGAAGAACTTGGAGGACTTCCTCAACCAGTCGCTCCACCTCTCTTTGGAGGGCATTGGGGCGTCGCTGCGATCCGAGGACGGCTACGCGGTCGTCGCCGAAATCGTGCCGGGGATGGCCGCCGACAAGGACGGCCGGCTCCAGCCCGAGGACCGGATCGTCGGCATCCTCCAGGACGACGGCAGCGAGATCGATCTGGTCGAAAAGAAGCTCAGCGACGTGGTCCGCTACATCCGGGGCCCCCGCGGCACCAAGGTGAAGCTGGTCGTTCAGCCCGCCGGCAGCAAGGAGCGGAAGGTCTACGAGATCACCCGCGCGAAGGTTGAGCTGACCGAACAGCACGCCAAGGGCAAGATCATCGAGTCGAAGCTCGACGGCAAGGAGCACAAACTGGGGGTCATCAGCCTCCCCGCCTTCTATGGCGACACGATGGCCATCCTTCGGGGCGACCCCAACGCCGTCAGCGCCACGGCCGATTGCCGCAAGATTCTGGACGAATTCAAGGAGGCGGGCGTCGACGCGGTGATCGTCGATCTTCGCGACAACGGCGGCGGCCTGCTTGAGGAGGCCAAGACCCTCTCCGGCCTGTTCATCGACACCGGCCCGGTCGTCCAAATCAAGGAGCTCTTCGGCGTCAAGCACCTTGACGACGACGACGAGGGGACCGCGTGGGACGGCCCGTTGGCGGTCGTCATCAACAAGTTCAGCGCCAGCGCTTCGGAGATCTTCGCCGGCGTGATCCGCGACTACGGTCGGGGCATCATCATCGGCGACTCCAGCACCTACGGCAAGGGGACCGTCCAAAGCATCGTCAACATCGGCGAACACACGCGCCGTCGCGGCGATCGGGGCCAAAACCGCGGGGCCTTGAAGCTGACGATCCAGCAGTTCTACAGGGCCAACGGCGACAGCACCCAGATCAACGGCGTCGCCCCCCACATCCATCTTCCGTCGCTGCGCGACTACATGGACGTCGGCGAGGGGAAGATGGACTACGCCCTGAAGTTCGACAAAGTCGACCCTCTTCCCCACGATGAGTACAACCGCGCCCCCGACGACCTGGTCTCCGCGCTGATCGCCCGCTCCGAGGCTCGTCGCGCCGAGGACCCCAAGTTCCAGAAACTGGACGAGCGGATCCAGAAGTTCATCGAACGCAAAAAGAAGCACTCGATCCCCCTCAACGAAGAGAAGTTCCGGGCCGAGATGATTCCCGACGACGATGAGAAGGCCGCCGACGATAAGGAGAAGGAGGCCAAGCGCGACAAGAAGAAGTACGCCGAGCGCGAAGCCTGGGCCGACGACTTCTATAACGACGAGGTCATCCGCATCGTCGACGACTACCTGACCCTCGGCTCCAAGGTTCTCGCCGCCGCTCCGGTGCGGGCCGCGGACGTCGACCGCTGAGACGGGCGATCCAAGAACATCGGATCAGCTTCATTTGGCCGGGCGCTTTCGCCCGGCCTTTTTTTGTACCGGCCCCGGCGCGGGTGTTCGGCTCACGCCCGGGTCGGCCTCTTCCGTAGCCGGCCTCCGTGAGGCCGGGACCGGCGTCGGATCACGGCGGCCCGCGTCCCGGGGTCACAAGACCCCGGCTACACTCGGACGGCCTTCCGAGCCGGCGGTTCTCCGCGACGGTCAGTTGACCACGTGGGTTGGGTGGCCGTCGGCGAAGGCGGCGATGTTGGCGAAGGTGGCCTCAAGCAGCCGGGCGCGGGCCTCGGCGGTCGCCCAGGCGTTGTGCGGGGTGATGAGGCAGTTCTTCGCCGTTAAGAGCGGATTGTCGGCCTCGATCGGCTCGCGGGTCACCACGTCGAGGGCCGCGCCGGCGATCTCGCCCGCGTTCAGAGCGTCGGCCAGGTCTTGCTCAACCACCAGCGCCCCCCGAGCCGTGTTGACGAGGAAGGCCGAGGGCTTCGATCGTCGCAACCGCTCGCGATTGACCATGCCCCGGGTCTCGGGGGTGAGCGGACAGTGCAGGCTCACGACATCGGCCCGCTCGAAAAGCTCGTCGAGGCCGTAGGTTGGCAACGAGCCGTCGGGCGGGCCCGTCTTGCCGCTGGGTCGGTGGGCGACGGTCTTCATTCCGAAGGCCCGGGCGATCTCGGCCACGCGCCGACCGATTCGTCCGTAGCCGACGATCCCCATCGTCTTCTCGGCCAGCTCAATCAGAGGCGTTTTGCGCATCGAGAAATCCACCTGCCGAGACCACTCGCCCGCGCGAACCGCCTGGGCGTGCAACCCGACGTGGTGGCAGAGCTCCAACAGCAGGGCGAAGGTCACTTGGGCGACCGAGTCCGTGCTGTATTCCGGGACGTTGGAGACCGGGATCCCCCGCGCCCGGGCCGCCTCGATATCCACGCAGTCGAATCCGGTGGCGGTGACGGCGATGAACCTCAGCGCCGGGAGCTTCTCGATCAAGGGCGCGCGGATCGGGCACTTGTTCGTGACCAGGACATCGGCCCCCTCGGCCCGCGCGGCGACCTCGTCGTCGGCGCTGACGTCATGGTAAACAACTTCGCCGAAACGACTTAACTCGGCCCAGGCCTGGGGGTCGGAGTTCAACGTCCGACCATCGAGCACAACGATTTTCACGGTGTCTTCGTCCGCTCCAAATGATTCGCCAACCAACCATAAATGAAAGCGGGGCGCCGGGGCGAAGGGCTCCGACGCCTCGTTCTCGATTCGGGCCCCGGGCTCAGCGGGCCGCCTGCTTGGTTCCCTTCGACGCCCGGATGGCCGCGGCCAGCACGGGATCGAAGCGGGGGTCGCCCACCAGCGCCTCGTCGACCGGCTCGTCTCCCGAGCTCCGCTCGCCGACAACCGGCCGGGCCGCGACGCGGGATTGGATCGGCAGGTCGGGAGTGACGCCGACCTCGCTATAGGCCCGATCCCTCGGCGAGTAGAACTTCGCCGTCGTGAGTTTCAAACCGGCCGGGGCCGAATGGAGCGAGAAGATGCTCTGAACCGACCCCTTGCCGTAGGTTCGGGCGCCGACGATCACCGCCCGATTGTGGTCTTGAAGCGCCCCGGCGAGGATCTCGCTGGCGCTGGCGCTTTCGTGGTCGACCAAAACGTACAGGGGCATCCGCCAACGCGCGACCCCCGTCGATTTGAAGACCTGGGATTGTCCCGGCGCTCGTCCCCGAGTGGTGACGATCACGCCGTCGTCGATGAACCGTTCGGCGATGTCGACCGCGATATTGAGCAGCCCTCCGGGGTTGCCTCGCAGGTCGAGCACCAAGGTCCGCATTCCGAGGTTCGAGAGTCCCGAGATCGCCTGGTCCAACTCATCGGCCGAGCTCTTTTGGAATCCGGCCAGTTGGATGTAGCCCACTCCTTCGGCCTCGTCGACCATCTTCGCCCGGGTGACGCTTTCCACCTCGACGTGGCGGCGGACGAGCCGAACAACCCGAATGGTCGAGTCCCGCTTCAAGATCTCGAGCTCGACGCTCGTTCCCTCGGCCCCCTGCAACCGATTGGCCGCGTCGTCGAGGGCGAGCCCCTTGACACTCTGCCCGGCGATCTTGACGATCTGATCTCCCGAGACCAGACCGGCGTCCCAGGCCGGCCCGCCTCGGATCACGCCGACCAGCCGCAGACCTTCGGGCGAGCCCTTCAGCTCCACGCCCAGACCGACGAAATTGCCGTCGATCATGGCGTAGAGATCGTCGAGCTTCGAGGGGGTCAGATAGCTCGTGAAATCGTCGAGGGCGTCGCACGCTCCGTAGGTGAATTCGAGCAGAATGGGCGTCGACGGGATCCCAAGCGCGTGGGTCGCCAGATCCGCCGCCGAGAGAGCCGTCGCGACCGCCGCGTCGTGATCGCTCGCCGAGATCCGAGACCGCTCCGCCTTGAGCCGCTCGCGAAGCCAGGCGATCCGCTCGGGCTCGGTCGTGGTCGCGTTGAGTTTCAGGAAGTTCGGGTCGCGAAGGGCCACCTCCACGTTGTCGAACCCATGCCGGAGCAGGGGCTCAAGCGGCGCCGAATCCACATAGAAGCCTTCGATCCGCTCCAAGACCTCGGTGTAGAGCTCCGCGGCCTGCTCGCGAGGCATCCGCAACAAGACGTCGCGAAAACTCGTGTCGTGATACCGCTTCGTCAGCTTGAAATGCAGCTCGCAGAGTCGAAGCCGGCGGCTGAATTCCGTCCGGCTGGGCCAGCGCTCGCGGGCCGCTCGATAGGTCTCGATGGCCGCCGACCAGTCGCGCTTCCGCTCGTGGTCCAAAGCGCGTTCGAGCACCGCTTCGG
>Ga0180220_1000488_pt1 | contig 43021 bp, 38 predicted proteins | sample eDN5th37CBELigBY_FD_151335 | JGI IMG/M metagenome (GOLD analysis project Ga0180220, IMG submission 151335) | Enriched backyard soil microbial communities from Emeryville, California, USA - eDNA 5th pass 37_C BE-Lig BY (version 2) (version 2) | ecosystem: Environmental > Terrestrial > Soil >... | reverse complement strand
ATTTCTGTTTTCAATGTAAGTCCTAATATTTAAAAGGGAAAATTATCCCCACAGCCACTATGGCCTGTTAAGCGCCATTGCGCAATCTCTGTTTCTCTTTAATACATCTTCGCGATCAATCCGGGTGCAGGTGCACGCGATAGTCACCCGCATCGATGCAAAGTTGCCCTTCCACGGCCAATAAATCCCTTCACCGTTCTGCGCCAGCTTTGCTTGCTCCCCCTAATGCGAGCCGCCAGCCTCTACCCGTGAGTGGGTGAGTGGCAGACATGCTGGACATGCCCGCCCGTGCGCCGCGATGGGTATTGCGCCAGCCAAGAATGCTCGCTCTTGAATATTTGCAAGAATCTCTACGAACCAGAATCTCGTTTCCGACCGGCGCACTGCGTAGAAAACCCTGTCGCCCTATGCTGCGCCTACCGATCATGGCAGGAAAGACGGTATTCAGGCAGCCATGGAGACTGCCCCTCAAGCTACGCTATCGGATTCCGTGAACGAATCCAATGATACGGCCCATTACCAGTAAAATGAATTTAAAATCGATCGTTAGGCACTTTATGTTCGATTTTTCGATCTATTGATTTGCTGTATTGGGCACGATACACTGTATTTAAAATCAATCCAAACAGGCTTTAGGATTGTTTTTACAAACATGAAAATCTCACAATCCTCCATCGCATCTCCAGCCGTCGCACAACAGTCAGTCCAAATCGGCCGATTGTTGGCCCGCCTTCGTCAGGCTCGCCACATCAAGCAAGCCGACGCCGCTCTGCGCGCCGGCCTTTCCCGGAATACGGCATATCGGATCGAGAAAGGCGATCCCGGTCTTGCGTTCGGGCAGCTCCTTCGTTACTTGGACGCCATCTCTCCCGGTGCGACACTCGCGAGCCTCCTGGCGGAGACCGACCCGGCGCTCAAGGCCCTTCAATCGCGCGAAGCAACCCAGCGCGTGCGGGACCTTTCAGCCGCCGAGCTCAAAAGCCTCGACTTCTAACGACGCCCCCCAATGGCCAAAAACAAACAACTGATGACCTTCGCCTACCTGCGCGAGGGCTGGGCGCCTTGCGGGCAGCTCACCATGACGGAGGAAGGTCCGGCGCTGCTCGCCTCGACTTTTGCCTACGGCACGCGCTATCTCGATCGGCCAGACGCGATTGAAGTCGATCCAGTAAGCCTAGGCATCCATGATGATTCGGTAAAGGGCAAGCGGCTCTTGCCAGTGAACGCACTGACCGGCTTTGGCGGAATTCGCGACGCCGCACCAGACTCATGGGGGCGCCGGGTAATCGAGACCAAGCTCAAGGTTCCCGCGAACAGCCTGCCGGAATCCCAATACCTGCTCCACCGTTCAAGGGCAAGCTCAATCTGTCTATCAAGCGCTACCAAGCGCCACCGAGATCCAGCAAAAATCGTCAGACGTTGATCACACGTTTAGACGTTGAACAAGAAATTCAACACATCCCCGTCTTTCACCACGTATTCCTTGCCTTCGGCGCGCATTTTGCCGGCTTCTTTGGCGCCCTGCTCGCCTTTGCAGGCGATGAAGTCTTCGTAGGCGATGGTCTGGGCGCGGATGAAGCCGCGTTCGAAGTCGGTATGGATGACGCCGGCGGCTTTGGGCGCGGTGTCGCCGATGTGGATGGTCCAGGCGCGCACTTCCTTGACGCCCGCGGTGAAGTAGGTTTGCAGGCCCAGCAGGCTGTAGGCGGCGCGGATGACGCGGTTCAGGCCGGGCTCGTCCATACCGAGGTCGGCCAGGAACACGGCTTTGTCTTCGTCGTCCAGCTCGCCGATCTCGGCTTCCACGGCGGCGCAGACCGCGACCACGGGGGAGTTCTCGGTTTGCGCGTACTTCTGCACGGCCTCCAGATGCGGGTTGTTCTCGAAGCCGTCTTCCTTGACATTCGCCACATACATGCAGCGCTTGGCGGTGATGAAGCAGAAAGGCTTCAGCAGGGCCTGTTCTTCTTCATCCAGATTCAGCGAGCGGATGGGGCGCGCCTCGTTCAGCATGGGGATGATTTTTTCAAGCGTAGCCACCATCTTGATGGCTTCCTTGTCGCCGGCGCGCGCCGTTTTCTGGTGGCGCTGCAGGGCTTTTTCGGCCGTGGCGAGGTCGGCCAGGGCCAGCTCGGTATTGATGACTTCGATGTCGGACACCGGATTGACCCGGCCCGACACATGGACCACGTTGTCGTCTTCGAAGCAGCGCACCACATGGACGATGGCATCGGTTTCGCGGATGTTCGCCAGGAACTGGTTGCCCAGGCCTTCGCCCTTGGAAGCGCCAGCGACCAGGCCGGCTATGTCCACGAATTCGACCACGGCCGGCACGATGCGTTCGGGCTTGACGATTTCCGCCAGCGCGGCCAGGCGAGGGTCGGGCACTTCCACGACTCCGACATTGGGCTCGATGGTGCAGAAGGGGTAGTTTTCGGCGGCAATGCCCGCCTTGGTCAACGCATTGAAAAGTGTAGATTTGCCGACGTTGGGCAAGCCAACAATGCCACATTGCAAAGCCATGGGTATCCTGAATATATAAATAGATGAAGCCGGAAGAAAGCTATTGTAGTGGTTAAGCGCTGCGGGCGCGGCCCGCAACCCGCACACCACCAGCGTTCTACCCGCATACTATCCACGCACTACCCCACATTACCCGCAGGTCACCGGCGCAAGGCCAGCACACAGGCCCACGGCCGGCACAGAGGGTCACGGCCACACGGGCGGGACACGCGGCCGGCGCACGACCAGCGCACAGCCGGCGCATAACCCCTCAGCTCAATACATCGGGCACTGTCCTTAGCACCAGCCATACGACCAGCAGGGGGCCGCCATTGAAGAGCCCGTGCAGCAGCATGGAGGCTCCGATGCCGCGCTTCATCCGCAACCAGGCCAGCACCATGCCGGTCAGCCATTGGGGCAGCACCAGCAGCGGCAACAGCCACAGCGGGGTATGGTGCAGATTGAAGTTATACAGATGCACCGCCGCGAACGTCAGACAGGCCGCATGGAAGACCCAGGGAAAAAGGCGGCGGTAGCGCAGCCGCCAGCGCCATGGCAAAGGGCGCTGGCCTGGCGGGCCGCCGGCCAGCATGGGCAGCCAGCACAAGGCGACGGCGGCGCCGGCCAGCAGGATGCCCGGCCACTTGGGCCCCAAAATCATGGCGCCCACGGCCATCGGCGCCAGCCACCAAGCTTGCGTCAGGCGGCGCAAGCTGTAGCGGAACACCAGCTCTTCCACGATGGGGGCCCAGATCAGCGCCTGCAGCCACGGCATGTTGTAGATGTCCAGCCTGTGCGTGGCGCCGCCGGCCCCGGCCGCCGCAACGGCGATGGGCCCCAGGACGACGAGGTTGATGCTCCACAGAAAGGCGGCCCATTTCAACAGGCGGCCCAGCGGGGCGCCGGAAAACCAGTCGCTGCGCCAGCCGCTGTCGGCCAGGCGCCCCGGCAGGCGCGGCGCGAAGCGCGGGTGCAGGATGAAACCGAAAAAATCACGCAACTCGTGGCGGAAATTCGCCTTGGCCACGGGCGCCGATACGCGGCGCTTGCGCGGCTCAGGCACGGTTGCCCTCGTGCAGTTGATTGACGGCTTGCGGGAATTCGCCCCGCAACAAAGCCGGCAAAACATTCCGCGCCCGCTCGATGACGCCTTCGATCAGCTTGAGTTCTTCGCGCCGCGGCGGGTTCAGCACGAAAGCGGCGACTTGCTGGGCCAGGCCCAAAGAACGCGGATGGCCGATGCCTATGCGCAAGCGCCAGAAGGCGGGGCTGGAAAACGCGGACTGGATATCGCGCAGTCCATTATGGCCCGCGTGCCCTCCCCCCTGCTTGAGCTTGACCTGCCCCGGCGGAAGGTCGAGCTCGTCGTGCAACACCAGCACTTGCTCCGGCGCCAGCTTATAGAAGCGCAGCAAAGCTCCGGCGGCCTGCCCGGAACGGTTCATGAAGGTGGCGGGCTTGGCCAGGATCACCGCTTCGCCGTCGAAGCGCGCTTTGGCCACCCATGCCGAAAAGCCCTTTTCCAGCGTGAAGCTCGTCTTCAAATCGTCGGCCAGATGGTCGGCCAGCCAGAAGCCCGCGTTGTGGCGCGTGGTTTCATATTCCGGTCCCGGGTTGCCCAGCCCGATGATGAGGCGTATTGGTGGTGTCATAACGGAAGTCTATCCCAAGACCAAGAAAAACCCCTGCCGGCCGCTCGAGCCTGACAGGGGTTTTACAGAGCAGGACGCGAAAGGCAGCCCTGCCCGGCTTGCGATGAAGGCTATGCGCCCCCTGAGGCCTATTCGGCCTTTTCTGCGGAGCCTGCTGCTTCTTCGCCGCCTTCGTCGCCGGCATCGCCGCCTGCGCCGCGCTGCGCCAGCGCCGCGGCGACCACCAAGCTAGCCGCATCAGCGCCATGAGCCGTGGGCGAGACGCCTTCGGGCATGACGATATCGGACAGATAAACGTTGCCGCCGGGGGCCAGCTCGCCCAGGTCGACCTGGATGAACTGAGGCAGGTTCTCGGGCAGGCAGGTGACTTCAAGCTCGGTCAGCACGTGGCTGATGATCTGGCTGTTGAGCTTAACAGCGGGAGATGCCTCGCCATTGATGAAATGCAGCGGCACCTTGGTGGTGATGGGCTGCTTGGCGTCCACGCGCTGGAAATCCACATGCAGGACTTGCGGCTTGTAGGGGTGCCATTGCACGGCGCGCAGCAGCACTTGCTGCGCATTGCCCTCCAGCTCCATGCTCAGGATGGAGGCGTGGAACTCTTCCTTGCGCAGCGCATGGTAGATTTCGTTGTGGTCGAGCTCGATGCTCAGGGGCTCGGCGCTACCGCCGTAAACAATGGCGGGGACACGGCCAGCGTGGCGCAGGCGGCGGCTCGCACTCGTACCCTTATCGCTACGCGAAGTGGCGTTGAACTTCATGGAAAACTCCAGATGACTGGGCTCGCACAACCCGCAAGGGTGATACTGGCCCTGTTGATAAACGCGGCGCGGTTACGCCGCGAACGACTGCTGCCCGCCGCGACCAGCGGGCAACGGCATGCTTCTTAATCGACGAACAGCGAGCTGACCGATTCCGCGTTGGAAATGCGCAGTATGGTTTCACCCAGCAGCGAGGCGCAGGACAACTGGCGGATGCGGCTGCATGCGCGCGCCTCTTCGGACAGGGGAATGGTGTCGGTGACCACCAGTTCGTCGAGTTGTGATTCTATGATGCGCTGCACGGCGCCGCCCGACAGCACGGGATGCGTGCAGTAGGCCGACACGGCCACCGCGCCGCGCTCTTTCAGCGCCTGCGCGGCCTTGCACAGGGTGCCCGCGGTGTCGACCATATCATCCATGATGATGCAGTTGCGGCCGTCGACTTCCCCGATGATGTTCATGACTTCCGACACATTGGCGCGCGGGCGGCGCTTGTCGATGATGGCCAAGTCGGCTTCCAGCTGCTTGGCCAGCGCCCGGGCGCGCACCACGCCGCCGATGTCGGGCGATACCACCACCAGGTTCTGGTAATTGCGGCGCCAGATGTCGCCCAGCAATATGGGGCCGGCGTAGATATTGTCCACGGGTATATCGAAGAAGCCCTGGATCTGGTCGGCATGCAGATCCATGGTCATGATGCGGTCCACGCCCACGACCTGCAGCATGTTGGCGACCACCTTGGCCGATATGGCCACGCGCGCCGAACGCGGGCGGCGGTCCTGGCGCGCATAGCCGAAGTATGGAATGGCCGCCGTGATCTTGCCGGCCGAGGCGCGCCGCAAAGCGTCGACCATGACCATGATTTCCATCAGATTGTCGTTGGTGGGCGCACAGGTGGGCTGCAAAACGAAGACATCCTTGCCGCGGACGTTTTCGTTGATTTCCACCATGACCTCGCCATCGGAAAAGCGGCCGACCGACATCTTGCCCAGCGACATGTCAAGGTGATTTGCGACATCGACAGCCAAACGGGTATTGGCGGTGCCGGTAAAAATCATGAATCTGTCGTGTGCCATGGCTAGGTGTTTTCTTGGCGTCAAACAACAAAGCTGTTGACCAGCACCTTGGGGGCCGACTCAACAGCTTTAAGTCAACTGCATGCCTTGCGGCTTGAGAATGGCTGGGGAAGAAGGATTCGAACCTTCGCATGCTGGAATCAAAATCCAGTGCCTTAACCAGCTTGGCGATTCCCCAGTATCAACTGCGTATCCAATGCCTTAGAGGGTGATCGGCAAGGCCGGGACAAGCCCATACACCTTGAACTACCGCCGCATCTTCATCACCGGATATTTTACCGATAATTTGCTGCCTGCGCAGGACCGCTTCTTTCATCGTTACAAACTCGACAAAGAGGCATGCGCCCGAGCCGCTCATTCTTGCATGCATGCCTTGCCGCGTAAGCCAGTCATGGGCCGCCGCAACACGCGGATACTTTGCAAAAACGACGGGTTCCAAATCATTGCGCCCAAATAAGGCAAGGCTACCCTGGCCCATGGCATGGGGCTTGGCGCGGCCAGGCCCTGTGGCATTGATTTGTTGCCAATCAGCAAAGACGGCTATTTTGATGCATGGGGAATTTCTTGTCAAATCGGGGCTGGCAAAAACCGCAGCGGTGGGCACATGCTGCGGCGGCTGTACAACAAGATAGGCGCGCTCCGGGGGCAGCTCCAAGGGAGACAGGTCTTCGCCCACGCCTTGCGCGAATGCCGGCCGCCCGTAGATGAACACCGGCACATCGGCGCCCAGCGGCAAGGCCAAGGCCATCAGTTCCTGCCGGCTCAGGCCCGTGGCCCAAAGGCGGTTCAAGGCAATGAGCGTCGTCGCGGCGTCGCTGGATCCGCCTCCCAGGCCGCCGCCCGCAGGAATGCGCTTACGGTACGAGATCTGCGCCCCCAGCGGCGTGCCCGTAGCACGCTGGAGCGCCCTGGCCGCCTTGACCACCAAATCATCGTCGGCCTCCAGGCCCGCCATGCCGGCCATTTCGCGCTCGATGCGGCCATCGCGGCGGATATCGAAATTCAGCGTATCGCAAAGGTCGATGTAGCGAAAAGCCGTCTGCAGCAGATGATAGCCGTCCTCGCGGCGGCCCGTGACATGCAGGAAAAGATTGATTTTCGCCGGAGCGGGCACATCGTACAAAGCCACCGCGTGTTCCCTTCAAGGCCTGCCGCCGGGCCCTAGTTGCCGTCCACCACCAGGCGGACGCTGATGGAGCGGGAAGCCTCGTTGCGATTGAGCTGCAGCAGATGCGGCCCTGAATCGTCATACCGCGATAGCTGCACCCGCCAGCCATCCTGGTTGAAAACGGACAGCCGGCCGTCGCTGTCGCGCTGCTGGCCCGCCGCGGCGCCCGCGGCCATTTTCCCGCTCATGCGCCCGTGCAGCCAATCGCGCAGGCCGGCCACCGGCACCGGGCTGCCCAGCACCTGCTCCACCAGCGCGTCTGGATGCGGCGCGCGTTCGCGTTCGCCATTGCTGCGCACCAGCAGGGCGCCGGAGGCATCCACCTGCACACGCGCCAGCGTCGAACCCATGGGATTGCGCAAATCCAGTACCAGCCGGCGGCCGTCGTCCACCCAGGAAAACCCGCCCTGCACGGCGTCGCGCTTGCCGCCGAAATATTCCACGGCGACCGCAAAACGGCCCATGCGTTCGAAGGCGGCGCCAGGCGCCTTGCTACCGGCCGGCGGTTCAGGCGTGGCGCAGCCGGCCAGCAGGGCCAGCACCGCGGCGCAGCACCAGGCCGCCCAATGGATAAGCTTGCGCCCGGCCGCACCATGCAGGGCGCGGCTTGCGTTTCGACACGCGGTCATTCCAGTTTCACTCCCAGGCGTTTCAGCGTCTGCAGCAATATTTCATTCTTGGGATCTTTGGCCAGGCCCTCGCGCCAGATGCGCCTGGCTTCGTCATGGCGCTTGCTGACCCACAAGACCTCGCCCAGATGGGCGGCGACCTCGGCGGAGGGCAATTGGTGATAGGAGCGCTCCAGGTATTCGATGGCGGCCTGATAGTCGCCGGTCCGGTACAGATACCAGCCCACGCTGTCCAGGATATAGGGATTGCCCGGCTCCAATTCCAGCGCGCGCTCGAGCAGGTCCTGGGCTTCGTCCAGGCGGCGGTTTTGATCCGCATAGGTGTAGCCCAATGAATTGTAGGCATTGGCGTTGTTCGGATCCAGCTCGATCACGCGCTCCATCAGCGCCTCGAATTCTTCCATCCTGCCCTGCCGTTCGTACAGCATGGCCAGGTCGTATTTGATCTCCGCGGTGTCGGGGATGTCCTTGTCCGCCTTGACCAGAATGTCGATGGCCGTATCAGTGCGGCCGGCCTCGCGGTAGATGGACGCCAGGGTGAGCGCCGCCACCGAACGCTCCTGCCTGTCCTGGGGCTTGAGCCTGTCGATGGTGCGCCGGGCCGCGGCCAGGTCGCCCTGGCGCGACAGCAGCACCGCCTTGTGGATCTGCGCCTGGAAATTGAGAGACGGGTCGTCTATCAAGTCGAGCTGGGCGATGGCTTCTTTCAGTTTCCCCTGTTTTTCGGCGATCTGCACCAGCAGCAGGCGCGCATCGGAAGCATCCGAGCCGGCGCTGCTGGCCTTGTCGTCGCGCATGGCCTGGCGCCGCTGCGTCTGCACATTGATATATTCATTGAGCAGGGCTTTGGCGTCGTCGTAACGCTCGGCGCGGATATTGACCTCGGCCTCGGTGTAGAGCAGATCGAAGTCTTCGGGGGCGCGCTGGCGCATGGCCTTCACCTGGGCCAGCGCGGCGCCGAATTCGCGCCTGTCCACCAGCCGGTTCACCAGCAGGAGCTGCAACTTGCGGCTGTCGGGGTGGCGCGCCAGATAACTGCGGGTTTCCGCTATGGCCGCGGGCGCGTCGACCCGCAGGCCGTATTCCAGCACGCGTTGCGCGGCGGCCTCGGAATCGGGCTCCAGGGCGAGAGCCTGGCGCGCCTCGTCCAGCGCGCGCTCGGGTTCCGACGCGGCCCAAGCGGCGTCGGACAGGGCCAGATGGGCGACCGGCAAGCTGCGCACCGAGGGGTGCAGCGCTTTTTCCAGGACCTCCAGCGCCAGCCGCTTGTCGGGCATCTTGCTGACGATGGCCGAGGCCTGCGCCACCGCCTGTTCCTTGTTGTCCGCCTTGTCGATGCGCGCCCACAGCGCCGACGCCAGGCCGGAGGTCTGCCCGTTGGACGCGGCCAGCGCGAGCGAGGCGGCCACGGCCTCCGGATCCTTGGGCGCCAGCGTGGCCCAGGTGCGGGCCGCGGCCAGGGCCCGGCCCAGATCGCGGCTTGCCATCGAAAACTGGAACGCCCTTTTAGCCAGCCTGGGATCGGAGGTTTCGCGGGCCAGATCCAGCAAGGTCTGGCCGGCCATGTCGTATTCGCCGCGCGTGGCCGCTATTTCAGCCGCCAGTATGCGGTACAAGATATCGGCGGTAAGCTTGACATCGGGAAGCTCGCCTGCGCGCAGGCGGATGAGCTCGATCTGTTCGGGAACCTCTTGGACCGGCGCCGCATGGGCGCCATGCATATGCACGATAACAGGCGCAAACACCGTAAACAGCAGAGGAATTGAAAGTTTCATTCAAGAGAACCATCGCCGCTGCGCCCGGGATAAGCGTCAGATGGCAAAATTACACAGTCAGATTTGATGATCTTATCACCCCCGTATGCCTGAATTGCCAGAAGTCGAAACCACGCGTCGCGGATTAGCGACGGTCATGCCGGGCCATGTGCTGCAGCGCTTCATTGTCCATGAGCACCGCATGCGCTGGCCCATTCCCGCCGACTTGGCCGACAGGATCAGCGGCCGGGAAGTCCTGAGCTGCGCCCGCCGCGGCAAGTACCTGTTGATCAATTTCAGCCATGGGACGCAAATCGTGCACCTGGGCATGTCCGGCTCGATGCGGCGCGTGCCTCTGGAAGAAGCCCTGCGCAAGCATGACCACGCGGAGTGGTTGTTCGGGCATGCGCGCTTCCTGCTGCACGACCCGCGGCGCTTCGGCGCGATACTCTGGCACGACAAGGCCGACGGCCCCCTCGAGGCGCACCCCCTGCTCGCCAGCCTGGGCATAGAGCCCTTCGACCCGGGCTTTACGCCGGCCTATCTGCACCGCAGCCTGAAAGGCAAGGCCATGGCCATCAAGCAAGCCCTGCTGGGCGGCCGCATCGTTGTGGGCGTCGGCAATATCTATGCATCGGAGGCGCTTTTCCGCGCGCGCATCAACCCGCGGACCGCGGCGGGAACACTATCGGCCGCGCGCTGCGACGCCCTGGTCGCCGCCATTCGCGACACGCTGGGCGACGCCTTGAATTCAGGCGGCAGCACCCTGCGCGATTACGTCAACGCCACCGGCCAGCCTGGCGCTTATTTTACCCTGCATGCCGCGGTCTACGAAAAAGCGGGCCAGCCCTGCGGGGTCTGCGCCACGCCCATCCGGCGCATCGTGCAAGGGCAGAGGGCCAGCTACTACTGCCCTCGATGCCAAAAGCGCTGAGCCGGGCATGGGCTTGGCCCGCTCTTTTTAAACCCTGGAATACAGGCGCGCGCCGCCATCCGGGCCCGTCAATTGCAAGGGACGCACATCATGGACACGCTCGAATATCAGACCGGTTTCGGCAATGCCTGCTCCACCGAAGCCTTGCCCGGCGCCTTGCCGACGGGCCGCAACTCGCCGCAGATCTGCCCTTACGGCTTGTACGCCGAGCAGCTTTCCGGCACGGCCTTTACCGTGCCACGGGCGGAAAACCGCCGGTCGTGGCTGTACCGCATACGCCCGGCCGCGCTGCAAAAGGCGTTCGACCCCTTCGACGGCGCGCCGGCCTGGACCAGCGATTTCGCCGGCCATACGCCCGTCAGTCCCAACCGCCTGCGCTGGGATCCCCTGCCTTTGCCCTCGAAGCCCGCCGACTTCATCGAAGGCATGCAAACCTGGGCCGGCAACGGCCATCCGGCAGACCTGGCCGGGGTCGGCATCCATCTGTACGCGGCCAACCGTTCGATGCAGGGCCGCTATTTCTATAATGCCGACGGCGAAATGCTGATCGTGCCGCAGCAAGGCCGCTTGCGCCTGGCGACGGAACTGGGCCTGATCGATGTCGAGCCTTGTGAAATCGCGGTCATTCCACGCGGCTTGCGCTTTTGCGTGGCATTGACCGACGGCGCCGCGCGCGGCTATGTGCTGGAAAACTTCGGCGCGCCCCTGCGTTTGCCGGAACTGGGTCCGATAGGCTCCAACGGCCTGGCCAATGCCCGGGATTTCCAGATACCCGTAGCCTGGTACGAGGACCGCGACGGCGACTTCGAACTGATCGCCAAGTTCACCGGCGGCTTCTGGCGCACGCGCCTGGGGCATTCGCCGCTGGATGTGGTGGCCTGGCATGGCACCAACACCCCCTACAAATACGACCTGCGCCGCTTCAACGCCATGGGCTCGATCAGCTACGACCATCCCGACCCATGCATCTTCACGGTCCTGACGTCGCCGTCCGGCATGCCGGGCGCCGCGAACGTGGATTTCGCCATATTCCCGCCGCGCATCCTGGCCATGGAGCACACCTTCCGTCCGCCCTGGTTCCATCGCAATATCGCCAGCGAATTCATGGGGCTGATACAGGGGGTGTACGACGCCAAGGCGGACGGCTTCTCGCCGGGCGGCGCCAGCCTGCACAACTGCATGAGCCCCCATGGCCCCGATGCCGGCACCTTTGAAAAAGCTTCCAGGGCCGATACCAGCCAGGCGCACTATATACGCGATACCATGGCCTTCATGTTCGAAACCCAACGCGTCATACGCCCCACCAGCGCCGCCATGTCATCGGCCGCCTTGCAGAATGATTACGATGCGGTCTGGTCGGGGATCAAGAAATACTTCGACCCCAGCCGGCCTTGAAAGCCGGCCTTGAAGCAAGACGAGAGCGGGCATGCCTTTTTGAATGGAACGCACGATCCCGCGCTGCGTAGCCGGGTCGGCTGCGCGCAGCTAGATCTCGCCCAGGCCGGCGCTTGCGCCCGCGCCTTGCCCGGCCGGCCGCCGCAAGGCGACGAGCGGGTAAAAAAGAACGCTGCAAAAGGCCCACACGAAGGCCAGCGACCATAAGGTCTGGCTCAGAAAATGCATCCCCTGCATGACGCGCAAAGCGCCGAATGTAGCACCCAGCAGCAGCCCCGCCGCCAGGCCCACCCACTGCATGCGCCGGCTTCCCAGCGCCCAGCCCGCGAAGTGGACACATAGAACGATATAGCCGTAGACCGAATGCACGCTGGGCAAGGCCTTGCCCCCCGCCTGGCCGGCCAGGGCCCAGAAAGTATCCGGCCATTGTGCGTGGCCGCCGAACATGGCGAGCGCCATCGGGCGCGGCATGGCCGTGTACTGCTTCAGCAGGCCCGCCAGCAAGGGGCCGAAGCAAAACGCCATGAACATCAACAATAATGCCGCCCTGGCCGTCCTCAGCCTTGCCTCGCGCAGGCTCCATGCCAGGCAGGCAACGCATATCGCCGCCCCGCTTATGGGCACCAGCCGGGCCGCATAGCGCCCCACCACATCCGGCAGCAAAGCGCGCCGCAGCGGGAAGACGCCCGCGCCCGGATCGTAAAAGTAGCTGCTCACCGCCATATCCAAGGCCGAGTGCTGCACCTGGTATGCCAACAGGGCCAGGAACGCGATCACAGCGGCCTGGATCAGTACATAATGAGTCGTGAAATCCCTGTATGCCATGCTTGCGGGATGATTCATGGCGCCTCCTTGCGTATATCGCCCCGCGCACGATAATGCATGAGCCACCGCCCGGCAATACCATGGCGGCTTATTTTTTGCGGCCCGTTTCGCAGCCTGTTTTGCGGCCCTCAGGCGGCCAGCACCTTGCCGGGGTTCATCAAGCCCTGCGGATCCAGGGCCTGCTTGATGCGCCGCATCAGCGCCAGTTCGATTGGGTCTTTGTAGCGCGGCAGGAGGTCGCGCTTCAATTGCCCCACGCCGTGCTCGGCGCTGATCGACCCGCCGTAGCGGTGCACACTGCCATGGACAAGGTCGTATACGGCAGCCTGTTTGGACAGCAGTTCTTCTTCCGTGTAGGCCTCGCCCCTGGCGACGTTGTAGTGCAGGTTGCCGTCGCCCAGATGGCCGAAAATGACATGTTGCACGCCGGGAAAGCTCTGCTGCAGGGCCGCGTTGGTGGTCGCCACGAAATCGGCGATACGTGACACAGGGATGGATACGTCATGCTTGATGCTTTTGCCGAAAGCCTTTTCGGATAGCGGTATGCTCTCGCGCAAATGCCACAGCGCATTGCTTTGCGCCACATTTTCAGCGATGACGGCATCGGCCGCCAGCCCGTCCTCGATGGCGGCGCCCACCACAGCCTCGAAGCGTTCGCGCGCGTGTTCGGCGCTTTCGCTGTCCGAGAGCTCCAGCAGCGCATACCAGGGCATGGCGGCCGACTCGCCTTCGAAGGGGATGCGCTGCTGCGGATAGCACTGGACCACGCCCTGCAGGCAGTTGCCCGCGATCAGCTCGAAGCCCGTCAGCGCGGCGCCGAATCCGCTGCGCGCCGTCGATAATACGGCAACCGCGTCTTCGACCGAACGCAACGCCAGCAGGGCCGTGCACTGGGCCACCGGCAAGGGGTACAGCTTGACCGTGGCCGCGGTGATGATGCCCAGCGTGCCTTCGCTGCCTATGTATAGGTCGCGCAGATCGTAGCCGGTATTGTCTTTGCGCAGCCCGCGCAGGCCACGCCAGATATCGCCCTCGGCCGTGACCACTTCCAGGCCCAGCGCAAGTTCGCGCGCATTGCCGTAGCGCAGCACCTGCGTGCCGCCGGCATTGGTGGCCAGGTTGCCGCCCAGGGTGCAACTGCCCTCGGCGGCCAGGCTCAGCGGAAACAGGCGGCCGGCGTCGCGCGCCGCCTGCTGCACGGATTGCAGGATGCATCCGGCTTCCGCCACCAGCGTGTCATTGTCGGTATCGATGCCGCGTATGCGATTGAGCCGGGCGAGCGAGATCACGACGGCCTGCCCGCCGCCATCCGGCGTCGCGCCGCCGCACAAGCCGGTGTTGCCGCCCTGCGGCACCATGGGAACCCGGTGGGCCACGCACCAGCGCACGACCTCGGCGACTTCTTCAGTGCTGCCCGGCTTGACGACCGCCAGCGCCCTGCCGCTATAACGGCCGCGCCAGTCCGTGGTGTAAGCCTCGGTTTCAGGGCCAGTCAGCACGTGCTGACGCCCCAGCATCTGGGCTAATTCGTCTGTACGGCTCATCGACCGCCTTCCTGGGTAGTTCTGTCGGAGCCTTTATTCTAAGGCAGATGGACTTGCAACAAGCGGCAGGCCCTTACAGCGGGCAGGCGGCCTTTGCGGTATGAGGCATGCGGTATGAGGCATGCGGCTGGCGGCGCGCGGCGGGGAGCCGGCGGCCCGCCCGGTCCCGCGCCTGCACACCCTCATGTAATCCGCGATAATGATCCCAGGCCGCGGGCCCGCCCCTTCCCGAACGAGATGCCGGGCCGCGGCAGCCCACAAGATGCTCGAACTTCAGAAAGGACAGACCGTGACGGCAGAACCCCAGCTTCCCACCGCAGTTTTCAAGGCTTACGACATCCGCGGCACCGTGCCCGACCAGTTGAACACCGGGTTCGCCCGTCGGCTGGGCCTTGCGCTGGCCCGGCAGGCCCTTGCCGCCGACATCCATGCGCTGGTCGTGGGCTACGACGGCCGTCACAGCAGCCCCGACCTGTCCCGCGCGCTGCAGGACGGGCTGAATGAAGGGGGCATCGACACCCTGGATCTGGGCCTGGTGCCCACGCCGCTGGTCTATTTCGCCGCCCATACCCAGCACACCGGTTCCGGAGTCGCCATTACCGGCAGCCATAACCCGCCCGACTACAACGGCTTCAAGATCATGATGGCCGGGAAAACGCTGTACGGCGAGGGCATACAAGAACTGCGGCGCATCATGGCCGACCCGCAGGCCGCGGCGGCGCGGCAGCGCGGGCAGCGGCGCGAACTCGGCCTGCTGGATGCCTACATCGGCCACATCAGCGGCACCGTAAGCCTGGCCCGCCCCATGAAGATCGCCATCGACTGCGGCAACGGCGTCGGCGGCGTCGCCGCGGCGCGGCTTTTTCGCGCCCTGGGCTGCTCGGTGGACGAACTGTATTGCGACGTCGACGGCAGCTTTCCCAACCACCATCCCGACCCGGCAGATCCCCACAACCTGGAGGATTTGATACGCCACGTGCAAGCGAGCGATTGCGAACTGGGCCTGGCTTTCGATGGCGACGCGGACCGCCTGGGGGTGGTCACAAAATCCGGGCAGATCATCTGGCCCGACCGCCAACTCATTCTTTACGCGCGTGACGTGCTGGAACGCCAGCCGGGCGCAACCATCATTTTCGATGTCAAATGCAGCCGCCACGTGGCCCGGGCGGTCAAGCAGGCCGGCGGCAAGCCGCTGATGTGGCAAACAGGCCATTCCATGATCAAGGCCAAGCTGGCCGAAACCGGGGCGCCGCTGGCGGGCGAAATGAGCGGCCATATTTTCTTCAAGGAACGCTGGTACGGTTTCGACGACGGCCTGTACGCCGGCGCGCGCCTGCTCGAAATCCTTTCCCGGCACAATGCGCCGTCGTCTGTGCTGGAAGCCCTGCCCCAGGACATATCCACGCCCGAAATCAAGCTGCAGATGCAAGAGGGCGAACCCCATGCGCTGGTCGCGCGCATGCAGCGGGAGGCCGACTTTCCCACCGCCGCCTCCATCAGCACCATAGACGGCGTACGCGCCGAATACACCGACGGCTTCGGCCTGGCCCGCGCATCCAATACCACACCGGTCATCGTGCTGCGCTTCGAAGCGGAAACGGAAGCCGGCCTGGACCGCATCAAAGGCGAATTCCGCCAGGCCTTCGCCGCTTTGGCTCCGGGCCTGGAACTGCCCTTCTGATGATGCGCCGGCGGCCATTCATTCCAGAATCCGCCTGAAGCAGGCCGGCTGACGGAGCAAGGACCGCGGCCTACGATCCGTCATATCCCGGTTCGGCGGACCGGCTATGAGCCTGGATGGATTGATACAAGTCCAGGTGGGCCTGCACCACCTTGCGGATATCGAATTCCCGCTCGGCCAGGCTGCGCCCCGCCCGACCCATGGCGCGGCGCTTGCCGGCATCGTGCTCCAGGTCCAGCACGGCCCGGGCCAATGCGCCGGCATCGCGCGGCGGCACCAGCAAGCCGGAAACACCAGGCTCGATGGCATCCCGGCAGCCCGGCACATCGGTCGTGACCACGGCGCGCCCGCAAGCCGCCGCCTCCACCAGCGACTTGGGCAGGCCCTCGCGGTAGGACGGCAGCACGACGATATGCGCCTCGCTGTACAGCCGGGCGATATCGCTTCTTTCGCCCAGGCATTCCACCAGACCTTCCTCCCGCCATTGCTGGAAGGTGGCCTGCGTGATGCTGGCCGGGTTGCCCGGATCGGGGCTGCCGGCCAGCACCCAGCGCAGGCCGCTGGCATCGCCCGCCGCAAGACGGGCCGCCGCCACGAATTCGTTCACGCCTTTGTCGGCCAGCAAACGCGCCGCCATGATAGCGACCGGCGCTCCGGGCGGCTCGGGCAGCATGGCGAACTCGTCCAGGTCCACGCCCGAGCCGCGTATCAGCACGGCCTGGCCGGGCCGGATCACGCCGGCATCGCGCAGCACATCCCTGTCGTTGGTATTTTGGAAGATGACGCGGCTATTGGGATGGCCCAGCGCCAGACGATACAGCAGCGTGGCCGCAAGGCGCAGGAAATCGTAGCCCTGCGCACTGCGCGTGAAAATGAAGCCCAGCCCCGACACCGCGGCCACATAGGCGGGCACGCCGGCCAGCCGCGCGGCAATGCCGCCGTACAGCACGGGCTTGATGGTGACCGCATGCACGATGCCGGGGCGCAGCTTGCGGAAGAGTCGCCATAGCGCGTAGATACTTTGTATCTCAGTAAGCGGATTCTTGCCGCTGCGCGACATGGGGATGACGTGGTGAATCAGGCCGTGGGCGGTGATCTGCGGCACCGTCGGTCCGTCCATGGTGGCGACGTGCACTTCATAGCCGGCGTCCCGGGCGCCCAGCGCCAGCGGCAGGCGGTGCGAGAGAAAAAACGCCGGATTGTTCACCACGAAGAGCAGACGCCTCTTCGGCGCCGATGGTAGGTCCGCGGCAGGAGCCGCGGCGCTTGAAGCACCACCGTACGCCGGCGCCGCGGCTGAAGATGCAGGAACATCGCCGGCCATGGCCGTGGGGCGATTTCCCCGGCGCGGATAGTCGCTTGCCAGCCGGCGCCAGACGACGCGATACGCGTTCACCATGGCGTCCAGGCTGAACAGGCTTTCCACCCTGTCGCGGCCGCGCCGCAGGCGTTCGGCATGTTCCGGCGTTCCCAGGTTGAGCAGCGCCTGCTCCATGGCCGCCGACAAGGCCGGCGCGTTGCGCGGCGGCGCCAGCCAGCCCGCATCGCCCATGATCATGGCAGCGTCGCCGACATCCGTGGATACGCAAGCCACGCCGGTCGCCATGGCTTCCGCCACGACATTGGGAAAACCTTCGGCCCGGCTGGACAGCACATGCACATCCAGGCCATTCATCAAGCGCGGCACATCGTCGCGCCGGCCCAGCAGCAGCACCCGGCTGCGCAGGCCATGCCGGTCGATCAGGGTCAGGAGCGCCGTATTGGATATCTCCATGCCCTGCCCGATCAACACGCAACGCAGTTCGGGCCGGCGCTGCGCGCACAGCGCAAAAGCATCGATCAGATTTTCGTGGTCCTTCAGCGGATTCCAGCGCGCCACGCTGCCGACCACCGGAGCATCCGCCGGCACGCCCCATTCCTTGCGGACTTGATCGCGGGACAGCGCATCGGGCTGCCACTGCGACAAGTCGTAGCCATTCGGTATGACCAGCATGCGATCGCCCCGGTAGCCCCACTGGCTATGGCGTTGCGCGGCGTTTTCGGCGCAGGCCACGATCACGCCCGGCACCAGGAACGAAGCGCGCGCGCACAGCCACGAAAAGAGGCGCGCCGACGAACTGCCTTTATGCAGATCCGCGCCCGAGTTCCTGATCCCCCAGGACACGGCCTTGATGCCGGCCAGGCGGGCCATCACCCCGCCGACAAAGTCGGCATGGTACATCCAGGTCTGCACCACATCCGGCTGCAGGCGGCGCAGCAGGCCATGCAGGCGCCAGAGTCCTTTTGCCATGCCTGCTGCGCCCCGCATGCCCAAGGCGTGGACGGGAACGCCTTGCTGCCGCAGGCGCGGCCCGAACACGCCCTCGGACCCCATCGAGATGACGCAATGCTCGTTGGCGCCCTTGTCGGCGGTGATCAGCCTGTGCATCACGGTTTCCGCGCCGCCCTGCCCCAGGCCGGAAATGATGTGGACGATGCGCAAGGGGCGCGCCACGCCGGCAGCCTCCGTAGCCTGTATCATGCGTCGTTTTCCCGTACGCCATCGGGGCGGGCCGAGGCTTGCGCGCCGCCGGCGCCACGCGGCGCGGTCACGCTCTGGAACAGCGCGTCCCAGCGGGCCAGCAACTGCGGCAGCCCATAGCGTTCCCTGACCGAGGCGGCCGCATGCCGGCCCATGACATCGCGCAAGGTCGGATCGCCCATCAATTGCGACAAAGCCTGGCACAGCGCGGGCTGGTCGCCCAGCGGCGCCAGCAGCGCATATTTACCGTCCTGGCTGATTTCGCGCGGGCCGCTGGGGCAGTCGACCGCGACGCAGGGCCGGCCCAGCGCCATGGCCTCCAGCAATACATTGGGAAAGCCTTCCACCTGCGAAGTCAAGACGAAGACATCGGCGCGCGCCAGTTCGCTCCAGGGCTCCGCAGTGCGGCCGGGCAGCGCTATGCGCTCCCCCAGACCCGTCTCCGCGGCTTGCCGCGCCAGCTCCTCGCGCAAGGGCCCGTCGCCCCAGATCGTCAGGTCCCATTCGGGATAATCCGCCGCGAGCGCGGCAAAGGCCTGTATCAAGGCCTCGAAGCGCTTGATGGGCACCAGGCGCCCCATGGCCACGATGTGCCGGCGCTCGCCCGCGGCCAGGGCGCCGCGCACGGGCTGCGCCTCGGGGATATCCGCAGGCAATGGATTGGGCACCACCGCCACATGGTCGAGGCCCGGCACCATGGCCTTGAAGGCATCCACGCTGTCTTCGGACTGCAGCACCACGGCCGCCGCCCAGGGGTAGGTCCGGCGCCGCAGTTTTTTCAGGAAATCGCCCGAGCTGAGGCTGAAGGCCGGATTCGTCCGCTCGCAAACGATGACGGGAACCCCAAGGCCGCGCGTGGCGGCCAGCACCATCACATTGACGTTGGTCAGAAAAGAAACGATGACATCCGGCCGCGTTTCACGCACCAGCTTGCGTATCGCCAACCACTTGGCCAGCGGCGGCCACAGCTTCCTGCCCAGCCAGCCCATGCGGTCGGCCAGCCAGACCAGTCTGACCGCGGCATTCAGGCGATAGAAGCAATGGCCTTTTTTCGTATAAGTCGGCGCCAGCGTAACGCTGTCGCCGCGGCGCGCCCAGGCGCTGGCCAGGGTGGCCGCCACCCGCTCGGCGCCGCCCGCATGCATGGAGCTGACAAAAAACAGTATTCTCATTTCCGTCCCCCGTTAGGGCCCGTCAATAGGCTCTACCTCGTCCCGCATGCGTCTGTTGCGCTTCGGTCCGGCCCAGCTAGCCCCGGCCCTGCCAGGCCCGCCCCGCCCGGCTCCGCCCCCTGCTGGTCCAGCCAGGCCTGGGTCATCAGCACGCTCCACAAATGCGTGCTCCAATCCTGCTTGCCTGCCTGATGCTCGGACCATTTGCGCCAGATCGGCTTGGCATGGAACAAGCCCTGAGCATCCAGGCGGGCCGGCTCCAATAGCGCCGCGCCCCATTCCTTCAAAGGGCCGCGCAGCCAGGCGGCTAGCGGCACGGAAAAGCCTTTCTTGGGCCGGTCCAGCATTTCCCGGGGCACATAGCGGTACAGCAGCTCGCGCAACAGCCACTTGCCTTGCCCATGACGTATTTTGTAGTCCAGCGGCAAGCGCTGCGCGAACTCGAACACCCGGTGATCCAGCATGGGCACGCGCGTCTCCAGGCTGGCGGCCATGGCGGCCCGGTCCACCTTGACGAGAATATCGTCGGGCAGATAGGTCTGCGCATCCAGCTCCATCATGTGTTCGAACAAGCCGCCGTCGAATGGCTCATCGAAAGGCGTGCGCGGCAGTTCGGCGCCGGCCAGGGCCTGCGCCGGATCTTTCCAGTAGGACACGAATTGCCTGTAGAACGCGCCGGTATGCTCCGCGGTCAAGGCATCGGCCAGTTTGCCCAGCTGTTCGCGCCTGTGCCCCACGGGCAATGCACCCGCGCCGGCACGCGCCAGCGCCGCGAGAGGCGGGCGCAGCATGCGCGCCACGGACTCGCGCTGCTCCCACCAGCGGCGCACCCGGAAATAGCGCGAATACCCGCCGAAGAGTTCGTCTCCGCCATCGCCCGACAGCGCCACGGTGACATGCTTGCGCGCCATGCGCGTGACCAGCGCGGTGGGCACCTGGGAAGAATCCGCGAAAGGCTCGTCATACATCGAAGCGAGCTGCGGCACGATGGCCAGGGCGTCGGCGTCGCTGACATAGAGCTCGGTATGCAGCGTGCCCAGATGCGCCGCCACGGCCTTGGCGTGTTCCGCCTCGTTGTAGGCGGGATCGTCAAAGCCGATGGAAAAAGTCCTGACGGGCTGGGCGCTGTGCTTTTGCATGAGCGCCACGATGGTCGACGAATCTATGCCCCCCGATAAAAAGGCGCCCAGGTCGACGTCCGAAATCATTTGGCCTCGCACCGCCGCGCCCAGCACGGTTTCCAGCGCGTCCACCGCGGCGGCGTCGCTGCTGAAAGACGAGGCCTCGCCCTGCGCCGCCTGCCGCGCCCCGTCGACGGACCAATATTGCCGCGGCACGGGCAGCGCCCTTTGATGCAATTGCGCTTCCGACAGGGTGGCCCACATGCCCGGAAGCAGCTTGCTCATGGACTTGTAGATGCTGTAAGGCGCGGGAATGTAGTTGTGCCGCAAAAGCAGGGCCAGCGCCCTGCGATCCAGTTCCGCGCCGAAGCCCGGAATGCCCGCCACGGCGCGCAATTCCGAGGCGAAAATGAAATTGCCCCCTGCATATCCCATATACAGCGGCTTCTCGCCCAGGCGGTCGCGCATCAATGTCAGGCAGCGCTCCTGCCTGTCCCACAAAGCCATGGCGAACATGCCCACCGCCGCCTTTAGAGCCGTTTCGACTCCCCAAGCGGCGAAGCAGGCCAATATGGTTTCCGTATCCGAGTGGCCGCGCCAGGATGGCGCCCGGCCTTGCTGTTCCAGCTTGGCGCGCAGCTCGAGATGGTTGTAGATCTCGCCATTCAGCACCAGCGCATAGCGCCCGCAGGCGGACAGCATGGGCTGATGGCCGGCGGCGGTAAGATCGATGATGGCCAGGCGCACATGGCCCAGCGCCAGGCCCGCGGCTTCGTCTTCCCAATATCCCTCGCTGTCGGGCCCGCGATGGCGCATGCGCCCGCAGCCCGCCTGGATGCTGGCTTTCTTGTCGGGCAGGCCGCCCCATATCCCCACGATTCCACACATAATCAGCTCGCTTTTTGCAGGCGCGCCGGCGCGCCTGCCGTCACCATTAACGGCGCCGTTTCATTGTCGCAGTTCCAGCCCGCGCTTGCGCGCAAGTCCAAATCAACGCCCTTCAAACAAATGGCCCCATAAAGCCATGACTCTGGCCGTGGAGAACCGGTCGCGCACATCCACCGCCCGGCGCGCGTAGGCTTCGCGCAGTTCAGGGTTCGCCATCAGATTGGACAGATGGGCGGCCAGAGCTTCGTGATCGCCCGCCGGGTCCACCAGGATGCCGTCGATTTCGTGGCGCACGATCTCGCGCGGCCCGGTCTCGCAATCGAAGGCCACCGGCGCCAGGCCGCTGGCCATGGCTTCCAGCAGCGTGTTCGACAGGCCCTCGACCCGCGAGCTGAGCACATACAAATCCGATTGTACGTACCAGTCGCCTATGTTTCCGGCCCGCCCCGGCATGCTGACGCGCCCGCTCAAGCCGGCCTCGTCTATCTGCCGCTGCAAATCGTCGCGCTCGTCCCCTTCCCCCAGTATGACCAGATCCCAATCCGGGAAATGGCGCGCGAGATCCTGGAAGGCGCGTATCAGCAGGTCGAATCCCTTGTGGGGGTGCAGGCGGCCCACCGCCAGCATGCGATAGCGTCCCTCGCGCGGCGGAGGAGCCAATACTGGATCGCTCGCTATCAAAGGCCAGCGCACCGCATTGGGTATGACGGCGAGCCGGGAGCCCGGCACATGCTGCTCCAGCCAGGCGGCGGTGCCCGAGGTAAGCGCCACCACGGCCGCCGCCTGGGGATAGGCCCAGCGGCGCAGGCGCATCCACATCTCCGGCAGCTCTTGAGAAGGCGGATGGGTATGCTCGGTGGCGATGACGCGGCACGGCAGCTTGCGCGCCGCCGCGATGGCCAGCACCGACGCGGTGGTCATCATGCCCAGCACGATGGTCGGCCGCTCGCGCTTGATGATGCGGCGCAGCGCCCAGACGCGCCGCAGATTGGCCAGCGCCGCCCTGAGGCGGCCCGAACTGGCTCCGGCCATGCCCAAGGCATAGCGCTTGATCTCGTCATGCAGCGGATAGGCGTCGGTATCGGCGCCGGACTGCGTGACCAGCGTGACCTTGTAGCCTCGTTCTACCCAGTATGCGCCCAGATCGGCGGCCACGCGTTCGGCCCCTCCCCCGCTCAATGAATGGATGACGATCAGCAAATGAGGCTGAATGGATGGATGATTCAAAGCAATACCTGTATTCCTGAAAGCAGCGGCCTCGCAGCGTTAATCGACGGACGGCTCCGGCGGCCGCGGCGGCACGGGCCGCAAGGCCACGGCGACATAGCATGCATAGGACGAGACATACATCAGGCTGGTCGCCAACATGATGCCCGCGGGCCCCATGGCCGGGGCCAGGACCTGGTTCATTACCGCCTTGACGGCGAAATTGGCCACGGCGATGAACGCCATGATGCGATAGCGATTCTGGCTGGCCAATAGCTGCACCAGAATCAGCACGCCGAAATAGAATGGCAATTGCAGCAACCCCCAGCGCACGACATGCGCGACCGCGATCGTGTCCTGGGCGGTGAAGGCGCCGCGCTCGAAAAGCAGGCCCACGCCCCAAGGCGCCAGCAGCCACCCCGCCGCGGTCACGGCGGCGCCCGCGGCCAGCATCAACACCGACCACTTCAGGGCGGTCGCCCGCGCGCGCTGAGCGTCGCCGCGGCTCTGGATATCCGCCAGCACCGGCAGGGCGGCCCGCCCCACGGAAGCCGCGCCCACGCCCAGCAGCAAAGACAGCAGGCGGGCGGCGTAGCCCAGCGTGGCGTTGGCATTGGCGCCCAGATTGGCGGCGGTGTACTGGTCTATGGGGCCGACGAAACTCATGGCCACCTGTCCGATGAGCATGACCCCCGCGGCTTTGACCAGATCCGGCCATTGATGCGCCTCCAGGCTCAAGCGAGGACGCCCCCACATGCCGTCCGCCTTGGCGGCCAGCCACAACAGCCATGCCGACTGGATGGCATAGCCGACCAGCGTCCCCCAAAGCAGCGGCCCCACATCGTTGGCGGAAACCGTGGTCGCCAACAGCACCCATACCAGGATGACCACGGCGGGAACACTGTCCAGCAAGGTATTGATATGCCGTTCATGGGCGCGCAGGCGCGCCGCGCTGATGCCTGTCATCAGGGTCAGCAGCGCCGCCGGCGCAAACGCGAAGGTCAGCTCCGTGCTCATGCGCCTGATGTCGGCGGACAAGCCCCGGCCGGCCAGGTCCAGCACCCAGGGCCAGGCGGCGTAGGTGAACACGGCGATCGCCGCGCCGACGGCGATCACCCAGCCCTGCAGCTCGCCCAGGAAGCGCGCGCGGCTGGCTCCGTCTTCCCGGCGCGTGCGCACCAGCACCGGTATCAGCACCACCGACAGCGCACCCACAATGGTGATGGGCAGCCAATTCGCCATCGTCATGGTGAATTGATAGGCGTCCACCGCGGCGCTGACGCCATAGCGGTAAGCCACGGCCATTTCTTTGAAGGCGCCCGCGGCCTTGCCCAGCAACAGGAAGAAAGCCACGCGCATCGCCCCCTGGGCGATGCGCCGATGGTCGGAATGCAGACCCGAAAGCCGCTCTTTCAGCGTTTTCAAATCAACGCAAGAATTGCGTATACCAGGGCATGGAGACTTCCAGCCCCTGCACCACGTTGTGCAGAGGCTCGTAGCCGAGCAGTTCCTTGGCCTTGCTGATGTCCGCTTGCGAATGGCGCACATCGCCGGCGCGAAAATCTCCGTATATCGGCTGCTTGTCGTAAACGATGCCATTGTTGCCCAGCGCCTGGGCCAGATAATCGAACAGCTCGTTCAGGCTGGTGCGCGCGTTGTAGGCCACGTTGTAGACCTGGTTGACGCCCGCCGGCTGGGCGAGCGCCGCCAGAAGATTGGCCTGCACCACGTTTTCGATGAAGCAGAAGTCGCGGCTGGTCTCGCCATCGCCGTTCACGATGACATCCTCGCCCCGTATCATCGCCGCTATCCATTTGGGAATCACGGCCGCATAGGCCCCGTTGGGGTCCTGCCGCTTGCCGAATACGTTGAAATAGCGCAGGCCTATGCTGCCGAAACCGTAAGCCCGGGCAAAGACATCCGCGTAGAGTTCGTTCACGTACTTGGTGACGGCGTAAGGCGACAAGGGCCTGCCTATGCGGTCCTCGACCTTGGGCAGATCCTGATGGTCGCCATAGGTGGAACTGGACGCCGCATAAACGAAGGATAGTACTTTTTCATCGCGCGCCGCGACCAGCATGTTCAGAAAGCCGTCCACGTTCACCGCATTGGTGGTGATCGGGTCGTTCAGGGAACGCGGCACGGAGCCCAGGGCGGCCTGGTGCAAGACGTGATCCACACCCTTGACCGCCTTGCGGCAGGTATCCAGATCGCGAATATCGCCTTCGATGAAAGTGAAATCGGCCCAATGCCCGGACCCCACGGAGTTCCGCACTTCATCCAGGTTGTATTGGTGTCCGGTGGCGAAATTGTCCAGCCCGACCACCTTCTGCCCCATGACGAGCAGGGTCTCCAGCAGATTGGAGCCGATGAAGCCGGCGCAGCCGGTGACCAGCCAGGTCTTGGGATCGGCCTGCAGGCTTTGGGTGACTTCCTGATAACGAGTGCTCATAGTAAACCTTCCATCTTTTGAAACTTGGGCTCCGCCGCCTGCTTAGCGTTTATAGGCGCAAGTCGGACTCGCTGGCGGGCAGAACGTACTTCAAATCATAAAGAACGTGCTCCGGCTTGCCCAGCGCATGGATGGCGGCGCCGCCCATCCGCACGAACTGATGATGTGAGACCGCCAGGATGATGGCGTCGTAAGCGCCCTGGGCCGGGCTGGGCGTGGGCTCTATGCCATATTCGCGCAGCGCCTCTTGCGGATCGACCCAGGGATCGTAGACGTCCACGTCGATGTTGTATTCCCCGAGTTCGCGGACGATGTCCACCACCCGCGTATTGCGCAGGTCGGGGCAGTTTTCCTTGAACGTCAAGCCCATGACCAGCACTTTGGAGCCTTGCACCTGGATGCGGCGCTTGGTCATGCATTTGACCAATTGCGACACCACATAGCCGCCCATGGAATCGTTCAGCCGCCGTCCGGCCAGGATGATTTCCGGATGGTAGCCTATGGATTGCGCCTTGTGGGTCAGGTAATAAGGGTCCACGCCTATGCAGTGGCCGCCCACCAGCCCGGGCCTGAAAGGCAGGAAGTTCCATTTGGTTCCCGCGGCTTCCAGCACGGCCTGGGTGTCGATGCCCATCTTGTTGAAGATCAGCGCCAGTTCGTTGATCAAGGCGATATTGACGTCGCGCTGCGTGTTCTCGATGACCTTCGCGGCTTCCGCCACGCGTATGGACGGCGCCTTGTGCGTGCCCGCCAAGATGATTTGCCCATAGAGTTTATCCACGAGCTCGGCCGTTTCGGGCGTGGAACCGGAGGTCACCTTTTTGATGGACGAAACCCGGTGTTCCTTGTCGCCCGGATTGATGCGTTCCGGGCTGTAGCCGGCGAAGAAGTCTTCGTTGAAGCGCAGGCCGGACATGCGTTCCAGTACCGGTACGCAGTCTTCTTCGGTGGCGCCGGGATAGACGGTGGACTCGTAAATGACGATGTCGCCGCGCTTCAGCACCTTGCCTATCGTTTCGCTGGCGCGTATCAAGGGTGTGAGATCCGGCTGCTTGTATTCGTCGATGGGTGTGGGCACCGTCACGATGTACACATTGGCTCGCGTCAAGTGCTCGGGCTCGTGGCTGAATTCCAACTGGGTGGCCTGCGCGAGTTCTTCGGCTTCGACTTCCAGGGTGTGGTCCTTGCCCTCTTTGAGCTCCGCGATGCGGCGCGCGTTGATGTCGAAACCCAACACCGGGCGCTTTTTGCCGAACTCGACCGCCAGAGGCAGACCTACATAGCCCAGACCCACTACCGCCAGTTTCACATCTTGAATTTGCAAGTTGAATCTCCCACGCTGTGCGCAAAAAAGAAGAAGATGGATATTATAAGAACGCTATTTGCGGCGGTGGTCGCGGCCCAGCGACGGCAGCAGCAGCCACGACGGCCGGCGCCATGAAACCAGGCGCGAATACAGCCACAGATAGACGCCGGAGAACACCGCGATGCTGGCGCAAAGCGCCCAGGCGTTGTCCCACCATATGGTGGCCGGCACCAGGCCGATCAGCGCCAGCACCCACAGGTAGGGGGAGGTCATGGCGTTGCACAGGGCCGGCACGGCATGGCGGCTGTCCCGCGTGAATGTCACCCGCACCAGCCGGCGGAACACCAGTTGATGCAGATGCAGCGCATCGGGCTGGTCAACAGGGGTGCCGCGCTTGAAGCGGCGGCGCCAGATCGAGAACATGGTCTCGAACACGGGATAGAACAGCACCGCCAAGGCGTAGAACGGCGATACGCTGGGATTGCGCACCACCAATTGCACCGCCAGCTCGGCCAGCATGAAGCCCAGAAAATACGCCCCGCCGTCGCCGAGGAAGACCCGGCCGAAGGGAAAATTCCACACCAGGAAACCCAGGGTCGCCGATGCCAGGGCGGCGGCGATCAGGAAAATGGGAATGTCCTGCACCTGCAAGGCCACCAGCGCCAGGGACAAGGCCATCAATGTGGCGATCATGCCCGCCAGGCCGTTCATGCCGTCGATGATATTCAAAGCGTGCGTACAGCCGCCCACGGCGATCATGGTGAACAGCAGCGAGATCGGCCAGAATGACAATATCCAGTCGGCCCAGGGCAGCCCGACGCGCGAGACGCCGCCGACCAGCCACCAGGCGATCGCCGCGGAAAGAAAAGCGGCAAGCAGACGCTTGCCCGAGCCGACGTCCTTGGTGATGTCTTCCAGCAGGCCGGCCACGAACACCGGCATGGCAGCGATGAAGAGCACGGGCCAGAGCCAGGTCAGCGTCATATTGCTGGGTCCGAGCACCAGCAGGCCCGCCAGGCTGCCCGCGAGCACGGCCAGGCCGCCGACACGGGGCGCGGCGCGCGCGTGCATGGCCTGGGGCTTGCTCATGTCGGAATCGCCGGTAAACACCCCATGCCAGCGTTCGGACACGACTATCAGCCCGCCCACCATGAACGCGACAATACAGATATAGAACCAGGTGAAGGATTCCCAAAGTTGAGGCGAGATCACAAAAACCTTAAATATAAATAAGCACCACCATTATCGGCCGGACTTGTAACAGTACGGCCGAATCGGCGGTAATAAGTGCAACAAAAAAGTGGGCGTCAAGATAAACCGTCCCGGCGCGACAAGGCTGCCGGCGTGCCGCCGCAGCTCCGTGCCATGCACGCAGCGGGCGTATACAGCTACTTTATTGCATATTGCTGAAAAAATGAAAAGAGGCTCCCTCCCACGCTTGCCGCCGCACGGCGACGCTTCACTCCAAGGGAGGCGTTTTTTGCCGGAGCACCTGGCTTGGCGCGGCCCGGCGGCAAAAGGGGCCCACGCTTGCGAGCTGCGCGGCAGCGCTGCCTCCCGAGGGCGAGTTTTTGCCAAGGTGCATCGAATCTTGGGACGGTCCCGGCGGTCGGACCCGCGGCCTCTCGGCTGACGGTTCGAGGCCATTCAAGTAAAAAAAAGCCCGAGATCGTGAGATCTCGGGCTAAATCCACCAAAGGAGGAGGGTGGAGGAGACAACCTTGGCATGTCGGGCTACTAAAGCTGGGCTTGAGACCGCGTGATTGGGGTTTTCCCTTGGCAATCACGTTTCGACATCCGATAACTAAAGTGTATAGCGTTCTTTTGTGCGTTGCAAGATAAATCTTCAAAAAAACTGTAACGGCGTTGTTTTGTGGCTTTTTTGATACTATGCCAGAAATACGCTTGGGACAAAGTAATTTAGTGTTAACCCTGAGCCCGCTATTGTTACAAATAATACCACATCAGGCCTAAATGCGGTAGGCGGTAGTGGTCATGACCTTGGACATGGCCCTCATCGCCAGCCTGATCGGCAGGCGCAAGATCTCCGCCCCCCTGCTTTCCGCCGTATTCCGGTGATTGATCTCGTCATTCCGCATCTGCGTCACGACATCGCGCGAACGCTGGTCCAGGGGGGGAAGATCGCGCAGATGGCGGTCCAGATGCTGCTCCACTTGCCTCTCGGTCTCGGCCATGAATCCCAGGTTTTTTGCAACGCCGGCCCTGCCGGCCAGAACGCCGAGCCCGAAAGAGCCCGCATACCAGAAGGGATTCAGCAAGCTGGGGCGGCTGCCCAATTCGTCCAGCCGCTCTTTGCACCACACCAAGTGGTCGACCTCTTCCGCCGCCGCCTTATGGAGCACCTCTTGTATTGCTGCATCGCGGCAAAAAAGCGCCTGACCACGATACAGCGCCTGTGCGCAGATCTCGCCCACATGGTTTACCCGCATCAACCCGGCCGCATGTTTCTGCTCTTGCGGCGATAAATCACCCGCCGCCTGAACCGGAGGTTTGCCGGCGGGATTGGGCCGGCCGGCACGCACCGAACCGTCCAGGACCTGAGCCGCCCGGCCAAGCTCGGACAGTATCCGGTCCAGCGTACCCATGCGGCGGGAGAACCCCGTATTCGCGCCTGGCTTGTTTTGCATCGTTTCCATACTTGCCTTCATGATTGCTTGATTCCGGCCTGCCTGCCTGCCTGGCGACCCGGTATTCCTGTGCAAAAGCCCCAAATGCGCCGGCGCTCGCTGCACAGCCATGCCAAGGGCAATAATACCGCGATCGCCACCAGCCCGCGCCCGGCCAGTTCCTGGTCTCCCAGCAGATAGAAATTGCAGAGGCGCTGCGGGCTGTCCTGGTACAGCAGGCCGACAATGGCCGCCATCCAGCAAAAATTCCCCAGGAAAAACAGCCTGATGACGACATTCGAGCGCCGCAGCGAGTCGCACAGCACCACGCCAGCAATATACAAGCCGGCGAACTTGCCAACCGCCAGGAAAGGCGATACCAGCACCTGATCCAGCGCCCTGGGTATCATCCAGTATGCCCCTACGAACGATGCAAACAGCAGGCCCGCGATGCCATACTCGTTGCAGCGCGCATACTGCTTAGCGCATTCCGCGGCGCAGCGCCGCCAGACCGCGCCCGTCGCTATGGCCGCAGCCCTCGCCGCTGACGGCCCGGCCGCAAAGCCGCCGCGAGTCCACCGGCCGCCGGAGTGCCGGCCACCGGATCGCCGTCCGCCGGATCGCCCGCCGCCGGTCCCCGCTGCCCAGCCCGCCAGTACTCCGGCCAGGAGAATCATGGGGATATGCGCCAGCATGTGCAGCGTCATGGTGCGCGTCAGCGCATCGCGGAAAATGAAGCTTGCCGCCAGCAAGGCCAGGCTCGCGGCCCAGCGCAAGCGTGCTTTCATGACAGGCGCCATCACGAGCCTCCGCCGGCCAGCGCCAGGCCTGACGCAGCGCGGCGGCCCGCGGACGCAGCGGGCGCCGCGCGCTCCGCATAATCCAGCAGCGCCTCGGCGTTGCCGATATCCACGATGCGCGTCAGGTAGCCGCCGGCGGACACGGCATGGTAGGCGGCATTATGCTCGTATTGCCCAAGCGGCGCCGGCACCACCACGATTCCGAAGGCCTTCAGGACCGCTTCGCGGCCGGCCGCCGCCGGCAAGGCGGCAAAATCCCAAACCGCGGGGTCGGCGCGCATGCGCCTGCCGTACTCCTGCAGCAGCCGCGGCGTATCGGTGGGATCGAAGCTCAAACTGAGCAGCCGCACGCGGTCCTGCAGGCCGCGATCCTTGATCGCTTGCTGCATTTGCTGAAACTCCGTGCCCATGGCCAGGCACAGCGATGCGCAGCGGGTGTACATGAAATCAATAATGGTCAGGCGCCCGTCGCGGCGCAGTTCTTCCCGCAGTGCGCCCGCGGCATGGCCCGGCAAGCCGGCCAGCGCCGCATCGGGCACCAGGCGCGGCTGCCGGCGGATATCCGCGCGGCGAGCCGATTCCGTCGTCACGGCCGTAAAGCCGTCGGTCTGCCAGTACAAGGCGCCCGCGCCCAGGATGCAGACCAGGCAGATCGCCAGCGCCATTCTCATGAGCCGCGCACCTACTTCAGCGCCTTGAGTTCGGCTTCGCCGTTCCAGGGCTGAGCCTGGCTCTTGGTGGCGGCGCGCCCGGCGGCCACGCTTGCGGCGTCCACCTTGCCAGCTGAATTGCCGAAACTGCCGCGCACGTAGCTGAGAACCGCGGCGATCTCCTCGTCCTTGAGCTTGTCCTTGAAGGCCGGCATCTGCCCGTTATAAGTGGTGCCGCCCACCGTAAGCGAGCCGGAAACTCCGTGCAGGACGATCTGTATGGCCAGCTCGCCGGGCCCTGTCACCCACTCGGAAGCCGCCAGGGGCGGGAAGACGCCGGGCAGGCCCAGGCCGGTGGCCTGATGGCAGGCCACGCAATGGGACGCATAGATCTGCGCGCCGTCCAGGGCCCCGCCGGCCGGACTCGCCGCGATGAAATCCGCTGCGCTGCGCCTGTCGCCGTAGGCGGGCGGATTGCTTTGATGGGTATAGGCGATATACCCGATCGCCCACGCAAAAATCGAGGCGACGATAAGAATCACCAGCCATGGAATGGGCCGGTTGCCCTCATAGGGTTCAGGCATTTCGCGCCGCTGCGCGTCGATTTTCTTGGAAATATCTGACATTCTGTTCTCCATAGCGGCCAGGGCCCGTCAACAGGTCTCAAGCCGGCCGGTGGCGCTGTTCCGGGCGCTCCGCTTGCACGCGCAACCGCGAGCGCGCGCTTCCAGCCGTATGCCGGGCGTAGCGCCCGTATTCATGGGGGCTTGCCGGCATCAAGGGGTTTCGCCGGCAGGCGGTTTGACGGGATAAGTGCGGTCCAGCGCCAGCAGGTACTCCACCAGGTCCAACGCCTCGGGACGCGCGACCACCACCTGACCCACCGGCGCATAAGCGGGCGGCAGATTCACGACCTTGTCGCCCTTATCCGCCTTGTCCTTGATCTCGAACAGATACGGATAGGACGGCATGATGCTGCCCGGCGTATAAGCCCTGGGCTGGTACAGGTGCCCCAGATTCCAGTCCGCACTCGGTTGGCGGGCGCCGATATTCAGCAGATCGGGGCCGGTCCGCATGGTCCCCAGCAAATGCGGGTGGTCGTAGTAGTAATCGCCCGCCACCGGCGCGCGCCCCCAGCCGCGCTTGAAATCGGGCGCCTGCGCTTGCGCCCTGGGCTGCTGCGTATGGCAGTACACGCAGCCATTTTTTATGTATTGGTCGCGTCCGCGCAATTGCGCGGAGGTGTAGGGGTGCAGGCCTTCGGAGGGCTTGACGTCCGACAATTGTATGTAGGGGACCACCACCAGGGTCGCGGTGGCCAGCGCCAGCGTCACCATGGCGCCGCTCAATAGCTTGTATTCGTTCTCCATGATCAGGACTCCACCGCCACGGCGCTTGCGGCGACAGCGCCCCCGCGCTGGTGAAAGAGCGCCGGACCGACGCGCCTGCGCCCGTAGCGCAGCGCCATCGCAATGAAGTGGAAGGCGAACACCACGTGCCCCAGGGTCATCACCGCCCCTCCCAAGGTCCGCGCTTCGAGGTAGGGTATCGTCACTTGCACCGACTCCATGAATGTGCGCGAGGCGTCCAGCATGGCCACGCCCTGCAGCCAGCCTCCCACGCTCAAGCCCACGAAATAAATGGCGAAACCGCAGACCACCAGCCAGAAATGCAGCGCAATCAAGCTGGGGTAAGGCCATTCCCATGACATCACACGCGGCATCACGAAGTAGATGGCGCCGAACATCACCAGCGTAAAGAATCCGTACAGGCCAAGATGGGCGTGCGCCACCGTGAAGTGGGTGAAGTGAGTAACCGTATTGACGCTGCGCAGCGCCTCGACCGACCCCTGCACCGAACTCAGGGTGTACATCATGCCGCCCAGGACGATGAAGCGCAGCGTGGGGGAATAGATCAGCGTCTTGAAATGATGGCGCATGGTCAGGTGCTGGTTGACGGAAAACGCCAGCACCGGCACCACCATCATCACGCTCTGCACGATGGACAGCGTGATCAGCCAGCCCGGCACCGGACCGCCCACCAGGTGGTGGCCGCCGACCTGCCCGTAGAAGAAGGCCAGCGCCCAGAAACCCAGCAGCGACAAGTTGTAGGACTGGATCGGACGGCCGATGATCTTCGGCAGGAAATAATAGATGGAGGCCAGCGCAATCGGCGTATAGAAGAGGCCCAGCACGTTGTGACCGAACCACCAGTTCATGGTGGCCTGCTCCACGCCGAAATGCACGCTGGGCAAATTGCCCACGAGGAACAGGATGGGAAACCAGAACAGCGCGGCGCCCATGTACCAGATGGATACATAAAGATGCTTCACCCGCCTGTTCTGCAGCGTGAACACCAGCGGCAGGCCGATCAAGGCGCCGCCGATCACGAACAGCACATCGATCTGCCAGGGTATCTCCAGCCATTCCAGCCCGTCATTGAAGCCGGCCGCGATGCTGCCCAGGCCGGCTATCAGGGCGGCGTTCCACAGCATGGCGCCCAGGATGGCGAAGCGCCCGCCCATCAATTCCGTCTTCAGCAGGCGCGGCAAGGTCCACATGGCGATGCCGAAAGCCGCCATGGGCGCCCAGCCATAGGCCACCGCGTTCAAATGCAGCGTACGTATGCGGCCGAAGGTCAGCCAGGCGTAGTCGGTCAGGAAGTCCGGCTGGTGCAGCTTGATCGAAGAGATCAAGCCGGCGCTGGACGCAATGATCAGCCACACCACGGCGCAGGCCAGGAACACAAAAGTCACATAGGCCGTCGATTTGTCGGCCTGCACCCGCTCCGCCAGCTCGGCGGCCAGGCGCGCTTCATTTACGGGCGCCGGCAGGGGCGCGTGTGTGGCGTCCACTGCCCGCTGCAAAGCGCGCTGCTGCGCCCCCGTGGCGGCGGGCTCTTCGATCCGCCCGATTTCCCCTTCCGAGAAAATGACATTCGCCGCGGCGGGGTTGTCGTCGAACAGGTGCTTGCGCAGAGACCAGATAAAAACAAACAGTCCTGTGACAGACAGGGTGAATGTCAGGAGCAAAATGGTAGTGGTGTTCATTCAAATACCAAGAATCAAAGCCGGAGGGTTACGGCATGGCCGCGCGGCTGCGCGCACCGCGCTCAGCCGCCGCGTGGGCCGCTGCATATACTGCCCCGCGCCGCGCCGGCTGGCGTCGCGCTGGACATCGCCCCGCTGGCCGGTGTCGCACTGAAAAAAAGCGGTGGGGACATGCGGGCGCCACCCCCTTGCGGCCCGTCTGCGGCGGCGCATTAATATCGCTACACGATATAAGTAAGTAAGCGCATCATAAAGGATGCGGCCGCGAGATTTACGCATTTCCCTATGCCGAATATTGTTATAGTGGAAACCGCCCCACATCCCGGCTTGCCGACGCAAGGGCCGCGATATGGGTATCATTGATACTTCACTTATTTGCCAGCAGGAAGATCAACATGGAATGCACGATAGACTGGGGCGGCCCGGATGGCATGCTGTTCGTCGCCCGCAGCGGCAGCGGCCATGTCACCGCCATGGACGGCGCCCCGGACGGCGGCGGCCATAACCTCGCCCCCCGCCCCATGGAAATGATGCTTGCCGGCGCCGGGGGCTGCGCGGCCTACGATGTCGTGCTGATCCTGAAGCGCGGGCGGCATACCGTCACCGGCTGCCAGGTGAAGCTGACCGGCGAGCGCGCCGAAACCGACCCCAAGGTCTTCACGAAAATCCACTTTTCTTTCGTGGTCAAGGGCAAGAACCTGCCTGTGCCGGTAGTAGAGCGGGCCGTCAAGCTGTCCCACGACAAATACTGCTCCGCTTCCGCCATGCTCTCCAAGACCGCCGCCATCACCCATTCGGTCAGCGTCGTCGAAGCCTGAACACCCGGGCGGCGCCTGCGCGCCGCCGCGCCCACCCATTGTCCATGCCATGCATCAGTACGAAGATTTCATGCGCCATGTCTACGAACATGGCACCTCCAAGACCGACCGCACCGGAACAGGAACGCGCTCCGTATTCGGCCACCAGATGCGCTTCGACCTGTCGCAAGGCTTCCCGCTGATCACCACCAAGAAGCTGCACACCAAAAGCATTTTCATCGAACTGCTGTGGTTCCTGCGCGGCGATTCCAACGTGCGCTGGCTGCAGGAACAAGGCGTCACTATCTGGGACGAATGGGCCGATGAAAACGGCGACCTCGGCCCCGTGTACGGGGTGCAGTGGCGTTCCTGGCCCACTCCCGGCGGCGGGCATATCGACCAAATATCCAGGCTGATCGAGCAAATCCGGCAGAACCCCGATTCCCGCCGCCTGATCGTATCGGCATGGAACGTCGCCGACATCCCCAACATGGCCCTGCCGCCCTGCCATGCTTTTTTCCAGTTCTACGTGGCCGATGGCAAGCTGTCATGCCAGCTATACCAACGCAGCGCCGACATTTTCCTGGGCGTGCCTTTCAATATCGCCAGCTACGCCCTGCTGACGCATATGGTGGCCCAGCAATGCGGCCTGGAACCAGGCGACTTCATCTGGACGGGCGGCGACTGCCATCTATACAGCAACCACATGGAGCAGGTCGCGCTTCAGCTCGCGCGCCAACCCTACCCCTATCCCCGGCTGAACATCAAGCGCAAGCCCGATACGATCTTCGACTACCGCTACGAAGACTTCGAGATCGTGGGCTACCAAGCACACCCGCACATCAAAGCGCCGGTGGCGGTTTGATATGGGCTTGCATCGTGACTTTGCCGCTTAGCCCCATGCCCTCGCCTATCATTCAGCTCGTCGTCGCCTATTCCGAAAACCGCGTCATCGGGCGCGACAATATGTTGCCCTGGCGCCTGCCGTCGGACTTGGCGCATTTCAAGCGGGTGACCATGGGCCACCCCATCGTGATGGGCCGCAATACCTGGGAATCCCTGGGGCGGCCGCTGCCGGGCCGGCCCAACCTGGTCATCAGCCGCAACCCGCATTACCAGGCGACGGGCGCATCGGTGTATGCCACGCTGGACGCGGCTCTGGCGGCGTCATCCACGGCCGACAAGGTGTGCATCATCGGCGGCGAAGAGCTGTTCCGCCACACCCTGGATATCGCCGACGAAATCATCGCCACAGAGATCCACGCGCACATGGAAGGGGATACCTATTTCCCCGCGCTGGATCCCGCAGTGTGGCAGGAAGTGGAAAGAAAGCCGCAGCCCGAGGAAAACGGCTTGTCCTTCGATTTTGTGGTCTATCGGCGCTTGCGGCCGGCGTAAGCATCGATCAGCGTGCGCATCAGCCGGCGCATGCATCGGTCAGCATATGCATCGGTCCGCGTAAGTATCAGCCGGTGCAAGCACTACTGTGCAGGCGCATTCGCCCCTTCCAGGAACGAGAGCGCCAATTGGTTGAATTCGTCGGGGTGGCTGCGCGAAAATGCGTGGCCGCCCGAGTTCCATAGCGTCAGTTCGGCGCCGGGGATCAGCGCGGCGATCTCGCATGAAAAATAGGCCGGGGTCAGCATGTCGTCCTTGGCGCAGCACACCAGGGTGCGCGCGCGGATGCGCCGCAACTGATCCTCGAACGAAAACGCCAGGATGGCGTCGATCCGGCTCGCCATGATGTCCGCGGCCGCGAGTTCCTTCGAAGCCGAACGCGCCTCCACGGCCTTCAGCGCCTCATCGTTCCGCGCAACATGTTCCGGCGGATAAAAGAACAGCGTCGTCGTCTGCGCATAGACTTCGGGCCCGAGCTTCTCCAGTATCAGCTTACGCAAGCCCCAAATCCGCCGCCGGTAGGCGTCCGCGCGATGGATGCTGGCATACAGCATCAGGGAGCCGACCCGATCCGGATTCCGGGCGGCCACGACTTGAGCGATGGCGCCGCCGGTGGAATGCCCCAGCATGTCCGCGCGGGGAATATTCAACGCATCGAGCAAGGCTTCCAAATCGTCGGCCAGCTGCCCTATGCTCTTTACGGGGACCCGCTCGGTCCCGCCCGTTCCGCGCTGATCATAGACCAGCACGGTCCGATGGCGGGACAAGGCATCCAGTTGGGGCTGCCAGAAGCTTCCCGCTCCGCCCATGCCGGCGATCAGCACCAGCGGTATGTCTTCCTTGCCGCCATGGATTTCATAGCGATGCACAATGCCGTTTGCTTTGATTTCAGCCACGCGCCGACTCTCCCAAATAGGCTGTCGAAGCGATCTCCACAAGGAACTCCGGCTTGACGAGATCGGCCCTGATGCAATAGCGCGCGGGCGGATGAGCCGGAAAATATTCTTTGTAGACTTCGTTCATCGCCGCATAATCGTCCAGGTTCTTGATGAAGATCTGGTTGTAGGCAATGTCGGCCAAGGTGGCGCCCGCCGCGGCCAGCGTGCTCTTGATCGATTCAAGCACGTGGCGGGTCTGCGCCCGAACGTCTCCAGGCGCGACGACCTCGCCATTGGAACCGATAGGCAAGGTGCCTGAAACATACACAGTGTTGCCCGCCCGCGTCGCGGGCGAGTAGGGGGCCAGCGGGGGCGCCGCCCCGATGGGGACAATGATTTCTATGCTCATGCCTATCTCCAGGGTGTTAAAGGGGATGATTCAATTCGCGGTCACGCCGGTGTCGCGCACCACTTCCTCCCACTGCCGGGAGTCCTCGCGTATGATGCGCGCAAAGTCCTCGGGGCTCATGGCCGCGGGCTCCGCGCCGAACCCCGCCATGGCCTGCGCGGCATCCCCGGCGGCGAGCTGCTCGTTGATCGTCTTGTTCAGGCCGTCGACGATGTCCTTGGGCGTTCCGCGCGGGGCCAGCAAGCCGAACCAGGAGCGCACGGCAACGCCGTTTATGCCTTCTTCCGCCAAGGTCGGTATCTCAGGCAGCGCGGCGGCGCGCTTGTCGCCGGCAATGGCGATGGCGCGCAGCTTGCCCGCCTTGATCGACGGCAAGGAGGACGGCAGGTGGTCGAACATCATCTGGACGCGGCCCGCCAGCAGTTCGGTCAGGGCGGGCGACGAGCCCTTGAACGGCACATGCAGCAGGCTGAGGCCTTGCGATTTCTGGAACAGTTCTCCCGTCAAATGCGGAATGGCGCCAATGCCGCTGGAACCGAAACCCATGGGAGGATTGGCTCCCTTGGCCAGCGCCACCAGTTGCGCAGCGCTCTTCGCCGGCACCTCGTCGTTCACGACCAGCGCCACCGGGATCGTGGCCAGCATGGCCACGGGCTCGAAATCCTTCACCGGATCATAAGGCAGGCTTTTGTAGATGAAAGGCGCAATGGTCTGGCTTGCCGTCACGCCCAGCAGCAGGGTATAGCCGTCGTTCGGCGCCCGGGCCACGCTGCCGGCGCCTATCGTGCCTCCGGCGCCGGCCCGATTCTCCACGACAAAGGACTGCTTATAGACGTTGCCCAGCTTTTCCGCCAGCAGCCGCGCCAGCATGTCCGCCGCGCCCCCGGGCGGAAAGCCCACCACGATACGGACGGGTTTGGCGGGATAATCCGCCGCGGCCGCCTGGGCCGCCGGCGCCAGGCATGCGCAGGCGGCGGCCAGCGCCAGGGCGCTGGGCAGTCTGCATCCCAAACTTCGAATTCGGGCCAGCGCACTGCGGCACTGTAAGATTATGCTCATTACGGCCTCCTCCAAAAAATCAGAGTAGGCACAATACAAGCTAATCGACGGGAGGAAGTAGCGTTAAATCGGCTACGACTCATTGCGCAATATGCAACACCTCGACCTCATCGCCCTTCGCTTTTTTTCTGAGGCCGCGCACAGCGGTTCGATCAGGCTTGCGGCGGACCGGCTTCATGTGACGCCATCCGCGGTCAGCCGACGCATCGCCAAGCTGGAGCACCAGCTCGAAACCACTCTTTTTGAGCGGCGCCCATCGGGCGTCGTACTGACGCCCTCGGGAAAGATCCTGGCCAAGGAAATCGGCGTCATCTATTCCCACTTGCGCCAGGTCCAGGGCATGATCGGCGATATAGAAGGATTGCGGCGCGGGGAAGTGGTCGTGTATTGCATGGAAGGCGCCGTGGACTGGTGGATGTCCAGCGTGGTCGCCGCCTATCGCGCCGAGTATCCTGAAATAAGCTTGCAGCTCATCGTCGCGAGCGCGGACCAGGCCATCGAAGCATTGATCGACGAGAAGTGCGATGTCGCGGTCATGTTCAAAGCGCCCCGCAAAGCCGAGATAGAAGTCATCGAAAGCCGTACGGAGGCCCTCGTGGCTCTGGTCTCGCCCACGCATGAATTGAGCCGGCGCAAGTCGATAGGTTTTGGCGAGCTGCTCAAACACGAGCTTGTGCTTCCCGACACGAGCTTCGGCGTGCGCCAATTGTTCGACCGGCAGGCCAGGAAAATCAAAATGGAGCCGCGATGCCTGGTGACGACGAATTCGATCGCCATGACGCGCAGCATGGTCAGGACCGCAAACCTGGCGACCGTCCTGCCTTATCTTTCGGCACGGCACGACTGCCAGCTGGGCTTGCTCAAGGCCTTGCCCATCACCCGCTGCCCCGGCTTCCATGCGGAGGTGAACCTTTGTGTCAGAAAGGGGCGCATGCTGACCGCCGCGGCGCGCGAAATGCAGGCCGCGCTGCGGCGCAGCTTCAAAACCTGGGCGGAGGGCCCCGCCGTCTGATCGCCTGCCCGACAGCGGAGAAAACGCGCCTTCGCATGGCATAGAATAGAGCGCTCATCCGATCTTTCCTTCTCTTCATGCCGCCCAATCCAAGCAGCACCGATCTGAATTCCCGCAACGCCGCCATTGCGCTGGGCCTGGCCTTGCCCGCGGACACCGCGCTTTATCTCTTGTTGCCGATGTATGCCGACCAGTTCGGCGTAACCCTGGCCGAAGCCGGCCTGCTGCTGGCCGCCAACCGCCTGGTCCGCATCGCAGGCTATGGGTGGGTGGCGCGCTATTACGCCCGCCGGGGAGACAGGCCGACCTGCACCATGGCGGTCATCATCGCCGCTTTGTGCGCGCTGGGCTATGCGACGCTATCGGGCTTCTGGGCCCTCTTGCCGCTGCGCCTGCTGTGGGGCCTGTCCTATGCCGGGCTGAATCTTTCCACCCAATCGCTCGCCACCGCGGATCTCGACGGCGCATCCCGCCGCAGCGGGCATTCGCGGGCCTTGATCGCCATGGGCCCGGTCATTTCACTGCCGCTGGGCGCCTTGCTGGCCATGTGGGTGGATCCTCGCGCCATTTTCTATGTGCTTGCCGCCGCGGCGCTGTTCGGATTGCTGGTGACGCGGCCGCTGCCCAGCCTTGCGCATCACATGGCCAAGCGGGCCAGGCGCTTTGTCTGGCCCAACAGCCTGGACATGTGGTCTTTCATGGAAGGCCTGACTCTGGATGGACTGTTCATCATCGGCCTGTCCTACCTGGGCAAGGATTTACTGCCGGGCGGCGCGGTGGTCGTGGCGGGCAGCTTGATGGCCATGCGCTATCTGGCGGAAATCCTGCTCAGCCCGATAGGCGGGCGGATGGCGGAACGCGCCGGCCCGGAGCGCATGCTCGTGATGCTGTCGCTGCTGACCGCCGTCGCGCTCATAGGATTCGGCGCGGGCTGGCTATGGAGCTGCGCGGCGGTGATCGTCGTGCTGCGCGCCTTGCAGCTTCCCCTGCTGGCTCCCATCGTGGCCCGGCGCACGCCCGGCCCAGAACGCCTGCAGGCATTGGCCAACCGCTCGGTGTGGCGCGACATCGGCGCGGGCCTGGGGCCCATGCTGGCCGGCATTCTGCTGCCAATCGCTCCCATGCTGTATGTATATGCCGCCGCCGCGATCCTGCTCGCAGCCACCGCCGTCGCCTGCGGCGCCCGCCCTCCCGAGAACGTAAGTCCAGGCTCCGCCACGCCGGGCTGAATCGAGCCGGAATCACGCCGCTTTCCCGCCGGTGCCGCGGGTGGCGTCCCCCAGCCGCTAAGCGGAGCTGGAGGATGCGCCCACTCTTCGCATGAATTGCCAGAGCGCGGGGTGCAGGGAATAGGCCACATTGAAACGTATCCAGCCGGTATCGGCCCCGCCGGGCCTGTCCTGGCCGGGCCTTTCCTGGCCGGGCCTGTCCCGGCCGGAATCAAAGTACGATCCGGGCGCCAGCCAGATTCCGTCCTGCAGCGCCAGCTCCGCCAGGCGCGCCGCGCCCCGCTCGCGCCATGGCCCGGGCGGACGCGCCCAGAGAAAAAGGCCGGCCTGGGGACGCGAGAACACCTCGAAGCCATGGCTGTCCATCAGCGCACACAATTGATCATGCGCGGCGCGCAGCTTTTCCTGCACGCGCTGCAGGTGCGCCCTATGCCTTCCCTGGCGCAGCACTTGATACACGGTGCGCTCCATCATTTCGGGCGTGGTCAGCCCCATGGTCATCTTGGTCTGCGCCAATTGCTTCAGCAAGCCGGCATCGGCGGCGATATAGCCCACGCGCATGGACGGCATGATGCTCTTTGAAAAACCCGATACATAGACGACACGGCCCGGCCCCGCCAAGGCGACCAGCATGGGACCCAATTGCGGCATCAATTCGCGCGACACATCGTCTTCGATGACGCGGAAATCGTACTGTTCGGCGAGCTGCAGTATCCGGAAGGCATTGCCCATGCTCAGGCTGGTGCCGGTGGGATTCTGCAAGACCGTATTGACGAACAATATCTTGATGCCGCCGCCCGCGGCTTTTTTCAGCTCTTCGATGTCCAGGCCGTCTTCCGTGCGCGGCACGCCGACCACCCGCACGCCGGCCAGCCGCAGGGCGGGCAGCAGATTGGCGTAGCAGGGCAGCTCCACCGCCGCCGCATCGCCCGGCCGCAACAATGTCCGGATGACAATGTCCAGGCCTTGGGTGGCGCCCTGCGTGAGCAAAACCTGGTCTATGTCCAGAGCCGCGCCGTGCCCGCCCAGAAACTGCTGCACATATTCGCGCAAAGGAAAATACCCGTAGGGATGGCCGTAGCCAGCAACCTGATTGATGGGGGTGCGCGCCACCTGGCGCAAGGCGTGCTGCACGCCGGCTTCATTCACCCAGTCCGGCGGCAGCCAGCCGCAACCGGACTTGATGGGAATGGAATGGTCCGCAAAAACGTCCGCCAGCAACCATGACGCGCCTATCTGCGGCGGCGTCCAATGAGCGGCGAACGCCGGCCGCGGCGTCTTCGCGGCGGCGGCGACCCGGTATCCCGACCCCGGCCGGGAAGTCAGCCAGTTTTCGGCGACCAGGCGGTTGTAGGCAGCCGATACGGTGAATGCGCTCAGGCCGTGCGATTTGGCGAACTGCCGTACGGAAGGCAGCGCCATGCCGGGGCGCAGCAGCTGCTGCTTGATGGCCCGCTCGATGGCGGCCACCGCCTGATCCACCAGGGAAGGCGCGGTTTTTCGGTCGCGGACGGGTTCAAAGAAAAGCATGGCTCAGTACCAATACGGTTTTTCAGAATCAAACAATACAGTTCTGATCATTTTACCCAACTGTATATTTGTTTAATCATCCGCCCGGATGAGAATATCCGGAAACCTTCTTCACCTTGTCGCCCTTCGAGGTAGCCATGACTACGCAAGCCAATCTTCCGGATCTTTCCCATCTCTGGATGCCTTTCACCGCCAACCGCCAGTTCAAGGAACAGCCCCGGCTGCTGGCCAAAGCCAAAGGCATGTACTACACCGCTGTCGCGGGCCATCAGGTCCTGGACGGCACCTCCGGGCTGTGGTGCGTCAACGCAGGCCATGGCCGCCAGGAAATCGTCGAGGCCATTTCCCGCCAGGCGTCCGAACTCGATTACGCGCCCAGCTTCCAGCTCGGCCACGCCGACTCCTTCCGCGCCGCTTCGGCCGTCGCCAATCTCATGCCCGAAGGGCTGGACCGCATCTTTTTCACCAACTCGGGGTCCGAGTCGGTCGATACGTCCTTGAAAATCGCCCTGGCGTATCACCGCGCACGCGGCGAAGGCCAGCGCACGCGCCTGATCGGCCGCGAGCGCGGCTACCATGGCGTAGGCTTCGGCGGCATCTCGGTGGGCGGCATCTCGCCCAACCGCAAGACTTTTTCCGGCGCCCTGCTGCCCGGCGTCGACCATCTGCCACACACCCACGACCTGTCCAAGAACGCCAACACACGCGGGCAGCCGGCCTGGGGCGAGCATTTTGCCGACGAGCTCGAACGCATCGTCGCCTTGCATGACGCCTCCACCATCGCCGCGGTCATCGTCGAACCGCTGGCGGGCTCCACGGGCGTGCTGATCCCGCCCAAGGGCTATCTGGAAAAACTGCGCGCCATCACGCAGAAGTACGGCATATTGCTGATTTTCGACGAAGTCATCACGGGCTTCGGGCGTCTGGGCGCTTCCACCGCCAGCGCTTATTTCGGCGTCACGCCCGACATCATCACCATGGCCAAGGGCATCAGCA
>Ga0180220_1000487_pt1 | contig 43208 bp, 48 predicted proteins | sample eDN5th37CBELigBY_FD_151335 | JGI IMG/M metagenome (GOLD analysis project Ga0180220, IMG submission 151335) | Enriched backyard soil microbial communities from Emeryville, California, USA - eDNA 5th pass 37_C BE-Lig BY (version 2) (version 2) | ecosystem: Environmental > Terrestrial > Soil >... | reverse complement strand
ATCATTCATTACCTCAAAATAATATCTGGACCACACATCAATTTGTGCTTTTCCCATATGTTCAAAGAGCAATTTTCTTAACTTCGGTTCTTTTGTATGGCTTATAGCTAATATTCTACTAAGGAAATCACGTTGGCGTTCGACTATGAACATTCCCGCTTTATGCTCAAGTTTAAATAATGAATCCATTACAATTGGATACCCGCCAAACAAGATAAGGCCATTTATTCGATTTTGGTAATGGATACTCATATATTGTGCAATCATTCCCCCTGCCGAATATCCACATATAATTGCCCGATCGATTTCTAATTTATCTAACAGAGAAATCAGCTCTTCTCCATAGTTTTTCACTGAAACGGTATTCGCGTCAATTCGAGAGCTATCACCGTGACCTGATAAATCGGGTAGTAAAACTCTCATTTTATGTCCGAGTTTTCGTTGATAATAAAACACATGTCTTCCCATTCCAGGTGGATGAATGAACAGAACGGGCATCCCTTCTCCAATATCATCATAAGCAAGTATTTTTCCATTTTCTAATTCCACGGTAGGCACAATAAGTCCCTCCTTATATAATTTCGTTTACTAGTATTCCTCAACCTTAACCTATTACCCATTTTCTGATGGAAAAACTTTCTTTATCTTTCATTGAATAAATAATTTGTATCGAGCAATATTAAATATCAATAAAAGATAAAACAATTATAAATCAATAACTTTATTAAAGGGTTAACCTAGATGGTTAATGGATGGTGCAAATCCACCCTAACCCACCAAACAATACATTTAGAGAAGGAGATGGATTTATTATGGCAAGCAACCGTAACAATAATTCAAATCAATTAGTAGTACCTGGTGCTTCTCAAGCGATCGACCAAATGAAATACGAAATCGCAAATGAATTCGGTGTAAACCTTGGTGCTGAAACTACATCTCGTGCAAATGGATCTGTTGGTGGTGAAATTACTAAACGCTTAGTATCATTTGCTGAGCAACAATTAGGTGGCGGAACTGGAAGATTTTAATTAAATATAAATGGCTGGGAGCATCGCATGTAGCGATGCTCTTTTTCTGTCTAGATCTACTGCCTATCCTTAAATCGCAAAGGATGTACAAGTGCAGTCGTGGAGATTGACGTCTCGATTTTAGACTGCACTGCCTCAAGGGTCTAGTAATTGGGAATTAGGGGCATAGAACACCTCCTAATAATTTGCTCTAGGCTTATTAGTGCGCTTGCTCTTTTCTTATGAAAATGACTTAATTGGACAATATAAAAGAGATCTTTTGAAATGAAATGGAGTGAAACTTATGGTAAACGAAAACTTTGATGAGTTCATTAAATCTGAAGCAAAACATAAGGCAAAATATCTTGGATCAAAACAACCATCACACGGGATCTATAAAAATGATGAAGAAATTAATTCTCGAACTAATACAGACGACTCTGTAGGTGCCGATGGTCGAGATGTATTTAAATAAGATAATGTTTTGAACAGTCACTGATGAGACGTGACTGTTCTCTTCATTTTGTTTGGGATTTATCTTCGATTTTTTTGAAATATCTTCGATTATGAGAATATATCGTCGATTTTTTCAGATTTATCTTCGATTATTTAAATTTATTTTCGATTAGACAAAAACTTCCATAAATCGACACAAGCAAACCTCATCTACTGAGGAGCAGCTTCCTATTTGACGGAAAAAATCCTCCTTCGAGAGAAGGAGGATTTTTAACTATATATTTATCTGCCTTTAATAAACATTTGCACCCATGCTCCATGGTAAAAACCAACCCCAATAGCATCAAACTCAGGTTTTAAGATATTTGCGCGGTGACCTGAAGAATTCATCCAAGCATTCATGACTTCTTGTGGCGTTTTTTGGCCTTTTGCGATATTTTCACCTGCATAAGAATAGCTAATTCCAAAAGTTTTTAACATGTCAAATGGAGAACCATAATTAGGACTAGTGTGTGAAAAGTAATTCGAATTAATCATGTCCTCTGCTTTTTTCTGTGCAACATTTTTCACATCTGCACGATGTGTTAATGGTCGTAAGCCAGCTTTTGCACGCTCTTGATTTACTAATTGAACAACTTGTTGCTGAAAGGAACTGACACTCTTAGCAGAAGGTTTCAGGCGAATAACTTCCCCTATATGCATATTTCTTGGCTCAACTGATGGGTTTAATTCCATTAATTTTCGATAGTCTACTCCATATCGTTTTCCTATGTACCAGAAAGTATCGCCTTTTGACACTTTATAAAACTCGAATGGCGGTTCTCTAAAGGTTTTGATATGACCATGTGTAACAGTAGGCATTGCTATTAAAAACACGAAAGTTGCTAAAATAAGCTTTTTTAACATGAAGTTTTCCTCCAATTTTATTATTTTTTCCCATGTTAGTTTGGCTAATTTTCAAAAAACCATTCGAAAAAATTTGAAGAGATAGGACAAGTGTCCAATCTCCCGTACTATCTTCTGAATTTCATCAGACTTTTGCTACCCTCGATATAATTTTTAATGGTAAGACATTTTGTAATATTTCTCTTTTTCAATTCCCTTATTTTATTTAGTGGTTTTCTAATTGGTGGGTTTTTCATGATAAAATAATACAGTACTTTGTGTATGTTACTGCAATCTTTGGGGGGTTTGTGGATTATGTTTATTTTTAACAACCTCAGTAAATATGGTTGTTTCCGAAGAAGTAGGCATTGTTTGTTCGTTATTTGTGGTTTGATTCATTGGATTTATTCCCATAAGTTGTTTTAGGTGTTGAATTTCCTGCATAATAGACGATATATCTTCTTTTGTTGCAGGCTTTTTATTCTCCTTTAATTCAAACCCAATCTGTCCATTCGGCTCCAATGTTGCATATTTTACATCTTTCAAACTACTTACACTCGATTGCCTTAGTTTCATTTCTAGAAGGTCAACAGAAAAGCGTAGTTTTTTCAATTGGTCTGTTTGTAATTTGCCATCTTTTATCAGTACTTTTGCTTTTCCCGAAATGAACTTTTCTAGCTTATCAGATTTAATCTGACTATACTCACCTATTACTAAGGTTAAAACAAGAGTAAGTCCCACCACTAATGTAGACCATACATTTTTACCTACAAGTGGTTGCACCAGCAGTGATCCGATCCCAACCATAATCACAACCTGTGAAAGAGTCATTTGGGAAATTGACTTCCGACCAGCAATTCTAAGAAGGATCGTACCACCTACAAAGATCACAACACTTTTCCATATTAGATCCATATCCATGGTATTTGGATACCACCTTTACTTATATCTTAATCATTATGTTCTGTTGAAGGGTTATTTTTTATGCCATATTTAGATAGAAAGGAAAGAATATGAAGGCTCAAAATCGAATATTACTCATCGATATAATCCGAGGATTTGCTCTATTTGGTATCCTCTTGGTTAATATGAAAAGCTTTTATTCTCCAGTGTTTATTGAAACCATGTACGGAATTAGCCCTCATTTTGAAGGCATTGATCACATTATCCATCTTTTTTATCAGTTATTTATCCAAATGAAGTTCTATCCAATTTTTGCTTTTCTATTCGGTTTAGGCTTTTACCTATTTTTACATAAAGAATTTAATATGATCTTATTTATTAAAAGAATGATCATCCTTTTCTTTATCGGCATGATACACCTGATCTTTTTTTGGTATGGAGATATTCTTCATGTTTATGCTGCAACAAGTATAATCTTAGTGTTATTTTTTAAAGTTCCAAGTAAATGGATTTTATGTTGGGTAGCTGCATTGTTAACGGTCTATCATTTATTTATAAGCTTGAATACACTTATTTCAACTAATTCACTACTAGAATCGAATGATTATTCCAGTATGCTTTCCACCTACGTTTCAATTTATAAAGAATCCTCTTATTTTGATTGGGTTTGGTATAGATTGAAGATTGAAATAATTCCTACTCTGTATCAATATCCTTTCGTTTTTGTACCAGTACTTGCATGGTTTTTATTAGGTTTATATATTGGCAAGGAAAAAATATATGAAAGGAATCCTTTAAATATAAAAAGAGTTTCATTATGGTGGAGAATCAGTTTATATATGAGTATTGGTTTTTTAATTTTAAATGTGCTGGCACTAATTTTTTGGCCAAACATCCTATATAGTATGACAAGTGCAAGTGGTGTTGTCTTGGCTATTTTGTATGTAACCAGTATTTATGTTTTCTTTGATCATCCATTTGTAAAGAAAGCATTGTACCCGCTAAGTTTTGTTGGGAGGATGTCCTTATCAAATTATCTTTTTCAGTCTATTTTCCTAATCAGCTTCTTTAGGATGTTTAATCTATATAACAATATCAGTTTAACTGAAGGTCTTATCATAACCATTGTCTTTTTTCTTTTCCAATTGGTTGTAAGCAAATATTGGTTGTCGTATTTTCACCAAGGTCCAGTAGAATGGATCTGGCGTTCAATGACATTAAAAAAGATCAGCCCTTTTCTCAAAAAATAAGTCAGTCCATCTTCTGTGTTCTCTAAAAATGTCCATGATAAAAAATGTTGGAATGAATGATCATATTTTCCTTCATTTGTATAAAAACGATGAATCCAGACAAAAATAAAATGATTAATTTTAGGAGGTTTTTGAGTTGGATATTAATCGTGTAAAGCAGATTCTATCATCTTCTGCGGACATAAAAGTCATGTACAATGGTGCTTCTGTTTGGATTGACGAATTGCTAGAGGACCAAGAGATGGTAACATGTCATCTAAGAGGGCCACTTGAGGAAAGAACACAGGTAAACGTTTCAGAACTAAAAGAAGTTGAATAAAAACTCAATAGTCTGAGCAAGCTTTATAATTTGTAAAGCTTGTCAGACATTTCTTTCGCATTTTAAAGGAATTAGTTAACAGTTATACATATTGTTTGAAAATATGTGTATAATGTATGTAGTACTAAATCTCCTTACTGAAGGATGTGTTGATATGAGATTTCAACAACAAGTCGAAAAGCCACCAGAGGTTAACTTAAAAATATGGACTTGTGATTCAAATGATTGTAATGGTTGGATGAGGGATAATTTTAAATCAAACGAAAATCCGGACTGTCCATTGTGTGGACACGCAATGGTTGAAGACGAGCGTACATTACCTGTTTTGGAAAACTTTTCTGCAGTAAGCAAGAAAAAGGAATAATTTCATTATCAACAACATTTCAAAAAAAAATCCCATGATTAACATGGGATTTTTGCTTTTTATATCTTACCTTTTGCTTTCTTATTCGTTGCAATAATAGCCTCTTGAAGGCTCTCATGAAACTTTCTGTTTCTTAATACATTTAGGCCTGCCTCTGTAGCTCCTCCTGGTGTTGTTACCTGCTCCCTTAACTCCTTTGGAGACATATTTCCTTTAAGCATTTCTGCAGAACCAATCACCATTTCTTTGACCAACTTTTCAGCAGTATCCTTTGAAACACCATATTTTTCTGTTTGCTCAATTAAAGATTCAACAAATAGATAAAGAAAAGCAGGTGCACTGCCTGTTACTGCTGTTAAATCGTGAATTTCTTCTTCTGTACAGTACTGCGAGGTTCCAATAGATTTGACCAATAACTCCATTTGTAAGTAATTATGTTCACTTACTGATGTTCCATATGTATATAACGAAATCGAATGTCCGACCATTGCAGCAGTATTCGGCATTATCCAGCCTACAGCCGTACCTTTTGGTAGTAAATTCTCCATGTATGAAGGACTAATTCCTGCTGCAACAGTTACAACAAACTGTGAGGTAATAATAGGCTTTAGCTTCCTCAATACCTCCTCATGTTCTGAGGGTGGCATTGCTAGTACGATCATGTCTACCTTCTCAACCATGTCTTCTAGCTTATTAATTGGTTTAACTTGATATTTTATTGCCAGTTCCTGAAGTCTTTCGATATTTTTCTGATTTGCAACGTAAATAGAGTTTACCTGATCATAACTGTTAGCTTTTATGCCAGCTATAATCGCCTCTGCCATTCGGCCAGCTCCAATAAATAAAATAGATTGTTTCACAAAACTACCTCTCTTTCTTAAACGCTTGCTAGTTTTAGCTTATGATAGACGGTAGAATGTTTCAAGTTACCCTAAAAAATGGCAAAATAAAAAGACGTCTATAAAAGACGTCTTGCGTATTGAGGCGAAAACTGCACGCCACATCGTGCATTTAGCCTTTCGGCATGTTATTCGACTTACACAATTCAGCTCATCGCTCAACTAATATACCATAGAAAAAAATAAATTAAAAGAGAAAATTACATAAAAAATCCAACAATTATTGGAAATTAAAAAATAAAGAAAAATTTAGACAAGTTTCCTGCTTTCCCATCATATAAATATTGTAGACATGCTTTAAGGGGGAGAAATCATGAGGTTCGTATTTATTCGGAAAAAGTGGCTGTTTTTTGTCGTGGCTGCCATTTTAATGGGGAGCCTATACTTTTTTACAAACGAAGCAGCTCCAACGTTTCAAAGTAGTCAAGCATCAAATAAGGACATGACATTTAATATGATTACTGCAGAATTTGCAACGACAACTGCTGATGGAAAAAAAATAGAGGCTTATCGCTGGGATCCTGGTACCATCGTCATTCCAAAGAATCAAGACGTAACATTAGAGCTTTTTGGCGTAAATGGGGATGAACATCCTTTTTATATTGAAGGAACAAATATTAAAGGCACTGTTAAAAAGGGAGAAGAAACTGTGATACCTCTACACTTTAAAGAAGAAGGAACATACCGCCTAATTTGTGACACCCACTCACATGAAGGTCATAGTGTGCCTATGGTTGCCTATATAGTCGTTGATTAAAAAATACACAAACCTAAAACAGGTCTAAAAGACTAGTTTTACACTTCATCAATTGGGGTAAAAAAGAGAATACATAGTTATGAAAGGAATTGGGTGATTATTTTTGAACATTGTCATCTATAACAATGAGCAATATGAGATTTTTTATTCTTATGCAAGCGGCTATTATGAACTTAAAAAGTTGGGCTCGGTTTTAGATGAAATCATCTTGGTTCATTGCTCAGAAGTAACTCAATTGGAATCGAGTGCCTCATAACAATTCTTATTTCTGAAAAACTGGCTTATCTCAATGCCTTTTTGGTGAAAGCCTTAGTTTTCTTTACTATCATCAATAGTGTAAAGAAGCAAAGCGAAAAATCGCTTTGCTTTTTATCTTTTTTCGATTTTTTCTTGATCATAGGAGTCGATTAAATAATGAAGAAGTTTTTCGTCCTTTGAAAGGAACACAGAGAATGATCTTTTTATAAATCTTTCTGCATCTTCATAAGAAGTAAAGTGATTTGATAGCTGTTGATGATTTTTTTCCACTTTCCAAATGTCTTCTTTATCCTTATATAATAAATATTGATCTTTCTCATAGTTTTCATATAATGAACAATGCTGTTTGATATTCATTTTATTATGAGGACTATCTATTTTTAAAGGTTTTAATGGGAACGGTTTTTCAATAAACTCTTTATACGCATCTTGAGTTAATGAGCAACCTGCTGCTTTAGCATGACCCCCTCCACCATATTTTGAAGCAATTTCAGATACATCAATTTCGTCATGAATCGTTCGAAACCCAATTTTTTTATTTCCCATATTTATGATGGAAATACAATCAAGATGAGGGTGTTCCTTTCCTAATTCATTCCCTAATTCAGAATGATATGATTCTGCATGAACAATCCCCATACATTTGTCACCTATAAAAGCTTGTACTAATTCTCTCTTTTTCCTTTTTATATAACGTTCTGTTTTCCTCTCTTCAATATCTAACAATTTTTCTTCAAACTCATCAAAAGAAAAATGGTCTTGGTTAGAAAGTCTTGCTATCATACTTTGTTCAAACTCATCAATCGATTGCAAAAAGAAAAGATCATTTAAACGCTTAGCTTTTATGTTTTTCTTTCTTTCCCATTCCCACGTATCATATTGTCTGACCAATTCAACGTATTCACTTATAGCAGGTCGTTTTTCAAGTAAGTTATGTTCATCAAGGTGATGGTAAAATAATGATGTTGCAGAAGCCAGCATACCTTCAGAATCTTCTACCTTAACATAGCCCCAATCGTATTCATTAAAATGCAATGCTGTTTTATGGTGATCGATTAATTGAACAAGCCCGCCGCTAAGAACAAATTTTTTTAGTCTCGCTTCATTTTCTTTATTAACAGATAAATCGGTTATGTATATTTTACTTGTTTCCTTTGATTCATTTTGCTCTTTCATCATGTGTTCTACATGATAATCAAGGCTATTCACTGAATGATAATGTACATCTACATGTTCACCAAATGCCAGCTTTGCAAGAATCCCGCAACTCACTCCATCTAGATCATTATGAGTCAATAAAACGTATCGCATGAATCCACCTTCTCTTTACTTTAACATTTTCTATACTATATGAAGTATTTGTTTTAACTGCTTAACTATTCGTATATATTTACCTAACCAAGTAAATGGTGAATTCCTTTCTAATAGTAAAAAAGGATACAAAATGAACACTTGTATCCTTTTTAACATATTTCCTTTTCTCTAAACTAATTTTCCCCTTAGAATCCTTATTCGACAACTCTTCTACCTAAAATAACCAAATCCCTTTCCACGCCATCCATATTCGCTATTTTCGGAAGATGTGCCCATCTCTCAAATTGATAGTGTTCAAAAAGTTTTATACTTGGTGCATTATGTCCAAAAACAAATGCTAGTAATGTTTTAATTTCTAGCTTTGGACATTCAGAAATAGCTTTATTCATTAAAACACGAGCATACCCTTTTCCATGTACAGAAGGATCAAGATAAATACTAACTTCTGCCGTTGCATCATAAGCTGGTCGCCCATAAAATGACTGAAAGCTTAACCAACCAACAATAACACCGTCTTCTTCTAAAACCCACAAAGGTCTATGATGCGGGTTATGTTCATGAAACCAGGTTAATCTGCTTTCAACCGTTACTTCTTCTAAATCTGCTGTAGCAAGTTTACCAGGTATGGACGTGTTATAAATATCAACAATTTTTTGAAGATCTTCTAAATTTGCATCTCTGATTATATACGTTTGTTCACTCATAATGTCATTTTCCCTTCTTACTGGCCTTAAATAAATGTACAGGTATTTCTTATGTTATTTTATTATAAGTGAAATTTTTTGAGAGATAAAACTATTTTTTTGGATCAGGAATCATAATAGTAGAAATATTGAGGGCCCTTCTCTCACTTGTTGGTTCATTTTCTATTACTTTCATAAAAACTTGTGAAAGTTCAGTAAAAAATTCTTGACGTTCTTGATCAGTTAAATAGATCATAGCTTGTCTAAAGCTAACCCCATCTTCAACTAAATCAATTTCATCTTGTTGTAAATAGGCTTCATACTGACCTAACACATGTGTCATAAAAGTTAAAAATAAATGTAAATGCTCGTCTCTGCTTAATTTTTGAACGTCTTCTATATTTGATTGTTCATGTTCTTTTAAAGAGTAAATTTTTTCAACTGTTCCGCGAATTTGGTTTTCCTTAACTACCTGTATGACTTCAGCTTCTAAAAGCTTATTAAGATGTCGATATAAAGTAGCTTGAGGAACTTCTTTTAATCTGGCTTGCATCTGTTGAACATTTAACTCTTTTTTTCCTATTAATGTTTGAACTATTTTCATTCTCACTGGATGAAGGATTAATTTTGCTTTTGAATTCAATGGAGAGCTTCCTCCCTGCTTTAATTATCATTATCAATTATAATAATAAAAACAAGGAAGTCAAATTGTCGTAAATTCATCGTAAAAATAAACATATAAAAAGGAATGGACATGTTGTTCCATTCCTTTCTTCTGTTTAGTTAGCCACAACTTCAAAATATTCTTTGTAGAAACCGCCAACTTTACCAGTATTGTCGATTACAAAATAAAATTCTTCTGTCTCATTTTGAACATCATACTCTTTGCCAGCAGTTAAAGCACGGTCAACCATGTATTTTGCTGCGTTTGTATGGACGCATTTTACTTTTTTTATTGCCTTCGTATCTTGCCATGTTTTATGTATCAAAACAAATCCACCTTTCACATTCATATGTTCTATTCTATCTAATTCTTTTAAAAATGCCAATCAATGCAGAGGAACTATTTTTTGAAGTAAATTTATTCGTTTTCTAAGATAAATTCAACATGATATTTTAAAAATAGTATAGGTTTGCCTATATACTATTTACATTACGATTCATCTTCACCTTTAGCAAACATATACAAACTATTCTCAGCATAGCCTATGATGAGGTGAAGAATAAAAATGTTGACGAACAACCAGATTGATCAATTCATTTTTTCTATACTTGAAAAAATAAAAAACACACAAAAAAGAGATGGATCCTGGAGATTTTGTTTTAAAGGTGGATTAATGACTGATGCCTTTATGATTATCACGCTCAGAGCTCTGGAAATAAAAAATGAAGAAGATCTAATCAAGGAGTTGACGGAAAGGTTGCTTTCAACCCAAACGGATGAAGGAACATGGAAAACCTATCCTGATGAAAAGGAGGGTCATCTATCAGTAACCATTCAAGCTTACAGTGCTTTATTGTTCTCGGGGTTTTTAACACAAGATCATCCTGCATTAAAAAAAGCTGAACATTTTATTTTAGAAAAAGGCGGGTTAATCAATGCCCATTTTATGACAAAATGGATGCTTGCCGTAAACGGACTTTATCCATGGCCTACACTATTTTATGTACCGATGACATTTTTACTTATCCCGAAATCATTCCCTTTTAACTTCTACCAATTTAGCAGTTATGCTAGAATTCACTTTATCCCTATGATGATTGCAGCAAATAAAAAATTCACTATAAAATCCGCTTATACGCCAATGATCAACCACTTGTTCAAACAACCTTCTTCTCATCACTTCTATAATGATTCTCGCTCTTATTCAATGTTTATGAACGAAATGAAAAAACTATTAACACTACCAGAATATTTACACCGCTTAGGCTATCAAAAAGCTGAAAGGTATATGTTAAAAAGGATCGAGAATGATGGTACTTTATACAGCTATGCAAGTGCTACTTTTTTTATGATTTTTGCCCTCCTTTCTCTAGGGTATAGCAAAACTTCTCCCACAATATTAAATGCTATTAATGGTTTAAAACAATTAATTTCCACAACTTGTAATGGTATTCACCTAGAAAACTCTACATCTGCTGTATGGGACACAGCCTTACTTAGTTACGCTTTACAAGAAGCGAATGTCTCTGAACAAGAAGATACGATTCATCTGGCTACATCTTATCTACTATCTAAACAGCATACTAAAAAAGGAGATTGGAAAATTCATAATCCGAATATTCCTCCAGGCGGATGGGGGTTTTCACATAATAATTCGATGAATCCAGATAATGACGATACCTCCGCAGCACTACGTGCAATCACTCGCACAGCTAGTAAAAATAAAATGGTCCGTGATGCTTGGTATAGAGGAGTAACCTACCTCCTCTCGATGCAAAATGCTGATGGCGGTTGGGGTGCTTTTGAAAAAAACACTGACTTAGAGCTTCTTACCTTAATCCCCTTAGAAAATGCTAAGGATGCTGCTATTGATCCTTCTACACCTGACTTAACTGGTAGAACACTTGAGTTTTTAGGTAACTATGCCGGGCTCACGAAACATCATCCAAGTATTAAATCGGCCATCCAATGGTTGGAGAATAATCAAGAAGAAAATGGTTCTTGGTATGGCCGTTGGGGTGTTTGCTATATTTACGGCACATGGGCAGCAGTGACCGGGTTGATCTCTGTAGGTGTATCTCCGAATTCACCAACTATACAAAAAGCTATTCATTGGTTGGAGTCAGTTCAGCTCGATAATGGCGGGTGGGGAGAATCTTGCATTAGTAGTGAAAGAAAGAAATATACTCCACTTCCATATAGTACACCGTCACAAACCTCTTGGGCTCTAGATGCCTTGATTCAAAGTCATGCATATAAACATCATTCTGTACACAAAGGAATCGCTCATTTACTTGACCCTGCATCATTTTCACAAGCTGCATTATCATATCCAACCGGCATTGGACTACCTGGACAATTTTATATTCATTATCATAGCTACAATTATATTTTCCCTTTGCTAGCCATGGCCCACTATAGGGAAAAAATAAATTCAAGTTCTGTTTGATGCCTATAATTAGGCTTAGGTTAGGTCTTTATAAAATCTACACAATAAGAGGAGATTTATTAAACAAAGAAAATCATCAACCCTTTCATTCTTTATGCATATATTGTCTAGGACTGATGTCTAGGAGGGATTTAACATGTCAGAACAATACATTACATCTATGAAAAAATGGTGTGATGATATTTTAAAAAGTTACGAAAAATCGTTTCCTGAATTAGCACGAAATTATGATGTCACAATTTTAGAGTCATGGAAAAATGACCTTTTCCAATTACAACTGGAACTAAATGAAACTTCGGATCTGGATCCTAAAGATGTTTATCGACGTGCGGATGAATTATTTACAACATTCGAGTCGTATTTTGAAGACCATCGCGAGGAACCACAGGAACAAGATCGAATCCAAAATCAAACGAAACCTGTTCCTATAGGAGGTCACACCCTTCCGCCATTACCATACAATTACGATGCATTAGAACCATATATTCATCAGGAGATTATGCGTTTACATCATGATAAACATCATCAAAGTTATGTAGATGGATTAAATAAAGCAGAAAAAGAAATGCAAAAAGCACGGAAAACAGGAAATTATGATTTGATAAAACATTGGCAACGAGAAGCAGCCTTTCATGGTGCTGGTCACTACTTACACACAATCTTTTGGTCCGTTATGACACCTAATGGTGGTGGAAAGCCTGCTGGGATGTTAATGCGGGAAATCAATCAATCATTTGGCAGCTTCGAACAATTTAAACAACATTTTTCGGAAGCAGCCAAAAATGTAGAGGCAGTTGGATGGGCTATTTTAGTTTGGTCTCCTAGAGCACAACGCTTAGAAATCCTGCAAGCTGAAAAACACCAAAACTTAAGTCAATGGGATGTCATCCCGCTTCTCCCGTTAGATGTTTGGGAGCATGCTTATTACCTTCAATATAAAAATGATCGAAAGAAATACGTAGATAATTGGTGGAATGTTGTCAATTGGAAAGAAGTCGAAAGACGTTTTCATGTGGCACAACAAGTAAGATGGAAACCATTTTAATAAGGAACAGGAAAATATGAAAAAGGGTAACTCAAGATAAATTCTTAGCTTGAGTTACCCTTTTCGTTCTAATTAAATAATGCCTATAGCATCTAAAAATACAACAATAATAACAATTGGTGAAACATACTTTAATAGTAGATACCAACACATAAACACTTTTCTACCAATAGTCGAGCCCTGCTTAAGCTCATGAAGCAAGTCCTTTTTTGAAACTTTTAACGGAACAAAAATCGCGATTAATAGTGCACCTAATGGCATTAACATATTACTTACTAGGAAATCAGCTGCATCAAAAATAGACTTTCCAAATATGGTGGTATCTGAAAGGACTCCATAAGATAATGCTGATGGAATTCCTACCGCAAAGATACATATACCTACAATCCATGAAAACAGCTTTCTTTTCTTATTATTACCTTTGGAAATTGGGGCAACAATAATTTCAAGCATTGAAAACGCAGATGTTAATGTTGCGAATAAGAATAGTAATAAAAAGGCAACCAAAAAGATACTTCCAAATGGCATTTGATTAAAAACGGTTGGAAGAACATTAAATAATAAAACAGGACCCGCATCTGGTGCTAATCCAAAAGAAAATACCGCTGGAAAAATTGCCAGCCCAGCTAGTAAAGCTACCAATAAATTTAACCCTACTATTGAAACAGCAGATTGCGGAAGATTCTCGTTTTTGGATAAATAAGAGCTATAGGTGACCATAACAGAAACTCCGACACTTAACGCAAAGAAAGATTGACCCATCGCATATAAAACTGTTTCAGAAGTCACCTTCGCAAAATCTGGCTTTAAGAAAAAGATAATGCCTTCCATTGCACCATCTAATGTGACGGATCTGATAATAAGGAAAATAAATAAAATAAAAAGTGCAGGCATCATAATTTTACTAGCTTTTTCAATTCCATTCGATATACCTTTTGACACGACAAAGCTGGTAATTAGAAGAAAAATTAACTGGGCAAAAACCGTCAAAACAGGATCTGAAATACTTGCTCCAAATAATTCTCCATACTCTTGCTCAGTTAACCCGCTTAAATTACCTGTTACAGCTTTAACTAAATAGATGAGGATCCATCCCCCGACTACACTGTAAAAAGATAATAATATAAAGCAAGTAATTACACCTAGTCTTCCAATTAAATGCCAAGAAGAATTTGGTGCAATTTGTTTATATGCTGAAATTGCATCACTTTTTGTACTTCTCCCAATTATAAATTCACCAAGTAATAGCGGCAACCCGACTAACAAGGTAAATAAAATAAAGATTAGAAAGAAGACACCGCCTCCACTCGTTCCTGCAACATATGGAAATTTCCATATCGCACCAAGACCTATCGCAGAACCTGCAGCAGCAAGCACAAACGAGATTTTGGAGGACCATTGTTCAACTGAATTACTCACAACATCACCTCAAAAGAAGACTTGTTTGTTTCTATTGAATATTTAGAAAAACTTTGCTTGTCGCTATAGCATTACTTAGCAAGCGTATTTTGCTGTTCAGATGACTTATACTCTATGAGTGCAAGTCAAAATGGCGAAAGCCTTGGTTTTTCTTATACTATCATCCATCAAACTTTATACTTTCTGATAGTACAAAAAAGGACTTCCCCTAATTTTTCCTATCCATCTATAACAAACATTATATAAGTATACATTTTAACATTTTACTAACATAATTTAAATTATATTTTAAAAATATTCTTGCACTTCTTAAGTTTACATAATATTATTATTTGATTATTCTGTCATTATCGGTTTTAAAGGTACAAAAGCGCAAATGTCTTGATCAGCCCCGGGTAAATAAGACGATTAGGAAGAGAAGGCGTTCTTTGCCTTTTAATTCTAAATTGGCTGGGCGCTGGAGCTGTATGTCAAAGCGCTTAGTCACAATTCGAGGCATTTTATAGTTTCCTTAGCAGCAAAAAAAGGCTGACACAAATCTTTCAGTGCCAACCTTTTCATTCTTTTAGCTTAGCCTTCTAGTAATAATGATTCTGGGTCTTCTAGTAATTCTTTAACTGTTGCTAGGAAACTAACAGCTTCTTTACCGTCCACAATACGGTGATCGTACGATAGAGCAATGTACATCATAGGACGGTTTTCCATTCTTTCTTCATCAATTGCAACAGGACGCAATTGAATTTTATGCATGCCGAGAATCCCTACTTGTGGACCGTTAAGGATAGGGGTAGATAATAGTGAACCGAACACTCCCCCATTTGTAATCGTAAATGTTCCACCTTGTAGATCACTTAAGCTTAGTTTATTGTCGCGCGCTTTCTTTGCTAGATTTAAAATCTCACCTTCGATTCCAGCAAAGTTTAAGCGATCTGCATCACGAACAACTGGAACAACTAATCCCTCAGGTGCAGAAACAGCGATACCAATATCATAGAATTTTTTCATCAAAATTTCGTTTCCTTGAATTTCAGCATTTAATAACGGGAATTGTTTCAATGCTGCAACAACAGCTTTTGTAAAGAATGACATAAATCCTAAACGAACATCATGCTGTTCAAAGAACTTGTCTTTTCTACGTTTACGAACCTCCATAACAGCTGTCATATCCACTTCATTAAAAGTTGTTAACATCGCTGCAGTTTGCTGTACCTCTACTAAGCGATTTGCAATAGTTTGACGTCTTCTAGACATTTTGATTCGCTCAACTGGTTTTCCAGGTACATCTTCTGGAGCAGATACGGCAGTTTTAGGTGCAGCAGCCGGTTTTGGCGTTTCAGCTTGAGGCTGTTGGTTTTGTACATTTTGTCCTGAGAATGACTCAACATCCTGTTTTCTTACTCGTCCAAGAGGATCTGCTGTTTGTACTTGTTGTAAATCAATACCACGCTCTCTCGCAAGCTTTCGTGCTGAAGGTGAAGCGATTGGTCGTTGTTTTTTCTCTTCTGCTTTTACTTCAACATCGTCTTGTTGTACAGCCGCTGATGGTTGTGCTTCTTGTTTTGCTGCTTCTGGTTGCGATCCAGAAGCTTCTCCACTCTCATCAATTACCCCGATTGTTTCTCCAACTTGAACAGTATCACCTGATTCTTTGTGTAGCTCTTTTAAAACTCCAGAAAATTCAGCAGTTAATTCAACGTTTACTTTATCTGTTTCAACCTCTAAAAGATATTCACCTTTCTCAACAACATCTCCTGGTTGTTTTAACCATTGAGCGATTGTTCCTTCTGTAATAGATTCTGCTAATTCTGGTACTTTAATCTCAGCCATTTGTTGGTTCCCCCTTGAGCACTTTTGCGTTTTTGTAGAGTTTCGCTAATTCGTCTGATACAAATTGAAGCGACCTATTGATTATGAGCAAGTTCTGCATTTTTTAATTAAGTCAATTAATATAAATGGTCGATATTACTTTTTCCAAGTAAATGCTTCAGTCACAATTCGTTCTTGATCCTTTTTATGAATATTAGGATCACCCTCTGCAGGACTTTGTCTTCTTCTTCTTCCAATATACTTCACAGGAATTCCTTCTGGTGCAATCTCTCTCAGTTTTGCATCAACAAAGGTCCAAGCCCCCATGTTTTGCGGCTCTTCTTGAACCCAAACGATTTCTTCAAGAGAAGTTAGGTTTTCTAATATTGATAGGATTATCTTTTTAGGGAATGGATACAGTTCTTCCACTCTCAACATATGAACCCAATCTTGATTTCCTTCTAATGTGTTAAGCTTATCAGTTAAATCTGTTGCAATTTTTCCTGTGCAAAGAATTAGTCTTTTTACTTTTTCCGGAGATGTACCAAGACCTGGCTGTTCAATAACAGGCTTGAATTCACCTTCACATAATTCATTTAAATCTGAAACAGTTTGTGGATTTCTTAACAAGCTTTTCGGCGTCATGATCACAAGTGGTCTTACCTCTTCGCGTTTTAATAAATCAGCCTGTCTGCGTAAAATATGGAAATATTGTGCAGCACTTGTTAAATTAGCTACTTGCCAGCTATCCTCTGCAGCAAGTTGTAAAAATCTCTCTAATCTTCCGCTTGAATGTTCAGGCCCTTGACCTTCAAAGCCATGTGGCAATAGCATAATGAGACCAGATTTTTGTCCCCATTTTGCACGACCTGCTGCTATAAATTGATCAAAGAATACTTGAGCGGCATTTGCAAAGTCTCCATACTGTGCTTCCCATAATACTAATGTCTCTGGAGCGTATACATTATAGCCATATTCAAAGCCAATAACCGAACCTTCGGATAATGGACTATTATGAATAGCAAATGATGCTTTAGCATCTGAAAGTTTGTGTAATGGTGAATAAAACTCCCCAGTGTTTACATCATGCAAAACGATATGTCTTTGTGCAAATGTACCACGCTGCGAATCTTGTCCAGTTAAGCGAATTGGTGTTCCATCAGTAAGAATTGATGCAAAAGCCAATGCCTCGCCAAGAGCCCACTCTACTTTTCCTTCTTCTTTAAGTGCTTTTGCTCTTCTTTCTAAAATTCTTTGCAGTTTAGAGAAAACACTGAAGTTTTCTGGCCATTTTACCAACTCATCATTTAATCTAATCAATTTATCCTTGTTAACAGCTGTTTGGAACGAAGGTAGTCCACTATTAACAAATTTCGGTAATTTAATTTCGTATGTTTGAGCAGTTTTTTTATCTGGAACCTTTTTATACGCTTTCTCTAGTGTTGCTTGTACTTCTTCATTTATCTTCTGAACATCCTCTGAACCAACAACACCCTCATTTTCCAGAGATCTAGCATACAATTCACGAACAGTAGGATGTTTGCGAACTTTTTCATAAAGTTGCGGCTGTGTCATTGATGGTTCATCCATTTCATTATGGCCAAAGCGACGATAACCAATGAGGTCAATTAAGAAGTCACTTTTGAACTTTTTACGATACTCCATTGCGATAAAAACAGCTGCAATACATGCTTCAGGATCATCGGCATTTACATGTACGATTGGAATTTCATATCCTTTTGCAAGATCACTTGCATATTTTGTTGAACGTGAATCTCGACTTTCAGTAGTAAACCCAATCATATTATTCGCAATAATATGAATCGTTCCACCTGTTTGATAGCCAGTTAGTTTATTTAAATTTAGAGTTTCTGCAACAATCCCCTCACCTGGAAATGCCGCATCACCATGAATTAAGATTGCCATCGCATCATTGACACTTTGTTTCGGATAGCCTTTCTCTGTACGAACCTCTTGTGCAGCACGAGTATATCCTTCAACAATTGGATCGATAAATTCTAAGTGACTTGGGTTATTAGCTAAAGTTACTTTAGCACGACCAATGCTGTCATCTTTAATTTGCTTATTTGCACCAAGATGATATTTTACGTCACCACTCCACCCATAGTTAATGCCAATTGATCCTTCTGACGGTACTAATTCCTTATTTGGTGCATGTTGAAACTCTGAAAAGATAATTTCATATGGTTTTCCAAGGACATGTGCCAAAACATTTAATCGTCCGCGGTGTGCCATTCCAATGTTAATCGTATCTGTACCTGCTTGTATCGCGTTAGCAATTAATTCGTCAAGCACAGGAACGAGCATGTCAAGACCCTCGATTGAGAATCGCTTCTGCCCTACAAATGTTCGATGCAGAAATTGTTCAAATCCTTCTACTTCTGCTAATCTCTTTAAAATAGAAATCCGCTTTTCTTTAGACAAATCCCTGAAAATATTCCCGGATTCTACCATTTTAAGAAGCCACGTTTTTTCCTCGTAATTATGTACATGGCTGAACTCAAAAGCGATTGAACTTTTATATACTTCTTTTAAGTATTGATATGCCTCAAGTCCATTTGTAACATGTGGAGGTGCATCCTCACATAGAAGATGTACCGGTATATCCTTTAAATCTTCTTCAGTTAAATCATATTCTTCAAGACGTAAAAATTCATTTTTCTCATAGGTATCCTCAAAAGGATAAATCGCAGCATTTAAGTGACCATATCTACGGATATTTGTCACAAGCTTTACTGCTTCAGCTACTTTTTTCATTTTATCAGCTGAAATGGTTTCAGATTCAGCTAATGTTACTTGATTATTTAAATTAGTTTGTAAAGAAGGAGAACCCCACTTATCAAATATTTCTTTTAATTCTATATCAATAGAATTTGGATCAAGTTTATATTGATCATATTGTTCCATGATATAGCCGAGGTTTGGACCATGGAAGTTTTCCCAAGGGAATTTCCGCTTGTTTGTGCCTACTGCCATCTAACATTACCCCCAACAATTCATAAGTGATCAGAAAAAATGTTCTGATTCGTAGGAAGGATAAATATTATCCTACGATATTAACCACTCTTACGAGTATAGTAGTATGATATTAAAACGCTTCCAATACTATTTTAACATTGGTAGCTACACATTCCAAGATAGTTGATTGAAAAATTAAAAAAAAATTGGTCCTTTTTCCATTATCTTTGCTTAGCGCTACCATTTTTTTTAATAATTTAAATTATCAATCAATATCTTTTCTCTCTTACTATTATCATACTACAATTCCTTGGAAAAAAAGTACAATTTTTATTATTTTAATGTAAATAGTGCACATTTTCTTGTGCTTATTTAAAAAAACAAAGAAGGTTCATTAAGACCAAAACCGTTACACAATTTCTCAAATAAACCACCTTAATCATTGCTATATAAAAAGGACAAAATCTTAATATCCTCTAAAGATATTATAAGATTTTGTCCTTTTCCATATTTTTAGCATATCCTACTAAATTGTTTTTAATAACAATCGTTTTAATAGCGGGTATAATTGCTCCGGGAGCTCTTCAATTTTTTCAACAAACACACTATATCTTCCATAAATATTTTGGATTGTTTTTTTAGTCGTTTCATCAACCTCACTTGTTGATAAAAAGACATTCATTACTTCAATCCCTAACTTTCTAGCCTCTAACACGGCTTCATGTGTATCAATAATCCCATTTCGCTCGTAACCAGTTGCTGCTGGTTCTCCATCAGAAAACACGAGTAGAAATTTTTGTTTTTCATTTCTTTTTATTAATTGCTCTGTCATATGTCTTATCGCATATCCATCCCGATTATCTTCTTCTGGAGATAGCTGCATAATCTCAGGTCCTGTTTGTTTCTGTAATGAATCTTTAAATGAAATAACCGAATGAAAATGATTCGGCTGACGGGTTTTTGACGATTCATTTGTATCCTCCCAGAAACCAACAATCTGATGAGGAATTTTTACAGACTTTAGTGTTTCATGAAAGAGCGTAATTCCTAACTTTGTTTGATCCATTTTATCGAACATTGAAGCAGAGCAATCCACCAATAAAGTAAATACTGCATCAATATCTGGAGACGTCTCCTGTTTTTTATAGAATAGCTTTGGATTATCATCTGTTAATAATCTTAAAAGCTTTTTATTTAATCTGCCAATGTGAAGATCTGACCTTGGAAATGTTCTCTTATGTTCTAGTGTTTTTTGAATCATCAATTTTAATTTCTTTTGAAAAAGGAGAATATCATTTCGGTCTTGCTTATATTGATCGATTTCATCTGCCAACGGAGGTTTTGAATGAATGAAGACAGGAACTGCGTATTTGTTTTCCTTCCCATATGCAAGCTCACCTGCGCTAGATCTTTCCTCTTTTTGTGCCTCCATTGCTTCTAATTTTGAATAGTCATTTCGTTTTGCTTTCCCTGATGTTCCTTGAACCATAGCAAGAGCTTGATCAGCGTCATCACCTTCACGAACAGCACCATCACCGTTTATCGTTGTGTTTGTTCCTTGCTCCAAATCAAATTGTAAGAAGCTCTTGGTTGGCTTGCTTGTTTCACTATGCCAGGTGGGAAGTTTGTCACTATGGACATCTTCATCACCTTTTTTTGCATCCTCTAATGTATCTTTATTTTTTAATTTAGATTTTCTCTTTAACTCATCATAAAGACTAGAAGATCTTATCGATTCATATGGAAGCTCAGCTAAATAAAAATACGTATTAAGCATGTCCTTTTCTAAAACCTCTTCTAAAATATCCACTATATTTAAGACTATATTAATGATATGAGATGTTGATGAGGCTTCATATACTTGAAAGATTTGAGTTTGGATAAAAGGTAAAGTTCGATCAAGATTTTCTGATAAGTCTGGTACTTGCTCAATTGTTGATTCAGCTGATAAGATAAGATATAGTGCGTTAAATAAAGCATCTGTTAAAATACTACGTTCTTTGTGAATGATAAGTTGACTTTGGAAATGTTTCCGATAAAACCTTTTTCTAAGTTGAAATGCAGTTTTTGTCCCAGGTCTTTCTTTCACACATAGCTCTTCCAGTCGAATATCTTCTAGTAACATACATAGTTGTTTAGCAAAGCTGCTAAGCTTTAGGGGTCGTACTTTTTCGATAAATAAGCCTAGTTCACGAAAATCTGTATAAAAATAATTTCCTATACTTCGTAGATAGATATCACTTTTTAATGCTAATTCTGTTTCAGACCTTTCACGATGATCCCAAAAATGGCTTACATAGATTTTTCCTTCAAATGGATCTAGGTAGGATTGCACACTATAATCTACTTCAAGCTCACTGTTCTTGGTGAGTCCTTTTGCAAGATCAGATAATTCCATGAAAAGAAATGAATCAACTTGTTGATCGTTGAACTTAATAAATCTCAAAACAAAAACCTCACTCAAATAGAGTTTCAGCCACATTTCTAATGGCTGCTTTTTCTCTTTCATCTTCTAATTTTTCAACAATTCCTCTTTCAACGGCACGTTTTGGTGGGAGATAGCAAGCTAAATCACATGTATCAATTAGTGCACGTATTGATGCTGCTTCTTCTGAAACCTGTCCATTTTGAACTAAGCCTAATAAATCGGCAGATAGCTTTGTAAAGGTTTTGATTAATGCTGGCTCTGTAAGTCTTGATTGGTTTTCAAGCACTAATTGTAATTGATTTCCTTGAATATATGGTACTTCAATGACAACAAAACGATTTTTCAACGCTTCATTTAATGGGACTGTTCCAACATATCCTTCATTAATCGCTGCAATTACTCCAAAATGCTCATGAGATTTCACTACTTCACCTGTAAAAGGATTTGTAATCATTCTTCTATAATCCAATACTCCATTTAATATAGGAAGAGTTTCAGGTTTAGCCATATTAATTTCATCAATATACAAGAGATGACCTTTTTTCATTGCTTTTACGACAGGCCCAGGAACAAATTCAATTGAAGTGCCATTTTGATTATTTTCAATCGTCTTAAAGCCTAATAACGCTTCGGCATCCAAATCCACAGAACAGTTAATACTATGCATGGGCTGATGGAAAAGGTTTGATAGGGTTTCAGCAAGTTTGGTTTTACCCGAACCTGTTGGACCTTTTAATAAAACATTTTTCCCAAGAGCTAATGCAATCATTGCATCATATAATATTGAGTTATTAGACGGAGTATATCCACCCTTTCCAATCAATAGTTCATCACCTTCATGCAGTACTCTTTTAGATCTATTTTGTATTAATTTTTGAATGTCATTTGGTAATTGATAAGATTCTAAGTTAGTCATTATAGTCCTTCCTTCTTACACCTTTTTCGATCGTTTCTACCTTCATGAGTATACTAAAAAGCTATTATGTAATCAAAGTTTACGAATCTCCCTTTTTAATAATTTGATCCAGATCCTATCATTTTGACAAAAAAAATAGAATCCAGTGGATTCTATAAATAACGTTTTGCACCAAGATAGCGCTCTTTCCAATACGAAGTATTTAAATTGCTAATCGTAACACCAGAGCTACTCGCATGAATAAATTCATTATTTCCTAAATAAATTCCCATATGTGAAGGGCCTGCCTTATATGTTGTAAAGAAGACAAAATCTCCTACTGCAGGATTATTAACTGATTTCATGATATCCCAATACCCAGCTGTACTTAAGCGGGACACAGATGTAACTTTATTTAGAACATAATAAATATAGCCACTACAATCAAATCCACTTGGTGTATTTCCAGCCCAGCGGTAAGGAGTCCCCATTAAAGATTTGGCTTCACTAATCATTTTGTCAACTTTTGATGATTGTGTTTGTGATTGCGCAGGCTGAGAGACAGTGTTGGTTGTATCTTGAGTAATCGCTTTGTCGCCGTTAATTTTTAATACCTGTCCAACTCTGATAAGATCTGACTTTAGATTATTTGCTACTTTAATTTCAGCAATTGTGATGTTAAATTTATTTGCTATTTTCCATAAAGAATCACCAGGACTCACTTTATATGTAGAGACTGCGCCTGTTGCTGCCTGTTGGTTTGTATTAGATTCCGTCACTTTTTCTTCTTTATCTTGTATAGATTGAACAGCTTGCTTTTTAACTGTTAATTTTTGACCAATGCGGATTAGATCACTTGTCAAATTGTTTAGTTTTTTCAGTTCAGCCACTGACGTATTATGTGCTCTTGCGATAACCCATAATGAATCACCGCTTTTGACAGTATATGTACTATTTTGTGTTGTTTTTGATGCAGAAGTATTATTTGTTGTTGTACTTGTTTGTTTATGTGTGGATGTAGCTTGAATGTTTAAAACTTGTCCAACCTGAAGGAAATCACTATTTAATGAATTCCATTGTTTAAGATTGTCAACTGTTGTGTTATATTGCCTAGACAACCCCCAAAGTGTATCACCACTTTTCACCTTAACTTTTTCATCAGCTGCTGCGACTGAAGCAAATAATGAAGACCCAACAACAGCTGTTGCTGTCAATCCTAATATTTTTTGTTTCATTTCTACTATTACCTCCTACTCATCATAAACCTAGTTTAATAGATTAACAGACATAAAACTACAATTTTATAAAGAAACATGTGAAAAAATACATAACTTTCCTATTTACTATACAAAATATTACAGAGATAGACAATCATTCTTTCATTTATTTTATTCATTTCTATTTGGTAGATAAACTTTGTTTGTCGCCAAGTGTCAAGTCAATAAGGTTTCTGTACGTTCTGAAAATACAAAAATGGCCAGAAACCATTGTTCTGACCACATGTTCTACAACATATTATTTTTATTACTTGTAGCAGTCTCTCTTGGATGGTAGAGAAAGTTTCTTATACCAAAATAGATCACTGCCATTAAAGAAACAACCCCAAAAATAATCACCATATATTTAATTCCGATTGTATCTAATAATATTCCTGTACTTAAAAGAACAAGTTGGAACAAAATACGGTCTAACATATTTCGAAACGAGAAAAAACGACCATGAAATTCCTTCTCAATCTTAGTTTGAAAAATGGTCGCTGCAATCGGGAAGAAACACCCGACCCCAAGCCCAAAGATAGCAAAGGAAATGAGAGACATGATTTTGATATCACTAAAAAACAATGATAAATGAGCTATGGAGATCACAAAGGCAAAAATAAACATGAGATTAATAGGCTGAATGAAATGTGTCATTCTTTTCACAAAGAATGCTCCAATCATAAAACTAATTCCTTCAACTGTATATAGAAGCCCTTTTATCGCAGGATCATTTTGAAGCTCGCTAATATTAATAACCATTAAATTGAATCCACCTAAAAACAAGATAGGTATAATTGTTAAAAAGAGTGCAGACATAACGAGCGGTGTCGCTTTTAGTACAGGAAAGATCTCTTTGAAATTACTAGATTTATTTTTTATCATTTTAGTTTCTTTTGTTTCTTCAACATTCAATGCATAAGTTGACATAAGTATGAATGCGTAAGCAATCATCGATCCAATATATAGAAATTCAATATTCATCACAACAAGTAAAACACCTGCGAGAGCTGTACCAGCAATTCGGGAAACTGTGGATACATTCATATGAACTCCATTTAAATGTATTAAGTCCTTATCCTCAACAATTAATGGAATAACTGATTGTAGAGCAGGAAAATAAAATGCAGCACTTATTTGTATACAAACCATAAAACAGATCATAAAAACAATTGACTCATATTCTAAGGCCAAAAACATAAACAAAACACTAAGTGTTCTCCCGATCCCAGAGTAAATTAACACTTTTTTCTTTGAATTCATATCAATAACTCTTCCTGCAAGAGGGCCAACTATTACACCTGCTAATAGACCTAAAAATAAAATGATGGATTTCATAAAATCAGAAGGAACATGTTTTTGCATAAATTCTAGGTTCCCGATAATCCCCATCCATAATCCTAATCCTGCTACAAGCTCACCGATTAATAATATCCAAACATTCTTGTTCTTCCACATTTTATTCATCTTCTTCCACATATCTTAATAAATAAACTATAGCATTCAACAAACTGTTTCGCTACACGAAACAGTTCAGTTTTGTCTTTCTTTTTAATGGAGTGTAGATTCAGGTGAGATAATCGGATAAAGAGTTCCTTCAAGAGCAAAGGACATCTTACCTGTTTCCTCTGAAATGATCAACACAAGTGCGTCTGTTACTTCTGTTAGTCCAATTCCAGCACGATGCCTTGTCCCTACTTTTTCTCCGCCAAAATCTTGTTTGGATAATGGTAAAACATTTGCCGCTGAGATAAGATAGTCTCCCCTTACTAACACGGCACCATCATGAAGTGGGTTTCCCGGATAAAAGATGCTTTCTATAAGACGACTAGAAATATTGGCATTTAAAGGAATACCTCCTTGAATATGTTGGTCAACTGGTTCTTGTCTTTCAACAACAATAAGAGCACCATGTCTTCTCTCTGACAAATGTTGAATCGCTTTTGCTAATTCTATGTATTCATTTGTGAATTTTTCAATATATGCCTTTAAGTAAAAGAATGAAGCTGAAGATTGAATTTCATTAAAGCGATCCCGAATATGAGCTAGCTCACAAAGCAAGCAGTATTCTTTTTCATCTAGGGAATTCCGCATCGTTTCTGTTTCCTCGATAATTTGATTCAAATGAAAAGCAATGTGATTCTTAATTGATGTAAATGCTTGAGTATTATCCAAATTTCTCCCTCCTCCTATTTAGTATTCTCTTTCAAATATTAATAATTATGAATCGTTGACTCTGTGTATTTTTTCCAATTAAACATCCATACTAATGGTAGGAGGCGTTTAAATGATTACTCAAAAGATCTTACAATATACATTTAGTATCTTAGGCGTGATTTCATTAGGATTTTTTTACTATCAAATGTTTAAAGGGGAATCCCGTAAATCTGATAACCAGCCAAAATAACATTCCTTCTGTAAATTTCATGTTATAATTCTCTAGGTATCTTTTTGAAATGAGGATGTAGCAATGAAATCAAACGTTTTTAGTAAGAAAAGAATTATGTATCTTTCAAGTATATTGTTTCCAATTCTAATCACCCAGCTCGGTTTATTTTCGATGAACTTCTTTGACACAACAATGTCAGGTAAAGTTTCTCCTAATGATTTAGCAGGGGTTGCCATTGGGTCAAGCCTATGGGTACCTGTTTATACAGGTCTAAGCGGAATTTTATTATCAGTGACTCCAATTGTTGCACAATTAGTTGGAGCCAAAAAGACGAAGGATGTTCCATTCATGGTTGTACAGGGACTATATGTGAGCATCGCAATTTCTATCATTATTCTAATACTGGGATTTTTAACATTAGACCCTATTCTACAAAATATGGGCTTAGAAGAAGAGGTTCGTCATATCGCAAAGTGGTATTTAATTTCGTTATCTCTAGGAATTTTCCCATTATTTCTATATGCAGTTTTAAGATGTTTTATTGACGCCCTTGGGTTCACAAGAGTGACAATGATGATTACTCTTACTTCTTTACCTATTAATTTTGTTTTTAATTATTTATTTATTTTTGGTAAATTTGGGTTTCCAAAACTTGGGGGAATAGGAGCAGGAGTTGCATCTGCTATTACTTATTGGTGTATTACAGCCATTGCCATCTTAATTATAAGAAAGCAGTCACCGTTTAAAGACTTTAATATATTTAAAACACTTTTCCCTATCTCGTTAACAGCTTGGAAAGAAATTTTAAAAATAGGTGTGCCGATTGGCTTATCCATATTCTTTGAAACTAGCATTTTCGCAGCTGTTACATTATTAATGAGTCAATATAACACAATCACAATTGCTTCGCATCAAGCAGCAATGAACTTTGCTTCATTTCTTTATATGCTGCCTTTAAGCATTTCTCTAGCTCTTACAATTGTTGTTGGACATGAGGCTGGAGCGAAAAGGATTAAGGATGCAAAGGCATATAGTTATTTAGGAATCTGTATGGCCATTACTTTATCACTTATGTCTGCAGCACTTATATATTTCTTTAGACCTGAAGTAGCGTCTATCTATACTGCTGATCACACAGTGTTAAAATTAACACAGGATTTCTTAATTTATGCGATATTTTTTCAGCTTTCGGATGCCATCGCAGCACCTATACAAGGTATTTTAAGAGGATATAAGGATGTGAACGTCACATTCCTCATGGCTCTTATTTCTTATTGGGTAATTGGACTACCTGTTGGATACATCATTGCAACCTATACCTCACTAGATGCATTTGGCTTCTGGATTGGCCTTATTTCTGGGCTAGCAGCAGGAGCAATTGGTTTATCTATAAGGCTTTATATCATTCAGCGAAGAAATGAAGTTGCATTTACACTTATTCAAAAATAAGGCGAAACTTCCATCAGTGGGTTTTTTCTTCATCCCGTACTGATGGTTAGTTGAACCAATAAGACCTTAACGGGCAGTTATCCCCCCACCTACCTTCTTTGTAAACTCAGAAGCTTGAGGTGGGGGTTTTAAAGCCCGTTAAGAGCGGGATAAAGCACAAAAAAAGTGTCTCTGATATTAAGACACTCTTTTTGCTTATTAAAAGTTAATTAATCATTCCATTTATACGTATAAAATACTTCCTTTTCAAACCAATGCATGACCTCAGGGTCTTTGTTTAAAAACTTTTCTTCCATTGTTTTTAGCATTCCCTCTGTTTGCGAGCGATGAGCTTTTAATGCATTCATTTTAATATCTGCTACATCTGTCACATTAATCTCAACATCAGGATAACCAATTACATCAAATCTGTTCTTCGTTATCGCCATGCAATATGTCACTGGTCGTTCTTCTATTGGTTTACGCTTCAATGCCCGGATAACTCCTTCACCACAGGCATCATGATCAGGATGTACTCCATGTCCAGGATAGAAGGTAACAATAAGAGATGGTTGAACATCATCAATGATCTTTTCAAAAAGATCTGCTATTTGCTCATCATCTTCAAATTCAAGAGTCTTATCTCGAAGCCCTAGCATACGTAAGTCTTGAATATCTAACGCTTTACATGCATCAATTAACTCTTTTTTGCGAATTTGAGGCAGCATTTCTCGATTTGCAAATAGCGGGCTACCCATATTCCTTCCCATTTCACCTAAAGTACCGCATGCATATGTAACAGGAATCCCAGCTTTTCTTTTTTGAGCAATCAATCCAGCAACTCCAAAAGCTTCATCATCAGGATGTGGTAAAATAACTAGAACATGTTCCTTCATATATATTCTCCTCTTGCGATCATATTTTAAAATGTAATTTAACAAAATGTAAAATTACATTTTCTTATTAATTTTTAAATGGCTTCTCACTAATTTGTAATGCAATTGCTAATTGTCCTTCTGAATTATGTCCTGCGGTTAGCAATTGGCCATCATCATTATAAACCCAGTCTGTTAATCCTTCTGCGTAAATCCAACCTTCTTCTAATTTTAAACCAATTCGATATGGACCGTTTCCTGTTATTTTTGCTTGATGATAGGTCACTTTTGTATTTCGAATAAAAGCAACAACAGTCATATTTTTTTCATCTTTATGGGCTGAATAAGATCCTGTTGTTGTTTCAAGGTGAATATATACTTCTTTATTTAAAAAATGATCTAAATACGCTTGTACGTCTTGTTTAGTAATAGTTTTCATAAAGAACCTCCCTGTTTTAGCTCTTCTAAAATTCGCAGATGATAATTAACGAGATTAACTTTTTGTTTGTCATGTAATGAGGAATCAATAATTCTTTTCACTGATAAATAGAATTTTTCATGCGGTGTTTTGCGAAGTCTTGGATGGGTCATTTCATCCTTTAACTCCTTTTTAATTGCATTTCTTAATGTATGGGCTGGGTTTTCTTCAATTTGTAATGTACGGTTTGACCAAAGTGATTTATAGGCTTCTAATAATTCAATGCTTTCCAATGTGGTTCACTCCTACATCTCAACAGAATTTGGTTTCTTACTTTTTAGTAAAGCATTTTTCATAAACCTAGAATTGGAAAGCGTAAACAGCAATAAGGCCGTCCATATACATGAAAATGTAATCATTTCAACCGTCGTAAAAGGTTCCTTATATAATACAATTCCTATTATTAACGTAATTGTGGGTGCTATGTATTGCAAAACACCTACCATAAACAACGGTATTTGCTGAGCCCCACTCGCAAAAAGCAGTAATGGCACAGCTGTTGCAATCCCTGCACCTATTAAGAGTAAATTTGTTACGAGGTCAAATTGTAAAAAGACCATCTCTTTTTTTGAGGCTAATATGAATAGATAAATAATTGCAATTGGTGTAACGGCCATTGTTTCAAACGTTAGTCCAATTCCAGAGCTTAATTTCGTCATTTTTTTCGTCAATCCATAAAGTCCAAAGCTTAAGGCAAGGGTCAAAGCAATAAAAGGAATATGACCGTAATGAAATGTCATAAATAAAACACCAATACCTGCAATGACAAAAGATATCTTTTGCCAAAGATTTAATTTTTCTTTTAAAAATATCATTCCTAATAAAACACTTATTAGTGGATTTATGTAATAACCTAAGCTTGCTTCAATCAAACGTTCATGATTCACAGACCATATATATACAAACCAGTTAATACTTATTAAAACGGAAGATAAAAAGAGCAGTAAAATTAAACCCGGATTTTTTGTCATTTTTTTGCAAACATTCAATACATTTGGCCATTCCTTAGAGATAGTTAGAAGGGCTAACATAAACAAAAAAGACCAGAAAATTCTATGTGCCAATATCTCTTCAGACGTGACATCCTGTATTAGTTTCCAATATAGCGGCAAAATTCCCCATAGTATATAGGAAAACGCAGTGTAAAACAGTCCTTTCTTATACGTATTTGCTTCAGTATTCATTTTTTTACCTCACTATTCTTTTCACTTCAAAGCTGTAATGTGTTTATCTAAATCCCATTATAAACATGTTAGATCATGTCCTACAACAGATACGCACTCTAACCCATTTTATCTATTTGCATATCATAAAATATAAATTGAAACGTAAAAGGAAGTGGTGTTATGTTTCCATGGGATAAACAATTTCCATTTGATCGATCTGGTTTTTCAAAACATATAAATAAAATGAATCCAAAGGAAGTAGAAAACTATATCCAGCAAGTGATGAAGAATGTATTCGGCGGTGACCTTTCTCAAGGGTTTCCATTTCAAGGAGAATTTCCCCAAAGGCAATCGATGAATGAAAGAAAACCCGATATATTCGAAACAAATGATTATGTTTATGTAAAACTTCCTTTAAGTGATCTGGATAAAGGAAAGATAAAATTACAACATACCACTCATCAACTAATTGTCATGAACTACCCTAAAGATTCGGAACAAACAAAATTCATGCTGCCATCTCCAGTGAGAAGAAAAGGCACAAAGGCCAGATATTTAGACAATATAATCGAAATTCAATTTATTAAGCTTACTGAAAATAGTTTATCTGAAATAGACATTTCCCATTAAGTTTTTTAAAGATCAAAAATATAAAAACTACCTGCTAAATGAAAGCAGGTAGTTTTTATATTAATAATAATACGGATAACCACCATATGGATAACCATAACCATAATACGGATAAGGTGGATAAGGATAAAATGGTCTTGGTCTTATAATTGCACTTCCAACCAATCCGCCTAAAAGTCCACCAACAAAAGGTGCACCGAAAAAAAATCTGCCGTCCGGGTATGGTCTGCGAAAATCACTTCTCATCATATAAGGTCCCATCTTTTTACCTCCTCCTATAAATACCTACACTAATAAATATTCATATCGGAAGGGTTTTGAGTGGGCTTTAACCTATAAAATAGGTAAATGTCATAACTTTTCTCAATTAACAGCTATTCCTCATAGATCATCTTTCTCGTCATTCCGCCATCAACAATTAAATTAATACCTGTCACAAAATCATTATCTTCACTTGTTAAATACAAACAAGCTTTGGCAATATCTGATGGTTTTCCTACTCGTTTAGAAAAATGTTGAGAGTGGTCAATCTCTCTTAAAGAGTCATAATCCTTTGTTTCAATCCAACCAGGAGAGATCGCATTTACTTGAATACGATCTTGACTAAATGATGCTGCAAGAGCATGTGTGAGTGCAACAATACCACCTTTTGTAGCTGCGTAAGCCTCTGAGTTTTCTTCTGACATGAAGGCTCTTGTTGAGGCCATATTCACTATTTTCCCGCCTTTTCCATTAGCCTTCATTACCTTTGCAGCTTCTCTTGAAGCAAACATTACACTTCTCAAATTCGTGTTGAGTACTATGTCCCATTCATCAACTGTAAGCTCATATGGTGATTTCCATTTTGACAATCCTGCATTATTTATAAGGATGTCAATGGTGCCGTAATGATCAACCGCTGATTTTATTAAATGTTCAATTTCTTTTACATCCGAAACATCTGTTTTAACAAACATAACGTCATAAGACTTCTCTATACAAAATTGTTCTAAATCTTTACCAGCCTGTTCATTTACATCTGCAATAATAACTTTGTTCTTCTCTCTTGCATATTGAAGGACTAATTCTTTCCCAATTCCATTTGCTCCTCCAGTTATGATAACAATTCTATTCATTTTGTTCTCCCTTCCTTCCTTGAGGGGAGCAATACGTATCTGCCCATATTCCAATTTCTTTTACAACACTTTCTAAACTCTTACCTTTGTCTGTTAATTGATAAATCACTTTTACTGGAGTTTCATCTATCACAATTCTTTCCACAAGACCTTCATTTTCCAATTCTTTTAGCCTTTCAGATAGCATCTTTTGACTAATACTAGGAATAATCTCTGTTAAGTCTTTAAACCTTTTTGGTCCATCAAGTAATACGTGAATGATAATACCAATCCACCGTTTACCCAAAAGTCGAAATGCCGTTTCCAATTTTGGACACAGATTTATTTTCACACAGATCTCCCCTTATTTCATATCTCTTGACTCATCTAATCAGTTCCATTATCATTGGTAGATGAGAAAATAACTTACTAAAAGTTAGTATATTACTTTTAGTATAAAACATACATGGACCAAATTCAACTTAGGAGGATTTTCATGAATACAACATATGCTGAAGAAATCATGACTGTTTTTAACGAACGCACTTCTGTTCGTCATTATGATAAGACTGCCAAAATTTCAAAAGAGGAATTAAGTGAAATATTAACATACACAACAAAGGCCCCATCTGCTTGGAACTTGCAGCATTGGCATTTCACAGTATTTCATAGTGAAGAAGCAAAACAAAAATTATTACCAATCGCCTATAATCAGAGTCAAATTGTAGAATCATCTGCTGTCGTTGCCATCTTAGGAGATTTAGAAGCAAATAAAAATACTGACCCAGTTTATGATCCGCTAGTACAGGCAGGCCATCTAAAACCGGAAATAAAAGACACTCTTGCAGGTCAGATTAGCCGTGCATATACGGACAAATCTTTTGCAAGGGATGCCGCTTTTTCAAATGCTTCCCTTGCTGCAATGCAACTAATGATTGTCGCAAAAGCAAAAGGGTATGACACTTGTGCTATCGGCGGGTTTAATAAAGATCAATTTGTTCAAGAGTTTTCCATACCTGAAAGATATGTTCCAATTATGTTAATTTCAATTGGAAAAGCTGCAAAGCCTGCCCACCAAAGCAATCGCTTAGAGCTTGATCAAGTTTCAACATGGCTATAAAGTTCATTCAAAAAAACAGCTTATGCAATTTGCATAAGCTGTTTTTTTACATATTTTCTTTTAAAACGGATATAGCTTTTTCTAATTGTGTATCATTCTCTTGAATTTTTTTCTGGATTAATTCCATTAACTTAATCGTTGTATCTTTTGTAATGACACCATTTACAGTAAGTTCATTCTCCTTTTGGAATTGTTTTACCGTTTTCTCCATAGCTTCATCAAAATACCCTTTGTCACTTACTTCATTATATCCAAGTGCCTTCAGCATTTGTTGGGCAGCTTTTACTTCAGCATTTGAATCACCAACTTTTAGTTCGTTGTCTGGATTAATATAAGGTAAATTTGCATATTCAGGAAGTTTCACCTTCACTGTAGGTTCAATTCCCTTTTCATGAATCCAAGTGCCGTCAGGCGTTAACCATTTAGCTGTTGTATATTTTACCGATGAATCATCATCAAATGCGTTTGCGGTTTGAACCGTCCCTTTTCCAAAGGTTTTTTCTCCAACAAGTGGTATTCCTGCTGACTCGTTAAGAGCTGCTGCCATAATTTCTCCTGCACTCGCTGTACCACCATCTATTAAAACGGTTATTGGAAGGTCAACATCTTTTGCGTTTTCTGCCTTGTAAATCTCCTTGGCGCCAGTTCTATCCTCTACCTGCATGATATTTTTTCCTTTTGGCACAAACAAGTCTGACATAAGAAGAGCTTGATCCATTAACCCACCTGGATTTTGTCTTAAATCAAGAATTAAGCCTTTTACATTTTTATTTTGTAACTCTTCTAAGGCATTAGCTAATTCTTTTCCAGTGGTCTCAGAAAACTTTGTAATTTGTATTTTTCCAATATTGTCATCCATTACTTCTGAATAAACAGTTTCTAAAGGAATCGTATCTCTTGTAATCGTAAATGTAAGTTCTCCAACTCCGGCACGTTGAATAAGGAGGTTAACTTTTGTCCCTTTTTCTCCACGAATATTCATAACCGCCTCATTAACAGAAAGGCCCTCAACAGATTTGTCATCTACTTTAAGAATAATATCTTTTGGTTTTAAGCCTACTTCTTCAGCTGGAGATCCTTTAATAGGAGAAACAATCATGATATTTCCATTGCTTTCTTGTACTTCAGCTCCAATTCCTTCAAAAGAAGAAGAGATATTCTCATTGAAGCTTTTCGCTTCCTCAACATCCATATAAACAGAGTAAGGATCTTCTAAGGATTCAACCATTCCTTTAATGGCACCCTCAACAAGTTTATCTGTCTCCACTTCTTTATAGTAGTTTGACTGAAGAATATCATAGGTTGATTTTAATTTTCCAAAAGGGTCGTCCTCTTGAGCACTTAGCATACTTCCATTAGGCTTAACAACATTGTATGTTACTCCTGCTGAAATAATTGCTGTTACAATTACTGAAATTAGTAATTTGCTGTTTTTCACGACTACTATGCACCACCTTTATGTATGTACTTATTATGTCTAAGCTAAATGAAAACGTCAATTAATTTGTGAAAATGTAAAAATGTGATATTATTTTTTACTTAAAGTGGAAACGTTATAGCTATTGACATCATATAATAAGGGATACCTCATTCATAAATAACTACGAAAAGTATACTGTTTTCGTAAACTTTTTTGCTATGTAATAAGTTTTGGGAATGGTTAATTTCCTCACCAGGATGCTCGCACCTTACGATCCATGATCATCCTATACAGTTTTTGTTTAAAGCCCCCTATAAAAAAACAAACAATTAATATTAAGCCTAAAAGTAAAAAGAAACTTTTCTTTCGACAAAAAGCACGATACTTTTTTATTAATTTATTGTAAAGTTTATTACACAAATGTAAATGCAACAAGGAGGTTTTCTTATGCACATAGCAGATTACATTGGTAAAACTGAATTTGATATGATTCATTTTTCATTATCTTTAATAAAAGAAATTGATTTTAAAATTAACCAAAAAATCTTTTTTTACCAAAATCAAGTTTCAACTTATATAAATGATCAAGTGGATCGATATATTCATACATTGCATGTTAAAAGATCGCTTCAATTCTTATATAGAGCAGAAATTCATAAAATCATTAAACCAAAACTTAAAATTCTTTTTGAAAAACATAGCTTATTCCATTGTATATAATCACCCACTATCCTGATTCAACATAAAATGAAGGATCAGAATGGAGGGGGAAATTTGAATTACTTACAAATGCTATCTAAACTCGGTATAGGTGGAGCACACCCTGGCGGAATATCTTTAACAAAAGCTATCTTTGACCAAGAGCAATTTCCGATCAATCATATTGTACTTGATGCAGGATGTGGAACCGGACAAACTTGCTATTATCTATATCAATTAGGCTATGATGTTATTGGCCTTGATTTTGATTCTCTAATGATTAAACATGCAAAAAAACGGAACATGGAATGTCTTAGCGACATTTTATATTTACAAGAAGATCTATCATCAACTTCATTGTCAGATCAATCAGTTGATATCATCTTATGTGAGTCTGTCTTAAATTTCACAAAACTGGAAAATACATTAATAGAATTAAAAAGAATTTTAAAACAAAACGGTGTCATCATCGCCATAGAAATGGTACAAAAAGAACCACTATTTGATTCAGAATATGCTGAGATTACCTCGTTTTATGGATTTCCTGCTATTTTATCCATCGAAGAATGGGAAAAAGTCTTCAAGCAATATGGCCTTACCATTTTTAAAATCCAATCTGAAGATGACTTTCCTTCTATTAACATTGAAGAACCTACCACAGAATTTCATATCACAGACTCAACTCCGCAGACAGCCTTTGATTTATTATCAAAGCATGAGCAATTAACATTAGAGTACAAAGAAAAGTTATCCTATCGGATTTTTTTTGCTAGGTTAACAGTCTAAATCATGTAAAAATGGTTATGAGTACAATCCCCCCTTGGCCACATTCATAAAATATTGAGACTATAAGCTAAGGAGGGATAACCATGTCACAGCATTATTACGATCTTTGCTGTCGTTATTATGGAAAAGATGTAAGAATCACTGATCGAACTGGCAGAGTCCATGTTGGCAGAATTTGTCGTGTTACACCGAATAAAGTATTTATTGAACCACGGATTCAAAGAGGTGGGTTTGGATATGGCTTTTACGGTCCGTATGGATATGGACCAGCATATGGTATTGGATTAGGCTTTATTACTGGAATTATTTTAGGTGGATTGCTATTTTGGTAAATATATAAACAAAAATAAGGGGAAGAAAATTTCCTTCCCCTTATATATTAGTGGTTTATTGTGCTAATTTTTCTTACTTTTTTAATAACGGTTTTACATCTTTATATATCGCCACAATATCGTCAATTTTCATTCTAACCAATCCACTTGAAGAGGGTGCAACAAAATCTATCACATCTTTTACCATGCTCTTTTGTTGTTTACCCCAATCTGCTTTTTTACATTTACTATACTGAAGATAAACACCTTTTCCAACAAAAAAAGCGACTCTCGGTTTGTAGAAAGCTATTTTTTGTTTTAGGATTTCTCTTCCTTCACGATATTCCTCTTGTGTAATTTCATCTGCTGCTCGCGTCGGCCTTGAGACAATGTTTGTAAAGCCATAACCCTTTTGGAGTAAATCTCCATCTTCTTCAGGACGATAAATTCGTTCTGTTAGACCCGCTTCAAACAGAATTTTCCAAAAACGATTATTTTTATTTGCATAATTATGCCCTACTTCTCCTGAAACCAAACTTGGATTAAACCCAATGAACAGGATGTCTAGATCCTTTTGTAGTTTGTCCAAACTTTTACTCATGTCTTAACTCCGTATTATATTTTTTTTACTTTTTGAAAAAACTCTTCCAATGTTAAGTCATTTTCATAAATGATTGCTGCCTTTTCTTTTCCTACATAACGGAGGTGCCATGGTTCATATTGATAGCCTGTCAGTGATTCTTTATTTTTAGGATAACGGATAATAAACCCTGCACGATGGGCATTTTCTCGCACCCATTTTCCTTCCTTTGTTTCACCAAATTCTTCCGTAATCTCAAGATTCACACTTCGACTTGACACATCCATAGCTAGTCCTGTTTGATGCTCGCTTTGTCCAGGTAATGCAACAGCTTGCAATGCATATTCTTCTCCTTTATCCTGCATTTCTACATTAAAAAGCCCTTCTTGTCGAGAGTATGATCTAAATCCTGATACGGCAAATAATTCAATTCCATCTTTTTCAGCTAATTGAAAAAGCTCTTCTAACGCATCTGCTGCTTCTTTTCTAATATATTTTTGCGGAACATCTGCATCTCCAAAAGAGAACTCAACATTAGGTACAACTAAATCACTTGGTTCATAATTTGGAGAAAGTGAATATTCTTTATTTACCATAACGAGTAAATTTGTCGGATTTTCAATGATATTGTCGCCATTCACTTGTTTTACTTGGTTAAAATATTCAGATTCTAATAAAAAATCTTCATCTATTACATCCTGTGGCCTTATTTCTTCTTCCGCATTCTCAATTTGTTCAGTTTGTGTGTAGTTTTGCCCTGGCTGACCACTGAGAAAAGGCATTGTTTTAGGAAAATCTGTACAACCTGAAAGAGCAATTGGTAATAGTAAAATAACGCTCCATTTAAAATAAAACATAGTACCACCCTATTCTTGATCGATAACAAAGCTATTTTAACACTAAATACAAGCTAAAGAAATGATATTTAAGTAGCTACCTTCATCTTTACCTTTCTACCTAGTGTTTAAAACGTAAAAAGCCTTGTTTTCTTTTCGACAAAAACTGAGGAGGAGAAAAACATTAAAATGTTTAAAAAGAAAAAAGCATGCAAATGCATACTTTTTTCGAAGATTATATGATTTATTAACTTTTTTTAATAGCTGCTTCTAAAGCAACGACAATCATATCATTAAACGTTGTTTGACGTTCTTCAGATGTAGTTTCCTCTCCGGTTAAAATGTGATCACTTACAGTTAACACTGATAATGCTTTGCGATCAAACTTGGAAGCTAATGTATAAAGAGCAGCAGTTTCCATTTCGATTGCTAAAATACCGTATTTTGCCCATTTTTCATGTTCAGCATTATCATTGTAAAACATATCTGCTGTAAAAACATTTCCTACCTTTAAGTTTAGGTCTTTCTCAAGCCCTGCATCATATGCTTTCTTTAATAACTCAAAGTTTGCTGTTGGAGCATAATCTACTCCACCGAATGTAAGACGATTCATTTGAGAATCTGTCGATGCACTCATCGCCAAGATCACATCTCGAACTTTTACATCTTTTTGGATTGCTCCACAAGTACCAACACGTATTAATTGTTGTACACCATAACTGTTCATTAATTCATTTATGTAAATAGAAATTGAGGGAACACCCATTCCTGTTCCTTGAACAGAAATTCTCTCACCTTTATATGAACCAGTAAAACCAAGCATCCCACGAACTTCATTGTAACAAGTCACATCATCTAAAAAAGTTTCGGCAATATACTTTGCCCGCAACGGATCTCCAGGTAATAATACTGTTTCAGCTATTTCATTTTCTTTTGCACCAATATGTACACTCATTTTTTTGACCTCCCAGCAAAAATAATAAAACCATTAATCAATTTACTATATCATATCCACTAATGACAATTAAATTTTTTCAATATTACCATTTTCTTAAAGAAAAAAAATATGTCATACATTTATTGTCAGTTATACCTTTTTTACAATAGGACAAGATAAAATCGTAATCTCTTTAGGAGGGAAACAAATGAAGAAAAAATTAGAGCAGGCTATTCAATATGCGAATGAAACAAACCCAGGTTCCAGGAATGGAACACAACCACATGAATCAAAAAAACCTAGAAAACAAAAAACACATGCGACTAATAAAACAAATGAAATATAAGGGGATGTCATCATGGGGAAAAAACATCGAAATCGCAATACACCTAAAAAAAATAACCATATCTCACCTGCTGTTTTAGAAGCCGAGGAAACAGCTCATGCAAAGGAACATTCTTCTGGAAAGAGGAAAAATGGGCCTGGTAACAATATTTGATTGAACATAGCGGCAAGTAAAGTGACGAAAGGGCATCATCTAAAAGATGATCAAGTACCCGTTCGTCATTTTGCTTATCTAACTTGAATGCGATTTATTTTTTTCCAGCCTTGAGGGTATAGCTTGTAATAAAATTGACCCTTTTTCCCCTCATCTATAAGAACGATATCCCCTGTACTCAAATATCTAGCATTGTAATCATTTGGCATTCTGTCTGCAACATTGAAGGTTTGAAAAACCTTATGTAAGGCATCCTTGTGATTATTTCCCTCCATCATAAAACGATAAACATCTTGATACCCTTTTTTATCTCCAAACCTCGGCGTCTGAAAAATGGTCACATCATACGAAGTGATTCGTTTTTTTAATAGTAAGGAATACACGGTCTCTCTCTCCTCCGCTAAGTAGTGTTATTACTATTATTAGCCACTCACCTGAAGGATTCCTTTCTATAAAAACTGTTTTTTTTGTCGAAATTTTTTTTTGTTGTTATAAAAAGCATAAGCCAAATAAATCCTGCACTCCAGCCAGCTAGCACATCTGTCATAAAATGAACTCCTAAATATATTCTGCTTATCCCTATTAAAGTTACAAGGAGGATCGTTATAATTAATACAAATATCTTCAGATTATTCGATTTAACAAAATGAGAAATGACTAAATAACATAAAAAACCGTAGATGGCTGCAGAATTCATAGAATGTCCACTAGGAAAACTATAATGTGTTGCCTGGTAAACGGCATCATATGATGGACGTTCCCGCAGAAATAATTCTTTAAGAAAGTAATTCACCTGTCTTACACTATAGAATAGGAGAAATAACCAAACAACATCATGCCATTTTCGTTTTACTAAAAAAAAGATAGCAACCCCAATACATATTGGCAAAGCATACTTAATCGAGCCAATATCTGTTATGAACAAAAATAGCTCAGTAGCAATTGGTAATCTTATTTGTTCAAAAAACAAGGTTATATTTGTGTCGATCATAGAAAAAAAATCTCCGGAATAAAAGAACGCGCAGAAGCTAAATAAAAGAAAAGCAACTACCACCAGTATTTTCATTCAATTCTTTCCTCCACTTCTTCAATAGCAATTATTAACGATCATGCCATAAAATGAGAGTAATTGAAAGATGAATCATACCTATCCTTGAAGTATGTATTTTTTATAGTAAAAAGGGTCAAATCTACTAACAAAAGACACAGACCTTCAATTTATGAAAGGGCTACATCCTTTTTGATCAAGTAGATCTGACCTATTTTGAGCTTTATTCCTTTCTAACTATTTAAACTTTTTTATGCTTTGATTGTTCTCTATGTCCTGGAGCTGGTTTTGACTTGTAGGCATACTCACTTCCTAATTCAGTATCTTTATTTTTGTTAGCCATTAACGCTTTTTGTTCAGGACTATTGTGATGCTTTTTTGACATCTATTTCACCTCATTTCATTCCCTTATCATGCCTAATATTCCTATTGACCATCTGCTCCATTTTGCGTTACGCGTCGAATGTGCTGATCCTCAAAGTTATTTTCTCGGGAAGCTCTCGCTTTATCATCCACTAGCTTTTTTTGATCTACTTCTACTGAAGGTGTGTTCTTTTTCTTTGACATAAAAGACCTCCGAAAATTTTTTTTGAAACAGTTATTAGTTTAACTAAAAAAACTATTTACATTCCTTTTAAAAGGTTCCGTTTTGAGGTGCTTTTCTGAAATTTAAAGCCGAAATGACAAATGTTAGACAGGGCAATTGGTATCTTAAAATGTACAAACTCACAGCATATGGTGAGTTTTCTTTATAAGGTCGATGATGACCAAATCCCTTTTGGAAAACGAAGAAAATGGTCTTCATTAAGACGATGAATGTCAAACCTCTTATAAAAAATAGAAGAAATAGTTTTATAACAAATGCCATTTGTTCCATCAACCCGAACCACTTAGGAATTAAAAAACATTAAAATTGACAGCTTATTCTGCCGTCACATTGACAGTTAATTTGGCAGGTTTTATTATTTGTCCAATGATTGTTGTTCATCATAAAAATGATGTCAATTGTCAATCAGAACGATCAAAAATGTTTATTACAATTGATAAATAAAGAAAATGACGTGCACCAATTTACACGTCATTTATTAAAAATGCACCCGAAAACGGACCCTTTACATTCCTTTCCCGGAGGTTTTCATGACTCAATTGCCTTTATCCATCCCCGTATAAATCAAAATGGCATCACGTAAGAATTTTGCTACACCTGGTTTTTCTTTGTCATAATAAGCTGTAAAACGTTCATCATCAACATACATTTGACCTAAACCAGCATGTGCCTCCTTTGAATATTTATCCCAATAAAAACTAACCCACTGTCGGTGTAAATCAACTGCTTTTTGTGCAAGATCTCCGCTTGGATCTCCTGTTTCAAAGGCTTCATGTAAGGTAGAAAGAACCTCTGAAGACAATTTTTCAATAGCATTATATTCCTCTTGACTCATATTTTTTATCTTTTGATTGGACTGATTTATAGCTTCCTCCCCATATTTCTGTCTAATCTCTTGACCATACTTTTGTTCATTTTCATCAATTAATTTTTGTTTAAAGCCTTCAAATTTTTCATGATCTGACATTGTTAATCTCCCTTCCACTGTTGCAATTGTTTTTTTTACATTTGTAATCAGTTCGTCTAATTGATTACGTTTAGACACTAACTTTTCTAAATGTTCATTAAGGGCTTTTATATGTTGAAAAGATGGCGATGTAATGATTTTCTTAATAGTTTCTAAATCCACTCCCAGCTCCCGATAAAATAGAATCTGCTGTAATAGATCAACCTCAGATTTACCATATATGCGATACCCGGATGAATTAATTCTTGCCGGCTTAAGAAGGTTAATTTCATCATAATATCGCAATGTTCTAGAGCTAACTCCAGCTATTTTTGCTAACTTTTTTACTGTATATTCCATCTGCTCACCCCTCAAAATCAACTATAAAGGCTGACGTAACGTCAATGTAAATAGGTTTTTACAATTTTTTTAGATTGGATTAAAATGCCTGTTATATAAAAAAAGCAGACCTTCTGCTATTTCATCTCATAACAAGGGTCTGCTTTAAAATTATTCACTTAAATCTACATTGTGATAAACTTGTCTAACATCTTCTAAATCTTCTAGGGCGTCAATCATTTTTTCAAATTGAGCCTTTGCATCTTCCGCAAGAGTAATATCGTTTTGGGCAAGCATTGTCAGCTCAGCTACTGAAAATTCTGTTATTCCTGCTGCTTTAAAAGCCTCTTGAACTGAATGAAACTGATCTGGTTCAGCATAAACAATGACAGAATCATCTTCTTCAATAATATCTCGAACATCAACATCAGCTTCCATTAGAATTTCAAAAACTTCATCAGAAGATTTCCCTTCAATCCCAATAACAGCTGTTGCATCGAACATATAAGCTACTGAACCGCTCACTCCCATATTTCCACCATTTTTACCAAATGCAGCACGAACATCTGAAGCGGTACGATTCACATTATTCGTTAATGCATCCACAATCACCATTGAACCATTTGGCCCAAAGCCTTCATAACGAAGCTCATCATAGTTTTCTTCGGTTCCACCTTTTGCTTTTTCAATCGCACGATCTATAATTGCTTTTGGAACATTATATGTTTTTGCTCGTTCAAGAACAACTTTTAATGCTTGATTAGCTTCAGGATCTGGTTCACCTTGTCTTGCTACTACGTATATTTCACGACCAAATTTTGCATAAATACGACTGGTATTCGCATCTTTTGAAGCTTTCTTTTCTTTAATATTATTCCATTTACGACCCATTATGAACACTCACTTTCAAAGATTAAATCTAGCATTTACTTTAAGACTTGAACGTTTGGATGTAACAAAACGCTTGTCTATTTTACTCACTTA